>OKUM01000677.1_pt1 | contig 19653 bp, 14 predicted proteins | sample 1606801 | NCBI WGS metagenome assembly OKUM01 (sample SAMEA3882546, study PRJEB24775) | human gut metagenome | biome: human-associated habitat; feature: intestine environment; material: feces | place: Netherlands | collected 2009/2010
AGGGGAGTCAAGAGGGGACAGGAAACCATACTTGGTGTCCTGTCCCCTTTTGCCCTCCGCCGTGGGTACGGCGTCTCCGCCGGGAGACCCCCGGCTTACAGGTGGTCGAACTTCATGACGCCGCCCTCAGAGCCGGAGGCCGCGAGCTTGCAGTACAGGCCGAGCCAGCCCTTCTTGAACTTGGGCTCGGGGCGCTTCCACTGCTTGAGACGCGCCTCGATCTCCTCGTCGGGCACGAGCAGGTTGAGCTGCTTGTTATCGACGTCGATCTCGATGGTGTCGCCGTCATGGACGATGGCGATCGGGCCGCCCTCTGCCGCCTCCGGGGAGATATGGCCGACGAAGCAGCCGTTGTTCGTGCCGGAGAAGCGGCCGTCGGTGATGAGCGCGGTGGTCTTGGCGAGGCCGCGGCCGTACAGGTACTTCATGGCCTTGAACATCTCGCGCATGCCGGGGCCGCCCTTCGGGCCCTCGTAGCGGATGACGACGACGTGGCCGTCATGGATCTTGCCGGCGAGGATAGCCTCCTCTGCGGCCTCCTCGGAGTCGAAGCAGATGGCCTCGCCCTTGAAGTGATGCAGGCTCTTGTCGAACGCGCCGGGCTTGGTGATGCCGGTGTCGGGCGCGAGGTTGCCGCGCAGGACAGCGACGCCGCCGGTGTAGCCGAACGGGTCGTCGAGCGTGTGGTTGACCAGACCGGTCGCCGGGTACAGGTACTTGTGGCTGTCGATATTCTCCGCGAGGGTGTGCGCGGTGACGGTCATGACGTCGGTCTCGAGCATGGAGCGCAGGTTCTCCATCAGACGCGGAACGCCGCCGTCCTTGTAGAAGTCCACGATGCTGTACTTGCAGGACGGGTTCATGCGCGCCAGCTGCGGCGTGGTGTCGGACAGGCTGTCGAACTCGTCGAGCACCTTGATGCCGAGCTCAGCCTCGTAGGCGATGGCGGTCAGGTGCATGACGGCGTTGGTCGAGCCGCTCATGGCCAGACATGCCTTGATGGCGTTGCGGATGGAGCCGTCGGTGATGATCTGGCGGGCGGTGATGTTCTTCTCGACCAGCTCCATGATCTTGACGCCGGTCTCCTCGGCCTTCATCATGCGAACCGCAGAGGTCGCCGGGGCGGTGCCGCCGTCCGGCAGGGTCATGCCGAGCGCTTCCGCGAGGGCGCACATGGTGTTCGCGGTGCCGAGGTAGGAGCACGAGCCGCAGCCCGGGCAGGCGGTATCCTCCAGAGCCACATACTCCGCCTCCGTGATCTTTCCGGCGGAAAGCATACCATAAGCCTCGGTGGCAGAGGTCTGGTCGGCCTGACGGCCGTCGAACTCAACGCCGCCCTCCATCGGGCCGCCCGGCAGGAAGATGCACGGGATGTCCAGACGGGCCGCCGCCATCAGCATGCCCGGAACGATCTTGTCGCACGAGCCGAGCAGGACGAGGCCGTCGAACAGGTTGATCTGCGCCATGGACTCGATGGAATTGGCGATCAGCTCGCGCGAGGGCATGATGAAGTGCATGCCGTCGTGGCCCTGACCCATGCCGTCGCAGCCGCCGATGACGCCGAACTCGATGGGCGTGCCGCCTGCGCGGTAGATGCCGTCCTTGACGCGCTGCGCGACCTGACGCAGGTTGTAGTGGCCGGGCACGCACTCGCTCCAGGCGTTCGCGATGCCGATGAGCGGACGCTTGAGATCCTCGGTGGTAAAGCCCATGGATTTGTAGGTTGCCCGGTAATACTGGTTGCCCAGACCCTTCAGAATATGTTCGCTGCGTAACATAACGCATTCCTCCTGTAATATCTTTTCACCCGAAAATTTTCTATGCTGACCCCCCGGAAACGCCGGCTGTTCCGGAGCAGGTCTCTATACTCAGCATTATAATTTTTGAAAAGATGTGTTTCAAGTTGTCCAAAATGCTTTCTACTTTTGCAATAAAATTTTTTTATAAAATCGTGCAAAACCATCAAATTGCGTAAACAGTTTGCGTATTTTTGCAGGAAATGCGCGGGAAATAAGAAAAAGCGAGAAAAAAACATCGGACCACTTTAGACTGTCGAAAAACTATCGTTTTTCCGACAATCTGTGTTCTGGCTTCGCAGAACACGGACGTCCGAAAGTTCCCATGCGGAAACTTTCTCCCTCTGGGAGTATAAAAACCGAGGTACACGCCCCCGGTTTTTATGCGTTTGCACAGCAAACGCCTTTCAATGCGCGCTGCCGCGCGGCATCGTCTGCATCGTGAAAACGGACTTTATCGATAAATTAAGCGCTTGCGGTGCAAGCGCTTAGTCTGTCGGGAATATGAAGTTTTTCGACAGTCTTTATCGCCCCGTTTTCGTCTGGCGGATGAAGATGCGGTTCGTGTCGAGATGCACGGACATGGCGCTGCGGGCGGCCTGCGGGTCGCGGTCACGCACGGCATCCAGTATCTCCTTGTGGGTGTCGATGGTCATGGTGAGCAGCTCCTTGCGCGTGATGTTGGCGATCGAGATCACGGCCGCGTCGATAATCGGCATCAGCGGCTCGACGACCATGTTGTGCGAGCATTTCGCGAGGTACCAGTGAAAGCGCATATCCTCGATGAGGTAGTCCTCCCCGGCCTCGATCTTTTCGCGCACCGCGTCGCAGTATTCAGCCAGCTGCTCGACCTCCTCGTCCGTGCGGTTCTGCGCCGCGAGCGATGCGATGGACGGTTCGAGCATGAGCCGCACGTCGGTCAGATCAAGCGCGAGCTGCAGCTTGTCCTCCACCGCGTCCAGACCCAGTGGATTGGCGTGGAGCGGGAACAGGGACGCGACGTAGGTGCCCGAGCCGTGCTTGACGCGCAGAACGCCGCGCGAGACGAGCAGCTTGACCGCCTCGCGGACGGTGCCGCGGCTGACCTCGAAATGCGCCGCCAGCTCATGCTCGTTCGGCAGCTTCGCCCCAACCTTCAGATGGTTGTCCAGAATGTACGCAAACAAACGCTCCTCAATCCGTTCGGTCAGCGCCTGACTTTTGATGCTCGACAGCTCCGACATACCGAAATCTCCCTTTCCTTTTTCTGTCTGTGCGGTATTTTTCTGAGATAAGAATATACTGCATTTTCTCCGGCTGTCAATCTTTTTTTCGCCGGGTGCCGCAAAGCTGTAACTGCATAACGTTAAAACGTTGCAACTTTACTCCGCGTATCGGTTCGAAGAACGCGAAAATCCCGGCAGAAAACGTCCTGTTCCGCCGGGATAGATTGCATGAAACGTTATAACTTTGAAACGCTGTGACTTTATAACTTTACCGTTTTTCCGGTGCACCGCTTTTTCTTACAGCACCTTGACGCCGCGCGGACGGCGCTCACGGCCGCAGACGGGAAAAGCGCACCTTCGGGAGCAGCGCCTCGACGGCCTCGCGTTCGGCGGCCTGCGTGCCGCTGCACATGACGTTCGCCGCACCGGCGGCGGTCGAGAGGCGGACGGCCTCCTCCTCGCTCAGTCCCTGCGCCTCGGCATACGCGAGCGCCGCGACCACGCTGTCGCCTGCGCCGACCGTGCTGCCGACCGGGACCCTGAGACCCTCGGCGTAGATCGTGCTGCCCTTTCGCAGATAGAGCGCGCCGCGGCCGCCGAGCGAGATCACGACCCGTTCGATGCCGCGCTCGAGCAGCTTTCTGCCCTCGGCGGTCAGCTCCTCGAGGGTCTCGAGCTTTTTCCCTGCCAGACGCGACAGTTCATCATCGTTCGGCTTGATGAGGTAGGGCGCGGCCTTGATCCCTTCCGCGAGCAGCGCGCCGTCCGCATCGAGAAAGACCCGTGCGCCCGCCTTTTTGCACGCGGCCGTCCATGTCCGGTAGGTGTCCTGCGGCGCGCCCTTCGGCAGGCTTCCGGCGAGAACGACGATGTCGCCTGCGTGCACCTCCGCCAGCAGCTCGCGCAGCAGCGCGTCCAGCTCGGCCGCCGTGACGGTCAGGCCCGGCTCGTTGATGTCGGTGTTCGTGTGCCCCTCGCGGTCGATGATCTTGAGGTTGGTGCGGGTCTGTCCCTCGACAAAGCGGAACCGCGTGGTGAAATTTTCGTTTTCGAGCAGCTTTTCGAGCATTTTTCCGCTCCCGCCGCCGAGGATGCCGACCGCGCAGCTCTCTCCGCCGAGCTTCGCGATCACCTTGCTCACGTTGATGCCCTTGCCGCCGGGATCCGTGCGCATTTCCGTGATGCGGTTGACCGTGTCAAGCGCCATACCCGGAATTTCTACCGTTTTATCCAATGCGGGGTTGAGTGTTACCGTATAGATCATGGAATGACCCCTTTCAGACGTTTGAAACCAAAGCTGTAATCCGGACAGCCGCCGCTGCTTCCGCAGGTCATGCTTCGCCCGCCTGCTCGAGCCGCAGCAGCGCCTTTTTCATCTCCGCGCCGCCGGCGTAGCCGCCCGGCGAGCCGTCCGCGCAGATGACGCGGTGGCAGGGGATGACGATGAGGATGGGGTTCGCGTGATTTGCCATGCCCACCGCGCGGCAGGCGTTCGGCTGGCCGATGGCCTCGGCGAGCTGTTTGTAGCTGCGCGTTTCGCCATAGGGGATGTCACGCAGCGCCGCCCAGACCCTTTGCTGGAAGGGCGTGCCGTGCAGGCGGCAGGGAAAATCGAACGTCCGGCGCGTCCCGGAAAAATACTCGTCCAGCTGACGGAATACCCGTGCGGTCAGCGCGTTCGGCGCTTCCTCACAGGCGTCGGACGGGGCGAGACGCAAGGCCGTGACCGCGCCGTCCTCCCAGTCCAGCTGCATTTTCCCAAACGGCGAATGATAAACGGCTGTTCCTTTCATGTGCAGTTTTCCTCCTGTAAGACAGGTTTTTTAGTGAAATCGGAGCGTTTTCACGATGTTAATGCAGCCGCGCGGCAGCGCGCCATTCAATCGAAATTGCTCCGCAATTTCCAAAAAACCGGGGGCGTGTACCTCGGTTTTTTGACTTTGAGAGGGAGAAAGTTTCCGAACGGGAACTTTCGGACGACTCGTGTTCTGCGAAGTCAGAACACACCTGCCGGCGGAACTGTAGTTCCGCGGCAAGTCTGGGAACTTTCGGACGTCCGTGTTCTGCGAAGTCAGAACACACCTGCCGGCGGAACTGTAGTTCCGCGGCAAGTCACAGCACTTCTTCGATCATCGCGAGCAGCTGCTGCATGTCGAACGGCTTGGAGAGATGGCCGTTCATGCCGGCCCTTGCGGCGTTCTGGCGGTCCTCGTCAAAGGCGTTCGCCGTTATGGCGACGATGGGCAGGGCCGCCTTTTCGGCGTCCGGCAGGGCGCGGATGGCGCGCGTGGCCTCGTAGCCGTTCATGACCGGCATCTGAATGTCCATCAGCACCAGATCATAGTACCCGGGCGCGCTTTCGCGCACCTTGTCCACCGCGAGCTTTCCGTTTTCCGCCGTGTCCACCGCGAACCCGGCTTCCTCGAGCATCGTCACCGCGATCTCGCGGTTGAGGGCGTTGTCCTCGACGACCAGCAGCCGTTTTCCGGCGAATTCCGCCGCATTTTCTGTCGACTCCTTTTGTTCCTCCATGCGGAATGGCTCGGCCAGCACGCGCCGCAGCTCGGACAGGAACAGCGGCTTTGCGCAGAAGGCGGTCACGCCCGCGTCCCGCGCCTCGACCTCGATGTCCGTCCAGTCGTAGGCGGTCAGGATGATGATGGGCGTCGCCTCGCCGATCAGCCTGCGCACGCGGCGCACGACCTCGAGGCCGTTCATATCGGGTATCATCCAGTCGATGATGAACACGCGGAAGCCGTCGCCCTGATCGAGCGCGTCCTGCGCACGGACGACCGCCTCGCGTCCCGAGGTCGTCCAGTCCGCCCGCATTCCGATCGTGCGCAGCATCTTGCTGACGTTCAGGCAGGTGTCGGTGTCGTCGTCCGCGACGAGCGCGCGCAGACCCTCGAGCTGGGGGATGCGCGCGGGCGCGGCGGCACGCTCTCCGCTGACCGGAAAGCGCAGGGAGACCGTGAATTCCGAGCCTTTTCCCGGCTCGCTCTCGACCGAAATGCCGCCGTCCATCATGTCGATCAGATTTTTCGTGATCGCCATGCCGAGGCCGGTGCCCTGAATGCCGCTGACGGTCGAGGTCTCCTCGCGCGCGAACTGCTCGAAGATGTGCTCCTGAAACGCCGGACTCATGCCGATGCCGTTGTCGCGGATATGGAACTCATAGTCCGCGCTGCCCTGCGGCGCGGTCTGCTTCTGGACGATGCGCAGGGTGATCGTGCCGCCCGCCGGGGTGAATTTGATGGCGTTGGACATGATGTTGAGCATGATCTGGTTGAGGCGCATGGGGTCGGCGATGACGTCCTCGTCCTCCACGTCGACCATGTCGATGAAGAGCGAGATGCGCTTGGCGGAAATGCCCGACTGGATGATGTCGCGCAGGTCGTGCACAAGCTCGGGCAGGTGCACCGGGCGCGGCTCGAGCGAGACCTTGCCGCTCTCGATGCGGCTCATGTCGAGCACGTCGTTGATGAGCGAGAGCAGGTGCTGGCTCGCCGTCGCGGTCTTTTTCAGGTAGTCGAGCACCTGTTCGCGGTTGTCGATATGGGTAGCCGCGAGCGAGGTGAAGCCGATGATCGCGTTCATCGGCGTGCGGATGTCGTGCGACATATTGAACAGGAATTCGCGCTTGGCGCGGTTAGCCGCCGTTTCCTGACGGACGGCGCGTTCAAGCTCGGCGTTTTTCTGCTCGAGCGAAAGCTGATATTCCTTTTCGAGCGACTGCTGCTGCCGCAGGAAGCTCTTTTCCGTGCCTCGGCGCACGAACAGGAGCAGCGTCAGACCGCCCAGGCAGGCGAGGAACGCCACGATCATGTTGATCGGCGTGTTCGTGTAGAGCAGTCTGCCCGGGACATATATGTAGTAGTAGAAATCGCGCCCGTGGCTGTACATCCCGTAGTACCGGGTCAGACCCTTCCGCCCGGCATAGACCAGCGTTTCCGCCCTGCCGCTCGAACGGATGCGGCGGAGCTGCTCGTTTGCGGTGGTGTCCGTGCCGATGAGGGTCGGCTCGTCCGACGCGGTCACGCGGTTGCCGTCCGAGAGGATCACGACTCCCGTGGTCTCGGCGTCGTAGCCGTCGAGCAGATCCTGCACGGAGAGCACGGATTTCTGCGCGAACGCCGCCTTCGTGTGCCGCCATGCGAGCACCGCGCCGCTGCCGTCCGCAAGGCTGTGCACGGTGGTGTCAGCGAACGAGCCGTCGGTCAGCTGCACGCGGCGGACGTAGGTGCTCTGCGGATGGCCGACCACGGCGAGCACGCGCTCCGGCTCCAGATCGGTCTGAAGCTGGGCATAGCCGATGCCGTCCGTGCTGTATTCGCAGACCAGCCTGCCCTTCGCGTCCACGACCGAAACGCCGGTCAGCCACAGCCGCTCGGTGTATTGCCGCAGCGCGTCCTCGCCGCAGTCGAGCGTCAGGCCGTCCAGCTCCTGCATCGCGGTCGTGCCGCGCACGAGCGCCTTGGCCACGGCGGTCTCGTTGTACTGCACGTAGGCGGAGGACTGCTCCTTGACGAAGTCGATCAGCTCGTTCATGCGGTCCTCGCAGCTCTGCATATCGGAATAACGGGACAGCCCGAATACCATCCCGAGGAACAGCAGTCCGCCCGCGAGGCACAGGCAGGCGAAGGCTTTCCGCGAGCGCGGCTTGCGGTTTTTACTGCTCAAGCGCATCCACCTCCAGACTGTGCGCGGGGTCGTCGAGATACTTTCCGACGAGCTTTTCCATGCTGCCGTCCTCGCGCATCTGCTCAAAGACCTCGTTCAGCTGCGCCGCGAGGCCGCGCGTGTCATTTTTGGAAAAAGCCACGCCGATGCCGGTCACGAGCAGCGGGTCGTCGAGAATGCGGAAATCCGCGCCGTAGTCCTTCATATACTGCCGGATGGCCTCCTCGTGCGCCGCGATCGCGTCCACATAGCCGCAGTCGAGCATGGCGTACTGCACGCCGCGGTCCGCGAGGCTGATGATGTTCCGAAAGGCCGGGACGTCTGCGCCGCCGCGCAGGAAGATCGCCTCCGGCTTGCCGGTGGCCTGCACCGCGATGGTCTTTCCCGCGAGGTCACTCATCGTCTCGATGCCGCTCTGCGCGTCGACCGCCACGACCTGACGGCTCGCCAGATACGGCCCCGCCCACTGATAGTCGTCTTCGCGGCCCTCCATGGAAAAGCAGTCCCAGATGCAGTCGATCTCTCCGCTGTCGACCAGCTCGGTCTTTTTCTCCCAGTCGATCGTGGTGAATTCCGCGCGGTAGCCCATGCGGCGGAACGCCTCCTCCGCGATCTCGACGTCCAGACCGGTGATGTCGCCGTTATTGTCCATGTAAACATAGGGCGGATAGGTGTCGCTGCCGACGGTGAGCGCCGGGAGCGCGCTGTCGGACGCCGCAGACGGGGCGCAGCCGGACAGCAGGAGCGCCGACAGCGCCGCAAAAAGCGCCGATGCGCGTCTCAGCCGTTTGAGTTTTATCATAGATCGTCGTGTCTCCTTCTGTCTCTCTCTCCCTGCGGCCGAAGATACCGCAGTTTATCATTCAATCATTCAGTATACACGATTTCGCCCGGCTGTACAATAATATTGGTCGCTGATGCTGGAAGTTTTTCTTTATTCTGCATTGCTTTGGTAGTATAATAAAATAGTGAAAAACCGACAAGATCGGACAGAGGGAGGGACCGCGACCCGGCTGCGGTCGAACGACTATGAACCGACAGAAAATCCTGATCGTTGACGACTCGGAGATGAACCGAGAAATGCTCAAGGCCATCCTGGGCGAAGGATACAAATACGCAGAGGCAGTGGACGGCGCGCAGGCGCTCCGGATGCTCCAGCAGGATATGAACATCGATCTGGTGCTGCTCGACATCAATATGCCGAAGATGGACGGCTTTGCCGTGCTCGAGCACATGAACCAGTTCCGCTGGATCGACGAGATTCCGGTCATCATGATCTCCGCCGCCGACGACCGCGAGTCCATTAAGCGCTGCTACAGTCTCGGCGTTGCCGACTACATCCGCCGTCCGTTCGACTCGTACATCGTCCAGCGCCGCGTCCAAAACACGCTCAGGCTCTACGCCAACCAGAAGCGGCTGATGGGCATGGTCTCCGACCAGATCTACCGCAATCAGCGGGACAGCAATGTCATGATCGGCATTCTCAGCCACATCGTCGAGTTCCGCAACAGCGAGAGCGCCCAGCACGTGCTTCAGGTGCAGACCGTGACCGGGATGCTGCTGCGCAGGCTGGTCGAAAAGACCGACGTATACCATCTGACCGAGGAAAAGATCCGCCTCATCGTCACCGCCTCCGCCCTGCACGACATCGGCAAGATCAGCATTCCCGAGAACATCCTCAACAAGCCGGGCCGCCTGACGCCCGTACCGCAAGGAGCCGCTGCTCAAGACCGCCATCGAGATCTGCCGCTGGCATCACGAGCGCTGGGACGGCCGCGGCTACCCGGACGGCCTGCTCGGCGAGCAGATCCCGATCTCGGCGCAGGTAGTCGCGCTGGCGGACGTATATGACGCGCTGACGAGCGACCGCTGCTACAAAAAGGCGTACAGCCATGACACCGCCATCACCATGATCCTCAACGGGGAGTGCGGCGCGTTCAACCCGATGCTGCTCGACTGCCTTCAGGAGATCAGCGCGAGCTGGACTCCCTCCGGGAAAAGCTGATCTTCTTCGCGTCCTGCTGCGGCGGCGTGCAGTTCGAGTATGATACGATCTCCCAGTCGGTCCTTGTGGTCGACTGGAGCCGTCCGGGGAAGCAGAGCCGGACGATCATGGACGTGCACGACCCGGACAATATGCGCCCGCTGCGTCCGGCCGACGTCACGCGGCTCCGGCGCGCCCTCAAGGCCACGACGCCCGAGAACAACGAGCTTTCCATCAGCGTGCTCCTGCCGGTCGCGGGCGAGCAGCACTGGCACAGCATCCGGCTGCACACGCTCTGGTCGCCGCTCTCGCCCGGCAGCTATATCGGCGTGATCGGCTGCATGACCGACACCCAGAAGGAGCAGAGCAGCCATGCGCCCCTCTGCTGCGCGGACAAGAGCACGGCGAACAGGCCGTTGATCGTCGAGGATATGCAGCGCCTCGGCAGAATCTTTGACGTCGTCCGTCTGGTCGACCCGTCGGCCAATGCCGTGCTCGAGCTGGACGCGGACGGCACGCTGCACCGCACGGGCGAGCGCTGCGCCGCGTTCTGGGACACCGACAGCAGCTGCGCCAACTGCATCTCCTCTCGCGCCTTCGCCGAGCACACCACGCTCAACAAGCTCGAATTTACCCGCAACGAGATGTATTTCGTCATTGCGAAGTACGTTTCGATCAACGGCACGCCCTGCGTGCTCGAAATGGTCTCGCGGCTCAACGAGGGCCGCTGGATCGACGCGAACGGCGCGGCGAGGATATGCAGCTGTTCCTCGACCCGCTGACGGGCGTCTATGCGCGCCGCTATTTCGAGACCTACCGCACCCACCTCGAGGGCATGGAGGGCGTAGCGCTCATCGACGTGAACAGCTTCAAGCACATCAACGATACCTGCGGCCACGCCGCCGGAGACGCGGCGCTGCGCGACATCGCGGCCGCGATACGCTCGTGCATCCGCAAGACCGACATCCTCATCCGCTACGGCGGGGACGAGTTCCTGATCCTGTTCCCGCGCATGACCGAGGAGATCTTCCTCGAGAAGAAAAAGCAGATCCAGCAGGCCGTGCGCGGCGTCCGAATGTCCGAGTTCGCGGACATCCAGCTCTCGGTCAGCGTCGGCGGCGTCTGCGGCGTGCATCCGATCACCGAGGCCATCCGCAAGGCGGACTACCTGATGTATCTGGACAAGGCGGAGCAGCAGCCCTGATAAAAAGCGAAAACCCCTGCCGGGGAGACAGAAATCCTGTCCCGGCAGGGGTTTTTTGTGCTCTTTTTGCGCGCTTTTAGTTCTTTTCGACCGAAATGACCGTGCCGTCGAACGGGTCGGCCTCGGAGACCGTGCCCTTGTAGGTGACAGTGACCGAATCGCCCTCGGAAACGTCGTCCAGACCCTCCGGCTTTGCCGAGGCGTCGAAGGTGAATTCATACGCCGCGCCCTTTTCGTCGGTCACGACGAACATGAAGTCCTTCTTTTCGTCGAGCGTACCCGAGAGCTTGCTCTCGGCCGAGGCGCTGTCCGAGGCGGACGCGGCGCCGGTGTCCGTATTTTCAGCCGGCCCCTCGCCGCAGGCCGTGAGCGAAGCTGCCAGCAGCGCGGTGCACGCAAGCAGCAGGAATGTTTTTTTCATGATAAATGCCTTCTTTCCCGAAGAGACGACGGTATCTCTGTCTCTTCGTCAGACTTAGACGCAGCGCGTGCGGGAAAGTTCCGGAACTCGAAAGATTTTTTCCGGAACATTCACGCCTGATTTTCCGCCTGCATCTCCGCGCTCCCCGTGAGCAGCCGCAGCAGGTCATCCGGCGGCAGCGGACGGGAGAAATAGTAGCCCTGGATCATGTCCACGTTCCAGCTGCGCAGCAGCTCCATCTCCTCCTGCGTCTCCACGCCTCCGCGACGATGCGGTAGCCGAGGCGGCAGAAGGCCGAGACGATGCTCTGGTAGAAGAGGGCGGCGTTTTTGTCCGTGCAGATGTGGAACAGGAGCGAGCGGTCGAGCTTGATGACCGAGAAGGGCAGCTGCATGACCGTGTTGAGGTTGGCGTAGCCCGAGCCGAAATCGTCCAGACACAGGCCGATGCCGGCCGCCTGAAGGCTCTCCGCCACGCGGGTCAGGCTCGCGGAATACTCGGTCGCGACGGTCTCGGTGATCTCGAACTGGAAGCAGGAGCAGGGGAGACCGTATTCCCCGAGGATGCGGACGAGGTGGCTGCCGCTCTCGCTGTGGATGAGGTCGAGCGGCGAGAGATTGATCTTGACGTTGGCGATGCTCGCGCGGAGCGCCGGGTTTTCGCGCAGAAAACGGCAGACGCGCCGCAGCTGAAGCTCGGTGATCTGGGTGATGAGGTGGTTCTTTTCCGCGAGGCGGATGAAGATGTCCGGGGAGATCCAGCCAAGCTCGGGATGCCGCAGGCGGCTGAGCGCCTCGAGGGTCACGTAGCGCTGGCGGTGGAGCGAGTAGACCGGCTGATAGTAGACCTCGAACAGATCCTCCTCGATCGCGCGGTGCAGGAACTGCTCGACCTGCTTGTTGTAGTGGAAGCTGTCCATGGTCTTGCGGTCGTTCTGGATGACCTGGGTCTCGCCGCTCTGGGAGACGAGGGACTCGAGATATTCCGCGTAGTCGAGCACGAGACCGCTCGTGCCCAGCTTTTCCGCGTTCACCACGCCGCACAGGATGACCGGCGTGGGGGCGGACTGCGCGTCGTCCGGCTGCGTATGGAACAGCTGCCGCAGCCGCGTCAGGCAGGTCTCGTACTCGCGCAGCGAGAACGTCAGCAGCAGAAAGCGCCTGCCCGTGACGCGGAACACGTTCCTGCCCGCGATCTCCTGCATCCGCTCCGCCGCGCGGCGAAGGAATTCGTCGCCGCCCCGCATGCCCGCGATCTTGTTCATGTGGTCGAGCTGGTAGGCGTAGACCGTGATGATGTGAAAGGCCTTGTGCGCGTCGGTCAGCTCGTCCATCCGGCGCAGCAGGTACTGCTTGTCGTTCAGGCCGGTCAGGCTGTCCATGCACGCGCAGGGGTTGTTGATGGTCAGATACATGGCGAGGATGCTGAGCGAGAGACCGAAGCCGGTCGTCAGCACCTCAGGGTTGACGGCCTGCGCGGCGATGCCGAGGGCGGCGAGCGCAAAGACCGCGAAGAGCGACGCGAGATTGCGGCGGCTGACCGACGCGCGGTGCACCGCGACAAAGACCGCCGCCCCCGCGATGTGCAGCAGGGCGCTGACGTACAGCAGCAGATACCACGGGCCGTGGCGGTAGCCGGTGCCGTCGAAATAGAACAGCATCTCGGTGAAGGGGTTGGTCAGGATGATACAGACCAGAGCGATGGTCGGGATGCCCATGCGCAGCACGGCCGAGGGCGCGATGACGCGGCTCGTGCACAGCGTACAGACGTAGTACAGCAGCAGGAGCGGCAGGAGCGCCTGAAACAGGTAGAACACCGTGTTCGAGAGCATCCGGCAGACATTGAAGCTGTACGGGGCGTACAGGATGAAGCCCGTGCTGACCAGCTCCGCGGCAACGTCCAGACTGACGACGCTCAGCAGACGGCGGAACATCCGGCTGTTCCGGTCGTCCATCTGCCGCTGGCGGGAATACTGCCATATGACGACCAGCAGCACCGCCATTCCGGCGATCAGATAATGTATGTTGGTTGTCATTCTGCGTCTCCTCCCAGTCTGGCTTCGTTTTTCTTCAAATGTGCGTCGGCTTCGGCCTTCCACGCGCTGATGCTGCGCGACTTTCCGTCCTCGTCGCACAGACGGCTGAAGCCGAAGGTCATGGTGATGCGCGCGCGCGGCGCGCAGGTCCGGTTGTAGCGTGCGACGACCGCGCGGAACTGCCGGTGCAGCTGTCCGGAGTCGATATGCGGCTCGGGGCGGATGAGGGCGAACTCGTTGCCGCCCGTGCGGAAGCACAAGACGCTCTCGCCCTCGTCCTCGCACTCGCGGCAGAAGTCGGAAACGCACCGCGCCGCCGCGATGACCGCTTCATCTCCCGCCTGAAGGCCGAAGCGGTCGTTGCGCTCGTTCAGGCCCTCGAGCCGGATATAGGTCAGCACCGCGTCGAGGCAGCCGGCCTCGCCGGTGCGGACGCGCTCCATGTATTCCTCGAACGCGCGGCGGTTCGGCAGGCCGGTCATGCGGTCCTCGCGCTGCATCTCATGGCTGATGCGGTGCTCCATGTGAAAGCGCATATCCTCGGCCGCCTGGCTGATCAGGCCGTGCAGCAGCAGGATGATGAACAGCAGCACGCCGAACTGGTACACGGCGTCGTACCAGTAGATATGGAGCAGCCAGTACAGCACGAGCGCGGCCACGCCGAACGCGCCCAGCGCGGCGAACGCCGCCATGCGCAGCCGGAGCTGCGGCGCGGGCTGAGCGCGGTACGAGCGGAAAAGCACGGTCAGCATCGCCGCCACGCCTGCCGTCAGCAGCAGATGCGTCAGCGGCAGCATATCGATGAACGGCACGCCGAACAGCCGGTACGCCGCGCCCTGCGCGAGGGCGTTGGCGCAGAGCAGCGCGATGCACACATCGGGAACGAGCCGCAGCCTGCCGCTGACCGTGTTGCGGACGAAATGCACCATCGGGATGGCCATGGTCATGAAGGCGTAGAAGGAAACGACACTCCCGGCGGCGGTGTCGGCGCCGTAGAGCTGATACAGGCCGGAATCGGTCATGCACCACAGGCTGCACAGCAGCAGAAAGACCGCCGTGTCGAGAAAGCGGCGCTCGCGGATGCCGTAGAAGCTCATGTAAAGGAAGATCAGCAGCGCGAGCACGGCGAGCACGAGCATGACGAGTATCATGCCGGCGGAGAACAGCGAGGACTGGATATGCCGGCCGGTGACGGCCGGCATCGAGCCGAGGACGGGCGCGTCGATACGGCACATCCGTCCGGGAAGCTCGGTAAAGGTCAGGCTGAGCGTCTGCCCGCCGAGGCCGTACGGCAGCTCGGTGTCCGCCCACAGGCGGCCCTTCATCTGCGCGTTCTTCGGGAAGGCGTTGTCCTCGTAGCGGTAGAGCAGGGTTTCGCCTGCCCGGATCTCGATGCCGTATTCCACGCCGCGCGCGCTCAGCACCTTTCCGCCGTCGCTGTCGGTCAGCGTGTCGTTATACAGGGTGATCGTCTGCCCCGGCCCGGTCTCCAGCGCGGCGGGGAGCGTGACTTCGCGCCGCACGCCGTCCGTCAGCTGGTACCAGCCGGTGCTGAGGGTAGAGAGCGCCCCGTCCGGCGCGTGCTGATGCAGTCCGGCGGCAAGGAATACCGCCATCGCCGCGATCAGCAGCAGGACGAGCGTCTCCGCGGCGCAGCGCAGGGTCCTGTGTTTCATGACTCTCCCTCCGTCCGGTCGTTTTCGTGATGGCGCTGCTTGGTCTCGTACATCCGGCTGTCCGCCGCGATGCGCACCTGCGAAGCGCTGCCGTCCTCCGGATAGCAGGCGCAGCCGCAGCTGACGCCGACCGAAAGCTCCTTTCCGTCGAGGACGACAGGGGCGGAGAGCGTGGTCTGGATGCGCTCGCCCATGCGGGCGCGCTGACCTTCGTCCATGTCGGCGCTGACGATGAGCGCGAACTCATCGCCGCCGATGCGGAAGGCGTAGTCCCGGCTTCGGATGCAGCGCAGCAGCCGCGCCGCGATCTCCTTCAGCAGCCGGTCGCCCATCAGGTGGCCGTAGGTATCGTTTATCGGCTTGAACCGGTCGAGATCGAGGTAATACAGCACGAACGGCAGCTTTTTCTCCTCGCAGATGTTCAGGACTCTGCTGAAATAGCGCTCGTTGAACAGGCCGGTCATGCTGTCCGTGTTCGCCATGTTCTCGAGCTCGATCTTCTGCCCGATGTCCTGCACGACCTGCATGACCTCATAGACCGTGCCGTCCGCGTGCCACTCGACCGGGATGACGGTCAGCACCATGTAGGCGTTCTCCGTGCGGCTGCAATACTCGATCTTGAGATTGTCGTCCGGCTTTCGCAGCACGCTGCGCAGGTATTCGGGCGTGATCAGGCGCGAGAGCTTGGCGTTTTCCGTTTCGGTCAGCGCGACATAGCGCTCGGAGATGGTCTCGACCATGTCCGAATACCGCCCGGAGGCCGGATAGAGCGGCTCGCTGTTCCGCAGCTCGCGGTAGCGGTAGCGGTCGGTGTCCAGATTGATGATGGAATAGCGGTCGACGATGCGGCTCATGCTTTGCAGCAGGCGGTCGCTCTGCATCTTTTCGCGCTCGAGGCTCAGCCGCTCCGCCTCCTCGCGCCGCAGGCGCAGCTGGCTCTCCATGCCCAGCGCCAGCACCACGATGATGACGGCGAAGATGCAGAGCGCGCCGAGCGCGATGATCGTAGACTGCTGCACGCTGTGCATCGCGCCGTCCACCTCGTCGGCGCGGATGATGCCGACGAGCGTCCAGTCCGGAAAAGCGGTCGGGATCGCGACCAGATAATTCCGCCCTCCCTGACAGATGAACTGCGCGCTCCCGCTCCTGCCGAGCTGGACGCAGTCCCTGATGTCGTCCATGCTGCCGTATTTCCATTCGGCGTGCGCGTCGATGTCGTACAGATTGGTCATGCCCTCGCACAGCTCGGTCTGCGGCTCGAGCGCGAGCACGATGTCGCCGTTCGCGCACGATATAGCAGTCGCTCTGACCGCCGTACATGCTGCCGTCGACCAGATCGTCGACCACGTCCGTATCATAGCTGACCGCGAGACCGGTATAGGTCACGCCGTCCAGCGTCATGTTCCGGCTCAGCGGCATGGCGAACGCGATCTTGGGCACGCCGTAGCTCGCCGTGTAGGTGGAGACGATCGGCCCGCCCTCGCTGTACATCTCCTGAATCACGCCGCTGAGGCTGTCGGCGCTGCCCCGGCGGCCGTCCGCCGTGAGGTACTGCGTGCTTTCGTTGAACAGATAGAAGTCGCTGTAATGCCACGACTCCTTGTTGGCCTGCATATCCGCCCCGATGCTGTCAGCATGGTCGATGTCTGCGTTCTTCAACAGACCGTCCCACTGACTCAGTACGGTCCAGTTTCGCTGCACGAACAGCGTGAAGGTCTCGGAGATCTGCGAAAAGCTCTCGAGCAGATGATCCGAGCTCTCCTGATAGATTTTCATACCGATGTAGCTGCTGTAAACGCCGATACCCGCCGCGAACACCATAGCAAGAAGCACGGTAAGCAGAGTGATGCTCGGTCGTTTTTTCATGCACATCCCTCCCTGATGATATTCTTCCATTCCCTTTCTGTACCATAATTATACTATTTTCCGAGCCAAAAGGAAAGGAAAGATTGCACTATATTTTTCCTTGCGCCGCCGGGATTAACGTTATAACGTCACAGCGTTTCGAAGTTATGACGTTTTAACGTTAAAACGTTTCGAAGTTACAGCGTTTTAACTTTCCTCTGCGGCAGGGATAAAAAATATCCTCTCCCGTTTTTCGCAGGAGAGGATATTTCGGTATATACAGAAAGCCGATGCGGTATCCCCGGGATAATTCATACAGAAAGGAAGAATATCATTGAATTAAGCTATAGATATTAGGGGGGTGTACTGCTCTCCGCGCCGGGTATGGCAGGTGGGTCCGGCGCGGGGAAAGGAGGGGATGGGTAATAGGTGGGATATAATATTTCATGCTTCGGGGAGGGGAATACCGCGGGCTTTTTGTAACAGATTAGTCCTCCGCGAGCTTTTTGTAGCGCGCGTAGCGGGCCTTGACGTCCTCGACCTCCTTCGCGTACAGGGCATCAGCCTTGTCCGGGAAGTTGTTCTTGAGGGAAGCGAAGCGGTTCTCGCCCATCAGGAAGTCCATGACCTTGTCGGTGTCCGGCTCCTTGGAGTCGAGCTGGAACGGGTTCTTGCCCTCCGCGATGCGGCGCGGGTCGTAGCGGTACAGATGCCAGTAGCCGCACTCGACTGCCTTCTTCATCTCGTCCTGAGAGGTGCCCATGCCGGCCTTGATATGCTGCTCAAGGCACGGGCAGTAGCAGATGACGATGGACGGGCCGTCGTAGGACTCGGCCTCGCGCAGCGCCTTGAGGGTCTGCGCCTGGTCTGCGCCCATCGCGACCTGTGCAACGTAAACGTATCCGTACTGCATCAGGATCGCGCCGAGATCCTTCTTTGCAACCTTTTTACCCGATGCCGCGAACTTTGCGGTAGCGGAAGTCGGGGTTGCCTTGGAGGACTGGCCGCCGGTGTTGGAGTAGCCGAAGCCGATGTCGTAGGCCCAGCCGTCGCCGCCGACTGCCCAGACCGACTTCTTCGCGAGGAATTCGCGGTTGTCGAGGATGTACTTGACCTCGTCGGTCTGCTCAGCCTTCTCGAGCGCTGCGATGAGCGCATCGGAAACTTCGCGGGACTTCTCGCGGTCGTTCCAGTCTGCGAGGTACGCTGCTGCTTCCTCAGCCGCAACGCCTGCGTTCTTCAGCGCCTCGATGCGGATGAGCAGCTCCTTGCGGATGGCGTCCTGTGCGTGATAGAAGCCGAACGCGAACTCTGCGTTGTCCTCGAACAGCGAGTGCTCCCACGCCGGGCCGTGACCCTTGCAGTCGCGGCAGTACGGCAGGATCGGTGCGCCGCCGCTGATCGCGGACGAGCAGCCTGCTGCGTTGCCGACGTACATGCGGTCGCCGAACAGCTGGCTGAGCAGCTTGATATAGGTAGTCTCGGCGCAGCCTGCGCAGGCGGCGGAGAACTGGAAGTAGGGCTTTGCGAACTGAACATTCTTGACGCTCTTGTCGCTGATGACGTCCTTCTTGAGGTAGCTTTCGTTCATTGCAACGTCGTCGAACAGCGGCTGCTCGGACTTCATCTCCTCGAACGGCGCCCACGTCAGCGCGTCCTTTGCCGGGCACGCGGTCAGGCACACGCCGCAGCCGAGGCAGTCATACGGCGAAAGCTGCATGCGGAAATTGTACTTCGGCGCGTCCTTGCCGAGACCCTTTGCCGGAGCGGTAACGAAGGAATCCGGAACACCGGCCTTCTCCTCGTCGGTCAGCAGGACCGGACGGATTGCCGCGTGCGGGCAGCACATCGAGCAGCGGTTGCACTGGATGCAGGCGTCGGGGTTCCACTTCGGAACCTTGGTCGCAACGCCGCGCTTGGAGTAGACCGAGGTGCCGTTCTCCCACGTGCCGTCGAGCACGCCGTACTTCTGGAATACGGAGACCGGGAGCTTGTCGCCCTGCTGCTTGTCGAGCGGCATGACGATGTCGCGGACGAACGGGGTCATGTTCTTCGGCTCTGCAACCGGCTCGTCGGTCGCGTCCGCCCATGCAGCCGGGATCTCGACCTTGACGGTCGCCTGAACGCCGAGATCGACCGCCTGGTTGTTCATGTCGACGATCTTCTGACCGGCCTTCTTGAAGTAGGAGTTATAGTTGTTCTTCTTCATGTCCTCGATCGCGAGGTCCATCGGGATGACCTTGGTCAGCGCGAAGAACGCGCCCTGAAGGATGTTGTTGGTGCGCTTGCCGAGGCCGATGGCCGCCGCCAGCTTTGCCGCGTCGATGATGTAGAAGTTTGCGTGCTTGCGCGCGAGGTCGCGCTTCATCTTCGCCGGGAGATGCTCCTCAAGCTCCTCGACCGACCACGGGCAGTTGAGCAGGAAGGTGCCGCCGTCCTTGAGGTCTGCGGTGACATCGTACTTTTTAACGTAGGTCGGGGCGTGAACCGCAACAAAATCCGCGGAATTGACCAGATAAGTGCTGAGAATCGGCTCGTCGCCAAAGCGCAGATGGCTCTGCGTCAGACCGCCGGACTTCATCGTATCATAGGAGAAATATGCCTGCGCGTACTTGCCGCCGACAAAGCCGATGGTCGAGATGGCGTTCTTGTTCGCGCCGACCGTGCCGTCGCCGCCGAGACCCCACAGCTTGCAGCTGATCTGGCCCGGATGCGGCAGCTCGATCTCGGTGTAGTCGAGCGAGGTGTGGGTGACGTCGTCGTTGATGCCGATGGTGAAGTTGTTCTTCGGCTGCTCCTTCGCGAGG
>OKUM01000679.1_pt1 | contig 19581 bp, 13 predicted proteins | sample 1606801 | NCBI WGS metagenome assembly OKUM01 (sample SAMEA3882546, study PRJEB24775) | human gut metagenome | biome: human-associated habitat; feature: intestine environment; material: feces | place: Netherlands | collected 2009/2010
GATTGCCACATTGGCACGGCGAGCCAGCTCCAGAAGGTTATCGCCGACGTTGCAATCGACGGTAACGGGCTTACCGCCTTCGATTTGAAATACGACTTTTGGCATAAGGATAACACCTTTCTTTTTGGGCGAGGCCCTGCCATCCGGCAAAAAATTGCCGAAACTCCCGGACGGAATGATAGCGCCGCCTGAAATTTTATTTTCTTTTCAAGTATAACATAGCTCCCCGCAATTGTCCAGCGAAATCAGTATTTTTTTACCAATATTAAATTTGATATGGCTCATCCCCCCGGCGTCATAGCCCGACCGAACGCATGTGCTCCTCAATAGGGGGGCATTGCACGCCAATGCCGCAGCACTGGTGTAGCAATCCGTTTCCCGAAGGCTCTCCTCGTTCAGTAGGGGAAGCCACAAAAAAACTACGCCCGGGAAGTTTCCTTCCCGGGCGCAATCTCAATTTCATTACATCAGAGGCTCCATGCCCAGCACCGGGTGACCCTTCTCGGTCAGCCAGTTCAGCAGTTCCTCGCAGTCGGTAGTAACGGTCTCGTCGGCAACCATGTCGGTGAAGTTGTCAATGCCGTACAGTTCCTTGGCCGTCTTGTTCAGACGCTCGGCAACGTCGTCCTTCAGCTCCTTGGGCATCCAGACAATGCGCTCGATGCCGCCCTCAGCAGCGATGAACTTCTTGGAGGAGATGAAGTGACGGCCGTGACCCATGTAGCCGGGGGTCTGGACGCCGCCGCCGGTGCAGGAGGCCAGCTCGCCGAAGGTCATACCGGCAGGGGTCATGCCCTTGTATTCCCGGTTCACAACGATGAAGCCGTTGGACATGGGCTCAATGCCGCAGATGCACTCGAAGCAGCCGCAGGAGGTCATCGGGTCCTCCAGAATGGAGTACAGGGTGACATTTTCCACAGCGCCGTGGGTCGCGTCGGAGATTGCCTTGTTGACGGACTGGAAGCGGCCGGTGCGCTCGTCCTCGCAGCCTTCCTTGAAAATGGGCTGGCAGGGGCCGTTGGGGTTCAGCTCGTAAGTGGCCTTGGCATCCAGCCAGGACACGGCGCCGCACAGACCCAGACGCTCGGGGGTGACCACGCAGCAGTGGGCGGGGGCGAAGGACTGGCACATGATGCAGGTGAAGTAACGGTCAACGGCCTCGTCGGTCATGGATGCCAGACGGTCGTCGCGCTGGTTGTACCGGGGCATAGCCACCTCGTCGCGGAACTTCTCCGCCTCGGCGGCGTCGGTGATCAGGGTGATCTGGCACTTGTCCACAACGGCGTCAAACTCGTCCATGATCATGACGTACAGAACTTCGGCGAAGTCCTTCAGACGCAGACCGGCGTCGTAGGCCGCGTTGCTGACACGGATACGAACCTGATTGCGCTGGCCGGTGTGCATGACGCCTTCCATGTAGTTGAACCATGCGTGGAACTTCCGCTCGATAACGGACTCAAAGTCCACCTGCATCTTCTTACCGGCCACCTCAACGTAGGTCGCCAGAGCCAGATCCTTGGCCTGATCGAAGTCGGGGCCGACGATGGTGATCTTGTGATCCTCGATTTCATTCAGTTCCCGCATCACCACCAGCTCGGCAGTGGGGTTCTTGGCGGACCAGATCTCGTTGTGCATATCGGCCTTACGGATGATCTCGCCCTCGAAGGCGGCGGCGAAGGCCACGGGGATGGGCAGTTCCTTCACCTTGATCTTGATGTTCCGCAGTTCCAGAGACTTCTTCACGGTCTCGGCGTGGTCGCATACGGACTCCAGAGCGCCGGGAACCTGATTCTCGCCCAGATCGATGTCCACAACCACGGGGAAGCCCAGAGCGATGGCGCCCGCACCGGCGGAAACCACCACGGAGTCAATGGCGCCGAAGGTATTGACGAAGGCGGGGACACGGTTCTTGGTGTAGTCCAGCAGAGCGGCCAGATTGCCGGGCTGAACGTTGCCGAAAATCAGTGCGGCACGGATGGCCACGGTAACAACATGGATGACGGAGGTCACGTCGTGTCCCAGAGGAATGACACGCAGCTCCAGACCCATCTTGACGCCGCCCTCGGCGCACTGCTCGATGACGTCGCCCACCATGAAGGTCATGATGCCCTTGCTCTGGTAGTCCTTGACCACCTTAACAACGTCCTCGGCATTGTCCGCCTTGCCCAGCACAACGGCCACGCCGGGGATATCGCCGGTGACCAGCGGCACGCCCAGAGAACGGATGATGGGGTCGGGAACGAAGCCGATGCCGGACTCGTTTTCGTAGGGGTTGGCACCGTCGACGTATTTCAGTCCCTCAAGAATTTCCGCGCCGACAGCGGTAGCAAGGCCGGCGTTCAGCGCCTGACCCAGATCCTCCTGATTGGTGATCAGGCTCTTGAGCACGCCCACGCAGGCGGGCAGGTCGCCCAGGGTCTTGACCTTTACGCCGGTAGCAGCGTAAATGGTGGGGAAAAAGTATGCGGTATCGGGGAAGGCAATCTCCTTGTCTGCGCCGTACTTGGCAATGGCGTCGTTTACGGCACCTTCGGTCAGTCCCGCAACGGCATTGGAACCGCCATAAATGAGATCGGTTAATACGCTCATGTAAATTCCTCCCAATTTTTTGAATCCTGAAGATAATATATATTAAGCCCGAAGGCTGAATATACCAGTTCGGTTTCCGGCACCACGCCGGGGCTTTCAAATGCAGCAAATTCTTCCAAAGCAGAAAAAGCAAACTGGCTGGGAGGGAGGTTCCCTCCCAGCCATGTAGTGCATGGGAAAACTGTCAGTCACATTACCCGGCCAGCCAAATGCCGACCTTCTGGGGTTTATTGTCTTCCGGCACCTTAATCAACAGACTCGAAAGCAGTCCGTCAACCACCCGATGCCGTTAACACCCTCAATCTCCCCCACTCAGCACGGACAACCGTCGCACAACCGGTCGAGGGGCCCAAAGGATGTTCGACCACCACCAGTCTCCGTAACGTCACTGGCCGCCCGCCCTGCGGGCGCGGGCTTAGAGGTCGAGGTAGGAGTCGGAGTAGAGGACGTGGTTCTTGAAGATGTCGCAGGACTTGATGGTCTCCATCAGGCGCAGGTCGCAGGGGTTGACGATGGCGGAGGTCAGACCCTGCATCATCGCCATGGCGACCAGAGCGGAGTCCATGATGGGACGCAGCGTCTTGGGCGCGCCGTTGGAGTTGTTGGACAGACCGCCGGTGGACTTCAGGCCTTCCGATGCGAACATCTTGATGGCTTCCAGAACTTCCATCTGCTTGTCCTGCATACCCTTGACGACCAGGAACAGGGGGTCGAACCACAGGTCGGTGGCATCCATGCCCAGACTCATGCCGCGCTCCAGCATGTTGTGGCAGTGCTTCATGCGCTCTTCGTTGTCCTTAGCGATACCATCGGCAGAGCAGAGGGCAATACAGATGGCGTCGTTGGCAGCAGCCAGATCAATGTTGGAAATACGGGAACCGGCGTCGGCGGAGTTGACGATGGGCTTGCCGTTGGTGCGGTTGTAAACCTTGATACCGGCCTCGATAGCCCGCTTGTTGGCGGTGTCCAGTGCCAGAGGAACATTGTTGAAGTTCTCCTGCAGCAGCTTGACAGCCCACATCATGCGCTCGGGACCGTCCTTCTCAGCAGGTCCGATGTTGACGTCCAGATAGGTGGCGCCGGCAGCGATCTGCTCGGCAGCACGCTTCAGGATGGGCTCGGGGTCACGCTCGTCCATAGCCTTGCGGACAGAGGGCGCGATGCAGTGGATACGCTCGCCGATGGTGACGAAGGTCTGGGATTCGGGGTTGTAGCCCTTGTACTTGACGCCCATGTCCACGACCTTGATCTCGGGGACCTTGGTCGCCAGCAGCTCGTCGAAGGACAGCTCCTTGACTTCCACGGTGGTGGCAGCCTTGGCGGCGTTCTCGGCGGCGGCAGCCTTGGCGGCGGCCTCGTATTCCTTGTCCTTCATGTACTTGGGCAGCTGAACCGCCTCGGTGGGGCCGACAACGACGTTCCAGCCGGGCAGCTTCTCCTGAATCTCGCCCTTCATAACGGCAACCTTGCCGGGGATAATCAGGGTGCGGTTCTTGATCTTGTTCTCGATGTCCAGTGTCTCGAAGGTCTTCTTGACGGTGGAGGAGGAGAACTTACCGGCGGCCCACGCGGTCAGAACGGACATGCCGGAAGCGTCGGTGATGATCAGGTTCACGGGCTGGTTGGAACGCTCCAACTCGCCGGAAACCAGGAAGTAGGTCAGAGCGAAGTCCACGGTCAGGGCGCAGGGGCTGTTCTCGTCGGCGCCGTTCAGCGGATAGATCTTGCTCTCCACCTTCATGGGCTTCTGAGGATCGGTGAAGATGTTCTGACGCAGGCCGTACAGAGGCAGCGCCTGCGCGTAGGTCATGTGCTCCATGACGATGATGGAGCCGTACTTCTCGGTGAACATGGAAGCGTAGGCGGTCTGCAGATGGTCATCGCCGCTGGCGATGCGGCCTACGTTGACGATGGAGGGATAGCCGAAGCTGCGGTCGCCATCCTTGATGGCAGTGCGGCGCACCAGAACGGCGTTGGCCAGCGTCTCCTTGGCGGTCTTGCCGGTGACGTCCAGCACCAGGTTCTTGTTGCCGGCGGCTTCCAGCTTCTTCACGGTGTCGTACAGGTCGGAGATGGTGTCGGCGTGAACGCCCAGAACAACACCGGCCTCCTTGGCGACAGCGTTCATAGCCTCATAGTTTTCAGGGGTAGCGCCGTCGAGAATGACGTTCTTGCCCGCGACTGCCAGAGCAGCCTTGGCGCACTCCACATCCCAGCACTCCAGAATCAGGTCACGGCCGGTAGCAGCGGCCTTCTTGACCAGCTCCGCGTAGACAGCGGGATCGGACTGCTTGTTGGCGACGAAAACGAACTCAACGTACATTCTCTCGCCGATACGCTCGTAGTCAACCTTCTGCAGGTCGGCCAGCTTCTTGTCGGCTTCCTCAGCGGACATGCAGGTGCAGACGGAAACTGCGTACAGGTTCTTGTTGACCAGAGTCTTCTCGTGACGGAAGAGGACAGTCTCGCCGCCCAGCTTGTGATTGCCGACGGTGATGGTCTTCATAGGAGGCGCGGTCTGCTCGTTGAGCATCGCCTTCGCGTCGTCAGAGAAGTAGGGGCACTTGTCGATGGACACAGCGCCCTGCGCCACCTTCATGCAGAATGCCATACAGGTGGGGCTGCCGCACTCCTTACAGTTCTTCTTAGGAGACAGCTTAAAAATGTCAAGACCTTTCAAAGCCATTGTATGTATCCTCCTTCCGATTACACGAGATCCGTGATGAACTTCTTGATGGTGGCAACGGCTGCGGGATGACGCATGATGACAGCGTCAGCGCCGCCGGTCAGGTTGGCAGCGGCGGTGGAGACTTCCATCCCGATCGCGCGCTCTTCCCGGCTGCCCCATTCGGGCTCATCTTCTTCGGAAGCGGTGGATTCCTTCACGGCCCAGGCGTCGGGAGACACGGGGGACATGATGGGCATCTGCAGGTCGGCATCGGACTGCGCCAGAGCGGCCAGACGGACACGGTCCAGAGTGGAGGCCACGTACTCGAAGCCGTAGCCCACGGCGGCGGTGCCGATGTTCATGACGATGTTCTCAGGGTTGATGGAGAGGCCCTTGAGCATGATGTTCAGCTGCTTGGCGAGGTTGATGTCGTCAGCGGTCTCAGCGCCCACCTTCTGGCCGTAAGCCAGAGCGACGGAAGCACCGACGGTCTTGTAGTCCTCGTTCCGGGCGGACAGAACCAGAATGTTCTTGCCCTGCAGCGCCTCAGCGATCTTGCTGAACAGCTCGCCGTCCTTCTCGATGTTCTTGCAGCCCATGACCACGATGGGCATGGTGGTCGCCTCGGCGACAGCCTTGGCGTCGGCCACACAGTCGGCAACGGAGCGGTTGGCGCCGTTGGGGTCTGCGGACTCGAAGTGCAGGCACAGGAAATCCGCGCCGGGCATGGTCTCTGCCTTCTTCGCAAAATCGACCATAGTGGTGCAGCCGGCGTAGAACTCCTTCAGAGCGGGAGCATCCCACTGTGTTGCCAGATCGGAAATTTCAATACCGATCTTGGGCGCGTGTTCGATGGCAGCATCGAAGGTGTAAAACGGCATCACGTTCTGACCGCCGATGACGATTGCCTTGTCACCGGTGCCCAGCGTCACGGCATTGATCTTGCCGCTGAAGGGTGCCGTTTTAGGAGTGAAAGCCATAATTTGTAATCCCCCTTGATATATTTTCCACACGCGGGGCGGAAACCGCCCGGCGCAATTATGGATGTGTTTCTGCCGCGGAATGCCGCCCGGCATCCAGCGGTTTTACCGGCTTACAGGCCGATAGACTGCATAATTCCCCGCAGCGCGACCTTCATGGGGTCGCTGTCCGGGAGCTTCGCGGACGGATTGCCGTCGCAGTCGCAGCGGTAAACCGCCTCGTCGTGAGGCAGAACGCCGAAGAGCTTGAGACCGTGCTTTTCGATCTCGGCACGGACGCCGTCGTCCAGCTTTCCGTCCGGCGCGCGGTTGATGATAAGGCCCATCTGTCCGGGGTTTAAGCCCATCTCGTCGATCATTTCGGCGATTCTCGCCACGGCCTGAACGCCCCGGCGGGAGCAGTCGGAAATCAGAAGCATGGTGTCCACATGGGGGAGCGTCCCCCGGGCGATATGCTCCAGCCCCGCCTCGTTGTCCATGACCACGTAGGAATAGTTGGGCAAATACTTGCCAAGCTGAGATTGCAGCACGCCGTTGACATAGCAGTAGCAGCCCTTGCCCTGGGTGCGTCCCATGACCAGCATGTCGAAATCGTCGTCCTCGATCAGGGCGTCGCCGAACTTCATTTCCGCGTAGTCCGCCTTGGTCATGCCCTTGGGAATGGTGCCTTTCAGCTCTGCCTGCGCCATTTCCTCCCGGATCTGGCCGAGAGAGGTCTCCACCTCCACGCCCAGAACTTCGTTCAGGTTGGAATTGGCGTCGGCATCCACCACAAGGACGGGGCCGCGCTTCTTTGCGCACAGGTAGTCGATGATCATGCCGCAGGTAGTGGTTTTGCCCACACCACCCTTTCCGGCAACGGCAATGGTATGAGGTGCCATAGTCTGGTTCTCCTTAAAAGTGATTTTGCGTAACGCTGGTTCGGAGCGCAGCCCCTCCCGCGTTTTCTCCCTTCCGCGAAAGCGGAAAAGGAGCGGCCGACAGGTCGGAATTTTGTCCATACAGGCCGCGTCACCACGCGCACTCATGGCTCGGGAGCCGTTTTTGACTGCGGATGGTGACTTTGCCCTACGGGCGCACTTCGCCCATATCGGTACTAACTTATCGTATCACATATGCCATCTAAATTCAACCCATAATTTGCGAAATTTTTTCAGAAAAATTGCCCAACTTTCATTTATCCGACGTCCGCAAGTGGACATTTTTGTCACACCGGCGTGAACACGTACTTCTGGATCAGCCCGTCCACCACCGCGTGGATGGTCACGCTGCCGCCCGCGCCTTTTTCCGTGGAAAATTCCACGTTTTTCCCCTTCAGGCGGCCCCGCAGATATTCCTCCGGGTCGTCGCATTCCACCTCCTCAAAGAACACGTCCCGCATCTGGTTGTTGCGGCAAAGGTTCTTGATCTCGTAAACCAGCTCGTATTCTGCCATAAGCGCTTCTCCTTACAAATCACGGCTCTGCCCGGCATTTTGCCGGGCTGTCCTTTTTCCCTAATATAGCACATCTGATGCTTTTCCTCAACCGGGATTCCCTTTTCCGACAAAAAATGGTTGCTTTTTTCATGCGGCTCTGCTATAATGCACCTGTACGCAGGATTCGTACATCGGTAGTACAACAGCTTCCCAAGCTGTGAAGGCGGGTTCGACTCCCGTATCCTGCTCCAAAATAGCAGCACGCCCCGCCTTGATTGGCAGGGCGTGCTGCTTTATTTATTGTACATAGCTTGCAGAACTCCGACACGCTTAGGGCAACGCCGCAATGGGGACACGGTTCCCTTACTTGCGGAAAGGAACCGAGCTTCCGGATTGTGACATATCCTCTCGCGAAGAAAATACTGTCAAATTACAGAGAAATTGAGGCGCCTTGTGTGAAAGGGTGGGGAATATTGCTTGTTACAGGGTATTGACGAATCCGGTAAAATACACTATACTAGTCTTAAAAGATATCACCGCTTTGGTAAAACTGCTCATTCCCGGCTTTCCCTTTCGCAGTTTTCAGTAGCTGACACTGCGGGTGAGCTTTTTCTCTTCTCTAAATTCGGGCATTTCCGATACGTCCTCCAGAATCTCCTGCGCAGAAGCGCACGGATGGCGGGAATGCTTCGTCTTATTTCCGGAGTGGGGAAATAATTAACAAAAATAAAGCTGAAAATTCGTTAATTCTGACACACAATATTCGACGATCAATGGTTGCATTTACGTGTTAAACGTGATATCATCTGTATTAAGAGGTTGGAAACGATTCCAATTCCCGTATATCACCGGGAATCAGGTCTTTTAGCTACATTGTGGGAATGACGGGCAGGAAAATGACCGCTGCTTTTTTCTGCTTTCAGCCGTAAGCGCAGATTGGAGGGAAGTCGGATGACGGATAAGGAACTGAGACGGTTAAGCCGGAGCGAGCTGCTGGAAATGCTGATTGCGCAGACGGAAGAAAACCGTCAATTGAAAATCAGGCTGGAGCGTGCGGAGGCGCAGCTCCGGGATCGCAGAATAGCGGTTGAAAAAGCCGGTTCCCTTGCGGAGGCGGCGCTGCAGCTGAACCGTGTATTTGAGGCCGCGGACAAAGCCGCGCAGCAATATCTGGAAAACGTGCGTCTTATGTCGGAAAAGGGAAGCGGAGAGTTATGAAGTCGAAATCGTGGAAATCTCCCGAGCCCCCGACTCTGGAACAGCTGGAGGCGGAGCTTGGCAGAGAAAAATACAAACGGCGGTATAAACGCGTTCTTCGCAGCACCGTCTATACGCTTGTGGTTGTTGCGGCTGTAGCCGTGCTGGTTGCTACCATTTGGATGCCCGTGCTGCAGATCTACGGGTCTTCCATGACGCCCACGCTGAATGAGGGGGATATTGTCCTCTCCGTCAAGGGCTCGGGCTTTGAACCCGGCGACCTGGTGGCGTTCTACCTGGGAAACAAGATCCTGGTGAAGCGCTGTATTGCCGGCCCCGGCCAATGGGTGGATATCGACGAAAACGGAAATGTATCCGTGGACGGAAGGCTGCTGGAGGAACCGTACCTGACGGAAAAAGCCCTTGGAGAATGTGACATTACGCTGCCGTATCAGGTGCCGGATAACCGTTACTTCTGTGTGGGCGATCACCGTTCCACCTCGGTGGATTCCCGCAGTACCGCGGTTGGCTGTATTTCCGATGAGCAGATCGTCGGAAGGATCGTATTCCGGGTCTGGCCTCTGCCGGACTTCGGCGCGTTGAAATAGGAAGGATGGTGAAGGGATATATGAAGTATGATGTTCTGCGGGATGCGGAAAAATACACGAAGGTGCATAAAAGGAAGCGCCTCCGGCATCGGGTAGTGACCGTCCTTGCCGGTGTGGTGGTATTCTGTACCACCTATGCGCTGATTCTGCCGGCTATCACACTGGAAAAGCAATGTGACATCCCGGAGCACACCCACACGGACGCCTGCTATGCGCAGGTGACATCGGTTGAGAAAAGGGTTCCCGTGTGCAGCGCGGAGACGCTGGAAATTCATCGGCACACGGCGGACTGCTGTGATGCCGACGGAAATCCGACGTGCGGGTATGCCGATTTTGTGGTTCACAGCCATGATTCCCGCTGCTATGACGAAACCGGGAATCTCTGGTGTCCGCTTCCCGAGATTGAGGCACACCGGCACACTGCCGACTGCTATGCCCTGCCGGAAGAACATACCCACGCGGAGGGCTGCTATACGTCGGTGCGGGGCGATCTGGTCTGCGGGGAGCATGTCCATACGGATGCCTGCTACACGGAGACCGCCGTGCTTGCCTGCGGCCTGGAAGAATCCGAGGAACACCAGCATGACGAGAACTGCTATAAGACGTCCCGGGAACTGACCTGCGGAATCGACAGCGACCATAGTCATACCGATGCCTGCTATGAATGGGAGCAGGTTCTGAGCTGCGACCTGCCCACGGATTCGGCGGAAGACGCTCAGCCGGTGCTGGTCTGCACGAAACCGGAGATCGTCCTCCACCGTCACACGCCCGACTGCTTTGACGCTGACGGCAATCTGATATGCGGACAGACCCAGATTCTGGAGCATCGGCACTCCGACGCCTGCTTTGAGACGGTGGCGGAGCCGGTGGACACCGGGACGCTGACCTGCACCGATACGGCGCACGTGCATACCGCCCGGTGCTACGGCACCTGGGAGCTGGTCTGCGGACAGGAAGAACACACCCACAGCGAAGCTTGCACTCAGAATGAGCAGGAAGAAACGGTATTCTGCGGCAAGGACGCTCATACCCACGGGGAAGCCTGCCGGGACGAAAACGGGGAACTGGTCTGCGGGACGGAGGAGCACACCCACAGTCTTGCCTGTTACGCGGACCCCGGCGCGGATGTGGAGACGGCGGAGCTATGGGAGCAGACCTTCGCGGGGGTGACGCTGACCGGGAATTGGCGGCAGGATACCCTTGCCATCGCCGAAACCCAGCTGGGCTATGCCGAGAGTACGAAAAACTACCTTGTCGCGGAGGACGGCGAAACGGTTAAGGGCTACACCCGCTATGGCGCGTGGTGCGAGGAGCCTTACGGCGACTGGAACGTCATGTTCCTGACCTTCTGCCTGCATTACGCCGGGGTGGAGGGCGTCCCGCCGGACAAAGACTGCGGCGGCTGGGTCACGTCCTGGGCGGACGCCTTTGAACCGGCACAGTCCCACACCCCGGCGGTTGGAGATCTGGTGCTCTTTGACCGGGACGGGGACGGCACGGCCGACCGGGCGGGTCTGGTGGCGCAGATCACGGATTCCGGCTTCGCCGCCATGGAAGGCGACGCGGAGGACGCGGTGCGTCTGCTGACCTATGGGGCGGACGACCCCGGGATTCTGGGCTATATCAACCTGCCGGAGGGGCCGAAGGAATTTACCCTGACGGCGCAGACCGAAAACGGCATCACCGTGACCATCACCGGCGAGAGTGCCTCCCTGCCCTATCCGGCAAGGGAAATCACGGTAACGGTGACCGAGGTGACGGACGGGGAGCGTCAGGCGATTCGCAATCAGATTTTGGGCGAAGAACAGGCCGAGCCGGAGCGGAGCTACCTGCTGGACATCACCCTGTGGCACGGAGAGGAAGAGATCGAGCCAACCGGCTCCGTGACTGTGACCTTCAGCGGCATTGACACGGAGGGGCTTTACCCCAAGGTCTACCACATTGACACGAATGCCCAGACCGCCACGGACATGGAAACGAAAACCGGAGAAAACGGCGACGTGACGGTAGACACGGATCACTTCTCTCTCTATGATTTACGGCTTCTGACCTTCCAAGATCTGTCCGGCTATGTCGGGGATAAGTTCTCCGAGGGCGGCAACTTTAAGCTGACCGACGATGCCTGGACGGCGGATGGGGATAATCGCGCGAATTTGAGCATTACGCAGAACACTACCATCGATTTGAACGGGCATACCCTGACGATCAGCAAGGCCAATCAGTACTTTGATGTGCACGACGGTGCGAAGCTCACCATTATGGACTCGTCCGACAGTATTCAGGATACCGAATCTACGGTCACTGGAAACGTGTGCGGCAATAAGGCGACACTGGAAAATGATACCCTGACGTATTACATCACAGAATCCACGGCCAATGGCACCGGCACCACGGAAACACTGGTAAAGCATACCGTCCCCCTCACCGGCGCAGGAAAGATTCTGGGTCAGGCGGCTTCTGAACAGGTGATTCTGGTCAAGGGTGCATTGGAACTACAGAGCGGTGTACTCCAAAACACCGGCGGCAAACATATATTCACCGTGGACCGCGGAACGCTGGACATAAATGGCGGCTATATTGTGGGCGGTGGCAGTGACGGCACGCCCGGCGGCGGTATTTACGTTGACAACGGAACGGTGAATATCCAGGGCGGTGTCATTGCGGCCAACCGTGGCAGTTCCGGCGGCGGTATCTTCTTTCAAAACGGAACGCTGAACATCTCCGGCGGTGCGGTGACGGGCAACTGGGTCAACAGTGGCCATGACAACGGCGGCGGTATCTACGTCAAAAGCGGAACGCTGAATCTGTCCGGCGAGGGCTATGTGACCAACAACTATAAGGCATGCGACTGCAACGACTGCCGGAACGATGTCAACAACACCCACGGCGGCGGCGGCATCGCTCTGGCGAACAGTTCCGTTATGAACATGACCGGCGGCTATGTCACCGGCAACTATTCCGGTCTGGCAGGCGGCGGCATTTACGCGGGCTTCTTTGGCCACAATGTCGGCTTTACCATGAGCGGCGGAACCATTGCCGGCAACTGCGCCGAACTGGGCGAGGGCGGCGGTCTTCGTATCGCCGGCGGCACCAACGGCGTGATTCAGGCAACGAACAAGGTATACATTACCAATAACATAACGAATTCCAACAATGACTGGGGCGGCGGCGGTATCTTTGTTCAGGCGGAAGGCAACCTGAACATTACCAATGCTCTGATCACGGCCAACACTGCGGGCGGTTATGGAGGCGGCGTGGCGGCCTGCCCCACCGGCGAGACGTTGATCACGCATACCGAAGGCGCGGCTATTTACGAAAATTCCGATAGTGGGGTGAATATGTCCGACGGAGGAAACGGCAAGAATGATGATTCAACGGTCGCCAAAGTCAACGACACCTTTCGCCTCAACGGACACCAGGACTATTTCTGCGTGCGCAAAGGTGGCAACGCCCCGATTTCTCTGGTTACTGGTCAGATGCTGGGCGACGGCGCGGCGAACTGGACTGGCTCCAGTGACGGAACATACATCACAATCAGCAAAACCGGCTATGCCACAGCCAATTACCTCTTTGGCCTTGCCGCAGACCCTAATTCGGAGGCCATTGCCGCGGCGAAGAATGCTGCCAGAGTGATTATCACCGGCAACCATTCCAATATCCATGGCGGCGGTATTATGACCAACGGCGGCCTGATCCTTGGCAAGAAAGAGAAAATTGTGACAGCCACCCCTGCGCTGAACATTACCGGTACCAAAGCCCTGCTTAAGGACGACGTACCGCAGGATAGCGGGCGGGACTTTACATTCCAGCTGACGGACGAAACTGGAAAGGTTCTCGGAACGGCAACATCCGATGCTGCTACCGGGCAATTTACGATTTCGCCCGACGAGCAGTATTCCGAGGCCGAAACCCGTACCTACACGCTCAGCGAGGTCAAGGGCGATCGAGCCGGTATCACCTATGATACGAATGTACATACGATTCAGGTGACAGTTTCGGAGAAAACCGTTTCCCTTTTGGGTGTGACGTTCAAAAGCTACTATGTGTCCTCCGTTACGCTGGACGGCAGCGAAAGCGGCGGTTCCTCCGGCTCTGGGGGAGATTCCCAGACGGGTATCTTCAAGGTCCGCTACCAGAACACGAATAACTGGGACAACGTCTACATGTATGTATGGAAAGATGAAGGTAATAAACCGTTAGGTGGCTGGCCGGGACAACCCATGACAAAGGAGTCGGATGGCACGTACTATTACGACCTTCCTGTTACCGGAACGGGTACATACAAGTACATCTTCCACAATAATTCGGGTACACAAACAAGTGATAGTCCAGAGATTCCTTACGAACCGGGAAAAGAAGCTGTGTTCAACTTTAATGGCATGGTATCGAACACCGCCAGCGGCTCTTCGGGGTCGGGCGATGCGGTTGGGCATGGGAGCAATTCGGACGGGTCTTACACCCTGACCATCCCGGGAGACGCCTTTACCAACACCATGACGACCCAGCTGAATCTGCAAATCACGAAGACGGACAGCGCGGACGCTTCGAAGCTGCTGGAAGGCGCAAAGTTCACCCTGAAAGAACAGGGGACAGAGAACTCTATGGAGGTCACCACCGATAAAGACGGCATCGCGCTCTTTTCCGGCATCCGGCGCAATACCACCTACGATCTGCGTGAGACACAGGCGCCGTCAAATTACATGACGGCAGGACCCTGGATTCTGGAGGTCAGGGACGAAGACGCGACGCTTTACCCGGCCACGGAGAACCCGGACGGAACGTTGGAAAAGGCCAGCGACACCGACACCGGAACGGCTTTGACCGTTACCACCGGCACCGACTCCAAGGTGTTGGAGCTTCCCATTCAGGACACCCTTTGGGGGTATAAGCTTCCCGACACCGGCGGAGCCGGAACAACCTCTTATACCGCAGGCGGCCTGGCGCTGATCTTCGGCGCGGTGACCCTGTTGTATAGCCATTGCAGGCGTCGAAAGGAGGATGAGGCATCTTCCTGATACGCGGAAAGCCACCATTCCAATTCAAAATTACGATGAAAGAAGGAGCACAAAAAATGAAATGCACAAGAAAACTCGCCAGTCTCCTGCTGGCACTGGTCATTGTCTTCGCCCTGGCCACCACAGCCTTTGCCTCTGAAACAGTAACCCCCCCCACCACCGGCACCATTACCGTTGCGAATCCCGTTGCAAATCAGGAGTACAAAGCCTACAAGATTTTTGATGTGGTCTATGATGCGGCTAAGGAACACTATTCTTACACCATTGACAGCACCAGCGAATGGTTCAACACTGTCAGTGCCTATGCTACAGGGGCGCATGGCCTGACGCTGACCCAGGTCAACGGTGGTGATACTTATGTCGTTACTACCGGCAACGGCTTCAGCGCGCCCGACTTTGCCGTGGCGTTGAAGGCGGCTGTCGATGGTATGACCGGACTGCAACTGTCCGGAGACGCTAACTCTGTCTCTGTTTCCAACCTCGACCTGGGCTACTACTTCGTCGCCAGTTCCACCGGCGCACTGTGCAACCTGACCACCACCAACCCGACTGTCACCATCCACGATAAGAACGACATGCCCTTTGAGAAGACCGATAATAAGGTTAGCGCCGATGTGGGCGAGACGGTCAACTACACCATTACCGGCAAGGTACCCGATACCATGGGATTTGAAACCTATACTTACGAAATCGCCGATACCATGAGCGAGGGATTGACCTTTAACCGGAACAGCCTTGCGGTAAAGGTTGGAAGTGCTGATGTGACCGCTGACACCGACAAGTGCACGATCGCCTATGATGCTGAAACCGCTCCTAATACGTTCAAGGTGACCATTCTTGTCAAGAATTGCACTGTTGGCGATGCCATCACAGTTACTTATACGGCTACCGTCAATGAAAAGGCAATTGCGGTGGTCTCGAAGAACGAGGCAAAATTGACCTACAGCAACGATCCTACCGATTCGACCCATACGACCACCACGCCCGCGCAGAAGCAAGAGGTCTACAGCTCCAAGATCGTTATCGACAAGTTTGAGTCCGGCAGCAAAACCACCAAGCTGCCTAACGCGAAGTTTGTCCTGTACAAGGAAGTAACCACTGATGCTGGAACCTCTCTCGTGTACTACAAGTGGAATACCGATAAGAAGGTCGAATGGGTTGCAGACAAGAATGCTGCCACTGTCATGACAACCAACGCTCAGGGCGAAGCCACCTTCGGCGGCCTTGCCGACGGCACCTACCACCTGGTAGAAACCGAGGCTCCCGCCGGCTACAATCCGCTGACTGCGCCTGTTGAAGTTAAGGTAGCGGGCAGCAGCACGGATACCACGAAGCTTTCTGTTACCGCTGAGGTCGAAAACAAAACCGGCACGACCCTGCCCTCCACCGGTGGTATGGGTACTACCGTCTTCTATGTACTGGGCGCTGTCCTGGTGCTGGGCGCGGTCGTTCTGCTGGTCACCAAGAAGCGCATGAGCGATGCCAATCGTTAATTCCTGAGGATTCACATCCCCTGATTCCGCTTTCTTAACCATAAGTTCTGTGCCGGGGAGCGCCCCTCCCCGGCACACAGCCACAAGGAGAACCCTGTATGCGAAAACATCTATCCACCATTGTTCTGGTGATCCTATTGCTCATAGGGCTGTCCCTGTTGCTGTACCCCACCGTCAGCGACTACTGGAACTCCTTCCACCAGACCCGCGCCATCGCCACCTACGCCGAAAACGTGGCCGCTCTCGACAACGCTAGCTATGACGCCATCTGGGAGGCCGCCCGGCAGTATAACCGGAACCTGTGTAGTCGCAGCAACAGCTTCCTCCTCTCCGAGGAGCAGAAGGCCGAATACGAAAGCCTGCTGGACATATCCGGTCAGGGGGTCATGGGCTATATCGAGATTCCCGAAATTGACGTGAGCCTGCCCATCTACCACGGCACGGAGGATCCCGTCCTGCAGGTGGTCGTGGGCCATCTGGAATGGACGTGCTTCAGGTCGCTGTGGGACACCTGGAGTGGAGCTCGCTTCCCGTCGGCGGCGAGAGCACCCACTGCGTCCTCTCCGGTCACCGGGGTCTGCCCAGCGCCAAGCTGTTCACCGACCTGGACAAGCTCCGGGAGGGGGATACCTTCCTCCTGCGGGTGCTGGATGAGATCCTGACCTATGAGGTGGATCAAATCCTCATTGTGGAGCCGCAGGATACCGCCGCGCTGGAAATCGCGGAGGGGGAGGACTACTGCACCCTGGTGACCTGCACCCCCTACGGCATCAATACCCACCGGCTGCTGGTTCGCGGACACCGCATCGACAATATCGAGGGAGTCAAAACCGTGCGGGTCACCGCCGACGCCGTCCAGTTAGAGCCCATGCTGGTGGCGCCCGTCGTGGCGATCCCCATGCTGCTGATTCTGTTGATCCTTCTGCTGCTGCCCAGGCGCAGAAAGAAATAGGAGGTTTTTTCATGAGAAAGCATGTTATTTCCGGCCTGCTGGCGCTGCTTTTCCTGCTTGCTCTGCCCCTGTCCGCCGCCGCCCACGCGGTTCCGGATGAGAGCCGGAACGGCCATTGCAGCATCACCGTCTCCATGACCTACAAGGGAAAAGCCGTCCGCGGCGGCACGCTTGCCCTGTACAAGGTGGGCGACGTGGCGGAGGACGACGGCAACTACAGCTTCGTCCCCGTGGAAGAAATTCAGGCGGACATTCCCGAATTCGGCGACATCGAGTCCCCGGATCTGGCGGGGCGGCTGGCGGAGCTGAAAGGGAAGCTGACTCCCGTCACCTCCGATCCCGTGACCGTCGATAAAGACGGCAACGCGACCTTTTCCGACCTGACCTTCGGCCTGTATCTGGTGGTGCAGAAAACCGCCGCTCCCGGCTACGGGAAAACCGCTCCCTTCCTGGTGAGCGTGCCTTACCTCTACGCTGATGAATATCAATACGACGTGACCAGCCAGCCCAAGACCGATCTGGAGCGGGAGGTCAAGCCCACTGCGCCTCCCTCCCCCGGCGGCGGGAAGAAGCTTCCCCAGACCGGGCAGCTGTGGTGGCCGGTGCCGGTGCTGGCCTGTGCGGGGCTTGGCTGCATCGCCGTGGGTCTGTTCCGCCGCCGGGAGGCCAGGGATGAAGGCTAACCGGGGAACCGTCTGGATCAATGCGGGGCTGCTGCTGATTGCGGCGGCCCTGTTCCTTTCGGCTTACAATGAACGGGAGTCCCACGAAGCCCGGGACTCCGCCCGGCAGGTCATTGCCCAGCTGTGCGACGCGCTCCCCACGGAAGCGGGCAATGACGAAGCCGAACCCACGACCCTTCCGGAATCCCTGCCGGATGTCCAGCGGGAGATGCCGGTGAAGACCATCAACGGCCGGGACTACATCGGCGTGCTGAGCATTCCGTCGCTGGAGCTGGAGCTGCCGGTGATCAGCCAGTGGGACTATCCCGCATTGAAGGTTGCCCCCTGCCGGTATTCAGGCTCCTTGTATCAGGACAACCTGATCATTTGCGCCCACAACTATGCGTCCCATTTCGGAAAGCTGAAGGAGCTCCAACCCGGGGACACCGTCCTGTTTACGGATATGGATGAGCATGTGGTGACCTTCCAGGTGGTGGAGCGGGAGACGCTGAACCCCATGGACGCGGAGGGGATGGAAGCAGGGGACTGGGATCTGACACTGTTTACCTGCACCATCGGCGGACAGACCCGTGTGACGATCCGGCTGGAACGGGTGGAAGTATTCCGGAATCCCGAAACGGAAGAACCCGCCAAATCCGAAAAATAAACGCACAATCCGGCAAGAGACGGAGGTAGGAACCGTGAAAAGGGTGTTTGCATGGCTGACCGTCTGCCTGCTGTCCGGGTGCCTGGCCGGATGCGGCGGGGAGAAGCGGGTCGTCACTTCGGACACGCTGTATGTTCCGAGGATTGAGGGCATGACCGAAGCCTTTATTCTGGGCATGGATGCCTCCATCGTGCCGTCGCTGGAGGCGGGCGGCGTCCGGTACTATGATTTTGACGGTAAGGAGAAGGACGTTTTTGAGATCCTTTCCGAAAACGGGATCAACTACATCCGGGTTCGGGTGTGGGTGGATCCCTACGACGGCTCCGGCCGGGGCTACGGCGGCGGAAACTGCGACATCGGCACCGCCCTCGCCATCGGCAAGCGAGCCACCCGGTACGGCATGAAGCTTCTTGTCGATTTCCACTATTCCGATTTCTGGGCCGATCCCGGTAAGCAGATGGTTCCCAAAGCGTGGGTCGGTATGGAAATCGACGAAAAGGCCGATGCCCTGAACCGCTACACCACGGACTGCCTTCAGCAGCTGAAGGACGCCAAGGTGGACGTAGGCATGGTGCAGCTGGGCAATGAGACCAACGGCAGTCTCTGCGGGGAAACCACCTGGGGGAACATCTGCTATCTGATAGAGGCCGGCTCCCGAGCCGTCCGGGCAATTTTCCCGGAGGCGCTGGTGGCCGTTCACTTCACGAATCCGGAGAACGCCGACGCCATGCGCTTCTACGCGAAAACGCTGGACGATTTCCGACTGGATTACGATGTATTCGCCACCTCCTACTACCCTTACTGGCATGGGACGCTGGAGAATCTCGCCGCCGTGCTCTCTCAGATTGCCGAAGCCTACGGCAAGAAGGTCATGGTAGCGGAAACCTCCTACGCCTACACCCCGGAGGATACGGATTTCTTCGGCAATACCATCGGCGAGGGCGGCAGCTATGCCAAACCCTATCCCCTTACCGTACAGGGACAGGCCGATGCCGTGGCGGATGTTGTCCGTACAATGGCAGAGGACACGACAAACGGCATCGGTGTCTTCTACTGGGAGGGCGCATGGATCAGCGCCGGAGGCGGCAGCCGGGCGGAAAACAGCCGGAAATGGGAGCAGTACGGCTCCGGCTGGGCCAGCTCCTACGCCGCCTCCTACGACCCGGAGGACGCGGGCAAATACTACGGCGGCAGCGCCGTGGACAATCAGGCGTTTTTTGACAGCACGGGGCGCGCGCTGGAATCCCTGAAGGTATTCTCCCTCCTCCGGACGGGAACCCTCTGATACTAGTTTTCAATAAAACGGTTAAAAACCGTTTTATTCGGCTGCTGT
>OKUM01000688.1_pt1 | contig 19384 bp, 17 predicted proteins | sample 1606801 | NCBI WGS metagenome assembly OKUM01 (sample SAMEA3882546, study PRJEB24775) | human gut metagenome | biome: human-associated habitat; feature: intestine environment; material: feces | place: Netherlands | collected 2009/2010
GATGATGTCCCGCTTCACCAGCCCCTTGGCCGTTGCCGGGTCCTCCATCTGCTCACAGATGGCCACCTTGTAGCCCTTGGCGATGAGCCGGGCGATGTATGCCTCACTGGCGTGGTAGGGGATGCCGCACATGGGCACCCGCTCCTCCTCGGGCTTGGCGTGCTTGCCGTGGTCCCGGGAGGTGAGGGTCAGGTCCAGCTCCCGGGAGGCCAGCTTCGCGTCGTCAGCGAACATCTCGTAGAAGTCGCCCAGCCGGAAGAACAGGATGGAGTCCGGATTGTCCTTCTTGATCTCCAGGTACTGCTTCATCATGGGGGTCAGCTCTGCCATGGTTTCACCCGCGCTTTCTGCCGCATAGGCGGCTGATCTGTCGAATGGTGGTGGAAAACATTGTTGAAAAGTGCAAAACTTATTGTTCTATGGGGCATATGCCCGCTTCGCGGCGTTGGCCGTGGTATCTTATGCATCAAAAGAACAACGTTCTTTTGATGCAGGAAGCATCTCCCCGAACAGGGCCCAGGTGTTGCTGTCGGTGATCTTCACGTCCCGATACTGGCCCAGGGCGGACTTGTCCCCCACCAGGTGCACCAGCCGTCCCCCCGCCGTCCGGGCGGACAGGGGCCACCGGGTGTCGTCGGTTTCGCCGTCCACCAGCACCCGCACCGTTTTGCCCACATAGGCGGCGTGGAGCCTGGCGGACATTTGGTTCTGGACCTCCAGCAGCTTGTCGAACCACTTCTGCTTCTCGCTTCTGGGGAAGGGATCCGGCATCTCCGCCGCCTTGGTGCCCGGCCGGGGGGAGTAGATGAAGGTGAACAGGGCGTCGAACCCCACCTCCTCCACCAGAGAGACGGTGTCCATGGCCTCCGCCTCTGTCTCCCCGGGGAAGCCGATGATGACGTCGGAGGTCAATACCAGACCGGGCATGACGCTCTTGGCGTAGTTCACCAGGTCCAGGTACTGCTGGCGGGTGTACCGGCGGTTCATCTCGCGCAGCACCCGGTCGTTGCCGGACTGGAAGGGCAGGTGCAGCTGCTTGGCCACATGGGGGCTGGCGGCCATCACGTCGAAGAGCCGTTTCGTGGCGTCCTTGGGGTGGCTGGACATGAACCGGATGAGATACTCCCCCGGGATCTTGTCGATGTCCTCCAGCAGATCCGGGAAGTGGTAGCCCAGATCCAGGTCATTGCCGTAGGAGTTCACGTTCTGGCCCAGCAGGGTGATCTCCTTGTAGCCGGCCTCCACAAGACCCCGGAACTCGGCCAGGATGTCGCCGGGCTTGCGGCTCTTTTCGCGGCCGCGGACGTAGGGCACGATGCAGTAGGTGCAGAAATTATCGCAGCCGTACATGATGGGCAGCCAGGCGCGGAACTCGCTCTCGCGCCGGATGGGGATGTTCTCCACGATCACCGGGCGCTGGGCGGGGTCCAGCAGCACACGCTTGTGCTTCTGCAGCTTCTGGGCGATCAGCTGCGGCAGGGTGTCGATGCCGTCCACGCCGAACACGAGGTCCACATAGGGGTAGCTCTGGCGCAGCTTTTCCACCACGTGCTTCTGGTTGGCCATGCATCCGCACAGGCCGATGATCAGGCCGGGCTTTTTCTCCTTGAGGCCCTTGAGGGCACCCACATTGCCGAACACCCGCTGCTCGGCGTGCTCACGCACGGCGCAGGTGTTGAAGAGGATCAGGTCGGCGTCCTCCGGCTTGTCGCACAGGCCGTAGCCAATATCCACCAGCACACCCTTGATGCGCTCGCCGTCGTTGACGTTCTGCTGGCAGCCGTAGCTGTGCACAAAGGCCAGCGGCGGGGTGTCGTAAGCCTGCTTTACCAGATCAGCGGCGATGTTATTATGCTCAAAACTAATGTATTCCAATCAAACCATCCTTCTCCGCCGGGAAAAGCCCCCGCACGGTGAACACTCTTTTTTCCGCTTTTATGAATAGCTCTCCTTAGTATACACTCTTTGGCCGCTGCGGGCAAGGGGGTCCGGGCAAAGTTTACGCCTCGGAGGCCGCTTTTTGTGCTGCGCAGCAGCTTTCGCACACGCCGATGAACACCACGGCGCAGTCCTGCACCCGGCCTTTCTGGCCGCGTACCAGCTTCGTCACCTGCTTTTCGTCCACCTCGGCGTCGGTCACGCCGCCGCACACCGTGCAGTACAGGTGGCTGTGCCAGGCCAGCGTATGGTCGAACCGGTCGGCCTGGCCGGGGATGGACACCCGGCGCACGCGGCCTGCCTCCACCAGACTGTTCAGGTTGCGGTACACGGTGCCAAGGCTCAGGCCCGGGCATTCCTTTGCAGCGGTGTCGTAAATCTCTTCGGCAGTGGGGTGGTCGCAGAGGTTCTCCACCGTCTGCATGACCAGCTCACGCTGTTTGGAATAGCGCATATCGTTCTCCTTTTCTTGTTTTTGGGTTCAGACGTTTTCCTCGCCTTTGATCTTTGCCCAGTAGGCGCGGGCCGCCTGTTCGGTACGGTTGTCGCCGTAGGTGTAGTATTTCACGTCCTTGAGGGCATCCGGCAGATACTGTTGTTTGACCCAATGGTGGTCGTAGTCGTGAGCGTACTTGTAGTTCTGCCCTTTTACCAGAGCATCCTCGCCGTCAAAGTGCTTGTTCTGTAGCTGACGCGGGATGGGCCCGGTGCGCCCGGCCTGCACATCCGCGATGGCTGCATTGATGGCGTCATGGGCGCTGTTAGATTTGGGGCTGGTGGCCACCAGGATCACCGCGTCGGCCAGCGGCAGGCGTGCTTCCGGCAGACCCACCATGTTGGCCGCATCCACCGCCGCCTTGACGATGGGGATGATCTGCGGGTAGGCAAGGCCCACGTCCTCGCAGGCGCACACCATCAGACGGCGGCAGGCCGAGGGCAGGTCGCCGGCTTCCAGCAGACGGGCCAGATAGTGCAATGCCGCGTCCGGGTCAGAGCCGCGCATGGACTTCTGGTAGGCCGACACGATGTCGTAGTGATCATCACCCTCCCGGTCGTACCGCATGGCTGTGCGGCGGGTGACCTGCCGGATCATATCCAGCGTGATGTGCCGAGCACCCTCTTCCACCGGGGCCGCCGTGACCGCAAAATCCAGGCAGCCCAGTGCCTTGCGCAAATCGCCGCCCGCACTCTCGGCAAGATAGGCACAGGCGTCCTCGTCCATGCGCACCGGGGTGTTCCCCCCTTCCGACAGCTTTTTGAGGGCATTGTGCAGGCCCTGCTCCACGTCGGCGGCGGACAGAGATTTGAACTCGAACACCGTGCACCGGGACAACAGTGCATTATAGATGTAGAAATACGGGTTCTCGGTGGTGGATGCAATGAGGGTGACCGAGCCGTCCTCGATGCACTCCAGCAGGCTCTGCTGCTGCTTTTTGTTCAGGTACTGGATCTCGTCCAGATACAGCAGGATGCCGCCCGCCCCCGCCAGCGTGCCAATGTCCTTGAGCACCGCCTTGATGTCGCCGGTGCCGCAGGAAGTGCCGTTGAGCTTGTGCAGAGTCATGCCGCTGTTCTCTGCGATGATGCGGGCCACTGTGGTCTTGCCGGTACCGGACGGGCCGTAGAAGATCATGTTGGGGATGCGTCCGCTCTCGATGGTGCGGCGAAACACCCTGCCCGGGGCCAGCAGATGCTGCTGCCCGCACACATCTGCCAGCGTTTTGGGCCGCAGGCGCTGCGCCAGTGGTTCGTTCATTGTGTTTCCCTCCCATGCCGGGGAATACCCCAGTGTTTTTTATAGTATAGCGCATTTCTGCGCGGAGGACAAGAGATTTTCTGAAAATGATTCTCAGATAATTCCGGGCAGGCGTTTACAAACCGGTCGAAACATGCTATGATAAGGAAAACATTTTTTGTCGAAAGGAGGCGACGGTATGCCCGCCCGTAAAAAGGAGCCGGAAGATCTCACTGCCAAAAAGGAACTGGCGCTGGAGGTGATCGACCGGCTCAAAAAAGAATATCCGGATGCCGGCTGCACACTGGACTACGATCACGCATGGCAGCTGCTGGTCAGCGTGCGTCTGGCGGCCCAGTGCACGGACGCCCGGGTGAATATCGTAGTGGAGGACCTGTTTGCCCGCTACCCCAGCGTAGCCGCACTGGCCGCTGCCGAGCCGGAGGACATCGAGGCCATCGTCAAGCCCTGCGGACTGGGGCACTCCAAGGCGCGGGATATCTCAGCCTGCATGCGCATGCTGCGGGACAAGTACAACTGCCAGGTGCCTACTACCTTTGAGGAGCTGCTGGCGCTGCCCGGCGTGGGCCGCAAGAGCGCCAACCTGATCATGGGGGATGTGTTCGGCAAACCGGCCATTGTCACCGACACCCACTGCATCCGTCTGTGCAACAAGATCGGCCTTGTGGACGGCATCAAGGAGCCGCAGAAGGTGGAAATGGCCCTGTGGAAGATCATTCCGCCGGAAGAGGGCAGCGACCTGTGCCACCGCTTTGTGATGCACGGCCGCGCTGTGTGCAATGCCCGCAAGCCGGAATGTGAGAAATGCTGTCTGAATGATATCTGCCGCTATGCCCGGGAACAGTCCGGCGCAGACACGGCGCAATAAGGAGGTATTTTTTATGATTACATTGACGATTCTGCTGATCATCACCCTGCTCTGCATTCTGGTGGGCTGTCTGATGGGCCTGTTCTCACTGGTGGGCGTGATCGCTTCTCTGATCGCAGGCGTGCTGGTGGGTGCGCTGGCAGGCTATGTGGCCGGCCGCTTCATGGGTACCGAAACTTCACTCGGCCGCAACATCCTCATGGGCATCCTGGGCAGCTTTGTGGGCGAATTCGTGTTCGGCCTGTTCGGCATTTATGTCACCGGCAGCATCACGTCCTTTATCATTTCAGTCATCGGCGCCTGCATCTGCATCTGGATCGGGCAGAAGCTGTTCCATTGAGCGCTGATGAAAAACGCCTGACACTTGTTTTGGACGCGGTGTTGTTCTATCGTTATATTGAAGATACTCCTTGTGCAGCCGTATAGCTGCACAAGGAGTATCTTTTTATTATATGGATTTCAAGAAACCGGGACATATTCCATGCCATGTTTTATCCTGTGACGTTCACCGGCGGAAAATCCATCCTTGACAGACATGCTGAAATATGGTAAAATATTGTCCGTTGCAGAATATGTGCAATGTGCTACTGTGGCTCAGCTGGTAGAGCAGCTCACTCGTAATGAGCAGGTCGCCTGTTCGAATCAGGTCAGTAGCTCCAACATGAAAGACCCGGAAAAGTGGCTTGTGGCCCAGCTTTTCCGGGTCTTTTTGCATCGTTTTTATAAGGCACTTCTGCGCGGAAAAGTGCGCTTATTTCTCCATTTTTCCCGCTGGCGCAGACCTTTGTTCAGCTCGCAGGCCGCCAGGCAGCACACCGCAAAGGCCAGCAGAGCACAGTCCGGCGGCACCCGCTGCATGGGGATCACCCGTTCGCACAGGTTACCAAAGGTCTCCACGGCCTGTTCCGGCCATGTCAGGCAGAACAATGCCAGCGACAGCGGCAGGTGCAGCAGCCGACCTGCCAGCAGCGGACGGAAGGACACTTCTCCGGGGCAGAGGGTGCGTACCTGCAGCAGCACCGACGCCCCCTGTACGCTGAGGGCGGCGCAGCACAGACTGCTGGCCCACAGGCCGGTGCGGGCCGCATAATCGCAACCGGAGCACACCTCCAGCAGCATGGCCGGGAAGGGTGCCCACGCGGCGGGCAGAAACTGCCCGCACCCGGCTGCCAGCATCCGGAAATACAACACGAAGCCGCACAATTTCAGGTACTGCACAGCCGCCTGTGCGATCACTTCGTCCAACCGGGGCGGCGCAGTCTGGGTGGACTGCGCAGAGCGTACCGGGGCAGCGGGTGCCGGGTGCAGACGGTTCAGCAGAGCGGCGGTAAGGTACCCGGCCAGCACCTGCGCTGCAAACAGGCGGATGCCCAGCACCCGGCTGCCCAGCAGCTGCTCCCCTGCCGTGAGGATCACGAAGGACGGCCCGGAGCAGATGCAGGCCGGGAGAAGGGCCGACGCCTCCTGCGGGGTCAGCTCCCGGCTGCGCACGGCTTCGGCCACCGCAGCCGCCGCCGGGGCAAACCCACCCAGGAACCCGATGAGCAGCACCCCACCGGCCGCCGGGCTGCGCACCCCGATGAGCCGTGCCACCGGACGGAACACAAACCCCAGTACCTGCCCTGCCCCGCAGCGCATGAGCAGAGCGGAAACGATGAGAAATGGGAACAGCGACACCAGCAGCGGCCCGCCGCACAGGGCAAGCCCCTGCTGCAGCGCACGGGCGCAGCACTGCGGCGCTGCAAACACCAGTCCTGCCGTGCCAATTGCCGCCCCCAACAGCACGACCCGCTGAAACCGGAACGTCTGATACATAACTTTCCCCTCCCGCTCCATATATATGGAACAGCGGCCCGCATTTATGGCACTTTGGACCAAAATATCAGAGCGGAACGGGAGGGAGCCGAATGAGTCCTGCGCACCGCGCGCCTTTTTCGCTGCGGCGCTGGCTGGCCCTTTTGTTCCGGCAGCCGCCGCAGGGGCTGTACCGCCGTCCCTGCCTGTACCAGAGCGGCGACCGGATGGAGATCGAGCATTATGAAGCCATCCTCGCCTACGATGAGACCCGCCTGCGGCTCCAGCTGCCGCGCGGGCAGCTGACCATTTACGGAGAGCGGTTACAAATCGAAACGCTCACCGCCCGGCGCATCACGCTGCGGGGCTGCTTCGTCCGCACAGACTACACCACGGAGCACACCGCCACAGGGCAGCGCCCTACCGGGCATCTGCCGGACAGGAGGCCGTCATGGAACCCGTTCGTCTCTGGGCCGCGGTAGAATTCACCGCGCAAAGCGGCAGCACCGACGCCCTGCTGGGCCATGCCGCACAAGCAGGGCTGCACCTGACCCGCATTGTACCGCTGCCCGGCGGATTCCGGGCGCGCTGTGCCGCCTGGCATTACCGCCCGTTGGCCGCTCTGGCCCGGCAGGGGCATGTGCGTCTGCGGGTGAAAAAGCGTCTGGGGCTGTTTTTTCGGCTGCGTCCGCTGCTGCGCCGCACCGGGCTGTGGGCCGGGCTGGCGCTGTTTATTCCGCTGCTGCTGTGGAGCCAGCAGTTCGTCTGGGCCGTGGACACCAGCACCCTCACCCGCGGACAGGCCGCCCGGGCCTTTGCCGTACTGCGGCAGGCAGACCTTGCCCCGGGGGCTTCCGCCACCGAAGCCAAGCGCACCGCCGGGGAGTATGCCCTGCTGGAAAGCGGCGAGTTTTCCTGGGCCAGTCTCAATTTTGCCAAAGGGCGGCTGGAAGTCCGCGCCGCCGCTGCAGTGCCCAAGCCCGCCATTGCGGCCGGGACCCTGCACGGCCTGCGCGCCCGGTGCGCCGGTGTGGTCACCAAGACCAACCTGACCAGCGGCACGATGCTGGTGGTGCCCGGGCAGGCCGTGGAGGCTGGACAGGGGCTGATCGGCACGGCGCGGCAGGAGCGGGACGGTACACTGATCTTTGCCCCGGCAGCGGGCACCGTGCGGGCACAACTGGAGTGGAGTGACGCTCAGTCCGTTCCGCTGGAAGAGACCGTTTTACAGCCGACCGGGCGCTGCACCGTACGGTACCGGCTGAGCGCTGCCGGGCAGAACTGGACCCTGCCCAGTGTTCAGCCGCCGGAACAGGCACTGGAGCGCACCCGGCACCTCCAACCGGAGCTGCTGGGGCTGCCGCTTCCCTGCTCCGTGGAGGAAACCACCTTCTACGAGCAGCAGCCGCAGCTTCTGCGCCGTACCGAAGCCCAGGCGCTGGCACTGGCGCGGCTGCACAGCCTGCAGGCGCTGTACACAGCATTCCCGGATGCCGTGTTGATTGCCCGGAAGGAGGACACCTCCTGTACGGACACCACGCTGGAATACACCGCCGTCTACACGCTGGAAGCCGACATTTGCACGCAAAACGACCCCGGCAGCTGAGCTGTTCCGCTCGCCCGCCGGGGCCGTTGCTTTATCCAATCAAGCGTTGGTGTTCTGTGCCGTTTCTTCTGCGGCACGCTGGGCGGCCTGTGCGTCGTATTCGGCGATCAGGTCGTTCAGGTCGTACTGATACCGGCTGTGGCAGAAGTGGCACACCACTTCGCAGTGAGGGTCCTCGTCCCGCATCTTCACCAGTTCCCGGCGGCCCAGGCTCAGCAGCATACCCTTGGTGCGTTTCTCGCTGCAGTCGCACTGGTAGCCCACCGTGCGCTCATCCAGCACTTGCGGGGCAAAACCGGCCATGGCCAGCTCCATCATGTCCTTGGGGGTCTTGCCGGCGCGCAGCATCTCGGTGACCGAGGGCATAGCCGCAATGTTCTTTTCCAGTGTGTCGATCTCGGCATCCGTTGCGCCGGGCAGCAGCTGCAGCAGGTAGCCGCCCGCGCACAGGATGGACAAGTCTTTGTCCACCAGCACGCCCAGGGCGCACACGGTGGGGATCTGCTCACTGGTAGCATAGTAACGGGTCAGGTCCTCGGCGATCTCGCCGGACACCAGCGGCACCTGGCCGACGGTGGGCTCCTTCTGCAGGCGGTTGTCCCGGATGACCGTGAGCACACCGCTGCGGCCCACTGCACCGCCCACGTCCAGATGGCCGTCGGCCTTCGGGGGCAGCTCCACCAATGGGTTGTCGATGCAGCCTTTGACGTTGCCCGTGCCGTCGGTGCAGGCAATGAGCACACCGGCCGGGCCGCCGCCCTGCACCCGCAGAGTGACCTTGTCGCCGTCATCCTTGAGCATGGAGCCCATGAGCGATGCACCCGTGAGCAGGCGGCCCAATGCCGCGCTGCAGGTGGCACTGGTGGTGTGCAGCTGCTCGGCGCGGCGCACAAGTTCGGTGGAATCCACACCGCAGAACACGACGCCGCCGTTTTCCGACAGGCCGCGGATCAGGTTTGCCATAACGTTATCCCTCCAATTGTGTATACTGCTTGACTGCGCAGAAGAAATAGCGCTGGCTGTCCTCGGTCAGGGGGCCGAAGGTCTCGCCGTCGCAGACGCTTTCCAGCGCAAAGCCGTGCTTTTCCAGCGCGGCACGGATGGTGTCCAGGTCGTAGGTGTACTCGCAGAATTCCTCGTGGAAGTGCTCGCCCGTCTCGTGGTAGTCGATGTCCACGGTGATCTCCACCTTCCGGTCGGCGGCATTGTAATGGTTGCGCCACACACAGGAAGCGTCCTCTTCCTCAAAGGTGAATTCGTTTTCGCCCAGCACGTTCTGGTGCTTGTAGGGGGTATTCATGTCAAACAGGAACACGCCGCCCTTTTCCATAAAGAACCCGGCATTCGCAATGGCCGTGTCCAGATCCGGGATGTGGTTGAAGGTGTCAAAGGTAGACACCGCACCCCGGATGGTGCCGTACAGGTCCAGCTTGAGCAGGTCCTGCCGGAGCAGCAGCAGCCGGCCGGAAAGGCCCAGCTGTTCGGCTTTGTCGCGCACCACGCAGAGCATCTCCTCCGACTGGTCGATGCCGATCATATCGTAGCCTGCCTGGGTCAGCATCAGGGTCAGTTCCCCGGTACCGCAGCCCAGGTCCGCCAGGATGCCGTCCCGGATGCCGTGGGCCTCCAGCTGGCTGTGGATGTGGCTGTAAAGGGCGTCGTAGTCGGCCTCGCCGTTGAACTCATCGTAAAAATAGGCAAATTCGTTGTAAGCCATGGTGTTACTCCGCTTCCTGGTCCTCGGCAGCCACAGCGGCGTTCAGCACCGCCTGCAGCTCCGGGATGCCGTAGCCATTCTCGCCGCTGGTCAGCACCACCTTCTGGCAGCCATAGGGGCGGCAGATATCCTCGAACTGTTCCAGCGTGGAGGCCAGCTGGCTCTTTTTGAGCTTGTCCGCCTTGGTCAGGGCCACCACATAGGGAATGCGGTGGTAATGCAGATACCGCAGCATCTGCAGGTCGTCGGCACTGGGGGCGTGGCGGCAGTCCAGCAGCTGTACCAGCAGGGTGTGGTGCCGGGGGGCCTCAAAGTAGCTGTTGATCAGGTCATCCCAGCGTTCCCGGTCGGCGTTGCTGACCTTGGCGTAGCCGTAGCCCGGCAGGTCCACAAAATAGCAGTCATCCACCGCATAGAAGTTGATGGTGGCTGTTTTGCCCGGCGTGCTGGACACACGGGCCAGGTTTTTGCGGCTGCACAGCTTGTTGATCAGGCTGGATTTGCCCACGTTGGACCGCCCCGAAAAACTCAACTCCGGGCGGTCACTCTCGGGCAGCTGGCTGGAAATGCCGTAGCTGGCAATAAAATCAGCTTTGTTGAAGATCATGGGGGATTCCTTTCTGTTTTGTCAGCACACCGCGCCGGGCTGGGGCTTTTCGGCAGCAGGAGGCACCAGGCTCTCCCCTGCCGGGGCCTTTTTGCGGCTGCGGCTGGCCGGAGCCTTGGCCTTTTTGGCGCTCGTCGGCTTGAGCAGCGCGGCGTTCAGCACCTGGGTCAGGTTCTGCATGGGCAGGAAGGTCAAATTCTTCTTGACCTCATCGTCCACCTCGTACAGATCCGGCTCGTTGTCCTTGGGGATCAGCACCGTCTTCATGCCCTCGCGGTAGGCTGCCATGCTCTTTTCGCGCAGGCCGCCGATGGGCAGCACGTTGCCGTGCAGGGTGATCTCGCCGGTCATGGCCACATCCCCGCGCACCGGCATCCCAGACAGGCAGGACACCAGGGCGGTGGTCAGGGTGACACCGGCCGAGGGACCGTCCTTGGGCACAGCACCTTCCGGGGCGTGGATGTGCAGGTCGCACTTCTTGAGCCGCTCCGGGTCGATGCCGTATTCCAGCGCATGGACCCGCACCCAGGTGACCGCCAGCTGAGCGCTCTCCTTCATCACATCGCCCAGCGAACCGGTCACCGTGATCTTGCCGCTGCCGTTGTCGATGACCTGCACCTCAATGGGCAGGGTCTCGCCGCCCACACTGGTCCAGGCCAGACCGTTGGCGATGCCCACGGCATTGGTGCGGTTGAGAAAGTCGGGCTTGACGAACCGGGGGCCCAGCAGATCTTCCAGCATGGAGCCGGTGACCGACACCGTCTCCGCCTCGCCGGATGCGATCTTGCGGGCGCACTTGCGCAGTACACTGGTAATGGTGCGCTCCAGATTGCGCACGCCGGCTTCGCGGGTATAGCCGTCGATGATGCCGTACAGGGCGCTCTGGCTCAGGGTGACCTTGCCGGTCAGACCGCAGGCCTTGAGCTGCTTGGGCAGCAGATGCTTGCGGGCAATGTTGTATTTTTCCACGCGGGTGTAGCTGGGCAGCTCGATGACGTCCATGCGGTCGCGCAGGGGGCCGGGAATGCTGCCCAGATCGTTGGCCGTGGTGATGAAGAGCACATGGCTCAGGTCGAACGGAATGTCCAGGAAGTGGTCGTTGAAGGTGCTGTTCTGCTCGGGGTCCAGTGCCTCCAGCAGAGCTGCCGCCGGGTCGCCCCGGAAGTCACCGGCCAGCTTGTCGATCTCGTCCAGCAGCATCAGAGGGTTCGAGCTCTTGGCGGTGATCATGGCACTGATGATCTTACCGGGCATGGCACCGATGTAGGTGCGGCGGTGGCCGCGGATCTCGGCTTCATCCCGCACGCCGCCCAGACTGATGCGCACATACTTGCGGCCCAGACTTTCGGCGATGGAGCGTGCAATACTGGTCTTGCCCACGCCCGGAGGGCCTACAAGGCAGATGATCTGTGCCTTCACGTCCGGTGCCAGCTTGCGCACGGCCAGCGTTTCCAGAATGCGGTCCTTGACCTTTTTCAGGCCGTAGTGGTCGCGGTCCAGGATCTGCTGGGCACGGTTGATGTCCAGATCATCCTCGGTATAGCTGTTCCACGGCAGGTCCAGACAGGTGTCCAGATAGGTGCGGATGACGGTGGCTTCCTGATTGGAGCCCTGCATCTTGGACAGTCGGTCCACTTCCTTGAGCAGCTTTTTCTCGCTGTCCTCGGCCAGATGCAGTGCCGTGATCTTGCGGCGGTACTCGTCGGCCTCGGCGTGGGTGTCGTCCCCCTCGCCCAGCTCATCGCTGATGACGTGCAGCTGCTCGTGCAGGTAGTAGTCGCGCTGGTTCTTGTCCATGGACTCGTTGACCTTGTCCGCGATCTCCTTCTCGATCTTCATCACCTGGCACTCGCGGCGCAGCATCTCCACAAGACGCTGCAGACGGCCCGCGAGGGTGTTCTCGTTCATCACAGCCTGCTTGTCCTCGTAGCGGAACAGCAGGTTTGCGGGCATGTACTCGCTGAGGAACTCCGGGTCGGTGCTGGACACGATGGTAAACACCACGTCCTTGGCCAGACGCGGGTTCATGCCCAGATACTCGTCAAAGCTGCTCTTCAGAGCGCGCAGCAGGGCTTCGGTCTCCACGGCGTCCTCGGTCTTGCCGACACGCACCGGGGCCGGGCGCACGGAAGCCAGCAGGAAATCGCCGGTGGTGTCCAGATCGGTGAGCTTGGCGCGGTACTTGCCCTCCACCAGCACCTTGACCAGATCATCCGAGACGCGCAGCACCTGCTTGACCTCGGCCACGACGCCGTAAGCAAACAGATCCTCTTGGGTGGGGTCACTGAGCTCCATTTCCTTCTGCGCCACAAGGAACACATTGGAGTTGTTGGCCATGGCCCATTCCACGGCGGCAATGCTCTTTTCGCGGCCCACCTCAAAGTGGACCAGATTATTCGGGAATACGACCAGCCCGCGCAGGGCGATGGCAGGCAGATGCAGTTCCCGGCGCTCTGCCTTGATCGTTACTTTTTCAGACATGATGCAAACACCTCCCGGCTGCCGATGGATGGTTCTGTCCGGCAGCCCTGTCAGTCTGGGGTTTTCTCATAAAATCAAAATCGTTTGTTTCTTTATTATACTGATTTCCGGTCAAAATGCAACCGTTGCCGCAGTGGCGTCGGTTATTCGCCCCGCTTTTCGCGGGTGCTGAACCCCAGCCGCCCCAGTGCCGGCAGCAGTGCCTTGAGGGTAATGGACGTCAGTGCGCCCATTACCAGGCCCAGCACCAGCATGACCGGCGCATAGTACAGTGACAGCGACGACGAGATGATAACGCCGGCCCCCAGCAGCTGCCCCACATTGTGGGCCAGTGCGCCGCAAACCGAAAGGATGAACCAGGTGGGCCGCACCGGCACCACATAGTACAGCACGGCCATGACCAGCAGCGACAACAGGCCGCCGCACAGCGAGAGGAACCCCGCCGTGAAGCCGGATACCAGAAAAACGAACAGTGCCTTGAGCACGTCCAGCACCAGCGCCTGCTTGACACCCATGAAGAACAGAGCGTACATTACCACGATGTTGGCAAGGCCCAGCTTCATGCCGGGCAGAAGGCCCGGAATGACCAGCGAGCCTTCAATGAACGAAAGCGCCATGGCCAGCGCGAACAACAGGCCCGACAGGGCGATGTGCCGCGTCTTTTCATAGCTGCGTGGATTTTTTGGCATGCGTGTGCTCCTTTACTCTTCGGCCTGGGACTGTTCGTAGCATTCCTGCTCTTCCATGGCGGCCTCCCATGCGGCAAACAGCTCTTCCTGATGGAAACGCAGGTCGCTGAGCTCGTCGCTCTTCTGGCGCAGCAGGTCCGGGTCGTTGTACACCTCCGGGGAGTTGATCTCGTTGTCCAGCTCCACCTCGCGGGCACCGCAGGCCTCCATTTCATCCTCGCAGGCCTTGATCTTTGCCCGCAGCTCCGCACGGCGGCGGCGCTGCTCCTTGCCATAGCCTACTTTGGCTGGGCCGGCGTCCTTCTGGACCGCCGGGGCCGGGGTGCCACGGCCCATCAGGGCGTCGTAGCTGGGATAGAGGGTGGCCTTGCCGTTTTCCAGATACAAAATCGGGCAGGCCAGACTGTTCATCAGGTGGCGGTCATGGGTGACCAGCAGCAGCGTGCCGGTGTAGGCCATGAGGGCCTCGGTAAGGTTTTCGCGGGTGTAGATGTCCAGATGGTTGGTGGGCTCGTCCAGAAACAGCAGGTTGGGCCGTTCCAGCACGATCTCCGCAAAGCGCAGGCGGGCCAGCTCGCCGCCGGACAGTGCCTCGCAGGGCTTGAACACCGTATCGCCCCGGAAGCCCAGCTTGGCCAGATGGCTGCGCACCTCCAGCTCAGTCATACGGGGGTACTTGTTCCAGATCACGTCGATGACCCTGCCCTGGCCCAGGCGGTTCTGCTGCTGGGCAAAGATGCTGGGCCGTGCGCCGGTGCCCAGGCGCACCATGCCGCCGGAGGGGCGGCGTTTGCCGTCCAGCACCTGCATCAGGGTGGATTTGCCCGCGCCGTTGGGTCCGGCAATGATCAGCCGCTGGCCGCGGCACACCGTATAGGTAAAGGGCTCCAGCAGGGTGCGGTCCCCGATCTTGATGGTCAGGTTCTTGAGCATCACCAGCTCGTTCCAGGGTTCCACATCGTATTCAAAGCGAAATTTGAGCTGGTTCGTCTCGTCCTTGGGTGCTTCGGTGATCTCCAGCTTTTCCAGCTGCTTGCGGCGGCTCTGGGCCATTTTGGTGGTGGAGGCGCGCACAAGGTTGCGGTCCACGTAGTCCTGCAGCTTTTCGGCCAGCGCCACATCTGCATCGTGCTGCTTCTGGCGCAGGGCATCGGCGGCTTCCTTCTGGGGCAGGTAGGCCGAGAAGTTGCCCTTGTAGGTGGTCATGGTCTGGAAGGAGACCTCCCAGATCTTCGTACACACGTTATCGAGGAAGTAGCGGTCGTGGCTGACCACCAGCACCGCACCGGAATAGCTTTTGAGGTAGTTTTCCAGCCATTCCATGGTGGCAAAGTCCAGGTGGTTGGTGGGCTCGTCCAGAATGAGCACGTCCGGCTTTTCCAGCAGCAGCTTTGCCAGCCGCAGCCTCGTCAGCTCGCCGCCGGAGAGCACCGCAATGTTCTTCTGCCATGTATCCTGCGCAAAGCCCATGCCGGACAGCACCTTTTTGATGTTCACATCCATGTTGTAGCCGTCGGCGGCATCCACGATGTTCTGCAGCTGGTCGTGCCGGGCCAGCAGCTCCGTGTCGTCCGGCTGCGCGGCCATTTTGCGTTCCAGCACCTGCATCTGGGCCATGGCATCCAGCACAGGGGCAAAGGTGGAGCGCATCTCGCCGTAGAGATCCAGCGTGGCATCCAGCTTTGCGTTCTGTTCCAGATAGCCCAGCGTCACGCCGTGGGTCACGCTGAATTCCCCATCGTAGTCCTGGTACTCGCCGGTCAAAATCTTGAGCAGGGTGGTCTTGCCCGCGCCGTTCTGGCCCACGATGCCGATGCGGTCCTCCCGCTCGACACTGGCGGTCACATCGTGCAGCACGATCTTTTCGCCAAAGCTCTTGCCTAGTTTTTCCAAATGTATCAGCATAGTTTTATGATCCCGTTCTCCATCCGCTTATTGGCTCAGCACTGGTGGCGGCGGTTCTTCAGGCCCACATTGGCCAGCTCTTCCTGCTCCATCACCAGCGGGTACAGCTCTTTCAGGTCTGCGATCTCATAGGTGGGCACCACCTTGCCGGGGTTCTCGGCGTGGCTGGGGTTATACCAGCAGGTGTCAAGGCCCGCATTCACGCCGCCCTGAATGTCGCTGCTCAGGCCGTCGCCCACCACCAGCACATGCTCGCGGTTCTCCACGCCAAGGGCGCGCAGGGCCGCATCAAAAATTCTGCGGTTCGGCTTTTCGCTGTCCATCTTCTCGGAGACGAACACGTCCTCCATAAAGTTCAGCACACCGCTCTCGGCCAGACGGCGGATCTGCACCTTCTGGAAGCCGTTGGTCACAACGGCCAGCGTTGCCACCTCGGAAAGCTCCCGCAGCACGTCCAGCACTTCCGGCCCCATCAGGTCCGGGTGGGTGGAGAGCTGTTCCAGATAGAAGCGGTTCATCTCGGCTCCGTCACCGGCGGCATCAATGGCCTTGAGGAAGCGGGTGAACCGCTCCGCCATGAGCTTTTCCCGCTTGATCTGGCCTTTTTCCAGCTGCCGCCACAGCTCCGAGTTGATGGTGCGGTAGGTCTGCACCGTTTCTGCGTCCGGCTCAATGCCGTAGTTCACCAGCGTTTCGGCCAGTGCCTTGCTTTCGGCTGCGTCAAAGTTCAGCAGGGTGTTGTCTGCATCGAACAGCACGCAATAATATTTTGCCATAAACCTTCCCTCTTTTCCTTCTGCCATGGCCTCAGCTGCCATGCGCTCAACAACAGGCAGAAGCCAGCCCTGCCGTAAACAGAGCTGGCTTCACATCATTCTGTTACAATTTCGTACGGTGGTACGTCCGTCTGCTCCGGGTCGTTGTCCGGGCAGGTGGTTTTGACATCACAGGGGGTGGCAGCACACTTTGCCATTTCCTCTTCCAGCGCGCCGTTGTCCACGTTCTCCCAGTCAGTGCCGTAATCGTCCACGCTGCCGTCAGTCACGTTCTCTTCCCCGGGCAGCGCCGGGATGCGGGGTTCCTCGTAGTACATGCAAACGCCTCCCTTCCTGCCAGCCTATGCGGCACAGCAGGCCGGGGTGACAGCCTCAGGACGCGGAGTCCGTGGATGCGGACTGCTCGTTGGCGGCTTCCTTGCTGGCATTGGATTCCGAAGCCGCATGGGAGCTGCCAGAGCTTGCAGAGCTGCTCTCGCTGCTGGAGCTGCTATGGGAAGCCGAGCTGCTCTCACCAGAGTCCGCGTGGGACGAGCTGGTGCTCGTGCTGGTGCTGTGGGAAGAGCTGGCTGTTCCGTTGGAAGCAGAAGCCGAGCCTGCCGGGGAAGCCGTGCTCTCACTGCTGGAAGAGCTGTGAGACGAGCTGTCGGAAGAGCTGTGAGACGAGCTGCCGGAGGTGGATGTAGCCCCGGAGGATGCCCCGGAGGTGGTGCCGGACGATGCACCGGAAGAACTGGTGCTGCCGGAAGAACTGCTGCCCGACGTGCTGCCAGAGCTGCCGGAGCTGTGAGACGAGCTGCCGGAGCTTACGCCGCTGACCGTCACATTCAGGACGTTGCTGGTAACGGTGCAGCCGTTGTAGCTTGCCACTGCGTACACCTTAAAGGTCGCATTGAGCATGGAGGGGTCGATCTCCACCTTGACGGTGGTCTTGCCCGCCGCCTGCGGCACTTCCGCACCGTTGGCGTACCAGCGGATGCTGTCGGCAGTGAGGTGCTTGCCGCCCAGCTTTGCGGTAAAGGTGTAGGAATCGCCCAGCACGGCCTTGCCGGTGCTGCTGATATGCACGGAAGCCGCTGCAAACACGGCGGTCACGTCCACGTTCTGCTTGAAGTTCGTATCGGTGCGGGTCTTCTGGGTCACACCGTCGCTCCACTTGACGAACACATAGCCGTCCTGCGGCACAGCCGTCACGCTGATGGACTGGGCGGCGCTGGTCACTTCATAGGAGAGGGATGTCTTGCCGCTGTCGCTGCCGCTGGAAAGGGTGCCGCCGGTCTTGTCCACCCGGTAGCTGGCCTGATACAGCACACCCTGCTCTTCGGAAGAGCCTGCAGCCTCCGAGCTGCTGGGTGCTGTCACCGCAGAGCTGGGGTTCGGGGTATACTCGGCGCGGGTGGGGATGTTGGCGGTGTCGGGCCGACGGTCGTCGGTCTGGTAAGCGTGGGTGCGCAGATAGCTCAGCATGGCCTTCAGGCCCACGGGCTTCAGGTGGATATCGCCGGTCTGGTAGTAATCCTCGCGGCCATAGCCGTTGGCATCCTTCAGCGCTTCGGCACTGTTGAGGAACTTCAGGCCCATCTGCTCACACATGGACAGCAGGGCCATGTTGAAGTCGTCGATCTTGGTCTGGTCCATGTGGGGGTAGTTTGCGTGGTTTGCAGGCACCGGCGGCACCGTGTTCACGATGATGTCGGTGTAGGGGTAGCTTTCCTGAATGGCCTGCACCAGCGCGGTGTAGTTCTTGATGAACTCGTCCACGCTCATGCCGGTATCGTTGGTGCCCAGCATGATGACCACGCGGCGGGGCTTCATTTTGGCCACGGCCTGCGCGATGGTGTAGGTGTTGCTGTCCTTTTTAAAGGTAACGATGCCCTCGTTCAGGGCGGCATGGGTGCCAATGCCCTCCTTGGCGCAGAACTGCTGCAGGCTGATCAGGCCGTTGGCGTACAGGCGCACCGTGTTGGAATCGCCGAGGAACAGCGTTTCCTTCTGGTAGCTCTCGCCCGCGTCGGCGGTCTCCGGCAGCAGGGCGGCAGAGGTCTCGCTGATCTGGTAGTGATCCGAGATATCCTCTTCGCCCGGCACCAGCACCTCACTGGAGGGCTGTTCCCCCGGGGTCGCAGGGGTCTTGCCGCGCTTGAGCAGCGTCATGGTAATGGCAATGGTCAGAATGGCTGCCAGCGCGCACACACTGCACACCAGCACAGCCTGCTTCTGCATAGGAGTAAGCGATTGCTTTTCCGGTCGTGTATTTCTCATATCTCTCACCATTCATTTCGTTTCCGGCACAGGGCCTTCCGGTCATGCCTGTCCGTTCAGGATCTGGTCTGCAAGGCTGGCGCAGCTTTCGGCCAGCAGCACCGGGTGGAAGGGTTCCAGCTCTTCCCTGCTGCCGTAGCCGTACAGCGCACCGGCGGCATCCAGCCCGCAGTCCGCAGCGCCGCGCATGTCGTCGTTGCGGTCGCCCACCATCAGCACCCGCCTGCCCTGCATCATGGGCTGGGCCAGCACATGGCGCACCACGTCGGTCTTGGTGTCGCGGCTCTCGTCCATGGACGCGCCGCCGATAAAATCAAAATAGCCTGCAAGGCCCTTTTCTTCCAGAATGGGCGTAACGACCTGCGTGGGCTTGGAGGTAGCGGTGCACAGCACAAGGCCCGCGTCCTTCAGGCGCTGCAGCATCTCTGCTGCACCGGGGTAGGCGGCGCACTCGTGGCTGCCCTTGACGGCATAGCTGTCGCGGTACAGGTCGGTGGCCTTTTCAATGAGGGCCGGGTCGGTAAAGTGCTCACCAAAGCTCTTGCGCAGCGGCGGGCCAAGGTAGCGGCGCAGGTTCACATTCGTGGTGTCCACGCCCATCTTGGCAAAGACTTCTTTTAATGTATTTATGATACCGGGAGCGGAATCGATCAGGGTCCCGTCCACATCAAACAGGATCGCATCGTAGTTCAGCAATTTGTAAATTTCCTCACTTTCATGGTGATACATTGTATAGTATAGCACAGAATCCCGTTATCAGCAATTCCAACAAATGGTTTTTACAAAAATTATGCATTCAAGCAGAGAAAAGGCCCGCCCGGCATCCGGACAGGCCTTTCAGCATCTTCTTACTTCGCTGCGGCATCCACAGGCGGATAGTACAGGTTGTTGGAGACGAACTCCAGCTTATCCTTGAGCACCAGCTCCAGGTTTGCCACGGCGTGCACCATGTTGGTGGCCGAATCGTTCACTTCCAGCAGCTTGC
>OKUM01000701.1_pt1 | contig 19114 bp, 14 predicted proteins | sample 1606801 | NCBI WGS metagenome assembly OKUM01 (sample SAMEA3882546, study PRJEB24775) | human gut metagenome | biome: human-associated habitat; feature: intestine environment; material: feces | place: Netherlands | collected 2009/2010
TCGAAGTGGTGGCAAGCGTCGGATATGAGGTGATTTGGTTGGAAATGTAGCTGCCACCAGTGGACTGCTGGGCGATGCTTTCGCCACCATCGGAAGCGTTATAGGTGGCCATGGTCTGAGCCGTAGCCGTATACTTCGCCGGAGCCAGGAAAGTATATGCGCTCACGCCTGCCACTACCACCACGAATGCAATAATCGCGGTGACCAGATGCTTACGAATGATTTTAAGCAGATCCATCAGAGCGATGCGAGGTGGTGACGTTTTCTTGGACTTCCCGACCGGGAGAAGAACCCCCTTATGGCAAGGTACAGCAGGGAGCAGCGCGACAGGGCCGTGGACCTGTACATCAAATACGAGCACAGCGCCGCGGACGTGATACACGAACTCGGCTATCCCAGCAAGGGCGCGTTGCTGTCGTGGTACGCGGACCGGCTCGAGGAGGAACGCACCGGCGTCCCCTCCATGCGCGGGGAACGCTACAGGCGGTACACGGACGAGCAGAAGCAGGCCGCGGTGGACCATTACCTCGGACACGGCAGGCGTCTGAAACGCACCATGCGCGCGCTCGGCTATCCGAAAAGCTATGAGCTGCTCACCGCGTGGATCGACGAGCTGGCGCCCGGCCAACGCAAGCTGAGGCACGGCCCGGTTCCCGAGGAATTGAAGCGGAAGGCGATTGTGTTTCTGCAAGTTGGCGTCCACAGTATGGGCACTATTTTTCGGCAGCATAGGCGGCTGGTTTCCAGCGGAAACTGCGCCGTCGGAACCCGCCGCCCCTTTTTCCTTGGCTGTCTGGTCATGAGGGCATGCTCGCTGCGGTAGGAGCCTCCCTCGAATCCGGCGAGCCTGCCGTGGTGCACGGTGCGGTCGATCAACGCGGCGGCCATGTTCTTGTCGCCGAGCACGCGTCCCCAGCCGGAGAACTCGATGTTCGTGGTGTAGACCACGCTCCGGGTCTCATAGGAATCCGATATGACCTGGAACAGGAGCCTGGAACCCTCCTCGTCGATCGGCATGTAGCCGAACTCGTCGATGATCAGGAGCCTCGCCCTGGCGATCTGCCGGAGCTCCGCGTCGAGCCGGTCCTCGCGCTTCGCGCGGCGCAGCCGCATGAGCAGCCCGGTCGCGGTGAAGAACCCTGACAGGTATCGCGCGCATGCACGCGAGGCGGCCGCCGGACTGGGCGTGGAGGCGTCCGTCGTCGGGAAACTGGAAACGGCAGATGCTCGCCGAATCCAAGGAGACGCACGTGACACAAACACCCAGAAGGAAGCCCCCGACGGCCGGGGAGGGAAAACCAGCGTGGAGCCCTCTACGCCGGCGGCCATGCCGCCGACCGCCGCCGGCCCGCGGGACGCGGCCGGCCTGGCGGACGCGGTGGCGTCGATGGAGCGGAGACTTGCGGAGATGCAGGCCCGTCTGGACGGGCTGGACGCCGGCATCGAGGCCAGACGACGGACCGAGCGCGAGCTCGACATCCAGATCGCGATCCGGAAGGGCACTTTGGAGCTGTTGGGAAAAGAGCCGGGCGCAGTCCCGGAAAACCTGACCAGCCGAGAGAAGGCCGTCCTCGTCAAACAGACCAGTGAGAAGCTCGGCGTGACCGCCAGAAGACTGCTGCCCGTGGTCGGCATCGCGCGCGGCACGTACCATTACCAGCTCAACGCCATGAAACGTCCCGACAAGGACTCCGGTCTACTGGAGCTCGTGCGCGAGGCGTTCGAGAACAGCAAGCGCGGGTACGGGTACAAGCGGATCCACCTGGAGCTGAAAAGCATGGGCGTCAGGGTATCGGCCAAACGGGTCATGCGGCTGATGACCAGGCATGGCCTGGCGCCCCTGTTCAAGAGCGCGAAGCGGTACGGCTCGTACAAGGGCGAGCCGGCCAAGGCGCCGAAGAACCTGGTGAACCGCGACTTCCACGCCGAGCGTCCGAACATGCTGTGGGTCACGGACCTCACGGAGTTCTCGATTCCCGCGGGCAAGGCCTATCTGTCGCCCGTCATCGACTGCTACGACGGGCTTCCCGTCGCGTGGACGATCGGCACCAGCCCGAACGCGGCGTTGGCCAACGGCATGCTCGCCGACGCGTGCTCCACGCTCGGGGACGGGGAGAAGCCGATCATCCATTCCGACCGTGGCTGCCACTACCGGTGGCCCGAGTGGATCCGCATCTGCAAGGAGCATGGTCTGACGCGTTCGATGAGCGCGAAAGGCTGTTCTCCGGACAACGCGGCCGCGGAGGGGTTCTTCGGCCGTCTCAAGCAGGAGTTCTTCCACAAGCGGAGCTTCGCGGGCGTCTCGATGGACGGGTTCATCGACATGCTCGACGGCTACATGGTCTGGTACCGGGACAAGAGGATCAAGACGGAGTTCGGACACGGGCATCATGGACCGTCGACGCAGGCTCGGTCTTGTGGCATGATCGGTGGTGATGGAATCAATGACGAGTCCAACAAAACGGCACCGCCCCCCCTTATATCAGGTTCCGTTTATTCCAATGGCTTCCGATAGTTTTTAGTATTGGTAGTCCACATCGTTCGTCATTTTTCCGGACGGTGATTGATCAATCACCAGATTGGATTGCACTTCCGGGGATGTAGTCACATCGAATTCGAATGTCACGCTTTTACCGGGTGCCAAGTATGCGACATTGGTGGTGATAGCTTGACCGTCCATAGTGGTTTTGCGTTGATCTCTGACATCGCCGGTCGAAGTTATATTCCCGATTGTCCCTCCCGCGGGGGCATAGAACAACATCCGCTGTACGGAGACACCGGCTTCGCCCACAAGCTTCCCGTTAACACCGTTTTGGAATCCGCCGAGGATGTACCAATTGCAGGTCGCCATTTCGGCGTCGGTTAGTGTATTGGTCATCGCGTACTGCACATGGTAGGAGCGGGCACCATCCTTGGCACGCCCTGTGGCTGTAACCGTGGCCTTACGATCGATGTACCATCCGAGCTTCGAAGAATTCTGCTCGTTAAGGTAGATACCCACCTGGGGCTGGGTTTTGCTGCCAGGAGCGCTTTTGGCCGTGCCTGCCCCTTGGAAATGGTCGGCTTCATCTTCATGGAACGTATACGCATACAGGTGACGTTCCTTGGTCATGTCTCCAATGGTTTGTCCCATGCGCAACAGTTTTTCGACGCTCATGTTGTTGAAGGCGTTATTCAACACGGTCTGCGCCACGTAATCGAAATAGGAATCCTGCTGTTCCGCCGGCACTGCTTTATAGATGGTGTTCAGCAGATACTGCGCAGTATTGTTGCCGTTGAGCACAGTACCGTCCATCAGCTGCACATCGCCGCTGATACCGACCATTCCTTGGATGAACACCGGATCGATAGCCAACAGACCGTCGATATCGCACGCGTACGGCGAGCGCTGCCATGTGTCGTTCAGCATTTGCGCGTTGCGTGCGATGTCGGGTACTGCGAACGTGTCGCGGAGGTCGAAGGAGAACGGGAGTGGGCCGTTGAAGACCTTCATTTCGTCGGCGTTGGCGTTGCCTCCGTTGAGCAGCGTGCCGTCGGGGTGTAAATCGCCTACTGTCACCGCTCCGTGATCAGTGTGGAATGTGCCGAGGGAGCCGACCAGTCCGCCTCCGGAGCGTTGTTCGGAGGGGGTTTGGATGGCCAGAAGGTATGTTCTCACCCCGTTTTGGCCGAGCAATTCGGGGACCATCTGCATTGCGCTGTTCATGCCGTCCACGGTTTTCACAATGGTGTCGAGTTTGTCGTGTCCTTGCCTGTATGCGGTAGCGACGATTGCGATTTTGGGGGTAGGTAGATTGTCGTATGTTGTCCGTTGCTTCTGCAGCTGATTGTTGATGCTGGAGAAATCGTCCTGCATATCGGCAATTGTTTGCAGGTCAAGTTGGCCGTTGGTATTGCTGAGTTGTGTCTCGTTGATAGTTTTTGCTATACGTGTGAAACCGGGAAGCGTGTTGTGTGTAAGGTTGTCCATCACTTCGGCCATACCGCGCACGGTGGTGATGTCGTTGCCGACGTACGGCATTATGGATGCGACTGTCCACAGTGGATTATGTGAGACTTGCCGAGCTCTGGCGGTATGCTGCTGGGCTTGAGACACGGAGGCTTCCAGCGCGGACGGGTTTTTAAGCATGTCACCGTTCAATCCGGAAATGGCGGATATCGCCTGTTCCTCTTCATGTTTCACGGTCTGTACCTGCTTATAGAAGAAGAGCCCAGCCACCATGGCTGCAACGATGGACACCGCACAAAGAATAGCAACGGCCAGTATTATACGCAATGCATGTCGTTTCTTCGCATGCGTGGCTTCGGACAAATCTTCACCTCTTGGTTCTTTACAACTTTCCGAGGTATGAGTCTACTCCATTGCCTCCAACTACGCGGATTGAGTCATTCTCCCTAACGGCTGATGCATTAAATGATTGCAAGCCGATAGCCCAGATATAAAGCCACAGGGCATAGAATGCATAGCCCTCGAACTGGATATACAGGTAGCACAGCAGAATCAGCCAACAGACTGTGGTCTTGCTCCACGCATGGTTGACAGTCACATGAACTAAAAGCAGTGTCAGGAACGCGAGCGCCATAATCACGCCGAATTCAGTGATGAAGCTGACATAGGCGTTCATGGTGAAGTAGAAGTTCTGATTGCTCGTGCTCGCCAGGAGTCTGATCTCGCCATTGCCATCGGGATTCCCTCGCCAAGCCACGAACAGTGCTTTGGTCTCGTCATATCCACGCAGTATCGCGGTTTTGACATTGCCCATACCGAAACCGAACAGCAGATGCGGCAAATCCCTCAATCCGGCGACCATCGGCGCAAGAGAACGGAACAGGCGTGCCAAGGTGGAGAAGTCTCCCTGCATCAGCCCGTGTGTCATCAGGCTCTGCACTCTTTCGTTATGGGTCAATGCGAACACGCCTCCAGCACCAATCGCACCGCCCGCACAGAGCGCCAGAGCCACGTTACGCGCACGATTCCAACGAATCTCGACGATGGCCCAGAGCAGTAATGCGATTATCGTGTCTAGCAGTATGCGTACACCAACACCCATGGTGGCCGAGCCGAACGCGAAGACAAGAACGAGCAATGCCAGCGATTTGCGTCTGGTGAGCCAGAATAACGGCAGGAGCACTCCGAATATGTGCATACCTATGTAGCTGGGTTCCGCGAACAAGAACTGGGGTTTACATGGCACATAATTTCGTTCCATGATAGTTTCGAACAGTCGGGTGATGGATGTCAATCCGTATCGAGAATCCAACCATTGCAACACGCCTACCGCGAACGCCAGCCAATACACAATGATGACAAGCGTCACCGACTTGTGCCAGTCGAGATGCTTCAGACGGAACGCTATATCCAACGATGTCAGGCATGCAAGGCCCGAGACCAAGGAGAACACGGTCTGGAACACATACAGCTTCTGGAATCCGACAGTCATCCATCCGAACATCGACACACATACCAATGCGGGCAGGAACAGGAAAAAGCCAAAATATTTGCGCGCCGACCGCAGTAGCAGTCGTGGATTGCACAATGCGTACAACACGAAGAACACAGGAGCTATGGGAGTCCAATACGGCATTGCCACACCGAATCTCGTACCGTCGACCGGCAATGCAACCAATGCCGCGACCAACAGCAGATCGCTGGAACCATATATCAAAACCTTTTTTTCACATTCGGCATTGCCGTGTTTCATTTGATCACCCACACAAACTATGCTGCCGTCATACTAATGCCAAACACTTATATATACTAGATTTTGGTTATTTTTTCATGTACGCTTGAGGGGTTTGAACATGCGCATCCTGTTCGTATGCACCGGCAATATCTGCCGATCGCCAATGGGAGAATATCTTTTCCGCAGATACACGCAGGGAACCTCGCTTGAAATCGACAGCGCCGGCACCCATAGTCTGGTGGGACATGCCATCGACCCGTCCAGCAAGGCGCTGCTGGACGCCGCCGGCATCGACGCATCCGAGTTCCGCTCCACGCAGCTGACGCAAGGCATAGCGGACGATGCCGATCTGATTCTGTGTTTCGAACCGGAGCAGCAGCACAATATCGTCGTCATCGCGCCGACCGCGTTGCCGTATACGTTCACGCTCACCGATTTTTCGAATATGTGTGCCTACTGCGCGCAGAAGGGCATGATTTCCGGAAACACCATCCAGGAGCGCCTGCAGTCAGTGATCGACCAATCCATGCTGGCACGTCCGGCGCTGCCGCCGGCCGCGACGATTCCGGATCCGTACCGCAAGAATTTCGAAGCGTTCAGATCCGCGGCGAACGCCACCAATGACACTATCCGCAATATCCTGCGTTCCGTCAGCTACAACGCCACGCCCAGTATGCAGGACACCGATTCCACCGAGTCCGACGCGAATCCGTCGTCTCCCCAGGGCGATATGGTCAATGACAATTGGCCGTTGCCTGACCTCTCCTTCGATGGCGCGCTGCCGCCGGCTGACATCATCGTGAAGGACGACAGCGAGGTCGAAACCGCCAACACTGTGCTGATCACGCCGGGGACCACATCCGAGGCCAGTTCCGACGAACATATCGGCACGGACGACATGCCCGTCATTGTGGAAGACACTTCCATTCATGACAAGGCCGTGGCCGAAGAGCGTAAAACCAAGAAACGCAAAACCATCATCGTCGCCAGTACGTTAACCGTCGCCGCGCTACTTGCCGTCGGCGGAGGCGTCTCATGGCATGTCGCGTCCGTCAACGCCAAACGTGACGCTTTGACATCTTGCACGAAGTCAGCGAACCGGTATGCCAAGGTAAAGAAACAATACGATGCCATCATTCAAAACGCGAATCTACTGGTATCTGTTCCTGACGACCAGCTTACAGACAGTTCGACCGTCAGCACGCTAAAAGATGCCCTGTCAAACACTTACGATTTCATTCCAACCACCCAATGTTCGGCTTCGCTGTCTACCAATAATCTGACACAGGCAACCAATCAGAACAGAAAGAACGCGTCGGCAATGGAGAAGTCGCTTTCCACGCTGTCCGAGGCGGCCAAGGCTGTTACTAAGAGCCGCGACGCAAAGGCTGGTTCCAGCATTGACGATGCCAAGAAGGCATTGCAAACCGTATTGGAGCAGGCGAAGAGCCTTATGGATAGCAGCAAGGGCAACGTGGCCGATAAGAAGACCCGTACCGCATTGCAACGCGCCATCGATGCGGCCAACCAACTGTTGAACGCCGATGACCCAGATATCAACACCTTGCTCAAGGCAAGGGAGAATTTGGAATCCGCCATGAAGGCGGTCACCGATTCCGTGGCGAAGCACAATGCCGATACCAAGGCGTACGAGACGCCAAGCGACTCGAACTCCAACAATGGAGGCAACCGCATCAACTACAATCCGAGCATCTACGCACCGGTGCAGAAGCAGAACGCGCTCAATCCGGTCACGCCCAACAATGGGAATAACGGGAGCAACGGCGAAAACAACGGAAACGGCGGAAGCACCGAAAAGCCATCAACGCCATCAAAACCGTCGAATCCGAACCCTCCGACACCTGATCCGGAGCCGACGCCCACGCCAACACCGGACCCAGATCCGACACCCACGCCAACACCAGATCCAGATCCGACACCCACGCCAACACCAGATCCCGGCACTGGTGGTGACTCCGGAAGCTCGGATTCCTCCCAAAACGCGGAATAGATTGCCTGATGCGTGTCAGTCTCCTACCGATTCCATGGTTGCGGATTGGCACGCATCCGTAGCGCTTTTCGCCACATCGCAGGCAGTGCGGCAATCAGTCATCAGCCATGCCATAAACAAAACGGGGTTATCCTCATAATGTTGAGGGCAACCCCGTAATCATTCAGGCCATAACCGAAGCCGTAACCGTCACTTCGTCTTGTCTTCGTACACGATCTGCGGCGTGTACGGCACCGGCGTCTCGTCGAACACCAAGTCGGAGGCTCCGGCGGCGGTTGTCACATCGTATTCCACTGTGGCGGTGCAGCCCGGATCGATGAACACGCCCACATTGGTGTAGTAGTCACGCCCATCGGACTTGATCTTGCTGAACTGTTCGCCTTCCGGCACGCTGGAAGCGGAGTTGTTGCTGACCTTGATGCCGGAAACGCTACCGTCTGTCGGAGGCTCGATCACGTAGATATGCCACATCACGCCCGGCTGCGCCTTGCCAATCATGATGGTAGCGAGCGCCCTTTCCTCGTCGGACATCTTGCCGTTCTCGATAAGGTTCTCGAACAGACCTGTGGGGAAGGTGGACGTGATGTACGCCGGAGTGGACTGCACCTCTTCCGGTTTCATGGAGTTGGCGATAGTGTAGCGCACATGATACGTGGTAGTGCCGTCTCGATTAATTTTCGTCTTGGTTACTACGGCGCCACGCTTAGCGTACCAATCCATCTTCGACCAGCCCATCTCATTGACGAACAATCCGGTTTCAGGACGTTTAGAATCATTGGACAGTTCCCCGTTCCATCCGCTCTTGCCGGAGTCGGAGAAACTGACATTGTAGAGGTGGCGCTGCTGGCCCAACACGGACATTGTTTTAACCAGGGAAAGCATGTTCTTGGAGTCGAACGATCCGAACACCTTCTGCATAATCAACTGGGCGGATTCCTTGAAGAACGCGTCCTGCTGGTTCTGGTCGGGAATATCACGATATACCGTGTTCGACAGGTATTGGGCGGTGTTGCTCCCGTCAAGCTTGGTGCCGTTGCTGAGCGTCACGCTACCGAGCACGCCAAGCATGCTTTGCAGCGCATAAGGGTCGAGCGACATCACACCCTTGATGGTGTCATTGACGCCGAAATCCTGCTGCTTCCACACTCCAGCCGCATATTTAGCTGCAATTAGGAAGTTCGGAGACACCGTTGATATACGGATATCTCCGCCATAATCGACACCAAATTGGGAAATCGCATATAACTGGTCAATCTGTTCCGTGCCCTTCACCGAGTCGACGAGTTTGAATTCCGAATCGGAATGGAACTCTCCCACTTGGATCTTGCCGTCTTTGACTTCCAGCGATCCAACGGAACCAGGAACACCGCCGGCCGCCTGCGCTTCCGCGTTGCTCTGCACCATGACCAGATATTTCCCGTTGCCGTCGGTCAGCAGATGCGAGAACATAGACACGACCTTGGTCATTTGATCACTTTGGTCGGCCACCTTGTCAAACAGGGAAACGCCCGTCGCCAACATGGTGCGAACTTTGCCGATATGCGGTTCAGGAGCGTTTTCCAGAGCCTTGGCCTGCGCTTGAATCGTTGCGTTCGCCTTCACGATCGCGTCCGATGCCGTCGCCAGCGATTTGATATCCATCGAGCCGTCCGCACTGCCGCTCTTCTGCAACCCATCCAACGAATCGGAAACCGCCGGAACCACATCATTGGATATGGTGTCCAGAGCCGTCACTGCGGTCCTCACCGCCGAAAAATCGTTTCCAAAATAGGGAATCACCGTGCCGATACGCCACACAATGCCATCCGTCTGCGCACGAGCAGCTTTCGTCTCCTGCTGAAGCTGCGCGGACTTATCCATCAAAGAAGGCACCGATGAAGCCATATCGGAGCCAATATCGGCTGACTGTACAATGGAAACCGCCTGGGCGATGTGCTTCTTCGCCTGCAGCACGCTTCCAACCAATAGCGCGCAGTAGATGACGATGATGCCAAGGATTGCCGCCACCGCGATGCCTATGCTCTTTGCCGTGCTTCCTTTCTTTTGAACACCCGTCCGGTTGATATTGTCAATGTGCTTGGCCATGCCTCTCCCCCATCATTTCCATGTACTACGTATTCACTTGTTTTTATTGCGAGACTGCCGTCGCGCTGAATTTATCCATAGCGTCCTGCAGCTTATTGAGCTGGTTGATATACACGTTCGGATCCGAGGAATTGGACGTGGTCGCCGTCTGTTGAGCATCGTTCAATGCCGCGGACAGATCCTGGCGGGCATTCAGATCATTGGAACGCACCGTGCCAAGCACGTTCTGCCCATCATTGACCTTGTTGGCCAGATCAGCTTTGGCGATGGCGACATCGCGGGCGTTCTTGGAACGTTCCACCTCGGATTTGGCGCTCAGAATGGCTTCGACCTTCTCTCCCAAGCCGCGCGTGGCCGCGGTGATCTTCTCATCGGCTGCCTGGTTGTCCTCGACCGAAGCGGAAGCGTCACAACTCGCGCCGATCTTGGTCTTCTCGTTCCCCTTATCGACCGCGGCATGCAGGTCGGTCACGGTTTTCGAATCCTGCACTTGATTCTCGGCAATCTGCAAATCATCCGCAGCGCCAGCGACGGTTTTCTTCAAGCGTTCCTTGTTGGACTGATAAATGCTCACGGACTGCTGGCAGGAGCTCAACACCTCCTGACTGTCAACATGCTGGCGGAATCCCAACGTGATTCCCGCCACAACCGCGGCAACAGCTGCAACAGCAACGACACCGACCAGCTCACGGCGATGGCGATATACGAATCCACGCGGCGCTGCTTCCGCCACGGAACCATCGATGCTACCAATCGAAAGACCTCGGGAAGCCCCCTCACCAGCAAGCTTGTCCTTCTCGGTCAGGGGAAAATCGTAGGTCCTTGGACCATCAGCACCATGGGTTCCACTTGGAGCATGCACTTCCGGCCATTCCCTGAACTCGTTTCCCGCCATGTCTTCAGCATTCCCTTCACTATTTCCATCCGTCCTCCCGCATATTATACGGATGGCATGTCAACAAAAAGATACCCACTAACTCGGAAAACATACTTAGGGGAGGGTATGATACGGAAAGATGAGTGTCGACCGCGCTCATATGTGATGAGGAGCCAGTGATAGGGGGAGGCAACATGACCGAGCCTATGGAAGGGAAGAAACGGCTGCTCATCGTTCAGGAAGCGATGGGTGGTTGCGGACGCAACGTCGTGGATATCGTTAATGGTATCGACCACAGCAAATTTGACGTGACCGTCGCTTACGGAACCAATCGCATCGATGATTACTATCGCAATGCGATTCCCGAAATGGAAAAGCATGCGACGCTTATTCCCATTCCCGAACTGGTCCGGGACCTTTCCGCAGGCAATGACATCAAGGCGTGGCTGCATATCCGCAGGCTCATCAAGCAGATCAGGCCCGACATCCTCCACTGCCACAGCTCGAAGGCCGGCATCATCGGACGTTCCGCGGCCGTCGGCGGCCATGTGTCGAAAGTGTTCTACACACCCCACGCCTACGCGTTCCAAGCATGGGAGTTCTCCGAATCGAAGAAGCGGTTCTTCGCTTTTCTTGAACGGGTGTTCAGCCGTTTCCTGACCACCCGCACGTTCAATGTTTCCAACGGCGAGCGCAATATCGCGCTGCAGAGGCACATCGACAGGCCGGATAAGTTCAAGGTTGTGTATAACGGCATTCCCGATGTCGCGTTGCCGTCGCGCGAGGAGGCTTTGCGGCTGTTGGGATTGTCGGATTTGCCTGATGGAGCCGTGGTGGTTGGTTCGACCGTGCGTCTGGCCAAGCAGAAGGATCCGATGACGTTCGTGCGGATTGCCCGAGCGGTGGTCGAGCGTAATCCGCTTGCGCATTTCGTCTGCGTGGGCGATGGCGATCTGCAGGACGAGGTGGCCCGTTTCGTTGCGGATAACGGTTTGTCCGATAATGTGCATCTGCTGGGTTATAGGGATGATGCGGAGCTTATCGTCAAGGCGTTCGACGTGTATCTGCTGACTTCGTTGTATGAGGGTCTGCCATATTCGCTGGTCGAATCGTTGCGTGCCGGCGTGCCGATTGTCGCGACGGATGTGACCGGCAGCAATGAAGTGGTCCGGCCAGGGGTGAATGGTTATCTGTTCAAGGTCGGCGATGTGAAGGCCGGAGCACAGCAGGTGGAGCGTGTCATCGCCGAGCTGTCCACCGGTGACAGGTTCTCTTCGGATGCCATTCGTGCCACGTATCTTGAGCGTTTCACTTCGCAGCGCATGCTGGATAGCGTGCAGGAAAGCTATTTGGGTTGAGCTGCACGCTTCAGGCGGCACGAATCATCATCCAAATCCGATAGAGGGGCTACGGCCTCGATATTCGGTCACTTCCTAGGCAATTTGCCGCGTATCACGCCGATTGTCCAGCATACGGTTTCCTCATGGAATATCAGTCCGGCCAGCAGCCATACCAGACAGTAGATGGACATGCCTGCCAGCACTTGTGCCGCGCAATCCATCGCCGGCGCACCATACAGCAATGCCAGCAGTGCCGCTGTCGAGCACGCATGGCAGGCGCCTATGCGCGCAAGTCGCCGCAAGCTTATCGATTCGCGCAGCACGTCCCAGCAGTAGCGTGTTTCCAGCACGAAGATGACGATTTCCGCGGCCAGCATGGATAGTGCCGCGCCGGTGGCGCCGAGATGCGCGTCCAGTAGCAGGTTTCCCGCAAGGCTGATGGGAACGCCTGCCATGTTCGAGACGGCGAGTTTGCTTTCCTGGTCAAGCGGTGTGAGGACACATGACGCCAGGAACGTGCTCATGCAGGAGAACAGGCTCACCAATCCGATAATCCGCACTGCGGTAATGGCGTCGGCGTATTTTCCCGTGGACACCCATATGGTCAGCGGGCCGGACTCCACCAGCAGATAGCAGCACAGTCCGCAACACAGGTTGCAGACGATGCCGAAGCCCTTGCCCATCAGGTCACGGTACTGTCCGAGCGAATGCTTCGCATAATACGACAGGCGGGGCACCAGCACGCCGACGATCGCGTTAATCACGCTCCAGCACACGCCTTTGAGTTTGGCCGCCAACTGGTAAAAGCCCACCTGCACATTGTCGGCGGACAGCATGCCAAGCAGGATGCTGTCGAAGAACAGGTATATCGATGTGGCGATCGATTGCGCGGCGAACGATGCGAGCGGCTTGATGTGCCGTCGGATATGGAGAGGCGCCGACGTCCGCAGGTCGACCATACCACCGAGCCGAATCAGGTTGAGCACGTTGTTGCCGCAAGTCACGAATGCGGTGATCGCGCCGTAGACCAGATAGTCCCCGTCAGCACGCACGAGCAGCAGCATGGCAATGAACGAAAGCACTTTGAATGCGACGCTGCGGATGGTGATGTACTCGTATTCCTCCATGGCCTGGAAAAACCATTCCGCTCCGAAGGACAGCAGCAGCGTGCTCACGAGGAACATGCACATAAGCGCAGCGAGCCCATGCAACCGAGGGACGAACGCGATGGCCAGTGCGAAGCATGCCAGTACCGTCAACGTGCAGACGGTGATGATGGCGAGCAATTCCCTAACCACGGACGCCAGTTTTCGTGGATCATCACGCGCACGAGCGCATTCACGTACGCCATAAGTTGGTATGCCGACCAGGCAGAGCGCCGACAGCCATTGCGAGATGTTCTGAGCAAAGGTGACGTTGCCGTAACCTTCCACGGAAAGTGTCCTGGTGATGTATGGGATGGTAATGACGCCGATTAGCATGTTGGATGCGGTCAGAATCGTATTCATCACCGCATTGAATCGTACGGAATGCTCAAACTGCATGAATATTACAAGGCTTCCGTATCAGCTCAGCGCCCTGGCATGATGCTGCTTGAATGGGACAAGCACCGTTCGGTACAAAGCCGGGGAAAGATAGAGCAGCAGCATTTGCATGCACTTGATCTTCGGAATCTCCGGCAATCGCATGACACGGGGCAAGGCGTCTCGCACAAGTCTGACAACGCGCTGTTCGAAGTCCAGCCATTGCGAGCGTTGGCCCTGCAGGATGATGTTGTTGTAATTGCCCACTGTCGCGATGAGATGGCCGTACAACATATAGTCGTATGACTGCGGATACCTGTCCCGGACCAGTTCCAACGCGGCGGCGGTCTCGTCGCTTTGCGCGGTGGTGACGCGGAGGCGCAGCGTTACCCGCTCGTGCAGATGGTAGAAGTATTGGGGGGCGGAATCGTAGATCAACGTCCGGGCTTTGTCCAGCACACGATATGTTACCGGATAGTCCTCGCCACTGCACCGTTCCACGGGGAAACGAATGTCGTCAAACAGTTCGCGCCGGTAGAGCTTGTCCCAAACCGCGACATGGAAGTATCCGGGAATATTCACATATTTGAAGGCCTGCGCGGAATCCATGCGCAGATAGCAATGTTTCTCGCATGGAACATACGCCCGACCGTCCTCGCCGACCAGGCTGGTGCCGATGATGGAAACATCGGCATACTCTCGCAGCAGGTTTCCCAACAGGGTTTCATACATGGTGTCGGCGATGCGATCGTCGGAATCGACGAATCCCAAGTACGTGCCCCGTGCAACGGCTATGCCAGCGTTACGGGCTGCGGACGCCCCGGCATTGCTTTGATGGATCACCCGAATTCGTGGATCCTGGTACGCCCATCGCTCGCAGAGTTCCGGGCAACGATCCGATGAGCCGTCGTCCACCAGGATGATGTCGAGATCACGATAGGTCTGTCTCACAATGGATTCCACGCATTCGTTCAAGGACGATTCGGCATTGCATATTGGAACAATCACTGAAATCAATGGATTCTCTTCAACCATGCCGTTCTCTCCGCTTCCTCATCCGAAAAACATCTTATAGGGCAGCACCCCGAAATTTCCTCTGACGTAGACCTGCCGATAACACATGAACAGCGAGGCGGCCAGAACGGCCAGTTCCACCGCAAGCTGCATGCGCTTGCCCAAGGTGGAAAGCAAAGCGGCCAGCAACCAGACGAAGAACATGGTGAAGAAGACGGCCATGCGGCTCAACGTGCCCACTCCGGCGAAGGCATCGGTCATGACCACATATATCAGCGCTCCCGCGAGCAACGACGACGTATCCGATCTGGATATCTCGCGTTCAGGTTCCGAGCAGCCGGCCATTCTCCGTTTCCGCCACACATAGATGATATAGGCCGCCGATACGGCCAAGGTATAAAGCACCCAGAATACCGATGTTCCTTCATTGCCCATCAGCGAATCATGCTGATAATGCCGATATTTGGGAATGAAACCAGCCACCCAGCTGATTATGCCGCCATAGTCAAGGAACTGCATCATGAACGCCACCGCGATCAGCATCGTGGACTGCAGTCCGAAACGTCTGGCATGCCGAATCCACCATTCCACCAAGGGAATCAGCAGCATCACGATGGAAGTGATGTGGAAGGTCACGGCAAGCAGCACCACGGCCAGCGCGAGCGTCTTCCGTTTTCGCACGTATAGCATGAACGCGAACATGCACAACGCCACCGCAATATACTGGCGGGAAACGTTCATGGCCATGAAGAACATGCGTGTTCCGAACACCATCAGACAGGAAAAGCCCCACCACCGTTCCTCGATGTACCGGTATATGAATAAGCCAATGGCACAGTACAGCAGCATGTTTTCCAAGACAAGCAGCACGGTGTAGGATCCCAGCCAGTGCATGGCGTTGTTCACCAGACAATAGCCGGTTTCGAAGCCATATCTCCGGCATGAACCTGGATGGCGAAAGAGCCGCGCGTACATGGGCCCATCCGTGCCGACATCGCTGGAACGCAATGCGGAAACCACCGCCATCATCGCGAGCATCGACATCAAGCCCATATGCCGGAAACGTTGCAGTCTGGGCATGCGCATGAGCAGACACACCGCGCAGCAGACCAGTATCAGCACGCCATACACCATGCCAACCTCACATCATTTAACAACCAGTCCAACGACTATACCCTCGATACAGCCTGCAGAGCATGGCGAACACCCGCTCTCCACCCATCGCGCAACAGGCGGCCGCCCGATCTTTCAACCGTGCGCCGACATCGTCCCGTGTCAAACCACAATATTGCTGAATCTCCCGCCATACGGTTTCCCTGTTGTCGCGCTCCATAACATCCAACGAAGAATATACCGTGCACAGCAACGCCAGACAGCGCGAAGCAGACTCTTTGGCAAGCGAAGGGTACCATCGCGTCATATTCACGTACAACGCCCGGGACACGTGGACCGCGGATGTCACCTTCTCGTCATGGAACGCGCCACGGTTCCCCATGATGCCCGTACACCTATGCCGATAGGCATAGAGACTCTCATAAATCAGCGCGCTGCCATGCGCTTCATGGATGATGCGATAGACCGTGGCCAGATCCTCATACAGCAGACCTTTCGGAAACACTTCACCGTTGGGGGCGACGGCAAGCAGCACATCGCGCCGGCACAGCCGCGCCTGCGCACCGCAGTTGACCTGTTGGCGCAGCAAAGCCTTCTGCATGGTCGTCTCATCCATGACATTGATGCGTTCCGGTTCAATCCTTGCGGATGATGCGCCGCCGGATTCCACGTGCAGTCTGCAACCGAAGCCGTCCCGGAATGGTTTGAGATGCGCAAGGGACGCGCATGGCATGCCGCTTCGTTCCACAGCGGTCATGAGCATGGACAGATAGTTCTTGGAAACCCAATCATCGCTGTCCACGAAGGAAACATACCGGCCATGGGCTTGGACCAGTCCCACGTTACGGGCGGCACTGAGACCGGCATTGCTCTGATGCACGACTGAGAAACGTTCGTTTCTCGCCGCGTATTCGTCGCAAATCCGGCCGGAGCCGTCCGTGGACCCGTCATCCACGAGAACAATCTCAAAAGACGGATAATCTTGCGATGCCAAGGATTCAAGACATTGACGAAGATAACGCCGAACGTTATACACAGGAACGATGACGCTGATCAGTTCACCGAAAGCCATGGCATCCCCGTTCGACTTCTCAACGTTCCGTCCGCATATGTTTCCAACTCTCTTGCGAGAGAAGCAGCAGCGCCTCCTCTTCCTGACAGGTTATCGCCAGCCGTGCACAACGGCAGTCGCGTTTTTCCCCCCGCGATTATATAGTGGAAGTGCTGTATGAGGGTTTGGGATTCATCCGAGGGAGATATGGCTGCTCAAAGAACCAGCGTGGAACAACGCCAACAACCGACCATATTCTTTGTGATTCCCTGCTATAACGAGATCGAGCAACTTCCCATCACCGCGCCGGTGCTGCAGAAGAAAATCTCCGCGTTGAAATCCAGTCATCTCATTGCCGAGGACAGCCGCGTGCTCTTCGTCGACGATGGATCGAAAGACGGCACCTGGCAATATATTAGACAACTCAACAAAACCGACGCTTCACTGTTCCACGGCGTGAAACTGGCCCATAACCGGGGACATCAGAACGCATTGCTGGCCGGTCTGATGACGGCCCTAAGCCAAGGATGCGATGCCGCGATCAGTCTGGACGCCGATCTCCAAGACGACATCAATGTATTCGACGAGTTCGTCAAGCAATACGTTTCGGGTGCGGAAATCGTGTATGGCGTCCGCTCGAGCCGGAATAAGGACACATGGTTCAAACGCAACACGGCCGAGGCGTTTTATGCGTTGAACGCTTGGATGGGGGCCGAAACCATCCGGGACCACGCCGACTATCGGTTGATGGGCCGTGCCGCCCTGCAAGCGCTTTCCGAATACGGGGAGGTCAATCTGTTCCTTCGCGGCATCGTACCCGAGCTGGGCTTTTCAACCGCGGTGGTCACCTACGAGCGGGGCGAACGCGAAGCAGGCGAAAGCAAATACCCTTTGAAGAAGATGATCAGCTTCGCGGTTGAAGGCATCACCAGTTTTTCCGTCAAACCCCTTCATTTCGTCACCGGCATGGGGATGCTATCCATTCTTGTCGGCATCGGCATGTTCATCTATGTGATCGTTTCCTGGGCGAACAACAACGTGGTCTCCGGATGGGGCTCCATCATGTGCTCGCTCTGGCTGATAGGCGGATTGCTCATGCTGTCTATGGGAATCATCGGCGAATATGTAGGAAAGATCTATCTGGAAGCCAAGCACCGTCCGCGGTATGTCATTGAAACCGAGATATAGCCGCGCAAAGTCAATCGAACGTCTTCCCTCCGGCCATTTTCCGCACTCCCCAAACGAACATGAGAAGGCCACAATCGTCATAAGGACATGCAGTGATTCAGACAAAACAAGACCTACGCCGCTTCCTATCCACGGAACGGAGCGCTTACCTGTACGGCGGCCGCCTGGATACGTTCATCGCATATCTCACCGATGATCCAAGAGCTCAAATATGGCGTTTCCAGAAACGTTTGCGAGTATGTGAATACCGGTACAACAACCGGCATAGGACCCCGCTTCATTACGCGATGTTTCTATGGGCGCGCAGGAGGAAAAACCTTTTAGGAAGCCGTCTTGGCATAGAGATTTCCGAAAATATCTTCGACGAGGGGCTCCGGCTGTACCATTACGGCAACATTGTCGTTAATGGAGACGCGCGAATCGGCAAGAACTGTGTGCTGCACGGTGCCAATTGCATAGGGAACGCGGCCAAAGATTTCGCGGCGCCTCATTTGGGAGACGATATTGACATTGGTGTCGGAGCGTCCATCATCGGCGGCGTGACGATAGCGGATGGAACGATCATCGGAGCCGGAGCCGTCGTCACCCGCTCCGTACTGCATAAGAACACCACTGTGGTCGGCATTCCAGCCAAACCGATACGGAGAGGTGAAAACATATGACCATCATCAGCTTCCCGCACACGCAACGTCCCAAGAACACACCATTGCATATCATGCTTAACGCGGCGGCCGCCATTGCAGCCGTTGTTCTGCTTGACTTGTTCTCGCCCGCGCATCGTGCGAATCTGCATCTGATGCCCGACCAGGATTTCTTCCAGTTCGCCGGCAAGGTGTGGGCTGAGGGCGGCGTCCCATATCGTGACATATGGGATCAAAAGGGACCTTTCATCTTCTTCGTCAACATGCTCGGGTGGAAGCTCACCGGCAACGGGTATGGCATCGTTATCGTCGAGTGCATCTTTCTGCTCGCTACGATGTGGTTCCTTTGGCTGGCCATCGGCACCGTACACCGTCATGAGTGTCTTCTGGCCAATCGCAAGCCGGCCGGATCACGCGGCACCGACATGCTCGGGCTATGGGTTTGTGTGTTTTGGATCGCAGTCTGTCTACCAGGGTCATGGAATATGACCGAGCTGTTCTGCCTGCCGTTCCTTGCCGCGAGCGCATGGCTGCTGATACGTTCTCTGTTTGCGTATCAGGACCGTCCTGCGGATCGTGGTGGCTGG
>OKUM01000713.1_pt1 | contig 18883 bp, 16 predicted proteins | sample 1606801 | NCBI WGS metagenome assembly OKUM01 (sample SAMEA3882546, study PRJEB24775) | human gut metagenome | biome: human-associated habitat; feature: intestine environment; material: feces | place: Netherlands | collected 2009/2010
ACTCCGGCTCCACCACCGTCAAGCTGGTGGTGGTGGACGAGAAGAGCCAGATCCTGTACACCAATTACCAGCCCAACCTTGGCAACCCGCTGCCCCTGATCCGGGAACAGCTGATCAAGATCTACCGGGAGCACCCCGGCCTGCAGGTGGCCAGCGTGACCACCACTGGCTACGGCGAGGAACTGGTCAAGAACGCCTTCCGCTGTGATTATGGCCTGGTGGAAACGGTGGCTCATTTCACCGCCGCCAAATACTTTATGCCCGATGTAGATTTCATCATCGATATCGGCGGTCAGGACATGAAGTGCTTCAAGATCGAGGATGGTGCCATCAGCAACATCTTCCTGAACGAGGCCTGCTCCTCCGGCTGCGGCAGCTTTTTGCAGACCTTTGCTCAGGCATTGGGCTATGATGTCAAGAAGTTCGCCGCTCTCGGCCTGTTCGCAGACCGCCCCGTGGATCTGGGCAGCCGCTGTACCGTGTTTATGAACAGCTCGGTCAAGCAGGCCCAGAAGGACGGCGCTTCCATCGAGAATATTTCCGCCGGTCTGTCCATCAGTGTGGTCAAGAACGCGCTGTACAAGGTCATCCGCGCATCCAGCCCCGAGGAGCTGGGCCGCAGGATCGTGGTGCAGGGCGGTACTTTCTACAATGAGGCAGTTCTCCGCGCCTTTGAAAAAGAGATGGGCGTGGAGGTCATCCGCCCCGACATCGCGGGCCTGATGGGGGCCTACGGCGCGGCCCTGTTCGGCCTGCGCCAGAGCCATAAGAACCATCAGGAAACTTCCGGGATGATGAATCTGGCCGAGCTGGAAGCCTTCGACCAGAAGGTGGTCAGTGTCAAGTGCGGCGGCTGCGGCAACCACTGCCAGCTCACCATCAACACCTTTGCCGATGGCCGCAAGTTCATCTCCGGCAACCGCTGCGATAAGCCCGTGACCGGTAAGAGCGAGGACGACAGCCTGAATCTGTACGCCTACAAGCAGCAGCTGCTGGCCGGTTACAAGCCCGTGCCCGGCAAGCGCGGCTCCATTGGCATCCCGCTCTGCCTGAATATGTACGAGCTGCTGCCCTTCTGGTACACCTTCTGGACCAGGCTGGGCTTTGCCGTGCACACCAGCCCGGTGTCCAGCCGGGGGCTGTATCTGGCCGGTCAGGCCACCATCCCCAGCGATACCGCCTGCTTCCCGGCCAAGCTGAGCCACGGCCACATCAAGGCCCTGAGCCAGATGCACCTGGATGCCATCTTCTACCCCTGCCTGACTTATAACTTTGACGAAGGACTGGGCGACAACCACTATAACTGCCCTGTGGTGGCCTATTACCCTGAAGTTCTGGCAGGCAACTGCCCCGAGCTGGAGGGCCAGAAGTTTATCTATGACTATGTGGGCATCCACCGCCCCAAGGACTTTGTCCGCAAGATGGCAAAGGAAGTCCTGCCCAAATACTTCGGCGGCATTTCCGAGAAGGAAGTGCAGGCCGCTGCCGATGCTGCCTACGCCGAGCACGAGGCCCACATGGCCCAGATCCGGGTCAAGGGCAGCGAGATCATTGATGAGGCACGCCGTCAGGGCAAGCGCATCATCGTGCTGGCTGGCCGCCCCTACCACGTTGACCCTGAGATCAACCATGGCATCGACCACCTCATCACCCGCCACGGCGCGGCTGTTGTCACCGAGGACAGCATCTCCAACCGGGTGGAAAAGTTCCCCACCAGTGTGCTGAACCAGTGGACCTACCACAGCCGCCTGTATGCGGCGGCCAAGTACTGCACCACCCAGAAGGATATGGATCTGGTGCAGCTGGTCTCCTTTGGCTGCGGCGTGGATGCCATTACCACCGATGAGACCCGCGAGATCCTGCAGGCGGGCAGCAAGCTCTACACCCAGCTCAAGATCGATGAGATCACCAATCTGGGTGCGGTTAATATCCGTCTGCGCAGCCTGTTCGCCGCTCTGGAGGAGCGCGACGAGGCGGCAGAGGAAAAGGCCGCCCCCAAGGCAGAAGCCTGATACATAGGAGGAACCTATGGAATACAATTATCCCAAATTTACCCCGGAGATGAAGCAGACCCACACCATCCTCATCCCCAACATGGCCATTACCCAGTTCCGGCTGTTGGAATACGCCCTGCGTTTCGACGGCTACAAGTGTGAGATCCTGGGCAACTGCGGCAGCGCCGTGGCACAGCTTGGCCTGAAATACGTCCACAACGACACCTGCTATCCGGCCCTGCTGGTCATCGGCCAGTTTCTGGACGCCCTGAACAGCGGCAAGTATGACCTGGATCACACGGCCCTGCTCATCACCCAGACCGGCGGTGGCTGCCGTGCTTCCAACTACATCCACCTGCTCCGCAAAGCTCTGGTCAAGGCGGGCTATCCCCAGATCCCCGTTGCCAGCCTGAACTTCTCCGGTCTGGAAAAAGACAGCGGCTTCCAGATGACCCTGCCGCTGGCCCGCCGCGCGTTGGCCTGCATTTTCTACGGCGATATGCTCTGTGCCCTGCGCAATCAGGTGGCCCCCTACGAGAACGAAAAGGGTGCCGCTGACCGGATGGTCGATCTGTGGGTCGAGCGTCTGGGCCGCGTTCTGCTGGCCGGCAAGGGCTTTACTGCCCGGGAAATGAAGCACACCTTCCCGCTCATTGCAAAGGATTTTGCGGACATCCCCGTGACCCGGGTGCCCAAGGTCAAGGTGGGCGTAGTCGGCGAGATCTACGTTAAATACAGCCCCCTGGGCAACAACGACCTGCAGAAGTTCCTGGAGAGCCAGGACTGTGAGGTGAACTTCCCGGGCCTGATGGGCTTTGTGCAGTACTGCATCTTCAATATGGGCGAGGATCATGTCCTTTACGGCGGCAAGCTGGCCGTCAAGATGGGCACGGATCAATTGCTCAACTGGCTGGACAGTGTGGAGCGTGCCATGCTCAAGGCCACAGCCGATGCCGGGTTCTATGCCCCCGGCCCCTTCAAGGAGCTGGTGGAAAAGCCCCACGGCATCATTTCGCTGGGGGCCAAGATGGGCGAGGGCTGGCTTCTGACCGCCGAGATGATCGAGCTGGTGCAGGGCGGCTACGGCAACATCGTCTGTGCCCAGCCCTTCGGCTGCCTGCCCAACCATATCGTGGGCAAGGGCATGGTGAACAAGATCCGTGCCCTGTATCCCAGCGCCAATATCACCCCCATTGATTATGACCCCAGCGCCACCCGGGTCAACCAGGAAAACCGCATCAAGCTGATGCTGGCAGTCGCCAAGGAGCGCCTGAACGCCCCGGCGCAGGCTGCCCCCCTGACGGCAGAAGAAATTGCCGGTGGGGCTCCCCGGGTCGAGACTACGGTATAATTCTTTCTAAACAGCAACACTCCCCTTCGGGCAGGACCGTGTGCCGCACGGCTCCGCCCGAAGGGGAGTGTTTTTTGTCTCAGCTGCAAAGATACCGCCGCTCGAACTCCTCAGCCGGGATGGCCTTGGAGAACCAGAAGCCCTGCGCGCCGTCGCAGTCCAGCGAGCGGAGGAGCTGCACCTGCTCCTCGGTCTCGATGCCCTCACAGATGACGTTGTAGCCCAGCCGTTTGACCAGATGTACGATCTCCCGCAGAAAATCGGTGCCCCGCGCGTTGGAACTGCACCGGGTCAGGAAGAGTTTATCCAGCTTGATGGTGTTCACGGGGATATCCACCATGTTGTTCAGCAGGGAACCGCCCGCGCCGAAATCGTCCAGCGAGGTCTGCATTCCATCGCTCTGGAAGGAGGAAAGCAGGCGCTTCACCCGGTCGTACTCCGAGACCACCGCAGTCTCGGTCAGCTCGATCTCCAGCATCCGGGCGCTGATGTTGTACTTTTCCAGAATTTCGCTGTACTCCTGGGTGGGGGCATCCTCCCGGGCCAGCGCCACCGAGGCATTCACCGCAATGGGCAGCAGCCGGTGCCCGGCCTGTGCATTGCGCTGCAGGAACTGGGCCACCTGCTCGAAGATGTACAGATCCAGCTCAACGATGTGGCCTGTGGATTCCAGAATGGGAATGAACTGGTCAGGGTAGACCACGGTGCCGTCCGGCTTGATCCAGCGGGTCAGCGCCTCAGCTCCAATGACAGAGAGATCTTTGGGCGAAAACTTGGGCTGGAGGTACAGCTTGAACTCGCCGTTTTCAAGCGCCTGCGGCAGGCCGCTCAGCAGCTCACCGGTCAGGGTCTGCTTGACCTCCAGCTTTTTGTCAAATTGGACAGCAGACACGCGGGTATTGCTGTGCACCTGCTTGCGGGCAAAGTTTGCCTTGTCGATGGCGGCCGAGGCACTCAGGCAGCCGGGCTCAATGGCATACACACCCATCCGCACCCGCAGGCGTACCTCCGGGTAATGCTGGGCCTGATACTGCTCAAACTGGCGGCAGAGCGTGTCTGCATAGTGGAGCGGGCCTTTCTCGTCGCGGCAGGAGAGGTAGAGTATGAACTGGTCGCCCACCACCCGGCACAGGAAGCACTCGCCCCAGTGGCGGGCCGCCTCGATGAGGAAATCGCTGAATTCCTTCAGCAGCTGATCACCGGTGGCGTAGCTGTATTTTTCGTTGAAGTATTTGAAGTTCTCGAAATCGCAGTAGAAGATCTGGAAGCCCTCGGCGTAGCCGCCGATGATCTTGTGGGAGACCTCCTCCTTGAAACGGGAAAAGGACAGCAGGCCGGTCAGCCGGTCGAACTCGGGGGCAGAGGTCATGCCGCGGCTCACGGCGTTCACGGCCAGATGCTTGCTCAGGTAGGCGTTGATGATCTTGGTGATCTCGCCCAGCTCCCGGCGGTTCTGGGGTGTCCAGTACCGCTTGCTGCCGCACACCACATAGGCAATGGCACCCTGATACTCGCCCTCGCCGTACATGGCAGCGTAGACCACTGTCTGGGCCCCGCCCTGCATCAGCAGCGCGCGCCCCTGCGGCGAGTACATCCCTATGTTGTCGGCCTGCAGCACGGTGGTACCGTATTCATCGTAGCTGTGGAACAGGGTCAGAAAGTCCTCCTTGGTATAGGATTCACCGTTCAGAGGCACCGGCTCCGCACGGGGAGAGGTCCACTGGAACTGCCGGGAGACGCTGCGTTCCCGGATGCGGGTGTCCACAATGGTGATGCGGTCCAGCTGCAGCCGGATGCCGACGATCTTCAGGAAGAGGGGAATGGCGGTCTCAAAGCTGTTGTTCTTCTCGAACAGTTCAAAGGCGGTGGAAATCAGATCGTTGTGCAGGTAGCGTGCATCGATATCGGCTGTTTCCGGGGCGGCAGGAACCGCCTGGGCGTAGCGTCGCAGATTATCGCAGAATACATACTGGTTGCGGCCGTTCTGCTTGGCCTGATACAGGGCCCAGTCCGCGTTTTCGAACAGCTGGTCAAAGGAATAGCCCGCCGTGTTTTCGGGCAGGAAGCAGGCACCGATGCTGCAGGTCATCCGGTAATCGTTTTCCCAGAACTTCACCTGCTGCACGGATTCCGAAAGCTGGCGGGTCTTCTGGAGCAGGGTGGTGTTGGGGATATCCTTCAAAAACACCACGAACTCATCACCGCCGAACCGCACCAGAATGTCGCTGGAGCGGAACAGGGTGCGCAGCAGCCGGGCAAACTCCTGCAGGACCTTGTCGCCGAACAGATGGCCGTAGCAGTCGTTGACGTTCTTGAAAAAATCCAGGTCGATGACCAGCATTCCGCAGGAGGCATAGGGATCTTTGGCCTGCAGATAGCGGTCAATGAGCTCCTTGCCGGTGCGGTTGTTATACAGCTGGGTCAGGGAATCGTGGCGGGCCTGCTCCAGCAGCTCCTGGGTCTGATTCTTCTGGTCGGTGATGTCCTTAGCGTAGCCCACATAGAGTGTGCTGCGGGCGGGGTCTTCGACCGGGCGGGCATCCACCTCCCGGGAATAATACACCCCCTCCGGCGAGACAAAGCGCATCTCCAGCGGGCCGTACAGCTCACCGGTGAGCAGGGCGCGCATCTTCCAGCGGTCCTCCGCGAAGATCGTGGCGTGCTCCGGCTTCTCGGAGCCAAGGTAGGCATCCAGTGTCTCCAGCGTGCGGCTCCGGGTATCGTAAGCCCGCAGCTGATCCAGACGGGGGTCATATTCCAGCAGGAAAAACCACCGATGCACAAGAAAATGCATCAGCAGGGGATTGTTGATGATCGAATCGATAAACCGAATAGGGACATCCATGGCCGATTCCCCACTTTCCGCTTTTTAACCAGTATAACAAAATATGGAAGATGCATCAAGACAAAACACAAAAATTTCATGGAAAGTGAAAAAATTTTACCGAAAGCTCTGTCGGAAACGGTTTCGGTGCGCCTGCTCAGGCCGGAACGCCCCACAGCTCGATCGTGGCACCGGCGGCAAGCCGGACATTGGTGTCCACGGTCAGGGTCAGCCTGCCGAGCTTCTGGCTGGCATCCACATTCTGGCCGCTGCTTCCGGCAGGCAGAACGACCGCAGGCGGTGCACCCGTGGTGCCGGATGCGGCAAAACAGAGATACTGCCCGAAGCAGGGAAGTGCCTGAAAGCTGGCAAAGGTGCGGGTGGGCGGGCTGGACATCGAGCTGCTGGCACAGGGGGCAGAAGCACTGAGCAGCTGAGCACCATCGCTGGTGCTGCAAACCCAGTGCAGCGTGCCCTTGGATTGGCTGCTGCCTGCCTGAAACAGCACCTTCAGCGCCTGCAGTTCGGTGGGAAAGGTGCGCTCAAAGCTGGCAGCGGCGGCGTTCAGGGACACCTTTTCCAGCAGCTCCCACTGGCCGGGATCGCTGGGGTCACCTTTTGGGCCCTGGGGGCCGGGTTTTCCCTGCGGGCCTTGCGGGCCGGGCTCTCCTTTGGGGCCGGTGGGTCCTGCGGCACCGGGTTCTCCCTGTGGTCCGGGGTCACCCTTTTCGCCCCGGAATGCACCGCTTTCCACAGCTGCTTTCAGCCGGTCGAGCAGGGCCTGCCAGGCGGGCGTGCCGGGCTGGGGCAGGGTGCTGTCCTCCGTGCCGGAGTTTTCGGCCACGCAGTAGCACACGTCCGCGCTGGTCAGGGTGCGGGTGCCATCGGTGCCCTCAAAGGTGATGCGCCCCTCCCCGGGCACAGCCGTGATGAGGGCGGGTACCTCCACAAGGCCGTCTGCCACCAGCGTGGAGGGGGCAGCGTTCCCATCCGGCAGGTGCCAGAAGGCCCGCAGGGTCATGCCCTGCCACTCGCCGTCGGCTTCCACCCGCAGGGCGTAGATGCCCCGGTTTTTGGTGTAGCCGAAGCGGAGCAGGCCGTCGTACCCCTGCAAAGCAGCCCCGCCGCCCGAGGATAAATGGATCTGACGTTCGATCATACAGTTTCACTCCTTTTGTCGTGGTTTTCGCGTTCAAAAAGCTTGACTTTGGTTAGAGTTTCCGGTAAGATTGTGAAAAGACCGCAGATGGGTTGGTGGATAAAATCTAACCAAAATCAGCTTGTGAGGCTATAATATCTGATTAAATTCAGAAAGTCAAGGGAAAATCTGAATCCGGTTAGAAAACCGGCGTTCTGCACAAGAAGGAGTGCAAAATTTGTGTTTTATGACTGCTACACGGCCCTGTGTCAGGCCAGAGGCATCAGCCGCAGCCGGGCCGCGCAGGAGATGGGCCTGAGCAACTCCACAGTGACCAAATGGAAAAACACCGGGGCGACCCCCTCTGGCGAGACGCTGGCCAGGGTGTCCGCCTATTTTGGCGTGCCGGTGGGGGAGCTGCTGGGCGAAGCCGTTCCATCGGTGCAGGAGGAGCGGAAGCTGCCCGAAGGGGCTGTCCCGTTCGATCCCGCCCTCACGGCTCCGCTGCTGGGCACGGTGCGTGCAGGCCTGCCCATGTATGCGGAAGAAAACATTGAGGGCTACATCCCCATCACCCGGAAGGACGGGGCACGGTACTTCTGGCTCCGTGTCCGGGGCGACAGCATGAACGCCGTGGGCATTTCGGAAAACGATGAGATCCTGGTGCGGGAGCAGCCGGAGGTGGAAAACGGCCAGCTTGCCGTGGTGATGGTCAACGGCGATGAAGCCACCGTGAAATATTTCCGTCAGGAGGGGAGCCTTGTGGTCCTGACCCCCAAAAGTTTCAACCCTGTGCACCAGCCCCAGATCTATGATCTGAAACGGGTGCAGGTGCGGGTGGTCGGCCTTGTGGTGGAGTGCCGCAAGGTGTTCTGAAAAAAAAAGAAGATGGCCCCTGCGGGGCAGAATAGGAGGCGCGCTATGAAATGGAGGACCGTTCTGTGCACAGCGCTGTTTTTGTGCAGTACCGTGCTGCTTTCTGCCTGCGGCGGGGGAGAGATGCCCGCGCCTGCGGAACCGCCCGCTTCCAGTGAGGGATCGGCTCCCTCTCAGCCGGAGGAAGTGCCCGCTCCCTCGGAATCGGCTTCTTCCAGTGAACCGGAGCCGCCAGCATCCAGCGTGCCGGAAAAAGAGAATCCATTGATCGTGAATGGCGTGCTGAAAAGCTACGATACCGGCAAGCAAAAGGATGTTGTTCTGCCCAGCGGGAAGTTTACCAAAATTGATTCAGGATGCTTCAAAAATAATACCACCATGGAATCGGTGAGTATCCCGGAAGGCGTTACGGAGATTGGCTTTGCCGCATTTTCAGGGTGTTATAATCTGAAATCTGTGCAGCTGCCAAAATCGCTGATCAAAATCGGTGCGTCAGCTTTTTTTGGCTGTGCTGCGTTGCAAAAGGTAGAGTTTCCGGAGAATAGTGGGCTAGAGCTTTCTAATTCGGCATTTGCAAGTACCGGACTGCGAGAACTGGACCTTCCAGAGAATGTAAAGTTGGAAGATGACTGCGTTTTTGCAAACTGTGAGAAGTTGACCCGGGCAAGAGCAGAGATAAAGGGAGAGATCCGACCGCATACATTTGCGAACTGTATTTCTTTGAAAACGGTATTTTTGGGAAAAGAGATCTCGACGATTGGTAATTCTGCATTTGAGTGCTGCTTTGCATTATCAGAAATCAACTATGAGGGCGACAACAAAGAAATTCAGAAAAAGGTAGACCAGCTTCTCGAAAAACAAAACTAAATCCCCAAAACACTCCGCCGTCTCTTGTGCAAAAAGGCAAGAGACGGCGTTTTTGCATGGAAAAGCAGAGGCGAAAAATCAGCGATGAATAGCTTGTTTATCAATTTGACCGGAATTTGTGCAACAAAAAACCTATAAACCTATTGACATTCTGGGAAAATGGGTATATCATACGGCCAACGGAAACACACATCCGCAAGATCAGGAGAAAAGGAGGGGAACAGACATGGACTGGAATGTGATGGTGCAATATCTGCCGCAGTATGAAAAAGCGGCCTGGCTCACCCTGCGTCTGGGCGTGGCCGGTATCTTCTGGGCCATCCTTGTGGGCCTTGTCTGCGCCGTGCTCCAGTACGAAAAAGTGCCGGTGCTGCGCCGTATCGTGGGCGCTTATATCCAGCTCAGCCGGAACACGCCGCTGCTGGTCCAGCTGTTCTTTCTGTATTACGGCCTGCCCAAGATCGGCATCAAGACCAACGCCGAGCTCTGCGGCATTGCAGGCCTTGCCTTTCTGGGCGGCAGCTACATGGCCGAGGCCTTCCGCAGCGGTCTGGAAGCCATCGAACCCATCCAGACAGAAAGTGCCCTGAGCCTTGGCATGAGACGGCGGCGGTCATCGTGTTCGTGCTCTGGGGCACGGCCGAGATGAGCGACCTCGTCCGCGGTGCCCTCATCGCTATCCCGAAGCATCAGTATGAGAGCAGCGAGGCGCTGGGCATGAGCCGGGCGCAGACCTATTGGTACATCATCATCCCTCAGACAGTGCGGCGGCTCATCCCGCTGTCCATCAACCTCATCACCCGCATGATCAAGACCACCAGCCTGGTGTTGATGATCGGTGTGGTGGAGGTGCTCAAGGTGGCCCAGCAGATCATTGAGGCCAACCGCACCGCCAGCCCCAACGCGGCGTTTGGCATCTACCTCACCGTGTTTATCCTGTATTTTCTGGCCTGCTGGCCCATCAGCCTGCTGGCCGGTTACCTCGAAAAGAAATGGAAGTGACTGTTATGGCAGAGCCGATCCTGATTGTAGACCATCTGGTAAAAAGCTACGATGGCAAGACCAATGTTCTGGATAATGTCAGTTTTGCCGTCAAGCCCGGTGAGGTCATCGTTGTGGTGGGTCCTTCCGGCTGCGGCAAAAGCACCCTGCTGCGCTGTCTGAACGGTCTGGAGCCGGTGCAGGCGGGCCGGGTGAAGTTGGGCAGTGAGACGGTCGCCTACGGCGGCAAGAATCTGGCGGCCCTGCGCCAGCGCATCCTCCTCTTCTGCCGCTTCCGGCTCTGCTGCATCCGGCTCTGCCGCAGCTGCTGGCAGTGACGTGTTCCGCACGCTGGACGAGATCAAGGCGGACGGCACCGTGAACATTGGCGTTTTCTCCGACAAGAACCCGTTCGGCTATGTGGATGAGAACGGCGAGTATCAGGGCTATGATGTCTACTTCGCCCGCCGTCTGGCCGAGGATCTGGGCGTGGAAGCCAACTTCGTCTCCACGGAAGCCGCCAACCGCATTGAGTACCTGCAGACCGGCAAGGTCGATATCATTCTGGCAAACTTCACCGTCACGCCCGAGCGCGCCGAGGAAGTGGACTTTGCACTGCCCTACATGAACGTTGCACTGGGTGTCATCTCTCCCGACAGCAATGTCATCACCAGTCTGGACAACTGGAACGCCGACGATCAGATGATCGTCATTTCCGGCACCACCGCCGAGACCTACCTGACCAAGGAATATCCCGACATTCCCCTGCAGAAGTATGATTCCTATGCAACCGCCAAGAACGCGTTGGAAAATGGCAATGGCGCTGCATGGGCCAACGACAACACCGAGGTCATCGCTTTTGCAAAGCAGAATTCCGGCTACACGGTGGGCATCCCCTCTCTGGGCAGCCAGGATACCATCGCCCCCGCTGTGAGCAAGGGCAACACCACCCTGCTGGACTGGATCAACGACGAGATCAAGAGCCTGGGCGAGGAGAGCTTCTTCCACAAGGATTACGAGGAGACGCTGGTGGATACCTACGGTCTCGACTATGAGGATGAGCTGGTCGTTGAGGGCGGCGAGACCAACGCATAAATCTGAATTTTAAGATGCAGAGATGAGAAACACCCCGTGCAGAAATGTACAGGGTGTTTCTTTTATGCAAATTTGTGTAACAATGCATTGACAATGTTGCACAATATGAATATAATAAAAGTGACAAAGGAGCGTGAGAGTATGACGACGGTAAGTGTCCGGATGGATGAGAATCTGAAGCGGGATTTTGATGAGATCTGCAATGAACTGGGCCTTTCGATGACAACAGCCATCACCATGCTGGCCAAGAAGATGACGCGTGAAAAACGCATTCCGTTTGAAGTCTCGATGGATCCCTTTTATAGTGCATCCAATATGGCCGCCCTGAATGACAGCATTGAGGAAATGCGTCAGGGAAAGACTGTAACGAGAACGCTGGAAGAGCTTGAGGCTATGGAACATGAGTAAGATCACCTTCACGGAGCGGGCCTTTGCGGAATATCTGTATTGGCAGTCTCAGGATAAAAAGACGCTGAAACGGATCAACGCATTGCTCAAGGATATTTCGCGCAGCCCGTATGAAGGCATTGGAAAACCGGAAGGGCTGAAAGAAAATCTCAGCGGGTATTGGAGCCGCCGGATCGATGATGTGAACCGGCTGGTCTATCGCATTGAAAATGATCTGATCGAAGTGTACCAGTGCAAGGGACATTACGACGATTGAAGCAAAAAACGAGGACGGCCAATGGCTGTCCTCGTTTTGCTGTATCTGGGGGATTATACTTCCTCGGTCTCATCATCCTCGTCGTCGTCCTCTTCGTCGGCGAGAGCTTCTGCATGGATGCGCTGGCGCAGGCGGGTGCGGAACTCCTCGGCGGGGATGCCGCTCTGGTTGGGGGTCAGGTCCGGGGCGGGCTTGCCATCAGGCAGGTGGGCACCAAAGGCCGGCACAAAGAAGAACTTGCGCACGACAAAGATCAACGCAATGGCACCCACGCTGATGAGGTTATCCAGAGCCGATTCGTGCCCGACCACCATGTGGCGGGCAATGGCGTAGAGCAGCACTTCCAGGCTGCTGCCGGGGCTGTGCTTGGCCAGCATCTTGATGAACTCCACGCCGATGACGATGTCCAGCGCCCGCTCAAGGAAGCCGCGAATCTCTACATCGTTGCCATCAAACAGCAGGCCCGGCATCCACTTGAGCAGGGGAATGAAGCTGAGCAGCAGGCCGATGAGCACCAGCCCGGACAGCACGATCTCCAGCAGGGTGGAGGCCTGAATGATGTAGCTGCGCAGTGCCTTGCGGCTGCGGCTCTCAACGTGGGAGGAGTGCGGGGTGTCGGAAGGATGGGACATGATGCGGCATCTCCTTTGCTCAAAATCGCGAAACGAAAAAAGCTGACAAACTTTTTTTAAGTTTAGCAAAGGATTTGAGCAAAGTCAATGAAATGTGCCGAATTTTCTGGGAATTACTGGACGGCTACATAGCCGGAGCGCTCAATGCAGGAACGGCCTGCATCGGTGGAGAGCCATTCGTAGATCCTGCGCTCCGGGCTGTCGGCAGCAGAATCCTGCAGGATGGCGGCATAGAATTCGTTGCACAGCGGGTAGCTCTGGTCGGCGATCGTCTCGTTGGAAGGGGTCACGCCATCCACGGCCAGCAGCCGCAGGCCGGGCTTGGAGTACATCTGGTCGATGTAGTAGTAGACCGAGAAACCGATGGCGTTGGCGGAGTTGTTATACTCTGCAATGCTGTCCACCAGCTCACCCATGGCGGTGGGGGCCAGCTCGGTGGGGGCCTCCATCAGCGGGCCGTCCTGGATCAATAGCTTCTGGAACAGGGTCTGGCTGCCGGAGTCCGCCCGCCGCTGGAAGGCAATGATCTCCTGATCCTTGCCGCCCACATCTTTCCAGTTGGTGATCGTTCCGGCGTAGATGTCCTTGAGCTGCTGCAGGGTCAGGCTCTGCACGGGGTTGTCCTCGTTGACGATGAACACCAGCGCGTCCCGGCCAATGGCCTTCTGCTCCAGCGGGTCACCGTCAGCCTTCAGCTCCTCCTTGACGGATTCCGGGGCCTCGTAGGCGATGATAAGCTTGACCGAATCGCCGTAATTGTTGCCGTACAGGCCCAGGTTGCGCCAGGCCTGGGCCGTGGTGTTGGTGGTCACGGCGCTCCGGGCGGTCTCCAGATCCAGCCCGGTGGTGTCGGCCATGATCTGCGCGATCAGTGGGATGCAGGCCGTGCTGCCATCCGTAATGGGGAATTCATCCACGCTCAGGATGGGCTGTGCGGGCATTTCACTGGCGGCAGAAGAGGCAGGGGCCTCAGAATCCGGCTGAGACGGTGCCGCCCCCGAATCAGAGGAGGCAGGCACGGTGTTGCAGGCGGAGAGCAGGGCGGCGGTGGATGCCAGACCCAGACCGGTCAGGAACGCGCGGCGGGAAATTTTGACAGTACGCATGGAAAAACCTCCTTAGAAGAAACCGTTGTCCATTTCATCGTTGCTGGAAGCGAAGATGCTCTCGGCGTAGAGCCACTGGCCGGTCAGGTCCATCCAGCCGCTCTCAAAGCCCTTGACGGCAGCGAACACGCCCTCGGGCAGGCCATTGACGCTGTTGGCGTAGTACCCGGCACAAGTGCGCAGACCGCTTACCACCACATTGCCGTCGCTGTCCAGAACATCGTAGAGCCAGCTGCTGCCGGGGCCGTTGTAGCAGCCGTAGAAGTAGATGCCGTCCTCAGTGGAGAGCAGGGGCGAGTAGTAGTTGTAGGTCTCATTCAGCTTGGCCGGGTCGAGGGTTTTGTGGATGCCGTCCGGCCCGCAGATGTGGATGGCCGTTGCGTCGTAGCTGTCATTGTCATCCTGCTCGATCCAGGCCCAGCCGTTCCCCTCGGGGGAAATATGGGTACGCACCTGATTTTCCACCGGGTCGATGGTGGTATCGGTCAGAAGCACGCCGGTCTGCCGGTCGAACACCCGCACGGTGCCGTCCAGGGCGTAGATGGCCAGCGTGGCATCGTCGGTGCCCACATCGTAAAGTTCCTTTTCCTCGCCGGTAAGCAGATCGTGGAACAGATACCGCCCCGCCATTTCGGGGGTGGAAACTTCGGGCTCCGTGACTGCTGCGCCGGGCACATAATACCGGATGGGCTGGTCGTATTCGCAGAGCACAGCGCTTTGCTCCGTGCTGACCAGATCCACCAGCTGATATCTGCCATCGTGATACAGGCTGACCGTGCCTGCACCGGTGTACTGCTGGTAACCGGTCAGCTCCTCGCCGGTGGTGGGGTTGTACAGGCTGTCGGCACCCGTCGTGCCATCCTCGTTGTAGTGGCTCACCACCAGCCAGTCGGTGGGGGCAGAGCTGTCGCTGCTGCTGGCGTAGAAGTTGGAAAGGGCAGACAGCTCTGCCTGATAGACCACCTCGCCCTGCCGATCCTGCACCTGCACGGCGCAGTAGAGGGGCAGATCATCGCCCCATTCGTTTTCCTGCACATAGTCTGCCGGGACATTGCAGACTTCAAAGGCCAGATAGCTGCCTGCTATGCTGCATCCGTAGGCGTTTTCTGGCACAGCCAGCTCCTCACCCGTGGCAAGGTCGATCACCCGGCAATCGCCTGCGGCGTGGTTGTTGTAGGGGGCATAGGCCATCTGTTCCGGTGCGGTCAGGACCAGCAGGCTGCCGGTCAGGACAGCATCGTAGGCACGGTCAAAGGTCAGGATCTCCTTGCCGCTGCGGTCACACAGGGCGGTTGCCCGCCCGGTGGGTGTGCCGGGGGCTGACCACTGCCGCAGATAGTACCGCACGGTGCCGGTCAGGGTATCCGGCACCAGATACACGGTCTCACTGCTGGCGGCCTGATACAACACGGTATTGCCGCAGAGCACGGTATTGCCGCCGTTGGAGCCGTTGCTGTACAGGATGCGCAGCTTGCCGTCGTCCAGTGAAGCGGCAGCGGGGCCGGGCGCTTCCTCAGCCTGGGCGGGCTTGGAATCGGGCAGGGGCGAGGCCGGAGGCAGCAGGGAGCAGGAGGCCAGCAGCCCTGCCGCGGCAGACAGGCTGAGCACTGCACAGCCGATGCGGAGAACAGAACGTTTCATAAGCGTACCTCACAGGTTTGGCAGAATTTAACTTTCCTATCCTGATTATAATACGAATAAACCGGACGTTCAATTGCAATCGAACGTCCGGTCATGGTTACAGTTTTGTTACAGGGGTCGCTCAGACCTCGGCAGCCTCGGCTTCGTCCATCCGCACCAGCTGACGCAGGAAGGGGAAGAGGAAGGGCACGGTGACAAAGAAGGTCAGCACATCGGCGATGGGCTGGCAGATCTCAACACCCAGCAGCCCAAAGGCCCGGGGCAGGGTGAGGATGAGCGGAATAAAGAACACGCCCTGACGGCAGCAGGCCAGAAAGGTGGCCCGGCCCGATTTGCCGATGGACTGGAACAGCATGTTGCCCGCCACGATCACGGGCTGCAGAAGCATGGCAAAGCACTGGTAGCGGAAGGCGGGCAGGGCCACGGCGGTGACTTCGGGATCATCGCGGAAGAGGTGGATGAGGGTCTCGGCATTGAACCAGCAGGCGGTAAGAATGACAGAGAGAAAGCAGAAGCTGGCTGCCATGGTGAACAGGCAGGCCTGCTGCACCCGGTGGTACTTTTTGGCACCATAGTTGAAGCCTGCCACCGGCTGAAAGCCCTGACCGGTGCCGATGGCCACCGAGATGATGAACATGAAGATGCGGGAAACGATGCTCATACCGGCCACGGCAGCGTCGCCATAGCCGCGGGCGGCGATGTTCAGCAGCATTCCGCCAATGCTGTTCAGGCCCTGACGGCCAAAGCTGGGCATACCGGTCATCAGGATGGTGCCGAACTCCGCCGGGCTGCGAGTGACAGCCGTGATCCGGAACTGGCTGACCGTTTTGCCCCGCAGGAACATGGAAAGCAGGATGCAGAAGCTGATGGTCTGGCTCAGGGCCGTGGCAAGGCCCGCACCGGCGGTGCCCATGCCCAGCCCGAAGATGAACAGCGGGTCCAGCACAATGTTCAGCAGGCCGCCGGTGACCAGGCCGATCATGGCAAAGCTGGCCTTACCCTCATAGCGCAGGATGTTGTTCATCACCAGACTGGACATCATAATGGGAGCGGCCAGCAGGATGTACCGCGCGTAGGCACAGGCATGGGGCAGGATGGTCTCGGTGCTGCCCAGCAGCATCATAAAATCGGGCAGGGTGAGCAGGCCTGCCGCTGTGATGATGCCGCCGAACACCAGCGCTGTGAAGAAGCTGGTGGAAGCAAACCGGGTGGCAGCATCGGTGTTCTGGCTGCCCAGGCTGCGGCTGATGATGCTGCCGGAGCCGTGGCCCAGCATGAAGCCCAGCGCCTGGAGAATGGCCATCAGGCTGGAAACGATGCCCACCGCACCGGATGCGCTGGTGGAGATCTGGCCCACAAAAAAGGTGTCGGCCAGATTGTAGATGCTGGTGATGAGCATGCTCAATATCGTGGGAGCCGCCAGACTCAGGATCAATTTCGGGATGGGGGTCTCCGTCATTTTGCGGAACTGCTCCGCGCTGCGGTCGGCATTTGCCATGAAAGAACCTCGCTTTCTCTTTGACACGATCTTTACATAAAAAACATTCACACCCAGTATACCGCAGGAACTGTTTTGTATCAACCAATTCCTTGCCGGGGTTATTGCAGCAAAAGACCGCCCTGTCCGGCGGCAGAGCGGTCTTGGGTCATGGAAAGGAAAATGACAGTTACAGGGTCTTGCAGAACTCCTTCAGGTAGGCACGGAAAGCCTCGCCGATCTCGGGGTGCTGCAATGCCAGCTCCACCTGAGCCTCCACCACGCGGAGCTTGTTGCCCATGTCGTAGTGGGTGCCGGTGAACTCCACGGCGGTCATGCCGCCGCAGTTGCGGGCATACTCGGCCATGGCATCGGTCAGCTGGATCTCGCCGCCTGCACCGGGTTTGGTGTGGGCGAGGATATCGTAGATCTCAGGGGTCAGCAGCACCCGGCCCAGAATGGAGTAGTTGCTGAACTCCTGGCCCTTCTTGGGCTTCTCGATCATGTCATCCACAAAGAAATAGTTGTCGTGGATGGGGGTGGTCTTCAGGCTGCAGTAGCGGCTCACATCGGCCCAGGGCACAGCGGAGACACCGGCAGCCGGGCGGCCGAACTCCTCATAGGCGCGGATGAGCTGGGCGCAGACAGGGTCCTCGCCCCAGATCACGTCGTCGCCGTAGATGACCACGAACGGGTCGTCACCGGTAAAAGCCTTTGCCATGCTCACAGCGTGGCCCAGGCCCAGCGTCTGCTTCTGGCGCACAAAGAAGATGTTGGCAAGGTTCGAGATGCCCAGGCACTCCTCCAGCATCTTTTCCTTGCCGGGGGCGGCCAGCTTTTCTTCCAGCTCGGGGCTGCGGTCAAAGTGATCCTCGATGATGCTCTGGTTGCGGCCCAGAATGATCAGAATGTCCGTGATGCCGGACTTGACGGCTTCCTCCACCAGATACTGGATGGCGGGCTTATCCACGATGGGGAGCATCCCCTTGGGCATGGCCTTGGTGGCGGGCAGCACACGGGTGCCCAGACCAGCGGCAGGGATGACAGCCTTCGTAACTTTTTTCATGGTTCGGAACTCCTTCATCATATCATTTCAGGCTGAACGCTCAGCCGTAGACCAGATGGATCAGGGCATCCACATTGGGGCCAAGCAGCAGGGTGAACGCACTGCCGATGACCATGAGCAGGACCAGACAGCCGAGCACGGCGGCCCAGCTGGTGCCGCCCTGAGCGCAGAGCACGGCTTTGCGCTGTGCCGCGTCCGGGAACTCCGCGCGGATGCGGCGGATCTTTTCGGCGGCACTCTGGCGGTAGAGCCACTTGCCATACAGGCCGCGCACGATCATCAGCAGGAAGCTGAGCACCGAGCAGACCCGGGAAAGGGTGAGCAGGGTGGAGGTGGAAAGCCCCGGGGCCAGGCTGCTGTCCGTGATCTGCAAAAGGTCAATGAAGGTGGGCAGGGCCAGCACCAGCTCGGCGGCCAGAAAGGCGAACGCGGGCTTCCACGCCTTGCGGTAGAAGAAATAGAACGGGCCGAACAGCATGGCCGAAAAGCTCATGGAGGTCTTGGTGTGGGACAGCTGCATCCGGCAGTAGGCGCTCAGGTAGGCAGGGGAAGCCGGGCCGATGAAATCCGCCCAGTCCTTGCAGGGGATGCCGTCCATGACCTCTTCCTTGCCAAAAGCCGCCTGATAGGTCTGGCGCAGCGGGTCTACCTGCGGGGCCCCGGTCTCCTGGAACTGGCGGTAAAAGGTGGAGTAATCAAACTCCTCGCTGTGCTCATCCGAATCGGCACGGTCGGCGGGCTCCTGTGCCCCCTCCGGGGGCAGGGCCGCACCGCAGCAGCGGCAGACAGACTCACTGCGCAGGGTGCGCTCGCCGCAGGCAGGGCAGGTGCACAGCTCACTTTCCTGATAGGGGAACTTCCACTCGTATCCGGCGGCGTGGGCCGGGGCATGGATGCAGCGGCCGAGCTTTTCATAACAATCGCGGTGATAAGGCGCGCCGCAGTCGGGGCAGACAACGATGTCGTCCTGCAGTGTCAGCGGCTTGCCGCAGCCCTCACAGGGGCAGCCATAATATTTGGGCATAAGATCCTCCCGGTATGCTAGTTGAACTTATTATACTCTCTTAAAAGAGAAAAGAAAAGGCAAAAATCTTCAAAATTCCAGTAGGTTGAGTATTTTTCCTCTTTACTTTATCATGGATTCTGGGTATACTAATGAAGTATCTGTGTA
>OKUM01000726.1_pt1 | contig 18646 bp, 22 predicted proteins | sample 1606801 | NCBI WGS metagenome assembly OKUM01 (sample SAMEA3882546, study PRJEB24775) | human gut metagenome | biome: human-associated habitat; feature: intestine environment; material: feces | place: Netherlands | collected 2009/2010
GTGCCACCATTCTGGGCCATGTCCAGCGCGGCGGCTCTCCCACGCTGCGTGACCGCGTGAACGCATCCGCCATGGGCTACCAGGCCGTGTGCCTGCTGGAGCAGGGCAAGTACAACCGCATCGTCGGCATGAAGGGCGAGAAGCTGGTGGACTACCCGGTGGATGAAGCACTCGAAATGACCAAGACCCTCGACCCGGTTCTGATCGACGTGTGCAACACCATTTCTATCTGATTTCCTGCATTGCATTTCTGGAGCTGCTCTCTTGGCCAGGCTGAGAGGGCAGCTCCTTTTTGTTGGGTTATAATGGTGTTGCACACGTCGTTTCGATGGTTGCAAAGACCATTGGCATCTGATAGTCTAGGAACTAGACAATGTCCGTGACCTGGACGCGAAAAATTCGTTTTCCATTAGGAAGGAGGTGAGCAGAATGGCTCATGAACTGCTGGCAAAATCGGATCATCAACTCGGGATATGCCTGCGGATGTTGTATGCAGAAGGCATCCGCGGTCCGCTTCCTGCTCACAGCGCGAAAAACGAGAAGGGAAAGATGGAGTTTCTCGTGACTGTGCCTGTGGACGATGCACAGTTTGAGGTGCTGGAACGGCGCTATCAGACCCTGATCGGCTAAAGGAAAAGCCGAGCGCAGAACAGCCGGACCGGCATAGAGAGAAGAGCTTGCACACGGAAAGTGCAGGCTCTTTTTCTTTTGGCTTTGCCGGGAGGACCGTAGCGTCTGCATTGGAATTTCTTTGAATGCAGCAAGAGTCAATCTGGATATTAACGTCAAGTCGATAAAATTTTAATGACATAAACAGAGAGTATCTTTCGGAATTGATTCAAAATCAACTCACAAATACGATATGGTACCGATTTCATGCATAAAAAATACGATTTGTATTTTTCCCTTTGCTTTGCAGAGTGCCGCTTGGTGTGGTATACTAGAACCGTACAAAAACGGTGTCCTGTGGGAGCAGTCTCCCGACACAGGTCACCCGGCAGGAGAGTGATTTGTTTGGAACTGGAACAGGCCCAGAAGCGTGTGGAGGAGCTGCGCGCTGTCATTGAAAAGAACAACCGGCTCTATTATGACCAGGATGCCCCGGAGCTGGAGGATTTTGAATACGATGCATTGACCCGGGAACTGAAAGCGTTGGAAGCGCAGTTCCCGCAGCTGATCACGCCGACTTCGCCGACCCAGAAAGTGGGTGGGACCCCCAGCGGGCGCTTTACCAAGGTGACCCATGCGGTCAAGATGGAAAGTTTGTTGGATGCATTTTCGTATGATGAGCTGCGCGACTTTGACCGCCGCGTACGGGATGCAGGCATCGAACCGGAATATGTGGTGGAGATCAAGATTGACGGCCTTTCCTGCAGTCTGGAGTATGAGAACGGAGAACTCGTCCGGGCGTCCACCCGCGGCGACGGCGTGGTAGGCGAGGATGTGACCCAGAACGTCCGGGCAATCAAACGCATCCCCAAGACGCTGAAAAATGCGCCGGAGTTTCTGGAGGTGCGCGGCGAGGTCTATATGCCGCACGAGGCTTTCCAGAAGCTGTGCGCGGAGCAGGAACTGCAGGGGGCCGCTCCCTTCAAGAACCCGCGCAATGCGGCGGCAGGTTCCCTGCGGCAAAAGGATGCAAAGATCACCGGAAGCCGCGGCCTGTCCATTTTTGTGTTCAACGTCCAGCAGATCCGCGGGAAGGAACTGACCCGCCATTCGGACAGTCTGGACTACCTCAAGAGCCTTGGTCTGCCGGTCTCGCCGCGCTACCATGTGGTACACGACATTGAGCAGGCCATTGCAGAGATCGAGCAGATCGGACAGAACCGTTCCAAGCTGGATTTTGATATGGACGGTGCGGTCATCAAGGTAAACGATTTTGCCCAGCGGGAACAGATGGGCTCCACCAACAAATTCCCGCGCTGGGCCATCGCCTTCAAGTACCCGCCGGAGGTCAAGGAGACCACCCTGCGCAGCATCGAAGTGGCCGTGGGCCGCACCGGTGTCCTGACCCCCACGGCCTGCTTTGATCCGGTCTTTCTGGCCGGCACGACCGTGGCGCGCGCCACCCTCCATAATGAGGACTTTATCCGGCAATTTGGTCTGTGCATCGGGGACACCATTCAGGTGCGCAAGGCCGGCGATATCATCCCGGAAGTGATCGGGGTCACCCGCCACGCCGAGGACGCTCAGCCCTACGAGATGCCGACGGTTTGTCCGTCCTGCGGCGCACCGGTGGTGCATCTGGAGGACGAGGCGGCGCTGCGCTGCGTGAACCCGGAGTGTCCGGCACAGGCTTTGCGCAACATCATTCATTTTGCGTCCCGGGATGCCATGGACATCGACGGTCTGGGCACGGCTGTGGCAACGCAGCTGGTGGAGAAAGACATGGTGCATTCGGCGGCAGACATCTATGCGCTTAGCCGGGAACAGCTGCTGACGCTGGACAAATTCAAGGAGAAAAGCGCGGACAATCTGCTGAACGCCATCCAGCGCTCAAAAGAGAACAATCTGGACAAGCTGCTGTTTGGCTTTGGCATTCGCAACATCGGCGACAAGGCGGCGGCATTGCTGGCAGAACATTTCGGTTCGTTGCAGGCCATCCGGGAAGCAGATGCCGCTGCCATCAGCGAGATCGACGGCTTTGGCGGTGTGATGGCCCAGAGCGTAGTGGAATTCTTTGCGAAGGAAGGCACCACAGACTTTGTGCACCGTCTGGCAGATGCCGGGGTCAACATGCAGTGGAAGGGCGAGCCCAAGGGCGACAAGCTGGCCGGTAAAACGCTGGTGGTTACCGGTACGCTGGAAACACTCTCCCGCAACGAGGCAGAAGCCCTCATCGTCAAAAACGGCGGCAAGGCCAGCGGATCGGTCTCCAAAAAGACTTCCTATGTGGTCGCCGGTACAGCAGCCGGTTCTAAGCTGACCAAAGCGCAGGCGTTGGGCGTTCCGGTGCTGACCGAAGCCGAATTCCTTGATCTGCTCAAAGAAGAATAATTACAATTTTGCATAGCCTCTGCGGCGTTTCGGGCCGCAGGGGCTTTTTTGTTTGTGCGCGGTTCTAAGCGGGCAGGGGCTGCATACACTGGTAACACAAGTTTCGTTGAAAGGAAGTGCCCATTGTGGACGAGTATTACCGCGCGATCCGTCTGTTGCCTGCATGGCTGGCGCAGCCGCTGGCCCGGCTGCCGCAGAATACCGCCGAAAAAGTGCACGAACTGCGGCTACGGACAGGCTGTGGAATTTGCCTGTCCATTGCCGGGCAGCAGACGACGTTGGACGAGCTGCCGGAATGCCCGCAGACCCTGCGCGGCAGGACGCTGGATGCCCTGCAGATGGACGAGATCCTTTATGTGCTCTGCGGCGGTTCAGTACATACCCATCAGGCCGAACTGGCGCAGGGCTACCTGACCACGGCATCCGGCTGCCGTGTGGGGGTGGGCGGTCGGTTCGTATTGCGCGGCCCGGAGGATGTTGTGCTGCAGCGTCTTTTGTCGCTGAATTTCCGCATTGCGCGTCCAATTTGTACGGAACTTCCGGCGGAGCTGTGCACCCTTTTGCAGGGACATTTCATCGGGGCACTGCTGGTGGGAGAACCGGACAGCGGCAAGACCACCCTTCTGCGGCAGATCGCCCGGGAACTGGCTGCACAGAAACGGGCCGTGGCTGTGATCGACGAGCGAGGGGAACTTTTTCCGCCGGAGCGGCAGAATGGCGATGCCCTTGACTGCATCAGCGGCCTGCCCAAAGGCCGTGCGGTCCAGATGGCGCTGCGGACGCTGGCCCCGCAGGTGATCCTGCTGGACGAGCTGGGGGACCTGACCGAGGTCGCCGCACTGGAACAGGGCTTTTTCAGCGGGGTGGAGTTTGTGGCCAGCGTCCATGCCGCCACGCTGGAGGACGCTCTGCAAAGGCCGCAGGTGCGGGTTTTACAGCAGCAGGGAGCACTGCGGTTTCTTTTCCTGCTGGAAGGACGCTGTGCACCGGGCCGGATCCGGGAGATCCGGCAGCTTCCGCTGCTATGATGCTGCACATTCTGGGTGCTCTGCTGTTGCCGTTGTGCGGCTGGCTGGCCGGGGATGCCATACAGGCCCGTACGGTACAGCACCTTGCTGCATTGCAGAAATGCCTTGCGCTTCTGGAGCGCATCCGGCAGGAGGTCGCGTTCCGCCGGTCAGACCTGCAGCAGCTTTACGCAGAGCTCTGCCGGGAAGGCATACTGGAATCCGGCACCCGCTGCTTACAGGAGGCCCCACCGCCGGAGGGCCTGACGCGGGAAGAACAGCAGTGCTTCCGGACGTGCATGTCCGGCCTTGGCCGTGCGGAAGCGCAGCAGGAGTGCGAACAGCTGGACTACTACCGGGCCCGCCTGCAGGCTTTGCAGCAAACGGCAGAACACGCTGCCCGGCGGCAGGCCGGTCTGCCCCGCAAACTGGGCCTTGCAGCCGGGATGGCAATGGCACTGCTGCTCATCTGAATTCGGAAATCTTGGAGGAAACAACGCAGATGGAAATTGATCTGGTGTTCAAAATTGCAGCCATCGGCATCATTGTGGCGGTGCTCAATCAGCTCTTGATCCGCTCCGGGCGGGAGGATCAGGCCATGATGACGACCCTTGCCGGCCTTGTGGTGGTCCTGTCCATTCTGGTCAAGCAGATCAGCACCCTGTTTGTTACCATCAAGGCGCTGTTTTCGCTGTGAGTTCCGCCTGGGTCACGCTGGGGCTGGTGGCAGTGCTGGCGGCGATGCATGCACTTTTGCAAAAGGAGCTTCCGGCCTATACGCTCCTGCTCTCACTGGGAGCGATCGTCCTTCTGCTGGTGCGGCTGGGCGGCACCTTCCGCAGTGTTCTGGAGGGTGTCGCGCTGCTGGGACAGCAAACGGACAAGCAGGCGTTCCAATGCCTGCTGCGCAGCACGGGCATCCTGTTGCTTGCCGACTATACCCGTACCCTCTGCAAAGAGAGCGGAGCCGAGGCACTTGGCTGGTGTGCAGGGCTTGCGGGCCGCTGTCTGGTGCTGGCGGCAGTGTTCCCACTGCTGGAAGAAGTGTGTCAACGGATCTGGGGGCTGGCAGGATGAGCGGCAAAAAATACCGGGGGTTTCTGGCAGGGTTGGTGTTTCTGGCCGCAATGCCTTTTGGAACGGTGCGGGCTTTCGCACTGGAAAGCCTGCCCGGCCGGGAATTGTGGCAGCCCTACCTGACCCAAAGTGCACAGGGTGCAGCGGATTTTGCCCGGGACCCGGTGTCGGCATTGCTGAGCCTGCTGCCGGGTTCACCCGTGCAGCTTCTAGTCGATACCCTGCACAGCTACGCAGATCTTTTGCTGTTTCTGCTGCTGCTCACAGCTTTGTCATTTCTCGTTGGCGATGCAGCGGACGGTACCTTGCTGGACCTTGCGGCAGCCGGTGGCTGCGGGGTGCTCATCTGGGGTGATCTGCTGACACTGGCACAGTCTATCGGTGAACGCATGGACAGCTGGCGGCTGTTCCTCACGGGATTTCTGCCGGTGTGCGGCGCAGTCCTGACGGCAGGTGGAGAGGGAAACGCCGGAGCTGTGGCCAGCGGATTTCTGCTGAGCGTGCTGGCTCTGCTGGCACAGGGGATCGCGCTGTGCATCCGGCCGCTGCTGCAAAGCTATCTGGCCATCAGCATGGCCTGCTGCATCCACGCGCAGACGGGTCTCCCGGAAGCCTGCAGGATGAGCGGGCAGCTGCTGCGAAAAAGCATTTCGGCGGGCGGAAAACTGTTTGCGCTTCTGCTTGGCGTACAGCGAGTGATCACACTGCAATTGGACCACACGACATCCCGTCTGGGCCAGATGCTGACGGGCAGTGTCCCGGTGATCGGGCAGGCGTTGAGCGGTGCGGCCGATACCGTATTGGCCGGGTTGCAGCTGCTCAAAAACTCTCTTGGAATCGCGGCACTGGTGATCCTTGGCGCGGAATTTGTTCCGCTGTATCTGGGACTGTTGTTCCACCTGGCAGTTCTGTCCGGGTGCAGGCTTCTGTGCAGCTTTGCCGGTATCGACCGGTGCCAGGCGCTGTTTGCCTGTCTGACGGAGGCGGTCCGGTGCATGGCGGCGGTCACGGCACTGTTCTTTTCGCTGACAATGGTCGGTGTCGCGTTGATGACAATGATGAACGGAGGGTGAAATGCGGGTCGTAACGGCATTCTGCCTTGCATGTGTCTGCGCGGAGCTGCTAGTGCAGCTGGTGGAAGCGGGCTGGGCGCGCCGATGCATAAAAGTGGTTGCGGGGCTATATATTCTAACAGTTCTGCTCCGTGCAACTTCTGCACTGCCTGCACGGACCGCACAGTGGCTTCAGCCGGTGCAGGCATCTGCCTCCATCGAGGGCGTGGAAACCACGATCCTCACGGAGGCGGCGAAGCGCTTGAATGAGATGTTGGCAGCGGAATGCGAGGCACAGACAGGCATCCCGGTCCGGGTGGAAACGGAATTGGAACAGACGCCGGACGGCATCCGCGCAGCTCGCGCGATCCTGTGGATGCCGCCGGACAGCCCGGCACAGGTGCAGACACAGCTTGTGCAATTTCTGCAAAAAGAACTTAGCACCGACGCTGTCACCGCAGCGGAAGAGGCGGAACCATGAAAAAAGCAACGATCACAACTGTTCTTCAGGGATGCAAAGGCCCGCAGGGGCGCACAAGACTTGCGGTGCTCATTGGCGGGGTGGCCATGCTGCTGTTGCTGCTGTCGGAGTTGATGCCGACTGGGACGAAGTCTGCTGCCGCCAGCACAGCCCCACAGGAGACCGCCGCGTATCAGACCCAGCTGGAAAACCGGCTTGAAACACTGATCGCTCAGATGGACGGAGCGGGAAAGACGACGGTGATGCTCACACTGGAAACGGGGGAGGAAACGATCTATGCACTGGATACGCAGTCCGGGCAGATGCAGGAACAGCAGACGCATGTTCTGCTGGAAGATGGCTCCGCCCTGGCAGAGACGATCTATCAGCCGCAGATCCGCGGCGTGGCCGTGCTGTGCGACGGCGGGGGAGATGTCCGCGTGGCAGCACGCATCACGGAGATGGTGGGAGCGCTGCTGGATCTGCCATCCAACCGGATCTGTGTGGAACAGCGCAAGCCATGATCTGACCCAGAACAAGGAGGATTCAAGATGAGAGCACTTTCCAGAAATACCCGGCGGGTGACCGCGCTTACGCTGGCCGCTGCCCTTGGCATTGCCGTTTATCTGAACTGGCAGTATGCCCGCACCGATACCGGCATTGCAGAGGACGAGGAAGCCCAGGTCGTTTCGGCCGAGCCTGTGCAGTCGGACACGGTCCTGGACGGCCTGCCCACGGAAGCCGAAACAGTGTCGGCCGCGAACAAAAACTACGGGGAAGCACAGCTGGTCAGCGTGGCAAGCGACAGCGGCGCAAAGTTCTTTGAAGAGGCACGCCTGAAACGGGAAAAGGCGCACGATGAAGCCATGGACACCCTGCAAAAAACCATGAAGTCCTCTTCGCTCTCTGCGGAGGAAAAGAAGGACTGCACCGCCCAGCTGACAGCCGGGTTGGAAGATCTGCACGCCGAAAATGAGATCGAGACCATCATCAAAGCCAAGGGCTTTGCGGACTGCCTGTGCTTTCTGCAGTCCGGCCGCGCCGATCTGACCGTCATGACATCCGGTGACCCGCTGACGGCGGCGCAGGTGGCGCAGATCCGGGACGTCGTGCTCAGCAAGAGCAGTGTGACGGCCCAGAACATCACGGTGGTGGAAGTAAAATAAAAAGTGTTTCCCTCCGACCGGAAGAAATCGGGCTGGAAAAAGAACCCGTTGTGTGGTCCGACAGAGTTTTCCAAACAAGTATTGAAATCAACCCCGCATTGATGGTATAATAACACCATCAGAAAACAGGAACGGCGTGCTGCCCGGCCATTCGGCGGCGGCAGCTGCAAAGCCGTTTTGAACCGAAAAAAAGCGGCAGTTCTGCTGCTTTTCAATGGAGGACAGCACAATGGATTTACAGAATATGGATCTTCAGGGCGGCAGCCTTCAGATTTCGACCGAAGTCATTGCAAAGATCGCACGGTGCGCTGCGCTGGAAGTGGAAGGCGTGGCAGAAGTTTCCTGCGGGACCCAGAACAAAAAGCTGAAGGATCTGCTGGAAGCCAGCATCCAGCCGCCGGTGGCCGTGGAAATGCGCGACGGCACGGCAGAGCTTACGCTGCATCTGATCATGGCGTCCGGCGCACGCATCCCTGCAGTGGCGGAAAAGGTGCAGGAAAATGTCAAGTCGGCCGTGCAGAACATGACCAGTGTCACGGTGAGCCGTGTGAATCTGGTGATCGCAGGTCTTGCTGCGGAGCAGTAAGAGCACTTGCAGCCGTACAAAAAAATGGATAGAACGCGTTCTCTCTGCCGGGGTTTCCCGGCGGGGAGAGCTCCTATTATGAAAGGAATATTATGGAAAACATTTTGCCCCGTAGAGAAGCTCGCGAGAATGCATTTTTGCTGGCATTTTCGCAGACCTTTGGCGACGTCCCGCTGGCAGAGGCTCTGACCAACCATGCGGAAAACGACGAAGAGCACCCGGTGGATGGCTTCAGCAAGCTGCTGCTGAATGCTTATTACGACCACTCCGCAGAGGTGGATGACGAGATCCGCGCTCATCTGCGCAACTGGACCATGGAGCGTCTGCCGCGCGTCAGTCTGACCGTGCTGCGTCTGGCCATTGCAGAGATGCTGTTCGGCGGCGAGAACAAGCCCGGCGTTGCCATCAACGAGGCAGTGGAGCTGACCAAAAAGTATGGTGCCGATGAGGACTATCAGTTTGTGAACGGCCTGCTCGGCGCAGTGGCACGGGATCACGGCCTGAATGAAGAAGCCGCTGTGGAGCCGGCTGAACAGTGAGCTGTTATACGCTCGGGGTCGATACAAGCAACTATGCAACCTCTCTGGCAGTTTTTGATACAGCCGGAGAGGTTGTTTGTGCAAAAAAGCGGTTTCTTCCGGTCAAACCCGGGCAGCTGGGCCTGCGGCAGAGCGATGCACTGTTCCACCACACCACGGCACTGCCGGAAATGCTGCACGAGCTTGCGCAGGAGTTTGATCTGACCCGCATCGACGCCGTGGGTGTCTCCCAGAAGCCGCGCCCGGCAGAGGGCAGTTATATGCCGTGCTTTCTGGCCGGTGTGAACGCGGCGACGGCATTTGCAGCGGCGCGGAGCATCCCGCTGATTTATACGACCCATCAGCAGGGCCATGCCGCTGCGGCGCTGTTTGCAGCCCGCGGCGCAGACCTTTTTACGCAGAAAGTCCTGCTGTTTCATATTTCCGGCGGCACGACGGATCTGCTGCTGTGTGATGAGGTACGCACGATCACCCAACTTGGCACTAGCACGGACCTTTACGCCGGACAGGCTGTGGACCGCGTGGGCGTCAAGCTCGGTTTTGCCTTCCCGGCGGGTGCAGAGGTGTCTCGCCTTGCTGCAGCGTGCCCGGAAGAGATCCGGCCGAAATCTAGCGTGAGGGGCATGCAATGCAGCCTTTCCGGCCTGGAAAACCAGTGCAATGCCCTGCTTGCTGCGGGCAAAAGCCCGGAATATGTGTGCAAGTACTGCCTGCTCTGTGTGGCCGATACGGTGGTCAAAATGACAAAGGCTGCGCAGAAGGAATACCCGGGTCTGCCGGTGGTATGCGCCGGCGGCGTGATGAGCAGCGATGTGATCCGCCAATGGGTGCAGAAACGCCTGCCTCAGGTGTATTTTGTGCCGGGACAGTATTCCAGTGACAATGCCATTGGCGTGTCCATTCTTGCGGCACGGGAGGCCGGTTTATGGCTGAAGTGATCACGGTTTCGGCGCTGAACCGCTATGTCAAATCTCTTTTTGATGCAAACGACCGATTGTTTGATCTGGCGTTGCGCGGCGAGGTGGCAAATTTTGTGCAGAACGCGCGCAGCGGGCATTGCTATTTCACCCTGCGGGATGAGCAGGCCAGCGTAAAAGCGGTGATGTTCCGCTCGGATGCGCGGCGGCTTGCGTTCCATCCGGAAGAGGGGATGCGTGTGGTCGTGCGCTGCCGTGCAACGCTCTATGAGCGGGATGGCGCATTCCAGTTGTATGTCAATGAGATGTTCCCGGACGGAATCGGTGCAGCACAGCTGGCATTGGAGCAGCTCAAGGCCCGGCTGGAACAGGAGGGCCTGTTTGATGCAGCACACAAAAAACCGCTGCCGCAATATCCCCGGTGCATTGGGCTGGTGACCAGCAAGACCGGCGCGGCTTTACAGGACATCCGCAATGTGATCAGCCGCCGCTGGCCGGGTATCCGGCTGCTGCTCTGCCCGGTCATGGTGCAGGGGTTTGAAGCGGCTCCGCAGATTGCGGCGGCCATCCGGACGCTGGACCGCAGCGGCAGGGCAGATGTGATCATCGTGGCCCGCGGCGGCGGCAGCCGGGAGGATCTGTGGGTGTTCAACGCTGAGGTGATCGCGCGGGCAGCCTTTGCCTGCAAAACACCGCTGATCAGTGCCATTGGACACGAGATCGACTACACGATCCTGGACTTCGTGGCAGACCAGAGAGCCCCGACGCCCTCGGCAGCGGCAGAGCTTGCGGTGCCGGACCGGGAAGAACAATGGAATATTTTGCAAAATTTACAACAAAATATTTCTGAAAATATGCAAAAACGGCTCAAGTTGTGCTATAATGAGCTGGAGCAATACAACTTAGCGTTGGAACGCAAGCCTGCGCATCACATCTGGAAGAGGGATTTTGACCAGCTGGAACAGGCTGGGCAGACGCTTCAGATTCAGATACAGCGCCGGATGCAGGCTGCAAATATGCAGTTGGAACATGTCGCAGCACTGACAGCCTCTCTGAGCCCGTACCGGGTCCTTGCCCGAGGCTATGTGATGATCACCACGGGCAGAGGACAGATCCTTCCGGCAGACCAACTGGAGCCGGACAAGACCATCTACATTCGCAGCGCTTCCCGCCGGGCAAAGTGCCGGGTGGAGGCCGTGGAGGAAATTGATGAAAGCACCCAAAAGCTATGAAGAGGGCATGGAGCGCCTGAATGCCATTCTGGCCAAAATGCAGGACGAGCAGACGACTCTTGCAGAAGCCGTCAAGTTGTATGCGGAGGCAGCATCTCTGATGGAATACTGCCATACTGCGCTGGAAAAAACATCGCTCCAGATCGAGGAGATCGACGCGAAGATCACGCAGACCATGCAGGAACAGCGGGAGGAAAACTGATGGATTACAAAACACAATATCAGATGTATCTGTCGCAGGCTTCTGCCGCGCTGGAAGACGCCTGTGAAAAGTTTCTTCCGGAGGAATCGGAGGTATGCCGTGCGGCGCGGTACAGCCTGCTGGGCGGCGGAAAACGCATCCGGGCCGTGCTGGTGCTCAGCGTCTGTGATATGCTGGGCGGTGATCCGCAGACGGCCAGAGCTTTCAGCGCTGCGGTGGAAATGCTGCACTGCTATTCGCTGATCCACGATGATCTGCCCTGCATGGACAACGATGACCTGCGGCGCGGTCGCCCCTCCTGCCACAAGGCATTCGGGGAGGCAACGGCCATGCTGGCAGGAGATGTGCTCCTGACCGAAGCCTTTGAAGCAATCGCCAATGCACCGGCTTGCCCGCAGGCCTGTGTGCAGGCCGCAAAGGCGCTGGGCCTTGGTGCCGGCAGCCGCGGCATGGTGTATGGGCAGGAGCTGGACCTGAAATACGAAGCACTGGCAGCGACCGAGGAACAGCTGCGGCTGATCCACCGCAATAAGACCGGTGCTCTGATCAACGCAGCCGTCCAGATGGGGGCAGCTGCCGCTGGTGCCGACGCCGACCAGTGCCGAGCACTGGAAGCATACGCCTACGGCATTGGTCTGGTGTTCCAGATCGTGGACGATGTGCTGGATGTGACCAGCACGCCGGAACAGCTGGGCAAGCCCATTGGCAGCGACAGTGAAAACGGAAAAACAACGTTTGCAACGCTGTATGGCGTGGAGGGCGCAATGGCTCTTGCACAGCGCGTAAACGAAAAGACCTGCAGCGCTCTGCGCGAAACATTCGGCGAAAAATCGGCCTTTCTGGAGCAGCTTGCGCAGCAGCTCCTGACACGCAAACACTAAAACGGATCGTCGTCCGGGAAAGCAAAAGGAAACGCTATGCAGTTCATTTATGAGATCCTTTCATTCAACCGCATCCTGACCGTGTCGCTCCTGGCATGGTTCGTGGCGCAGGTGCTCAAGACCCTGATCAACTTCATCCTGCTGGGCAAATTCCAGCTGGAGCGCATGTGGGGCGACGGCGGTATGCCCAGCGCCCACAGCGCCACCGTCTGCGCAATGGTCATTGCCACGGCACGGTGTGAGGGCATTGACTCTGCCATTTTTGCAGTGGCCTGTGTGGTGGCCATCATCACCATGCACGACGCCATGGGCGTGCGCCATGAGACCGGCGAGCAGGCAAAGGTGCTGAACCAGATGATCGACCAGTGGATCGAGGTCAGCGAAAAGAACGCCCCGTTCCTGCAGAACATGCATCTGAAGGAAATGGTCGGCCATACTCCGCTGCAGGTGGTCGCAGGCTTTCTGGTGGGCCTTGTGGTCGGCCTGCTGTACCCGCTGGGCCTGTGAGACGTGCCAGCAGGGTAGGAAGAAACATTGCATGAAGGACGTGTGATTTGGTTATGGAATCGTTGCTGCTGGACAACATTGATCAACCCAGCGATCTGAAAAATCTGGACAAAGAACAGGTAAACAAGCTCTGTGCGGAGATCCGTCAGTTTTTGCTACGGAATATCTCCCGCACAGGCGGTCATTTGGCGTCCAACCTCGGCGCAGTGGAGCTGACGGTAGCCCTGCACCGGGTGATGACGACGCCAATGGACAAAATCGTTTTTGACGTGGGGCATCAGTGCTATACGCACAAACTGCTCACCGGCCGACGCAGCGGCTTTGCAAAACTGCGCCAGCTGGATGGCATTTCCGGCTTTCCGAACCCGAATGAGAGCGAGCACGATGCCTTTATTGCGGGGCACGGCAACACAGCGCTTTCGCTATCCATCGGCATGGCCTGGGCCAAGAAGATCCGGCATGAGCCGGGCTGGGTGGTTGCGGTCATCGGCGATGGTGCTTTTACCGGCGGCATGGTCTACGAGGGCATGAATAACATCGAGAACCTGGACAACCTCTTGGTGATCCTCAACGACAACAAGATGTCCATTTCCAAAAATGTAGGGGCTCTGGCACGGTATCTGACCCATCTGCGTACCACAACGGCGTATTTTGATGCCAAAGATAACGTAAGCAGCTTTTTGGACGGCATTCCGCTGGTAGGTGCGCCGCTGAAAAAAGCCCTTACGGAGGGCAAGACCCTGGTCCGTCGGGCAATGTACCACTCCACCATGTTTGAGGACATGGGGTTCCAGTACATTGGGCCGGTGGATGGACACAATGAGGAAGAACTGGAGCGGACCCTGCGCACCATCAGCCAGCGGCCCGGCCCGCACTTTCTGCATGTTGTGACCAAAAAGGGCAAAGGATATCAGCCGGCCGAGATGAACCCGGGCAACTACCACGGGGTATCGGCCTTTGACCCGGACGGAATGCCCGACCCGGAGGTGGCTCCCAAGGAATCGTTTTCGACGACCTTCGGGCAGGCGCTTGCGCGGGAAGCTGCACAGAACAGCCGCATCTGCGCCATTACTGCTGCCATGAAATATGGCACAGGATTGCAGTTTTTTGCCCATGAGCATCCGGAACGGTTCTTTGACGTGGGCATGGCAGAGCAGCACGCCGTGACCTTTGCAGCGGGTCTGGCCAGTCAGGGTATGCTGCCGGTGGTGTGCATTTACTCCACCTTTCTGCAGCGCTCTTACGATCAGATCCTGCACGATGTGAACCTGCTGCAGGAGAACGTCGTGTTCGCCATTGACCGCGCGGGTTTTGTTCCGGCAGACGGAGAAACGCATCAGGGCGTTTACGACCCGGCTTTCCTGAGCCAGGTCGGTATGCCGCTCTATGCACCTTCCAATTATGCGGAGCTGACCTATTGGCTGCACGAGCTGCTGAAGGACGGCTGCAGAGGCCCCCGTGCGATCCGTTATCCGCGGGGTGGGGAAAATGCCCGTCTGGCGCAGTATGGCTGCAGCGGACAGGACTATGATTTCCTGCACAGAACCGAGGGTGCCCAGGCGGTGTTGATCAGCTATGCAGACGAAATGGATGATATTCTGACTGCATGTGAAAAACTTACGAAGCGTCGTGTCAATTGCGACGCACTTAAACTTGTAAAGCTGTTCCCCTTTACAGAAAAAATGATCGAAGCTGTGAAGGATTATAAAATCGTGCTATTTGCAGAAGAATGTGTGGAATGGGGCAGCATCGGGGAGCATCTGGCCTATTGCCTGCAGCAGGCGGGCTGGAATGGAACCTTCCTGCACGCTGCTGTGCATACGGCCAACCTGCCCCATGCGACCGTTCCGCAGATCAAGCAGGTCACCGGGCTGGATGCCGACACCCTTGCACAGCAGGTGATGGATGCCTGGATGAAAGGAGAAAACATATCGTGAAAATTCGGTTGGATCAATATCTGGTTCAGCATGGTCTGATCCAGAGCCGTGAACGCGCCAAGGCCATGATCATGTCCGGTGTGGTGTTTGTCAACGAACAGAAGGTGGACAAGGCCGGTGAGATGATCAAAGAAGATGCCAAGGTGGAGGTGCGCGGGCACGACATCGGTTATGTCAGCCGCGGCGGCCTGAAGCTGGAAAAAGCCATGCAGTGTTTTCCGCTGACGCCCAAGGGCAAGGTGTGCATGGACATTGGTGCATCGACCGGCGGGTTTACCGACTGCATGCTGCAGAACGGTGCGGTCAAGGTCTACGCAGTGGATGTGGGCTACGGCCAGTTGGCCTGGAAGCTGCGCACCGATGAGCGCGTGATCAACATGGAGCGCACCAACATCCGCAACGTTACGCCGGAGGCTCTGGATGAACCGATCGAGTTCTTCAGCGTGGACGTTTCCTTTATTTCGCTGCATCATATTTTTCCGGTGGCACAGGCCATCACCACGCCGGACGCCATGGGCGTCTGTCTGGTCAAGCCGCAGTTTGAAGCCGGGCGCGAAAAAGTGGGCAAGAACGGCGTGGTGCGTGACCCCGCCACCCACCGCGAAGTGCTGCACAATGCCATGGGCTATGCGGCTGCCAACGGATTTGCTGTGCGCGGGCTGGATTTCAGCCCGGTGAAAGGTCCGGAAGGCAACATCGAATATCTGATGTTCGTGCAGAAGAGCGAGGAGCCCTGCGTGCTGGACGATGCGGCCGCCGAACAGGTCGTGGCTGCAAGCCATTCCACGCTGGACCGCTGAACGATACGGATACAGAACCAAAACAGGAGGCTTCGGCATGACGGTTTACATTTCTCCGAACCCTGGAAAGATCTCGGCCAGTGAGGTCGCTCTGCGTGCAGCGCAGATCCTGCAGAATCATGGTGCATCGGTGCTGATGTGCGAGGATCTGCGCACGGTCTGCAATGCGGCCGGCGTTGTATATCTGCCGCTGGAACAGTGTCTGGAACGTGCGGACGTAATCCTGACCATCGGCGGAGACGGAACGATCCTGCATGAGGCGAATCTTTCGCTCAAGCATGCAAAGCCGATCCTGGGCATCAACCTGGGCCGCTGCGGTTTTCTGGCTACCTGCGAGGTCAGCGAGATGGAAAGCAAGCTGCCTGCCGTGGCGCGGGGCGAGTTCCAGCTGGACAACCGGATGCTGCTCTACGCCCATGTTCTGGGCCATGACGGCTGGGAAGGCCATGCACTGAACGACGTTGTCGTGACAAAAGGCCGCCTGCAGCAGGCCATTGATTTCAGCATTTACTGCGATGACATTCTGGTGGAGCATTACCGGGGCGATGGTGTGATCGTTGCGACGCCGACCGGCTCTACTGCGTATTCGATGGCCGCAGGCGGGCCCATTCTGGATTCGCAGACCAAAGGTGTGGTCGTCACGCCGATCTGTCCCCACAGTCTTGCCAGTCCGGCCATGGTGTTTGCGCAGGAACGCAAGCTGAACATCTGCGTCGGTCAAGTGGCCGACGGCGAGGTGTTCATCAGCTGTGACGGTGCAGCAGGATTCCCGCTCAAGGCGGGTGCAACGGCAGAAGTCCGGCTTTCGGATCAGGTGGTGCAGCTGATCACCTTCAGCAAGGCGGATCAGTTCCAGGCCATCGACCAGAAATTGCGCAGCAGACGATAAAAGGAGATACGACGAGCTATGGCACATGTCCGCAAAGAAGAAGCAAAAAGTAAGGGAGACCGCCTGCAGACCATTCTCCGTCTTGTGCAGGAGCATCCGATCAGTCGGCAGGAAGTGCTGCTGGACTATCTGCGCAAGGAAGGGTTTGATGTGACTCAGGCCACGATCTCGCGGGATATCCGGGAGCTGTGCCTGGTCAAGGCTGCCACTGCAGAGGGCTACCGCTATGTTTCCAGTCGGAACGAGAGCTTTAACCCCAAGACCCAGGGCCGGTTTGAGACGATCTTTCATGAGTCGGTGCTGGGGGTGGACTATGCAGGCCATGTGGTGCTGGTCAAGTGCTATTCCGGCATGGCCAATGCAGCCTGTGAGGTATTTGACGCATTGCAGTGGAAAAACGTGGTCGGCACCCTTTCGGGTGATGACACTTTTCTGATCGTTGCCCGCTCCGAGCGGGACGCCAAGACCATCTGCACGGAACTGACCCGGCACATCGGGTAAAACAAACGCGGGAGAGACGATAAACCATGTTAAGCTGCCTGCAAATTGAAAATGTCGCGGTCATCCAGAAGGCAGAAGTTCATTTTCAGCCGGGGCTGAACGTCCTCACCGGTGAGACTGGTGCGGGTAAGTCCATTCTGATCGACTCCATCAACGCGATTCTGGGCAATCGGACTTCCAAGGATCTTGTGCGCACGGGTGCGTCCAAAGCGGTGATTCGTGCATCTTTTGCGCAGATCCCGGATGCGGTACTGGACAAACTGGAAGCGGCCGGTTATGAGCGCTCGGCAGAGCTGCTTCTGAGCCGTGAGATCACCGCCGAAGGAAAGAGCAGCTGCCGGATCAACGGCATGCCCACCACGGCGGCTGTGCTGCGGGAGCTGTGCGGAGGTCTGATCAACATCAACGGCCAGCACGACTCGGTGGGACTGCTGAATCCGGCACACCATCTGAGCATTCTGGACGATTATGCGCAGAACGACAAACTCTATCAGGAGTATTATGTGCTGTACCGGAGCCTGGTCAAGGTCAAGAAGGAACTGGACGCCATGATCACCGACGAGGCGGAAAAGCAGCGACGGATCGACCTGCTGAGCTATCAGGTACAGGAGATCGAAGAAGCCGGACTGACCGCCGGCGAGGAACAGACCCTGGAAGCACGCCGCAAGGTGCTGGCCAACGCGTCCACCATCCGGGACCGGGTGGCAAAGGCCCATGCGCTGCTGTCCGGGGACGATGACACCCCCGGCGCAGTGGATCTGCTGGGTGAAGCATCCAACGCCATGGATACGGCCGCCCAGCTGGACGAGTCACTTTCCGGGGTGTCCGGCACGCTGATGGACCTGTACTATTCGGCCAAGGACGCAGCGGCAGAGCTGATCGACCGGCTGGATGCCTACGACACGAACGACGCCGAGCTGGATGAGATCGAACAGCGGCTGGATCTGTTGTACCGTCTCAAACGCAAGTACGGTGATACGGTGGAGGACATCATTGCCTTTGGACAGAAAGCACGGGAGGAACTGGAGCAGATCCAGTTCTCGGAGCAGCGGCACGATCAGCTGCAGGCGGAAAAGCTGCGCCTGTATGGTCTGGCGCGCGAAAAGGCGGAGGCCTTGACCCAGACCCGTCTGAAAGCCTTTGACGAGCTGAATGCACGCATTACCGATACCTTGCAGTTCCTGAATATGCCGGGTGTGCGCATGACGCTGCACCACGCCCGTGGGCCGCTGGCAAGCCACGGACAGGACAGCGTGGAATTCTACATCTCCACGAACGCCGGCGAAGCCCCGAAACCGCTGGCCCGCATTGCCTCCGGCGGTGAGCTGAGCCGCATCACCCTTGCCATCAAAAATGCGCTGGCAGACCGGGATGCAGTGCCCACGGTGATCTACGATGAGATCGACAGCGGTGTTTCCGGCAAGGCCGCCGGACGGATCGGTGAGGTGCTGCGGCAGAGCGCACAGGGACATCAGATCCTCTGCATCACCCATACGGCACAGATCGCCGCACTGGCTGACTGCCACCTGCTGATCCAGAAAAATGTGACGAACGATCGCACTTATACCGAGATCCACCCGCTGGATACGGAGGGCCGCGTGGAAGCACTGGCCCGGTTGATCTCCGGCGATCATGTGACCGAGCTTTCACGGGCAAATGCGCGGGAAATGCTGGGTACCGGCCGCCAGTAACAGGGGAACGTTCCCGTCGGAATCCGGGGCTTGACAAGCCCGTGTTCTTGTGATAAAGTAAGTTTTGTTAATGGCGATGAAGGGAATAAGTACCCTGAAGTGTTCTGTCCAGAGAAACCCCGGTTGGTGCAAGGGGCCGCAGAACAGCAGGCGAATACCTCCCGGAGCTGCAGGCTGAATGCTGTCTGAGCTAGTAGGCTGT
>OKUM01000768.1_pt1 | contig 17917 bp, 19 predicted proteins | sample 1606801 | NCBI WGS metagenome assembly OKUM01 (sample SAMEA3882546, study PRJEB24775) | human gut metagenome | biome: human-associated habitat; feature: intestine environment; material: feces | place: Netherlands | collected 2009/2010
GCTGCGCTGCGGCTACACCACCGGCACCTGTGCCGCGCTGGGGGCTGCCGGGGCGGCGCGTCTGCTGCTGACCGGCCGCGAACCGGAAACGGTGGCTCTGCGCACGCCCAAGGGCATTGTGGTGGAGGTGGCTCCCCTCTGGTGCCGCAGCACGGACACAGGTGCCGCATGTGCCATCCGCAAGGACGGCGGCGACGATGTGGATGTGACTACGGGCCTGCCGGTGGTCGCGTCAGTGGTGCTGGAACCGGATGCCCCCGGCGTGCGCATCTTTGGCGGCGAGGGGGTGGGCCGGGTGACGAAGCCCGGCCTTGACCAGCCCGTAGGCGAAGCCGCCATCAACCATGTGCCCCGCAGGATGATTGCCGAGGCGCTGGAACGGGAAGCTGAAAATGCTGCCTACACCGGCGGCTTTGCGGTGACCATTTCCATCGAGGGCGGTGCCGAGACGGCAAAGCGCACCTTCAACCCGCACATCGGGGTGGAGGGCGGGCTTTCCATTCTGGGCACCAGCGGCATCGTGGAACCCATGAGCCAGCAGGCCATTCTGGATACCATCCAGCTGGAAATGAATCAGGCCGCACTGCGCGCAAAAAATGCCCCAGGCCCCCGGCGGCTGGTGCTGGCCCCCGGTAACTACGGGCTGGATTATCTGGCCAGCGCTCTGCCGCAGTTCGAGCGGTTCCCGGTGGTCAAGACCTCCAACTTCATCGGGGATACGCTGGATATGGCTGCCACGGCCAAATTTGAGGAAGTGCTTCTGGTAGGCCACGTGGGCAAGCTCTGCAAGCTGGCGGCAGGGGTCATGAACACCCACTCCCACACGGCGGATGGCCGCGCTGAAGTGTTTTGCGCCCATGCGGCGCTGTGCGGTGCCGCGCATGAGGTGTGCGCCGCCCTGATGGATGCCGCCACCACCGATGCCTGCCTTGACATTCTGGACGGCGCGCAGCTGCGTGCACCGGTGCTGGAAAGCATCCTTGCCGCCATCCAGATGCATCTGGACCGACGGGCAGGCGGGGCGTTCCGGGTGGGCGCGGTGCTCTTTTCCAACCAGCACGGCCCGCTGGGCGAGACAAAAACGGCAAAGGAGCTGATGCGGGAATGGCAGAACTGAAAGGTACATTTTACGGTGTCAGCGTTGGCCCCGGCGACCCGGAGCTGATGACGCTGCAGGCTGTGCAGCTCATCCGGCAGTGCCCGGTGCTGGCCGCGCCGCAGACTGCTTCCGGCCAGATGCTGGCGCTGGACATCGCCCGCAGTGCGCTGGGAGAAGCGCTGGACGGCAAGACCATCGTCCCGCTGTACTTTGCCATGAGCCGTGACCCGGCTGCGCTGGCGGCTTCGCACGAAAAAGCCGCCGCCGCGGTGCGGCAGTATCTGGATGCCGGGCAGGACGTTGCCATGCTGAACATCGGTGATGTTTCCATCTATGCCACCTTTGGTTACCTGCAGGAGATCTTGCAGGCCGGGGGTTATGCCACCGCCATGGCGGCAGGTGTGCCCAGCTTTTGTGCGGCGGCGGCGCGGCTGAATGTGCCGCTGACCGGCGGCATGGATACGCCGCTTACCATTGCGCCCGGCGGCTGGACAGACCGCGTGCTGGAAATGCCCGGCACCAAGGTATTGATGAAAGCCGGCAGGCAATTGCCTGTCTTATTGGATACCCTGCAGCAGGCAGATAAGCTGAAAAAGAGCGTACTTGTGTGCAACTGCGGTTTGCCGGACGAGCAGGTCTACCCGGATCTTTCCCTTGAACGGCCGCAGGAACAGGCCGGTTATTTTGCCACCGTTTTGGTAAAGGAGTAACGTTATGGTACATTTTGTTGGTGCAGGCCCCGGTGCACCGGACCTCATCACCCGGCGGGGCGCGGCCCTGCTTCAGAAAGCCGACTGCATCATCTATGCGGGCAGTCTGGTGAACCCGGCCCTGCTGGGCCTTGCAAAGGCAGACTGCGCCATTTATAACAGCGCTGAAATGACGCTGGAACAGGTGCTGGATGTGATGCGGCAGATGGAAGCTGCGGGTAAGATCACCGTGCGCCTGCACACCGGCGACCCCTGCCTTTACGGTGCCATCCGGGAGCAGATGGATGTGCTGGACGCCGAGGGCATTCCCTACGATGATACCCCCGGTGTGTCCAGCTTCTGCGGTGCAGCGGCGGCACTGAATGCAGAGTACACGCTGCCCACCGTCAGCCAGACCGTCATCATCACCCGCATGGAGGGCCGCACCCCGGTGCCGGAAAAAGAAAAGCTGGCAAGCCTTGCCGCCCATGGGGCAACGATGGTCATTTTCCTATCCATCGGCCTTGTGGACAAAGTACAGCAGGCGCTTCTGGAAGGCGGTGCCTATACGCCGGATACCCCGGCAGCGGTGGTGTATAAGGCCACATGGCCGGAGGAAAAAACGGTGCGCTGCACCGTAGGTACACTGGCGGAAAGCGTTCATGCAGCGGGCATCACCAAAACGGCGCTCATCGTGGCAGGCGGCTTTCTGGGCCGGAATTATGAGCGCAGCAAGCTCTACGACCCGGCCTTTACCACCGAGTTCCGCAAGGGGACAGACCAGTGACCCGGGCCTATCTGGCCTTTACGGCAAAGGGCCTTGCACTGGCCCAAAAACTGGCGGCGGCATATCCCGGCAGTGTGACCCGCTGCGGCCATGAAGCCGGGCAGGTGCACCTTGCCGATTGGACGGCCCGGCAGTTTGCCGGGAGCGATGCCCTTGTTTTTGTAGGTGCTGTGGGCATTGCGGTGCGGGCCATTGCGCCCCACTGCCAAAGCAAGGCACAGGACCCTGCCGTTGTGGTGCTGGACGAGTGCGGCCGCTTTGCCGTGCCCATCCTCTCAGGCCACCTGGGCGGTGCCAACGACCTTGCCCGGGCGCTTGCCGCTGTGTGCGGTGCGGTGCCGGTGATCACCACAGCCACCGACGCAAACGGTGTGTTTGCGGTGGACGAGTGGGCAAAGCACCAGAACTGCACCGTGCTGGAGCCGGAGCGCATCAAGCTTGTCAGCGGTGCACTGCTGGCGGGCAAAACGGTGCAGTTTGCATCCGACTGGCCCATTGCGGGTGCACCGCCTGATGGGATCACGGCGGGAGATGCCCCGGACTTTGCCCTCACCCTCTGCCCGGCGGGGGATGCGCTGCATCTGGTGCCGCGCATCGGCGTGCTGGGCGTGGGCTGCAAACGCGGCACCAGCACCGAAACGCTGGCCGAAGCCTTTGCAGTTTTCTGTGCCCAGAACCGCCTTGCGCCGCAATGCATCACGGCGGCGGCAAGCATCGACTTAAAACAAAACGAGGCGGGCCTGCTGACCTTCTGTAAGAGCCACAGCTGGCCGGTGCAGTTTTTCACAGCAGAACAGCTGCGTGCCGCCCCCGGCAGCTTTACGCCTTCGGCCTTTGTGCAGAGCGTTACCGGCGTGGACAATGTCTGTGAACGGTCGGCAGTGCTGGCCGCAGGCGGGACACTCGTTTTTCACAAATATGCCCATACCGGCGTGACCTTTGCGCTGGCCGTGCGGCCCTATGCCCCGGACTGGAGGTGGCAGAATGTTTGACCCGATGGAATTTGAGATCGACGAACCGGAAAAGGTAGTCTACGTGGTGGGCATTGGCCCCGGAGATGTTTACTACCTGACGCAGGAAGCCCAGAACGTTCTGGAACACGCAGATGCCATCTGCGGCTATAAACTTTATCTTGATCTGATCGAGCCGGAGTTCCCATGTGAGGAATATTATTCCACCGGCATGACCAAGGAGATCGACCGCTGCCGCTGGGCGCTGGAAAAGGCGGATACCGGCAGGCGCGTGGTGATGGTGTGCAGCGGCGACGCAGGCGTTTACGGCATGGCCAGCCCTGTGCTGGAACTGGCGCAGGATTACCCGGACGTTGCCGTAGAAGTGGTGCCCGGCCTTACGGCCGCCCTCAGCGGCGGGGCTGTGCTGGGCGCGCCGCTGGCCCACGATTTCTGCGTGATCTCCCTTTCCGACCGGCTTACCCCGTGGGAGGTCATCGAAAAGCGGCTGGCCTGCGCAGCGCAGGGAGATTTCTGTGTTGCACTCTATAATCCTTCCTCCAAGGGCAGGCCGGACTACCTGCAAAAGGCAGTGCGCATCCTGCGCGCAAACGGCAAGGCGGATGATACCGTCTGCGGCCTTGTGCGCAACATTGGCCGCGAGGGCCAGAGTGCCCGGGTGCTGACGCTGACCGAGCTGGAAAACACGCCGGTGGATATGTTCACCACCGTGTATATCGGCAACAGCAATACCCGCGCCCTTTCGGGCCGGATGGTCACGCCGCGGGGGTACCGTAAGTGAAGGCGGTCGTGTTCAGCGGCACCACCGAGGGCCGTCGCTTTTCCAAAAAGCTGGCAGAGCTTGGCGTTGCGGTAACGGTGTGCGTGGCAACGCCGCTGGGGGCCGAGGAGCAGGGCGAAATGGCGGGCATCACGGTGCACGCCGGGCGGCTGCAGCCGGATGCCATGGCGGCATTGCTGGCGGGAGCTGATCTCTGCGTGGATGCCACCCACCCTTATGCAGTGGATGCCACCAGGAACATCCGCGCTGCAGCGGTGCAGGCGGGCGTGGAATACCGCCGCCTGCTGCGTGCGCAAAGCCCCTTGCCGCCCGGCTGTGCGGTGTTTGAAACAGCAGCGCAGGCTGCAGAATATCTGGCCGGGACAGAGGGCAATATCCTGCTTGCCACCGGTGCCAAGGAGCTGGCTGTGTTTGCCGGGCTGGAACCGGCGCGGCTTTACCCGCGCGTCCTGCCCACGCCGGAGGGCATTGCCGCCTGTGAAGCGGCCAATGTCCCGCACCGGAACATCATTGCCATGCAGGGGCCGTTCAGTCTGGCGCTGAATAAGGCGTTGATAACACAGTTCCAGATCCGGTACCTCGTCACCAAGGACGGCGGCGCAGCAGGCGGCTTTGCCGAGAAGGTGCAGGCCGCTGCCGATACCGGCGCACAGCTGGTGGTGCTGCGCCGCCCGCCGGAAACTGGCGAGACGGAAACACAAATTTTAGCGTATTGCAAGGAGATTTTGCAATGGTCACACTGATTGGCATGGGCAGCGGAAAATGGGAAGCCCTTTCGGCGCAGGCACAGCAGGCTGTGCGCAGCGCGGGCCTTGTGTTCGGTGCAAAGCGGTTGCTGGCGGGCCTGCCTGCAGACTGCACGGCCCGGCAGTTCGCGCGCTACCAGCCCGCTGACATTCTGGAAACACTGGCACAAAACCCCGGGCAGGATGCTGCCGTGCTTTACAGCGGCGATACCGGATTTTACTCCGGTGCGTCCGGTCTGCTCACGCCGCTGCGGGCGCTGGGCATCCCCGCGCGGGTGTATCCGGGCGTTTCCAGCATCCAGCTGCTTTCAGCGGCGCTGGGCCGACCGTGGCAGGACTGGAAGCTGGTCTCGGCCCATGGCTGTGCCTGCGACCCGGTGGCCGAGTGCATGATGAACCGTTCGGTGTTCTTCCTCACCGGCGGCACTGAAACGCCCGCCTCTCTGTGCCAGAAGCTGACCGATGCCGGTATGGGCGAAGCCCACGGCGTGGTGGGCGAAAACCTTGGCACCGAGGCGGAAGCCATCCGCTACGGTTCTGCTGCAGAGCTGGCGGGGCAGAGCTTTGCACCGCTCAGCGTGCTTCTGGTGGAAAACTTTGATCTGCCGCAGCTGCGTGCGCCGGGCTTCCCGGACGAAAGCTTCATCCGGAGCGAGGTGCCCATGACCAAGCAGGAGGTGCGCGCTGCTGCGCTGGCAAAGCTGGCGGTAATGTCCACCGACACTCTGTGGGATGTGGGCGCAGGCACCGGCAGTGTGAGCGTGGAGCTTGCGCTGGCGGCACCCAAAGGCCGCGTTTACGCCGTGGAGTGTGAACCGGATGCCTGTGAACTGATCCGTAAAAACCGGGCAAAGTTCCATGCTTGCAACCTCATCCTCATCGAGGGCCGCGCACCGGATGTGCTGGCAGACCTGCCTGCGCCGGATGCCGTGTTCATCGGCGGCACCAAAGGCGGCATGGAAGCCGTGCTGGATGAAGTGCTCGGCAAGAATCCGAACGCACGCATCTGCATTTCGGCCATTGCGCTGGAAACGCTGGGCGCTGCCATTGCCGCCCTCACGGCCCGGGGCCTGACCGCAGAGGTAACGCAGATCGCCGTCAGCCGCACAAAACCGGCGGGCCGACTGCACCTGCTCATGGCCAATAACCCCATCTTCCTCATTACGGGTACACGCAAATGATGCAATTCCTCATCGCCGCGCCTTCTTCCGGCAGCGGCAAGACCACTGTTGCCTGTGCAGTGCTGGCGGCGCTGAAAAAGCGCGGGGCCGACCCCTGTGCGTTCAAAAGCGGGCCGGACTACATCGACCCCATGTTCCACCGCTCGGCTCTGCAGGTGGACAGCCACAATCTGGATCTGTTTCTTTCCAACAGGGATATGGTGCGGGCCATTTTTGCCCGCTATGCCGCCGGGCATGGTGCCGCCGTGTGCGAGGGCGCTATGGGCTTTTATGATGGTCAGGGCCTGACCACCCGTGCCAGCGCTTGGGAACTGGCGGATACGCTGGGCCTGCCGGTGCTGCTGGTGGTACAGCCCAAGGGTGCCAGCGTGACGCTGGCCGCGCAAATTCAGGGCCTTATGAACTTCCGCAAAAACAGCCATGTTTCGGGCATCCTGCTCAATGATTGTTCCGAAAAGCTGTATAAAATGCTCAAGGCCCTGCTGGAAAGGGAGACCGGCCTGCCGGTGCTGGGTTATCTGCCCCATTTGCCGCAGGCAGCGGTAGAAAGCCGACACCTCGGCCTGAAGACTGCAGATGAAATTGCCGACCTGCAGGAAAAGATCGCCCTGCTGGCCGATGCACTGGTGCTGGATTGGCAGCGCCTTGCCGTGCTGACCGAAAAGCCTGCGCCGGAAGCTTTGCCGGGAGCAGCTGCACCCACATCCGTCCGCATTGCGGTGGCAAAGGACGAGGCGTTCTGCTTTACCTATGCCGAAACGCTGGAAGCACTGCGGGATGCCGGGGCGGAGCTTGTGCTTTTCAGCCCGGTGCAGGATGCGGCTTTGCCGGAAAATATAGGCGGGCTGTATCTGCCCGGCGGCTACCCGGAGCTGTACGCCAAAACTCTGAGTGAAAACAAAACCATGCTGGCTTCCATCCGGCAGGCCGTGCAGGCGGGCCTGCCCACAGCGGCCGAATGCGGCGGCTTTTTGTATCTGGGCCGGAGCCTTGAGGATGCCGATGGTAAGGCGTGGCCCATGGCAGACGTTCTGCCGGGCGATGGCATCCGGGTGGGAAGGCTGGTGCGTTTTGGCTATGCCGAAATGACCGCCAAGGCGGACAGTATGCTCTTCTGCGCCGGAGAAACGCTGCCCATCCACGAATTCCACCACTGGGATTCCACCGCAAACGGCACTGCATTTACTGCCTGCAAAAACGAAAAAATGCAGTGGGAATGCGGCTTTGCAAACGAGAATTTCTATGCGGGGTTCCCGCATTTATACTGGGCGGGCACGCCCCTGCCGGGCCGCTTTGTGCGCGCGGCAGAACGATACAGCAAAACAAAAGGATGACCAAAATGACCGAAACGGAACTGAATGCACTTTTGGCGGGTATCACCCCTGCCAACGAAGCTGCCCGCGCGGCGGCACACGCCCACTGGGCCAGCCTTGCAAAGCCTCTGGGCGGGTTGGGCCGGCTGGAGACCATGCTGGAGGATGCCGCCGCCCTTACCGGCAGTGCGGAGCTTGATCTTTCCCGCCGGGTGGTGGTGGTGCTCTGCGCGGATAACGGCGTGGTGGCGCAGGGCGTGAGCCAGACCGGGCAGGAAGTGACCCGTGCCGTGGCCGAAAACCTTGCCATGCGGCGCACCAGTGTGTGCCAGATGGCCCGCACGGCCCACTGCGATGTTCTGCCCGTGGATATGGGCATGGCAGGCGAACCGGTGCCCGGCGTGCGCAGCTGCCGCATTGCCGCAGGCACGGCGGATTTTACCCAAGGCCCTGCCATGAGCCGGGCCGAGGCCGTGCAGGCCGTTGGGGAGGGCATTGCCCTTGCCCGGGAACTGGCAGAGGATGGCTACAGGCTCATCGCCACCGGTGAAATGGGCATTGGCAATACCACCACCTCCAGCGCGGTGGCGGCAGTGCTGCTGGGCCAGCCCGTGGAGCTTATGACCGGGCGCGGTGCGGGCCTCTCGGACGAAGGGCTTGCCCGTAAGGTGGATGCCATCTGCCGCGGCATCCTTTGCAATGAGCCGGACCCGGAAGACACATTGGATGTGCTTTCCAAGCTGGGCGGCTTTGATATCGCGGGCCTGTGCGGTGTGTTTCTGGGCGGTGCACTGGCCGGTGTGCCGGTGCTGGCAGATGGCTTTATCAGCGGAGTGGCCGCGCTGTGCGCCGTGCGGCTGTGCCCGGCGGCGGTAAAGGCTGTGTTTGCAAGCCACTGCTCGGCAGAGCCTGCCGCGCGCATCGTGCTGGAAGCACTGGGCAAGGCACCCATCATTACGGCGGGGCTGCATCTGGGCGAGGGCACCGGCGCGGTGGCCAGCATCCCGCTGTGGGATATGGCGCTGGCCGTATACGGCGGGTGCTACTCCTTTGCGGAGGGCGGCATTGCGCCGTATACGCCCCAATGCTGACGCTGGTTCTGGGCGGCGCGGCCAGCGGCAAAAGTGAATATGCCGAGAGCCTTGTGCTCAGGACCACCGGCCCCCGCTACTATCTTGCCACCATGCAGGTGTGGGATGCCGAGTGTGCCGCCCGGGTAGAAAAGCACCGCAAAATGCGGGCCGCAAAGCAGTTTGAAACGGTGGAGTGCCCCTTGCATCTGGACAATGTGCGCCTGCCTGCGCGGGGCACCGCCTTGCTGGAAGACCTTGGCAACCTTGCCGCCAACGAGCTGTACGACCCGGCGGGAGCAGGGGAAAACGCGGCCAAAGCCATCCTGCACGGGCTGGAAAGCCTTGCAGCCCAGTGCGAAAACCTCATCGTTGTTTCCAACGAGGTGTTCAGCGGCGGGGCCGACTATGCCGGTGACACAGGCCGCTATCTGCTGGCACTGGCGCAGGTGAACAATGCCTTGGCCGCCCGGGCAGATGCGGTGGTGCGGGTGGTATGCGGCATCCCCGTGTACTATAAAGGAGTGGAAAAATGATCGTTTTGCAGACCATTGCGGTGGCCTTTGCCATGTTTTCGGCCATCCCGGTGCCGCAGTTCGAATGGAACGAAAAAAATATGCGCTACGCCATGTGCGCCTTCCCGCTCATTGGTGTCGTTATTGGTGCGGCGTGGTGTGTGTGTGGCGCGCTGCCCCTGCCGGGCTTTGCCAAGGCGGCGGGCTTTGCGCTGATCCCGGTATGGATCACCGGCGGCATCCATCTGGACGGCTATGCCGACACCTGCGATGCCCTTTCCAGCTACGGCGACCGAGAAAAGAAGCTGGAAATATTAAAAGACCCCCATTGCGGTGCCTTTGCGGTCATCCGACTGTGCAGCTATTTTCTGGCCTATTTTGCCCTGTGCACCTGTGTGAGTTTTACACCCAGCGTGGGTGTGCTGTGGGTTCTGGCACTGGTGCTGGAACGGGCGCTTTCGGGCCTTGCGGTGGCATCGTTCCCCATGGCAAAAAACACTGGTCTTGCACACACCTTTGCCACTGCAGCAGACAAAACTGTGGTGCGCCGGGCGCTGGCGGTGTTGGCCGCAGTGCTGTGCGTGGGCATGGCGGCGCTGGGCGGCTGGGCGCTGGTGCTGGCAGCGCTGGCGGTGCTCTGGCGCTACCATGCCGTGAGCCGGAAACAGTTCGGCGGCATCACCGGCGACCTTGCCGGGTGGTTTTTGCAAAAGGCCGAGCTCTGGATGCTGGCGGCGCTGTGTGCCTGCCAGTGGGGAGGGCTGCTATGATCTTTATTACCGGGCCGCTCTACAGCGGCAAGCGCACCTTTGCGCAAACACTTCCCGGCAAGCGTCTTTCGGACGTGCAGGTATTGGCTGCCGATGCCGCCGACCTGCCTGCCTTGGCAGACAAGCTTGCCCATGAATACGATATCCTCATCGCCACCGAGGTAGGCGGCGGTGTTGTGCCGATGGATGTCAAACAGCGCGCAGACCGCGAGGCGGCGGGCAGGCTTGCCTGCCTGCTGGCCGCACGGGCAGAGTGCGTGGTGCAGATGTTCTGCGGCATCCCCACGGTTTTGAAAGGAGAATTGTCTCAATGCTGATCTATCTTCTGCGTCATGGCCAGACGGAATACAACGCCCAGAAGCGTTATCAGGGCCAGCGCGACATCCCGCTCTCACCCGAAGGCGCTGCCCAGCTGCGCCGGGCAGATTTTGACCCCGATGTGGTCTATGTTTCCACCCTGCAGCGCACCAGCCAGACGGCGCGCATCCTGTTCCCGGAGGCAAAGCTTGTGCCGGTGGACGGCCTGAAAGAGATGTGCTTTGGCAGCTTTGAGGGCCGCAATTTCATCGAGATGGAAAAGGACCCCGAGTATCAGGCATGGGTGAAGGCCAACTGCGAAAGCCCCTGCCCGGACGGAGAGCGCAAGACAGATTTTTCAGACCGCATCTGCCGCACCGTGGCAGAGCTGATCGATAAAGCCCTTGCCGCAGGCGAAGAGCGGCTGGTCATTCTGGCCCACGGCGGCACCCAGATGGCCGCCATGGAGCGGTTTGCCGTCCCCCACAGGGACTATTACGCATGGTGCGGGCCCAACGCGGGCGGCTTTGTGCTGGATGCAAAGGACTGGACGGAAAAGCATCTGCTGTATCTCGTGAAGACCGTCCAGTACACAAAGGAGAGCAGGGCATGATCCTTCAGGCAGTTGTCGGCGGCTTTGTGCTGGACGCGCTCTTCGGCGACCCGGCGTGGCTGCCGCACCCGGTGGTGCTTATGGGCAGATGCATCTCCCGGCTGGAAAAATTCCTGCGTGCCCGCCTGCCCGGCACCCCGCAGGGAGAGCTGCTGGGCGGTGCCGTGACGGCGTTCTGCCTGCCGGTGGGCACCTTTCTGGTCACGAGCCTTGTGTGTCTGGCGGCGGCAAAGCTCAGCCCGTGGCTGGGCCTTGCGGTGCAGATGTTCTGGTGCGGGCAGGCGCTGGCAGCCAAGGGCCTTGCGCAGGAGAGCACAAATGTGTATAACGAGCTGGTCCGGAACGACCTGCCCGCTGCCCGCAAAGCCGTGAGCCGCATCGTGGGCCGCGACACCCAGGACCTGACCGCCGAGGGCGTGACCAAGGCCGCGGTGGAAACGGTGGCCGAAAATGCCAGCGACGGCGTCATTGCGCCGCTGCTGTATATGCTCATCGGCGGGGCACCGCTGGCGCTGACCTACAAGGCTATCAATACCATGGACAGCATGCTGGGCTACAAGAACGAAAAGTACCTTTATTTTGGCCGCGCAGCCGCGAAGCTGGACGATGTGGCCAACTACATCCCCAGCCGCCTTGCCGCCCTTTTGTGGGTGGCCACTGCAGCCTTTACCGGCAACGATGCCAAGGGCGCATGGCGCATCTGGCGGCGGGACCGGCGCAACCACGCCAGCCCCAACAGCGCCCAGACCGAAAGCGCCTGCGCCGGTGCACTGGGCGTGCAGCTGGCCGGCCCGGCTTACTATTTTGGCGAATATTACCCCAAGCCTACCATCGGTGATGCCCTGCGCCCCATTGAACCGCAGGACATCCTGCGCGCCAACCGCATGATGTATGTGGCAAGCGGCTTTGCGCTGGCATGGGGTGCAGCAATACGGGGGTTCCTTGCATGAAACAATTGACCCATGGCGGCGACTGGGCGGGCTATCGCGCCGAGTTTGGCCGCGACCCGCTGGATTTTTCGGCCAATGTCAGTCCGCTGGGCCTGCCGGAAGGGGTGGCAAAGGCCATTACGGCAGCGCTTGCCACGGCAGACCGCTACCCCGACCCGCTGTGCCGGGCCCTGCGTGAAAAACTGGCGGTGGCTGAGGGAGTGCCCGCCGAATGGCTGCTGTGCGGCAACGGCGCGGCAGACCTCATCTTCCGGCTGGCGCTGGCTGCAAAGCCCCGCACTGCACTGGTAACGGCCCCCACTTTTGCCGAGTATGCCACCGCCCTTGAAACGGCAGGCTGCACGGTGGAACGGCATTTTTTGCGGGAAGAAAACGATTTTGCGGTGACGAAAGATCTCCTGAACGCGGTGCACCCGGGTACAAATATGGTGTTCCTCTGTCAGCCCAACAACCCCACCGGCCAGCTGGCAGAGCCTGCCCTTGTGGAAGCGCTGCTGCGCAGATGCGAGGCCGTGGGTGCGGTGCTGGCCGTGGACGAATGCTTTCTGGATTTTCTGCCGGAGGGCGAAGGCCTTTCGGCAAAGCATCTGCTGAAAAACAGCAAAAAACTGATTATTTTAAAAGCCTTCACCAAGCTTTACGGCATGGCAGGCGTGCGTCTGGGCTATTGCCTGTGCTCTGATACAGAGCTGCTTGCCCGGATGCGGGCAGCGGGCCAGCCGTGGGCGGTTTCCAGTCTGGCACAGGCGGCGGGCATTGCTGCGCTGGACGAGACGGAATATGTGGCGAAGGTGCGTGCATTGATCGAAGCACAGCGGCCTGTGCTGGCAGACGGCCTGCGGGCGCTGGGCCTGCGGGTGATCGAGGGCCGGGCTAACTATCTGCTGTTCCGCGCGCCGGAAGCGCTGGGCGAAGCGCTGCGCCGCAAGGGTGCGGTACTGCGCAGCTGCGGCAATTATCCGGGCCTTGATGCCAGCTGGTACCGCACCGCCGTGCGCACAGAAAACGAGAACCGGCAGCTGCTTGTACTGCTGGCCGAAACCCTGCCGGAGGTGGCACAATGAGCAAGGCAAAATGCATTATGGTGCAGGGCACCATGAGCGGTGCGGGCAAAAGCCTGCTGTGCGCGGCGCTGTGCCGCATCTTTGCGCAGGATGGCTACCGCGTGGCCCCTTTCAAAAGCCAGAACATGGCCCTGAACAGCTTCGTCACCCGCAACGGTGCAGAGATGGGCCGTGCGCAGGTGGTGCAGGCACAGGCTGCAGGCGTGGAGCCGGATGTGCGCATGAACCCCATCCTGCTCAAGCCCAGCAGCGATGTGGGCAGTCAGGTGATCGTGAACGGCAAGGCCCGGGGCCAGATGCCTGCCGCCGCCTACTTTAAAATGAAGCGCAGCCTTATCCCGGACATTCTGGAAGCCTACAACAGCCTTGCCGCCGAGAACGACATTATCGTGATCGAAGGCGCGGGCAGCCCGGCGGAGATCAACCTGAAAGCCGACGATATCGTGAACATGGGCCTTGCAAAGCTGGTGGATGCGCCGGTGCTGCTGGCGGGCGATATCGACCGCGGCGGCGTATTCGCCCAGCTGTACGGCACTGTGGAGCTGCTGGAAGCCGACGAGCGTGCCCGCATCAGGGGCCTGATCATCAACAAGTTCCGGGGCGATGTGGAGATCCTGCGGCCCGGCCTTGCCATGCTGGAAGAAAAAACACACCTGCCCGTGCTGGGCGTAGTGCCGTACCTGCGGGTGGAGATCGAGGACGAGGACTCCCTCTCCGACCGGCTGGATACAAAAGCTGCGGTCAAGCCGCTGGATATCGCCATCCTGCGCCTGCCGCATGTATCCAACTTCACCGACTTTATCCCGCTGGAACAGCACCCGCTGCTGGGCGTGCGGTATGTGCAGCGCACCCGCCAGCTGGGTGCACCGGATCTCGTCATCCTGCCCGGCACCAAGAACACCATGGACGACCTGCGCTGGCTGCGGGAAAGCGGACTGGAAGCGGCGGTGCTCAGGCTTTCGGCAGCCGGTACGCCGGTGCTGGGCGTGTGCGGCGGCTATCAGATGCTGGGCGAACAGCTCTGCGACCCGGCAGGGGAGGAGAGCGGTACCCCCTGCACCCTGCGGGGCCTTGGCCTGCTGCCCACCACGACGGTGTTCGGCACCGAAAAGCACCTGACCCAGACCGCAGCCTGTGTGACCACAGAACCCTTTGCAGGCGCAAAGCTGACGGGCTACGAGATCCACGCAGGCCGCACCGAGGTGCGGGGCAGTGCGTTCTGCATCCTTGCAGACGGCACGCCGGAGGGCTGTGTGCAGGACGGTGTATTCGGTACCTACCTGCACGGCCTGTTCGACACCGGCGAACTGACCGAAAAACTGACCGCATTTTTGTGCAAACGGAAGGGCATCGATCCGGCCGGGGCCGAGCTTATCCCCATGGAGCAGTACCGTCAGCAGCAGTTTGATCTGCTTGCCGATGGTGTGCGTGCGGCACTGGATATGCCCGCCATCTATGCCGCTATGGGAATGCAAAAAGGAGACAACACATGACACCGCAGCATCATCTGCCCGCCGACATTGAACGGACGAGCATCTCCATTATCACAAGGGAATTGGACGAGCTGGGCCTGACCCCGCCGCCGGAGACGGCTGCGGTGGTCAAGCGGGTCATCCACACCACCGCGGATTTCGACTATGCCAAAAATCTGCGCTTTACACCCGGCGCGGTGGAAGCCGCAGTCAAGGCCCTGCACGCGGGTGCTTTCATCGTTACCGACACCAATATGGCGCTGGCGGGCATCACAAAGCCGGGCCTGAAAAAACTGAACGGTGAAGCCATCTGCTACATGGCAGACCCCGCTGTGGCCGAAGCCGCAAAGCAGGCGGGCACCACCCGTGCCGTTGCCGCCATGCACCGCGCTGCCCGGGAGCACCCGGGGGCCATTCTGGCCATTGGCAATGCGCCCACGGCCCTTTTGACCATTGCGGAGGAAATGGAAGCCGGTCTGCGGCCTGCACTGGTCATTGGCGTGCCGGTGGGGTTTGTGAATGTGGTGGAAAGCAAGGAAGTACTGTTTGCCGCCTGCGAGCGATACGGCGTGCCTGCCATCGCCGCCATGGGCCGCAAGGGCGGCAGCAATGTGGCTGCAGCCATCTGCAACGCCCTCATTTACTCTGCCGCCGAAATGCTGGACCCCTCTGCCAGAGGGTGGAACGGATAAGGCGGAAACAGCATAACATCAAAAACCCGGAACCCTTTTTGAGCCGTTTTGGCCGAGAAAAGGTTCCGGGTTTTGTTCATGATTTTTTCAGAGAGCTATTTTGCAACAGCCCCATTTTCACGGAAAAGGTCCGAACCGAGCACGGCATCCACACTGCCGGCATCAGGCTGCGGGGAACGCCTTGTTCCACACTTCGATCACCTTGAACTTCGGGGTCCAGCCTTCGGGCTCAAAGCGGTCGCCCTTGGCATCCATGGTGCCCTGCTCGGTGCACCACTGTGCGGCCTTGGCCATATCAGGGTCGGTCACATCCGCAAAGGCGGGTGCGCCTGCGGGTTCGGGCCTGCCTGCGGTGTTCCACACCAGCATCGAGCCTTTTGCATTGCTTCCCGTGATTGTAACATTGCGCATACCCGTAATGGTAAGGCCCAGGCCACCGTCCATTCGTGTATCATTGGTGCAGACCAGAACAATATCCGTGCTGTGTCCACCTTGAAAATACCATATTTCACCTTCTTTTTCAATAAAACCTGCGTGAAACGCCCCAAAACCTGCGTGAAAACCGTTTTGCACCGCTGTGCGCGCCTTTGCCCCCTCTTGCAATTTGTGCGCAAAGGGTGTAGAATACAGTCACAATCAAATACAGGGGAGCTTGTGAAGCAGGCTGAGAGGAAGTGCCCAAACTTCGACCCTTTTACCTGATGCGGATAATGCCGCCGTAGGAAGTCAGAATGGATGATTTTTTGCAGGAGGCACCGCGGAAGGTGTCTCCTGTTTTTTTGTTGTGTACCGATTACCATTAAGGAGGATGCCTTGTACTTTTCTGCGGAAGTGCCGCAGCGGGCTGAGGGGGAGCGCCCTGAGCTTTGTGACCGTCAGCGATGGGAAGCCGTGTTCCGGCGTGAGAGGAGACCAGCAAGTCTCGACCGCTTCTTATAGTTCCTGCGCCGGGTCTGGCACCGGGTGCGGGCTGTTTGCGGAGGCGCTGTATGGTTTTTGCTGCTTCCGCAGGTTTGGAAAGGAGCCTTGCCTTATGAAAAAACTCTCTGTGAAAAAGCTGGCGCTGGCCGGCATGCTGTGCGCTCTGTGCGTGGTGGGCAGCGTATTCAGCTTCCCCATGTTCGGCAGCAAATGTGCACCCATCCAGCACATGGTCAATGTGACCTGCGCGGTGCTGCTTGGCCCGTGGTGGGGCGTGGGCGTGGCCTTTGTGGCCTCGCTGCTGCGCAATCTGCTGGGTCTGGGCAGCCTGATGGCCTTCCCCGGCAGCATGTTCGGCGCACTGCTGTGCGGCCTTGTGTACCATAAGACCAAAAACATCCTTGCCACCATGGTGGGCGAGGTGTTCGGCACCAGCATTCTGGGCGGCCTGTGCGCTTACCCGGTGGCCATCTTCCTCATGGGCAAGAGCGCCGGCGACATCGCGTTCTATGCCTACATCGTGCCGTTCCTCATCTCCACTGCAGTGGGTTCCATCATTGCGGGCGTGCTGGTGTACAGCCTGCAGCGCTCCGGCGCACTGCGCTCCATGCAGAACAGTCTTTCCTGACGGAGGGGCACCCGAATGTTCAAAACAGAATTCGAGAACCTGCGCCGCACCTGCCCGCTCATCCATAACATTACCAACTACGTCACCGTGAACGACTGCGCCAACATGGTGCTGGCCTGCGGTGCTTCGCCCATCATGGCCGACGATGCCGCCGAGGTGGAGGACATCACCACCATCTGCGGCGGCCTGAACATCAACATCGGCACCCTGAACAGCCGCACCATCACCAGCATGCTGCTGGCGGGCAAAAAGGCAAACCAGCTGGGCCATCCTGTGGTGCTGGACCCGGTGGGTGCGGGTGCATCCCGCCTGCGCACCGACACGGCTTTCCGCCTGCTCCGGGACGTAAAGTTCACCGTGATCCGCGGCAACATCTCGGAGATCAAAACGCTGGCCTCCGGCGCGGGAACCACCAAGGGCGTGGATGCCGATGTGGCCGATAAAGTTACTGAGGAAAATCTGGATTCTGCCGTGGCCTTTGCCAAGGCCTTTGCAGCCCAGACGGGTGCCGTTATTGCCATTACCGGTGCCATCGACATCGTGGCGGATGCCGAAAAAGCCTACTGCATCCGCAACGGCAATGCCATGATGAGCAGCATCACCGGTACGGGCTGCCAGCTTTCGGCCCTGACGGCGGCGTTCGTCACCGCCAACCCCGGCCATCCGCTGGAAGCCGCTGCAGCTGCAGTGTGCGCCATGGGCCTTGCGGGCGAGACCGCCCACAAGCGCCTGACCCCGCTGGACGGCAACTCCACCTACCGCAATTATATCATCGATGCCATTTACAATATGACCCCGGATCAGCTGGAAGAAGGAGCAAACTATGAAGTGCGATAAGCAGAACATGCTTCTGTATGCCGTCACCGACCGCGCATGGGTGGGAAAGCAGACCCTCTATGAACAGGTGGAGAGCGCCTTGAAAGGCGGTGTCACCTGTGTGCAGCTGCGTGAAAAAGAGCTGGACGACGAAGCCTTTCTGAAAGAGGCTGTGGAGATCCATGCTCTGTGCCAGCGCTACGGCGTGCCGTTCTTTGTGAACGACAATGTGGACATTGCCATCCGCTGCCATGCCGAAGGTGTGCATGTGGGGCAGGAGGATATGGCCGCAGCGCAGGTGCGCGCCCGTGTGGGCGAGGGAATGATGATCGGCGTTTCCGTCCACAGTGTGGAGGAAGCACGGGAAGCCGTCAAGCATGGCGCAGACTGCCTTGGCGTGGGCGCGGCCTTTGCCACCCACACCAAGACCGATGTGGACGTTCTGCCCCACGAGACCCTGAAGGCCATCTGTGATGCCGTGGACATCCCGGTGGTGGCCATTGGCGGCATCCACAAGGAGAACATCCTGCAGCTCAAGGGCA
>OKUM01000780.1_pt1 | contig 17758 bp, 15 predicted proteins | sample 1606801 | NCBI WGS metagenome assembly OKUM01 (sample SAMEA3882546, study PRJEB24775) | human gut metagenome | biome: human-associated habitat; feature: intestine environment; material: feces | place: Netherlands | collected 2009/2010
GAGCGACCAGCTCCTTGGTCTTTTCCACGTTCTCCTCGATGGAGTAGTGGCTGCCATCGAACATGATGGAAGAGAAGCCGGCCTCGATGCAGGCCTTGCAGCCCTCATAGGTGCCGTGATCCAGATGCAGGGCAACAGGAACGGTGATGCCCATGGAATCGACCATTGCGCTGACCATGGCAGCGACGGTCTTGAAACCGGTCATGTACTTGCCGGCACCCTCGGAAACACCCAGAATCACAGGGCTCTTCATTTCCTCGCAGGCGGTCAGAACGGACTTGGTCCACTCCAGATTGTTGATGTTGAACTGAGGCACACCGTAGTGGCCATCACGTGCTTTGATCAGCATTTCGGTTGCATTTACCAACATTATTCATTACCTCCACAAAATCATTGGGGTCTTGCTCGTTTCATATCCGCTTTGTGCACGGTTTAACGAACCTACAGAATTAGTATACCCCAAACAGCGGCCAAAATCAATCCAAACCGGTGTTTTTCCTGTAACAATGCGGGGATTCTGTTTCTGGCAGGGTGCAGGGGGTTACTGCCAGAAGCGCGTATATTCGATAGAATGCAACAAATTTCCATATAATGTGCAATAAGCGGCCGAAAGACAGAAAGCTTGATGAAGGACGGATTTTCAACACAGATCCACATTCGTCAAAATGATATTGGGCAATTTGGCAAAAGCGGACAGGATGCAGTTCAAAAAATTGTCATATTTCCGACTTGTATTCTACAAATTGTACGCAGGAAATCAAAAAAGGTCGAACCAAAAAGTGGAAAACCTTGTGGAAAGTGTGGAATTCCACAGGCAAAACAGGCTTTAAAGCTGGACTTTTGAACTTTCTCCACAGGGTTTTCAACATGTGGAAAAATAATCGCTCTTCTACGGATTGTATACCGCGTTTTTGTGGAAAACTTTTTTCTCCGGCAAAACAGAGGGATATCTACCCAGCAGCCGGGTAAAGCTGATGCAGGGCGGCAGAACATTTCTGCAAAAAAGCGGAAACGGTCTCCGGCACCACGAACAGAAAAACTTTTGCAGGACGCGGATAAAAAACGGTAATTTGCTGGCAAACAAGGTCGGCTTATGCTATACTTCAAGATGAGTTATCAGCTTCAGATCATACCGGTGCGCGGCCCAGAGTGCGGCGTGCCTTTTGGAGGGTGTGCACAGCACCTTCCGGTGATACAACGGAAGGAGAAAATCATCATGGAAGAAAAGAACCAGCCGCGCCGTCCGCGCCGCAGCCCGGAAGAGCCGCTGCAGAAGAACGAGAGCCTTGTTTATGGCAAAAATCCGGTGACCGAACTGCTGAAAAGCGGTTCCGGCGTGGACACCGTGCTCATTGCTGAGGGCATGGCTCCGGCCGTGGCGGCTTACTATACCGCATTGGCAAAGGAAGCGGGTGCCACGGTGAAGCGGGTGCACCCCAACAAGCTGCGCCTGATGACCGGCACCGAGAGCCATCAGGGTGTGGCGGCATTTGCCAGCGAGATCGAATACGTGACGGTAGACGACCTGATGGCAGCAGCCAAGGACAAGGGCGAGGCACCTTTTCTGGTGCTGAGCGATGGCATTGAAGACCCGCACAATCTGGGTGCCGTGATGCGCAGTGCTCTGCTGTGCGGTGCGCATGGCATCGTGATCCCAAAGCGCGGCGGAGCATCGGTCACGCCTACCGTCATCAAGTCCAGCGCAGGTGCCGCAGAACGCCTGCCGGTGGCTCGTGTGGCCAACATCGGCGAGACCATCCGCCGCCTGAAGGAGCAGGGTGTGTTCGTCTACTGCGCCGATATGGACGGCGTGTCTCTGCGCAGGAACAACCTGACCGGCCCCATTGCACTGGTGCTGGGCAGCGAGGGCAGCGGTGTTTCGCAGCTGGTGAAAAAGCTGTGCGACGGCGTGGTGCGGCTGGATATGGCAGCACCGGGCACCGGTGTGGACAGCTACAACGTGTCGGTGGCTGCGGGCATTATTCTGTACGAGATCCAGTCCCAACGCGCAGCACAGCAGGCATGATCCGGCATTCGGGCCGGAACCTCAATTTGAATTACAGGAGGGACAAGAATGCCGAAAGATAAAAATAATGGCCGGGAAATGACCCCGGATGAAAAGTTCCGCTCCTTTTTCAGCACCACGGCGGTGGATATCCCGGAGGAGATGACCCGGAGAGACGAAACCCAGCCGGAGGAAAAGCCGCAGAAACGGTTTGGCCTGTTTGGCCGTGGCAAGGAAAAGCAGGAGACTGACGAAGCTGCAGCAGAGCAGCCGCAGGAAATGCCCACCGGTGAGGTGCGGCTGGGTGAGGATGCGCAGCCGGAACCGGAAGCGGATCTGGAACTGATGCTGAAGCCGGAGGCAGACCCGGAACAGGAACTGGCCCCGTGGCCTTTTCTGGAAAAGGAAGCAGAGGATGCACAGCCGGAAGCACCCGCCAAAAAGCCGGAGGAAAAATCTGCACCGCAAACGGCGGAACCCCCGGCGGCAGTGAAGCCGGAAACACCCCGGCAGAGCGCTGTCCCGGCGGCAAGACCCGCAGAGCAGCACAGCACGGCAAAGCCTCTCCGGCACCCCAAGAATGCGCCGGAGGTGCTGCTGCCGCAGGAAGAGCAGGAGCAGCAGGAGATGGCACAGCTCAAGGCGATGATCAACGGCCTGAGCGACCAGAAGCCGGAAAAGCCTGCACCGAGAGCCGAAGCAGCCCCGGCAGCAGAAACTGAACCGGCTGAAAGCAAAAAGAAACCGTCCGGTGCACCGCTGCCCGCGGCTGTGTTTGCAGCGGTAAAGGAGACGGCACCGGAGCTGCAGCCGGAACCTGTGCCGCAGCCGGAAAAAACGGAGCAGCCGGAAAAGCAGCCGGTGGCCGATTTCTTTGGCAAGGCGCAGAGCGAGGACGCACCGCAGGCGCCTTTGGCCCCGGCAGAGGAGCCTGCCGCAAAAGAGGACACCATGAGCCTGCCGCTGCTGCCGCTGAACGGTGAAGAGCCGCAGCAGGCACCGGAGAAGGCACCCGCTGCGCCACAGCCGGAACTGAAAGCTGAGGCGGAGGACGCGGTGTCTCCGGAGGAACATGCTGAAACGGAGCTGACCGAGCCGGAGGCTACGGCGGATAAGCTGCACCGCATGAGCGCAGAGCTGACGCTGCGCTGCGTGCTGGGCGGCATTCTGGCTGTGGTGCTGCTGCATTTTGGTTTGGTATCGGATGGGCTGCTGCCCGCCATGGCGGCGCTGGACCCGGATGCTGCCCCGGCGGCATTCTATGCTGCAAACCTGCTGCTGCTGGCAGCAAGCCTGTGCGTGGGCTTCCCGGTGCTGCGCGACGGCCTGAACGGCCTGCGCGGACGGTCTTCTTCCGAGACGATGCCGGCGCTGGCCGCAGTGGCAGCGCTGGTGCAGGCGGTCACAGCCATGCTGAACGCAAATGTTTACCGCGGCACCACCGGCATCTCGCTGCTCAGCGGCATGGCCGCGCTGGGGCTGTTCCTTGCGCTGCTGGGCAGCCGGGTGATGCTGGCTGCTGTCAAGGGCGGCTATGAGCTGGTGACCAATGGTGTGGAGTTCGAGGGCGCCTACCGCGCCAAGGACAAAGACCTGCTGCGCGCCCTTGCACGGGATCTGGAACAGAAGGACCCCTGGGTGCTGCTGAGCCGTCCGATGAAGGAAGCTGACGGCTTTGTGGAGCAGAGCTTGAGCGAACGCGCAAGCGAGCGCCGTGCACGCAAAGTTTCGTACATCCTGCTGGGCGTTGCCCTGCTCAGCGGCGTGCTGTTCCTGCTGGCAGGTGCCGGCTGGAACAAAGCTGCGGCTGCCATGGCAGCTGTGCTGTGCATGGGCGCACCGCTTTCTTCTACCCTGATCGCGGGCGTTGCCTCGCTACGGCTGCAGCGTGCGGCTGCGGCTGTGGGCGCAGTCGTGCCCGGTTGGCAGGCCATTGAGCAGCTGGGCGGCATTGATACGCTGCAGATCGATGCAGACGACCTGTTCACCGCCGACAGCGCACAGCTGGAGGATATCCGCATCTTCAAGGGCGGCCGCATCGACCGCGCCATCCTGTACGCGGCCAGCGTGCTGAACGAGAGCCACGGCACCCTGAAGGGGCTGTTCCGCCAGATCGTTGAGGAACGCACAGACATCCTGTTCCCGGTCAAGGATCTGGAGCAGCACCATGGGCTGGGCTTTTCCGCCTGGTGCGATAACAACCGCATCCTCATTGGTACCCGCCGCTATCTGGAGCAGGAGGGCGTGCCGCTGCCGGACGAGGAATACGAGATGCAGCACTCGAAGAACGGCGAGCTGCAAATTTTGTATCTGGCTGTGTCCGGCAATCTGCACGCTATGTTCGTGCTGAAATATGTGGGCGGGCGCAATGTGGCCCGCGGCCTTGCCGTGCTGCAAAAGGAGAACATCCGCCTGCTGGTCACATGCCAGGACCCCAGTCTGACTGCACACCACATTACCGAAGCATACCGCCTGCCGGAAGGCATGATCACCGTGCTGGATCAGGAGCAGTGCAACGCCATCAAGGCCGCACCGGAAGACCCGGAGGATACCTGCTGCATGATCCATCTCAAGGCGTTTGCCAGCCTGACCGGCGGTCTGCAGGCTGCGGATCAGGCCCAGAACGCCGAGAGCAGCGCCACCACGGTACAGATGGTCTCGGTGCTGTTCTCCATTATCATTGCAGCGCTGCTCACCAGTGCAGGCAGCATCTGGGAGCTTTCGGTGGCAACGGTGCTGATGTACCAGGCAGCGTGGAGCGCCCTGAGCATTGCTGTGTGTGCACTGAAGCAGCATAACTGAGAAATATTCTCAGAATAAATAGGAATCGTTCTTGATTTCCATCAAAAAATATGGTATACTCTGTTCAGAACCTGAGCCGCAGGCGAAAAAATTACCGCCGGGCTGAATGATAGAGCCGGGATCGGTCGATCCTGACAGAAGATCCGTTTTTGAAAGGAGAGCATCATGGAACTGAAGGGTACCAAAACCGAGAAAAATCTGATGGAAGCGTTTGCAGGCGAGAGCCAGGCACGCAACAAGTACACCTTCTTTGCCAGCATGGCAAAAAAAGAAGGCTACGAGCAGCTGGCCGCGATCTTTGAGGAGACCGCCGGCAATGAGAAGGAGCACGCAAAGATCTGGTTCAAGCTGCTGTGCGGCGGCGCGATCCCCGATACCCTGACTTGTCTGGACATGGCAGCAGGCGGTGAGCACGACGAGTGGACCGAGATGTACCCCCGCATGGCCAAGGAGGCCAAAGAAGAGGGCTTCCCTCAGATCGCAGCACTGTTCACCATGGTGGCACAGATCGAGAAGGAGCACGAGGAGCGCTACCGTGCGCTGGCCGAAAACCTGAAAAACAACAAGGTCTTTGCCCGCGAGGAGCAGCAGGTATGGCAGTGCCGGAACTGCGGCTACACCTATATCGGCAAATCCGCACCGCTCAAGTGCCCGGTGTGCGCACATCCGCAGAGCTACTTTGAGCTGAAAAAGATCAACTACTAAGCTGAAAATTTAAAAGCAGAACAGCGCCGCCGCATCCGGTTTGCCGGGTGCGGCGGCGTTTTGTACAAAATTGAAAAGCGGATTTTATTATTCTCCACAAAATAAGGCTCAGCTGCCCGGCAGAATGGGCAAAAAACTTGACCCGGTTTTGCACTGCGTGTAAAATAATACGGAGACAGGAATATTTAAAGGATCTTGCAGCAAAGCAGGCGGGGAGGGCAAAGCCCATGAAGCAGGGGTTCAAAGCGTGTGTTTGTGCAGTGGTGCTGTGCGCAGAACTGTTTGCAGCCGGGGCATTGTCGGCCTATGCTGCGCAGGGGCAGCCGCTGCCGGACAGCGGCATGACATTGGACACTGCCGAACTGACGCTGGATATCACCGAAGGAGACCCGGCCCCGGTGGCCTACCTGAATGTGCAGGCACCCAACGACTACTTCTTTCTGATCTGGACTTCCAGTGATCCGGCAGTGGCATCGGTGGACGGCACCGGCAAGGTGACCGGCCATGCCGAGGGCACTGCGGCCGTCACGGCCCGCAATGAGCGCGGCGAAAAGACCACCTGTACCATCACGGTGCGCAAAAGCACAGCCAGCCGCCTGGTGCTGAACACCAGCGATCTGACGCTTACCATTACAGAGCAGGAGCCTGCCCCGACGAAACAGCTGAAGCTGGAACAGAACAAAGGCGGGTTTACCTATGTGCGGCAGTGGGTCAGCAGCAACCCGGCGGTGGCATCGGTAAGCACAAACGGTACCGTAAAGGCGCAGGGGTCCGGCAAGGCCGTCATCAGCGCACTGACCACAGCCGGGCAGGTGCTGCGCTGCACGGTAACGGTCACATCGGAGATCGGACGGGTGCAGATGAGCAAAAACGCCATGCTGCTGCAGGCAGTGGGAGCCAGTCAGAAGCTGACCGCGCAGGCTGCAGGCACCAAAAACGGAACGATGACATGGCTCAGCAGCAATCCGGGCGTGGCAACTGTGAGTGCGGATGGCATGGTAACGGCGGTGGGCGACGGTGAAACGATGATCCTTGCCGTTACACCGGAGGGTCGTGCCGATGCCTGCTATGTGGCCGTGGGAGCGGCGGCGTGGCGGTTCCGCTCGGAGGACGAGCTTGCCGAAACGCTGACCCTGACCGGCCAGCTGCCCTATTCGGATGGAAAGTAAAAAGAAAAATGGGAGCGTTCTGTGCAGCAGGATGCTCCCATTTTTTCAAAACCCGCTGGGCAGAAAGATCATTGTTCCCCGGGCAGACCACGCCATCCGCTGGGCCATGCAGCCGGGCGCACCGGCCAGCAGAAACAGGGCCAGTGCGGCGAGCAGAAGCACCCATCCAAGGCCGCTGTGCGGCCTGCCGGAAAAAGGATCCCCTTTTTTGCGTCTCATCCCGCTGCCCCCTTTTTGCTGTGCTGGCCCATGCTATGCGCGGCCAGCAGTGATTGTGCAACGTGCTGGGCTGTGGTACAATAAAATATCGAAATCTACTGTGCAGGGAGAACGATTTTATGCTGACCATCACACTGCTGGGCACTGCGGCTACCATGCCACTGCCGGACCGGGCACTTTCGGCTGCGTTTGCAGCCTGCGGCGGCCACGGCCTGCTCTGGGACTGCGGCGAGGGCACTCAGGCAGCGGCACACCGGGCAGGCGTGAACCTGATGCGGGCAGATGCCATCTGCCTGACCCACTACCATGGCGACCACATCTTTGGTCTGCCGGGCCTTTTGCAGACTCTGGGGGCGCAGGGCCGCACAAGGCCGCTTGCGCTGCTGGGTCCGGAGGGCCTGCCGGATATCTGGGCGGCGGTGCGGGCACTGACCGGCCCGCTGCCCTATCCGGTGAAGCCGCAGGTGCTTATGCCGGGCCAGCCGCTGGCGCTGGATGCGCTGAGCGAGGGCTGGCCTACCGGTGCGCGGCTGGTGCCGTTTGCCACAAAGCACCGGGTAAAAAGCCTTGGCTACCGGCTGGAGCTGCCCCGTGCAGGCAAATTCTCGCCGGAGCAGGCCCGGGCGCTGGGGGTGCCGGTGCAGCAATGGAAGCTGCTGCAGAAAGGGCAGAGCGTTGCCGTGGAGGGCAGAACGGTGCAGCCTGCGCAGGTGCTGGGCGCCCCGCGCAAGGGGTTGAGCGTGGTATTTTCCGGCGATACGGCCCCCTGCACGTATTATTTGCAGGCGGCGCATGACGCAGACCTGCTGATATGCGATGCCACCTATGCCCTTCCGGAGCAGGAAGACCAGGCCCGTCAGTGGGGGCACAGCACCTTTGGGCAGAGTGCATCCCTTGCCGCGCAGGCGAGGGCAAAGCGGCTTTGGCTGACCCATTATTCCCCCATGATCACCGACCCGGAGGAGTATGCCGCGCAGGCACAGAGCATCTTCCCGGCGGCGGAGTGCGGCTTTGACGGCAAAAGCATCACCCTGCAGTACGAGGAGGCACAGCCATGACCATCCGGATGGACGAGGGTGCGGCAGAGCTGCTGGACACCCTGCACAGGGCGGGCTATGCAGCCTACGTGGTGGGCGGCTGCGTGCGGGACAGTCTGCTGGGCCTTACACCGCACGACTGGGACCTGTGCACCAGTGCTCTGCCGCAGCAGGTGATGGAGCTGTTCGGCGCGCAGCGGTGCATCCCCACCGGCCTGCAGCACGGCACGGTAACGGTGAAGCAGAGCGGTGCCCTTTACGAGATCACCACCTTCCGTACAGAAGGCACCTACACAGATGGCCGCCACCCGGACGAGGTGCACTTTGTGCCGGATGTGCGGGAGGACCTGGCCCGGCGGGATCTTACCATCAACGCCATGGCCTACAATGAAAAAGAGGGCCTTGTGGACCCCTTTGGCGGGCAGGCCGACCTGCAAAGCGGCATCGTACGGGCGGTGGGTGTGCCCCGCCAGCGGTTCACCGAGGACGCGCTGCGCATCCTGCGGCTGTACCGCTTCGCAGCCCGGTTTGGCTTTGCCATCGACCCGCCCACGGCGCAGGCGGCACAGGAGCTGTGTGCCCATCTGGACTGCGTATCGGTGGAGCGCATCGAGGAAGAGCTTGCAAAACTGCTGGCCGCACCCGCCCCTGCGGCATATCTTAACGAAAAAATACTGCTTGTTATTCTGCCGGAGCTTTCATCGGAGGCACTGGCGGCGGCAAAGCCGGTGGTGGATGCCTGCCCGGCGGGTGCGGAAAACCTGCCCATCCGGCTGGCGGCGCTGCTGCTGAGCCTTGGCGAGGATGGCATCCGCCGCACCCTCAAGCGCCTGCGCTGCTCCAACGCCTTGATTGAAGAGGCGGCGGTGTTGGTGCGGGAAGCCAGAGGGTGTGACGGTAGCTTTCTCTTCGGACACGAGTTCGAGTTGCGGCACCCAGCGGATGCTTTGTGCCTTGAGCAGCACTCGCATCCTGCTGGCCGCTGCCCCAACAGCAACTCCTTGTTTCCGCCACAGGCGGCAGTCGTTGCCGTTGCAGGCCATTCCATCGCCCGCCCTATTGCCTTCGGCAACAGGGTCCCACCCCAGCGGACGGTCCTCAGAGAAACTACCGTCACACCCGACTTTACTATCTACGCCCGCCGACTACTGGGCAAATATAACTTGTGTACCGTGCAGCGTTTGGCAGCACTGGGCACAGCCCTGCAGCCGGAACGGGCGGCTGATTTTGCTGCACTTTCCGAATTGGCCGAACAATTGGACGCGGACGGCGTATGCTGCCGCGTCAGCCAGCTGGCTGTGAATGGCCGCGACCTGATGGCGGCAGGCGTCCCGGCGGGGCCGGGCATCCGCAAAGTGCTGGAAGCGCTGCTGGACGGTGTGATCCGGGAAGAATATCCCAACGAGCGGCAAGCCCTGCTGGCCGCAGTGCAGCAGCTCGCTGCGTCTTGACAAGCTCTTTTTTCAGAGTTACTATTATACTACTGTTTTAGTGTGTTGAATGCACCAAAGGAGAACTTATGACCACACAGACCCCTGATTCAAAGCCGCGTGCCCTCATTGCCATGAGCGGCGGCGTGGACAGCTCGGTGGCGGCATGGCTCATGCAGCAGGCAGGCTATGACTGCACCGGCATCACCATGCGGCTCACCCGCAACGAAACGCTGGGACAGTCCGGCTTTCACACCTGCTGCTCGGAAAAGGACATCGAGGACGCAGCAGAGGTGGCGTTTGCCATGGATATCCCGTACGAGGTGTTGGATTTCACAGCCGACTTCCGGGAACAGATCATTGAAAAATTCGTCCGCGTGTATGAGGCGGGCGGCACGCCGAACCCCTGCATCGACTGCAATAAATATATGAAGTTCCGCCATCTGCTGGACTGGGCCCGGGCACACGGCATGGAGTATGTGGTCACGGGCCACTATGCCCGGGTGGAGCAGGACGAGGCCACCGGCCGTTTCCTGCTCAAAAAGGGGCTGGACGAGGGCAAAGACCAGAGCTACGTGCTCTACAACCTCACTCAGGAGCAGCTGGCGCATATCCGTCTGCCGCTGGGCGGCCTGCACAAGACTGAGGTGCGCGAGATCGCGGAGCAGCACAAATTTGTCAATGCCCACAAGCACGACAGTCAGGACATCTGCTTCGTGCCGGATGGCGACTATGCCCGCTTTATGGAGGACTTCACCGGCAAACACTACCCGGCAGGTGATTTTCTGGATGAGAGCGGCAGGGTGGTGGGCACCCACAACGGCGCGGTGCGGTACACCATCGGCCAGCGCAAGGGGCTGGGCCTTGCCATGGGGGCACCTGTGTACGTCTGCGGCAAGGACATGCAGGCAAACACCGTCACGGTAGGGCCGGAGGAGATGCTGTTCGACCGCATCGTGTACGCGGACGAGGCGAACTGGATCGCCATTCCGGAGCTGACCGGGCCGCTGCGGGTCACAGCCCGCACCCGGTACCATCAGGTGGAGCAGGCCGCCACCGTCTACCCGGCGGAGTGCGGCTTCCGGCTGGAATTTGACCAGCCCCAGCGCGCCCCTACGCCCGGTCAGGCCGTGGTGCTGTATCAGGGCGACACCGTGCTGGGCGGCGGCACCATTACGAGAGTGGAAAAGTAACAAGGAGAACAAAATGCAAAATCAGTATTCCCGCACGCAGTTGCTGCTGGGCGCGGAAGCTATGGAAAAACTGCACAATTCCCGCGTGGCGGTGTTCGGCATCGGCGGCGTGGGCGGCTACACGGTGGAAGCGCTGGCGCGCAGCGGCGTGGGGGCACTGGATCTGATCGATGATGATAAGGTCTGCCTGACCAACCTCAACCGCCAGATCATTGCCACCCGCAGCACGGTAGGGCAATATAAGGTAGATGTGGCTGCACAGCGCATCCACGACATTGACCCGGACATCAGGGTGACCACCCACCGGTGCTTCTTTGGCCCGGAAACACAGGACCAGTTCGACTTTACCCAGTACGACTATGTGGTGGATGCCATTGACACCGTCACCGGCAAGCTGGCGCTGGTGATGAAGTGCAAGGAGGCAGGCACCCCCATCATCTGCTCCATGGGCGCAGGCAACAAGATGGACCCGACCCGCTTTGAAGTGACCGATATCTACAAGACCTCGGTCTGCCCGCTGGCCAAGGTGATGCGCACCGAGTGCCGCAAGCGCAAGATCAAGCACCTGAAGGTGGTCTACTCCAAGGAGCCTGCCATGACCCCCATCGAGGATGACGACATCAGCTGCAAGTATCACTGCATCTGCCCTCCGGGCACCCAGCGCAAGTGCACCCAGCGCCGTTCGGTGCCGGGCTCCAATGCCTTTGTACCCTCGGTGGCCGGCCTGATCATCGGCGGCGAGGTGGTAAAAGACCTTGTGGGCTTTGTGCCAATGAAGGGGTAAAACAAAAGGCAGACTCCTGCTGTGTGGGACGATTTTGAATGCGCTCCGCGTTGCTTTGCGCATAAGCTAAGGAAATTATATTTTTGATTTTGGGGTCCAGAAACGCCTGCGGGTGTTTCTGGACCCCATTTTCATGGGCGGGGGTCGTGGAGGAAAGGCTTGTGCTTGCGGGCAGAACCCTCTCGGTCACGCCTGCGGCGTGCCAGTTCCTGAGAGGGTTCAGCCCGCTGAAAACAAGCAGAACGTTAACTCCGCCGCGCGAATGTTTCCACAGGAAACCAGCGCGGCAGCTTCCGCTTTCGGTTATGACTCCTCCCGTGAAAAGGCAATTCTGGAAAATCCGCAGATTTTCCAGAATTGCGAAATAAAATAATAATTCCGCTGAAAATGGTCAGAGCATCAGCGGAGACCATTTGAAATCGTATTTTTTGCGATGCAGCGTTCCATAACATAAATTTGCAATCAATTTGCATTTTGGTATTGCAATTGGAGAGAATATCGTGTATAATCATCCCTGTTCAAAAATGCAACCAATTTGCAATTTACTAAAATGAAGCGACGAACGGTCGTTTTTAGGAGCGTATATGGAACTGTTTCTGGATGTTCTGGGCGAATCTCTGGTGGATACCGCCAAGATGCTGCCCTTCCTGTTTTTGGCTTATCTTCTGATCGAGTATATCGAGACCCGCCACGGTGAGCGCATTGAAGCACTGCTGGCAGGCGGCGGGCGCTGGGGCGCGATTCCGGGCGCGGTGCTGGGCTGTGTGCCGCAGTGTGGCTTTTCGGCCATTGCGTCCAACTTCTACTCCTCCCGCGTCATCACACTGGGCACCCTGATGGCCGTCTACCTTGCCACCAGCGACGAAGCCATCCCGCTGCTGGTATCCATGCCGGCCTACTGGAATAAGCTGGCTGTGCTCATGGTCATCAAGGTGGTATACGCCATTGTGGTGGGCTTTGTGCTGGATTTTGTGCTGCGCGGCGTGCTGCCCAAATCGCTGCGCGGCGGCTACACCGGCCATGCCGACGAGGTGGACTGTCACGAGGAGCACAACGACGAAGAGGGCAAGCCCGCCCCCATCTGGAAAGCGGCCCTGCGCCACACGCTGGAGATTTTTGTGTTCATCTTTGCGTTCAGTCTGGTGTTCGGCCTGATCGTGGAAGGCGTGGGCGAAGATGTGTTTGCAGACCTTCTGGGCAGCATGGGCTTCTTCCAGCCGGTAGTGGCTGCGCTGGTGGGCCTGATCCCCAACTGCGCCGCCAGCGTGCTGCTGACCCAGCTGTATGTGGAGGGTGCTCTGCGCTTTTCCAGTCTGGTGGCGGGCCTTTGCACCGGTGCAGGCGTGGGCCTTGCGGTGCTGTGGCGCACCAATCCTTCGTGGAAGCAGAACCTGTTCATCACCGGCCTGACATGGGGTGCAGGCGCATTCCTCGGCGTGGCAATGCAGGTGGTCGTGGCCGTGTTTGCGTGATCACGAGAAGAAGCTGCAAAGAAAACGGCATCGTGAAACAAAATAAGGCTATTGCATGGAATTCTGTGCAGTAGCCTTATTTTTATGCCCAAATGCACCCCAATTTTAAAAAAGTATGGTATACTGGTACAAAACTCAGTTCCATAGGGGAGAATAGAATGCAATATAAGATTCTGGCAAGCGATTATGACAATACACTGGTGCCCTTTGGCGAGAGCAAGCCCCGCCAGAAGGTGGTCAAGGCGGTAAAGAAGCTGCAGGCCGCAGGCGGCAGATTTGTGCTCAGCACCGGACGTGCGTATCCGTGCGTCAACCTCAAAGGCCAGCTGGGCGGAATCCGGTTCGATTATGCCATCACCTGCAACGGTGCCTGTGTGGTGGACCGCGAGGGCCGCATCGTGGCCGAGCACCCGCTCACCGCTGAGGAAATGTACGCGCTGGTGGATTTCTGCGAGGATTATAACTATCCGCTGCAGTTCAATTTCAGGGATGCCTGCTACGCCTACTGCGAGTATGAATATCTGCACAGGGGCTATCAGCAGATGAACAGCATCGGGCTGGACTGTATGGACGGCGAAGATCAGGACCGCCACCTGATCGATATGCCCCACGCGGCCTTTGCGGCCATGCCGCCGGAGCGTGTGGCGGACTTCAACGCCAAGTACGGCCATCTGGGCCTGCACTGGATGCAGGTGGGCGCGCAGAATGCCGACGGCCTGTGCTACTACGACATCGTGCGCGGTGGAATGGACAAAGGCGTTGGCCTTGCCGACCTGTGCGAAAAGATGGGCCTGACACTGGCCGATGCCGTGGCGGCAGGCGATTCTGCCAACGATGTGGCTATGCTGAAGGCAGCGGGCCTTGGCTGCTGCATGGCAAACGGCACGCCGGACGCAAAGGCTGCCGCCGACCGCATCATTGGCGATGTGCGGGAGGACGGCCTTGCCGACCTGATCGATGAGCTGTGGTTCGACGGCCCCGCAGCAGTGCCGTCCGGCCGCGACCTTGGCTCGCCTTGGGATAAAATTGAAAGTGCAGGCGGACAATGAGCTTTGAACCGGTGTATAACGAACACAGCCGGGCGCTGATCCTGGGCACATGGCCCAGCCCCAAAAGCCGGGAGATGGCCTTTTACTACGGCCACCCGCAGAACCGCTTCTGGCCCATGATGGCCGCGCTGACCGGTGAGCCGGTGCCTGCCCGTGAGGACATTGAAGCCAAAAAGCAGATCATCCTGCGCCATGGGCTGGCCCTCTGGGACACGCTGGAACGCTGCACCATCACCGGCGCAGCGGATGCTTCCATCAAGGATGCAGTGCCGAATGATATTGCCGTTCTGCTGGCAAAGGCACCCATCGAAGCAGTATTCTGCAACGGAGCCACCGCATACCGGATCTATACAAAGTATCTGCAGCCGGTGTCCGGCATTGCAGCGGTAAAGCTGCCCAGCACCAGCCCGGCAAACGCTGCCTGCCGCCCGGAAAAGCTGCGCGAAATCTGGGGCGCGGCCCTCTTGCCGTGGATCAACAAATGATGGCCAGGTTGTAAATTATCCGTGAAAGCCTTGCGTTTTTCGCGGGGTGCGGTATTATGGGTAACATAAGGGGCAATGCCCCGGACAAGGAGAAGAAACATGAGCAAGATCATCCGCACCAGAAAGCCCAGCGTTCTGCCATTTTATGCAATGGCACTGGTCTTTTTGGTATTGTGCGCGGTACTGCCGGTGTATAAGCTGTGGGCGCTTCTGGCGGCGCTGGGCGGTGCATTTGTGGCCTTTGGTGCGGCACAGAAGGTCTGCCCGCCCCGGGTGGTGGAGCACGAAGTGCCTTTCCACACCGGTGTGGAGGATGTGGACGCGATGCTGACCGACATTCAGCAGAAACTGGATACCCTGCACACCCTCAACGAGCAGCTGCCGGACCCGCAGCTCTCTGCCGCCATGACCCGCATGGAAAAGGCGGGCCGCTCCATTGTGGAAGCGGTGGAAGCAAACCCGGAAAAGGCAAAGCAGGTGCGCAGGTTCGCAAACTATTACCTGCCGGATGCGGTGAACGTTCTGCAGCAGTATGCAAAGCTGGCAAAGCAGGGCGTGCGCGGCGAGAATGCCGCAGCCATCCGTACCGAGGTGGAGCACAATGCTGCTTCCATTGCCACGGCGTTTGAAAACCAGCTGGATGCCCTGTACGCCGCCGAGAGCATGGACCTTTCTGCAGATATCACGGTGCTGCAGAACATGCTCAAAGGGCAGGGCCTGAGCTAAGAAAAAAGGTAAACGGTATTTGGAAAGGAAGGAATCTCTTATGGCTGATAATACATTCAACTTTGACCTCGATGCACCCGCAGTACCCACCCTGACGCTGGACCCCACCCCGGCAGAAGAGGAAAAGGCAGCACCCGCCCAGCAGGAAGCTGCCGCACCGGAGCAGCCGCAGGTGAACCTGACCCCGGAAGAACAGGCCATGGTGGATCAGTTTGCTGAAAAGATCGATATTACCAACAGCCAGCAGGTGCTGCAGTACGGCTCCGCCTGTCAGAAGAAGATCGGCGATTTCTCCGAAGCTGCGCTCTCCAAGGTGTCCACCAAGGATCTGGGCGAGGTGGGCGACATGATCACCAGCCTGATCGGTGAGCTGAAAAGCTTTGATGCAGGCGAGGAGGAGAAAAAGGGCATCCTCGGCTTCTTCAAGAAGAAGGGCGACCAGCTGGATGCCATGAAGATGAAGTACAACAAGGCCGAGACCAACGTGGAAAAGATCCAGTCCATGTTGGAGGGCCATCAGGTGCAGCTGCTCAAGGACATCGCCATGCTGGATAAGATGTATGATCTGAACATGGCCTACTTCAAGGAGCTGAGCATGTATATTCTGGCCGGCAAAAAGAAGCTGGCCGATGTGCGGGCAAACGAGCTGCAGCAGGCCATGGACAAGGCCAAGGTTTCCGGCCTGCCGGAGGACGCACAGGCGGCTCGTGATCTGGCCGACCAGTGCGAGCGGTTTGAGAAAAAGCTCTACGATCTGGAGCTCACCCGCAACATCAGCCTGCAGATGGGCCCCCAGATCCGCCTTTTGCAGAACAACAACACCATGATGGCAGAAAAGATCCAGTCCACCATCGTCAACACCATCCCGCTGTGGAAGAACCAGATGGTGCTGGCGCTGGGTCTGGCCCACACTCAGAAGGCCATGCAGGCCGAGCGTGCCGTGACCGACATGACCAACGACCTGCTCAAGAAGAACGCAGAGGCCCTGAAGATGGGTACCATCGAGACCGCAAAGGAATCTCAGCGCGGTGTGGTGGACATCGAGACCCTGCAGCAGACCAACAAGAGCCTGATCGAGACGCTGGACGAACTGAACAAGATCCAGAGCGAGGGCCGCGCAAAGCGCGCCGCCGCCGAGCAGGAGCTGACCCGCATCGAGGACGAACTGAAAACCAAAATGATGGAGATCCGGAGCTGAAATGGCAAACGCTGATTTTTCTCAGAACAAACAAACCGCTCCCGGCGGCTTTGACGCGGGCAGCTACCGCGAAAAAGCAAAGCCGGAGCAGGCCGTAACGCTGACGCCCCGCCAGCAGAAGCTGGCCGCACTGGAAGCAAAGCTGCCCGCTGCGCTTTCCACCCGGGCGGCGGCGCTGGCCTTGAGCGTAGTGGTGATGCTGGCCGCCTTTTTCGGCTTTGGCAGCGCCAAGCTGCGCGGCAAGTACAACACTGCCCGTCAGTGGTTCACCGCAGGGGTCGCCGCCGACAACGGTTATAACCTGAGCGAGGAGCTGACCACCCGGGAGAACACGGCGGCGAACATTCTGACCACTGCATCCAACACCCTTGGCGCAGACAGCGCCGAGGTGCTGGCTGCACAGACTGCACTGAACGATTTCTCCGCTTGTCTGCAGGCGGTGCAGAACGGCGGCAAAAGCCAGTCGCTGACCTCGCTGCCCTATTATCAGGGCAGCACGATGCACGCGCTGTATCAGGCCGATCAGGCACTGGGCGCTGCCATCGACCAGCTGTATGCAAAATTGCAGGAGCAGGCCGCAGACCCCATGAAGATGGGTGCGGTGCAGGGGCAGTACGGCCAGTTCAACAGCGCAGCCACCATCATTGGTACTTTGCAGTACAATACGGCGGTGTATGAATATCAGAAGGAAGTCGGCGGCTTCCCGGCCAGTGTGCTGGGCGCTTTGTCCGGCGTGAAGGAGGTTGAACCCTTCGCATGAAAAACTTTGCAAAACGCATCAGCGCACTGGTGCTGGCCGTGGTGGTCAGCGCGGCGGTGCTGTGCCCGGCGGCCTTTGCCGCCCAGCTGCCCAGCCTGCCCAAGGATCAGTGCGTGGTGGACGATGCCGGTGTGCTGAGCAGCAGCACCGTGCAGACCATCACCGAGCTGAACGCCCAGCTGGAATCCAGCTGCAGCGGCGCACAGATCGGTGTACTGACAGTAGAATACACAGGCAATGATTCCACAGAGGATTACGCCACACAGGCTTTCAACGCCTGGGGTATCGGTTCGTCCTCCAACAATAACGGTGTTCTGATCCTGCTTGTGATGGAGTCGGCACAGTATGCGGACGGCGACTACTACCTGACCTATGGCGACGGCTTCCGCAACACCACGCTGGCAAAGCAGTCCAGCGCCATCGCCCAGACCATGGAAGATCAGTTTGCCGCAAAGGATTATGACGGCGCAGTGACTACCTGTGCCCGCAACGTGGCAAACACCATCGCGGATATTTACGGAGTCAGCCTTTCCGGCGGCAACGGCAGCACCGTGCAGCCCGGCTATCAGGGCGGGCAGAGCAGCGGCGGCAGCACCCTGACCGACATCCTGACCCTTGTGGTCAGCGTTGTGCTGCTCATCGTCATTATCCGGTCGGTGGCCTATGTTTTTGCCAGCCCCTGCGGCTGGCTGTGGTGCTTCGGTGGGCCGCGGCCTCCCCGTGG
>OKUM01000784.1_pt1 | contig 17680 bp, 20 predicted proteins | sample 1606801 | NCBI WGS metagenome assembly OKUM01 (sample SAMEA3882546, study PRJEB24775) | human gut metagenome | biome: human-associated habitat; feature: intestine environment; material: feces | place: Netherlands | collected 2009/2010
CTGCGTGGATTTTACGGCCCCTACGTTACGAGCCATGCCCCCAATTCATAAATGTGTCGCAAAAGGCGCTCCACATTTATTTCATTGACGGCTGTCGAGTGTGTCCGTTGGACGCACGGTATAAAAATAGAACGAAACAACCTCTTGTGTGAGCAAGCTCCCACCGAGGTATTCCGTTCTATTTTTGCATGGCTCGTAACTCTCAAGTTAATATTTCTTCCAGCAGGACGGCAGCAGGATCACGAGCATGGGGAAGAGCTCCAGTCTGCCGGCCAGCATATCGAACATCAGCACGCATTTGGACAGGGGACTGAACAAAGCGAAATTCTGGGTGGGACCGACTAATTCCAGACCGGGACCGATATTGTTCAGGGTGGCCAGTACTGCGGTAAAGTTTGTGCTCAGGTCATATTCGTCCAGACAGACGATCAGCAGGGAAACGAAGAGTACGATAAAATAAGCCGTCATATAGACATTGGTGGAACGAAGCGTCTCGTGGGACAGATTGTGTCCGTCCATCTTGATCTTTTTCACCATCCGGGGATGGATCATCATGGACAGCTCCTTGCGGATCGCCTTGAAGAGGATCAGCACACGGGATACCTTTATACCGCCGCCGGTACTGCCGGCACAGGCGCCGATCATCATCAGGAGCAGAAGGATCGTCTTCGACAACTGCGGCCACATATTGAAATCCGTGGTGGCAAATCCGGTGGTGGTGATGATCGTTCCTACCTGGAAAAAGGAGTGTCGCAGTGTCTCTCCCAAAGTTGCATAGAGCGGGCGGATATTCCAGGCGATCGTCAGAGCACTGGCGAAAATGATCAAAAAATACCAACGGACTTCTTCGATGGAAAAAGCTTCCTTAAACTGCCTGCTTAACAGACAGAAATATACCGTATAATTGACACCGCTTAAGATCATCAGTACCGTTACGGCATTCTGTATCAGTGGAGAGTAACCGCCGATACTGCTGTTTTTGATACCGAAGCCACCGGTGCCGACACTGCCGAAGGTCGTACACAGGGAATCAAACAGCGGCATACCACACAAGCATAGCATGATCACGCCCAGAACAGTGATCGCCATATAAAGTCCATAGAGGATTTTCGCAGTATCCCGTACTCTCGGTACCAGCTTGCTGACGGAAGGACCGGGGCTCTCCGCACGCATCAGGTTCATGGTGGAGCCTCCCATCATCGGCAGGATCGCCATAATGAATACGAATACGCCCATACCGCCGATCCAGTGAGTGAAGCTGCGCCAGAACAGGCTGGCATAGCTGAGTGCTTCCACGTCGGACAGGATACTGGAACCTGTGGTAGTAAAGCCGGAGATCGTCTCGAAGAGAGCATCAATATAAAAAGGGATCTCTCCGGTGAGAACGAAGGGAATCGCACCGAAAACAGACATGACAAACCATCCCAGTGCAACGGCGGTGAAGCCTTCCCTGACGTACAATTCCTTAAAACGTCCTGTGTGCCTGAAGCTTAATAATTTTCCCAAAATGAAACAAACAACTGCGGTCGCCAGATAGATCAGTGCCACATGATATTCTCCGTAGATCATACCAACGATCCAGGGAAGCAGTAAAAATAAAGCTTCAAATTGTAAAATAAATCCGATAATAAAACTCAATATCGCAAAATTCATGATAATGTCCTTTTATAAAATTACCCTTCAATAATATCTTTAATATCATTCAGCCGTGCATGTGTCAGTACTACGACCACATAATCGCCTACATGGAGTTCATCCTGACCACTGGGGATAATAGCCTGTCCTCCGCGGACGATGGAACAGACCAGGATATTTTTCCGGATGTGCAGACGGTTCAGAGGTACATTGGTAACGGCAGAATCCTCTTTGATGTAGAATTCCAGTGCTTCCGCATGACCGTCTTCCAGCTTATACAGATTCTCCACATTACTGTTGAGAGATTCGTTCATGGACCGTGCGTATTTAATGATCATATCTGCAGTCACCAGGCGTGGATAGGAGATCGTATCCAGTTTGATATCACTTAAGACCCCACTGAAGTTGATACGGTTGATCTTGGTGACTACCTTTGCGCGGGAAGTCCGTTTCGCATACAGTGACAGGAGGATATTTTCCTCATCCAGTCCGGTCAGTGCAGCAAAAGCATCCACGTTCTCCAGACCTTCCTGTATCAGAAGACGTTCATCCGTACCGTCACCGCAGATGATGGAAGCCTTGGGAAGCAGCTCGCTCAGATGCTCACAGCGGGCGGGATCCTGATCGATGATCTTGGTATGGATGCCGACTTCTAAAAGTCTTCTTGCCAGATAATAAGCAATGGTTCCGCCACCGACGATCATGGCAGTACGTGCCCTGCCGGCGCCGATACCGATCTTTTTGAAGAAATCATTGGCCTTGGGAGGAGTGGACACAATAGCAACCACATCGCCTTCCCGGAATACAAAATCACCCCTGGGGATCAGCACCTGATCACCTCTGGTGACCATACATACCAGTACATCACATTTTAAGGTGGTACGGATATGGATCAGTTCATAATTATTTAAGAGACAGTCATGGGTCACGCGGAAATGCAGAAGCTCGATCCTTCCCTTGGAAAAAGTATCGATCTTAACTGCGGAAGGGAACTGGAAGATTCGGGCGATCTCAGCTGCACTGGACAGCTCCGGGTTGATGATCATGGCAAGCCCCAGTTCTTCCCGCAGAAAAGCAATCTCATTATTGTAGATTGGATTGCGGACACGGGCGATGGTCTTACAATGTCCTGCCTTTTTCGCAATGACACAGCACAGAAGGTTCTGTTCATCGGATCCGGTCACGGCGATCAGCAGATCAGCATGGTCAATGCCGGCCTCGGACAGTGTCTGGAAGCTGACACCATTTCCTACGATGCCCATGGCATCCAGATCATCCGTGATGGAATTCACTTTTTCCTCATTTGTATCAATTACGGTGATATTGTGATTTTCACCTCCCAATTGTTCTACCAGGGTGTAGCCTACTTTGCCGCAGCCCACAATGATAATGTTCATAAATATCCTCCAAAATGAAATTCATAAAGACAATATCAATCATTATAGCACACTATAGAAAAAAAGAGAAGAATGGAAGGAATATCTTGTCCGCGGAAACATATATTGAACTATTCAGAAACACGATACATGGAAATCATGGGAAACATCGAATCAGAAATATCAGCCGGGATGCGGGGAAAAGCACTGATTTGCTATGGGAGGTGGAACATGGACAGCCTGCTTCGGATCTTTCCGCAAAAGAGAAGAGATTTTTGGAAAGTGACCGCGGACAAAGCACAGGAGGTATGTGAGATCAGGCTCCGGGTGGACAGGCCGGTGATCATTGAAACTTCCCGGGGAGATTTTTTTCTGGATCATAGCGGAATCTGGCGGGAGGAACCATATGGGGCATACTCCGTGACGGAGACGGAGATCCGGGACCTGATCGCCTATTTGTGTCAGGATTCCGTCTACGCCTACGCGGATGAGATCAGACAGGGATTTCTTACAGTGGAAGGGGGACACAGGATTGGTTTAAGCGGACAGGCTGTGCTGGAAAATGAGAATAGTCTGCGGACACTGAAAAATATATCCTTTGTAAATATCCGCGTAGCTCATGAAATCAGGGGTGTCGCAGATAAAATACTTCCGGAGCTTTATAAAGCGGGACGATTTCAAAATACGCTGATCGTATCACCGCCGGGATTCGGTAAGACTACGTTGCTCCGGGATCTGATCCGGCAGCTGTCCGACGGCAATGCTTACGGACCGGGACTTCGGGTAGGAGTGGTAGATGAGCGCTCGGAGCTGGCCGGGTCTTACCGGGGGAGACCCCAGAACGATCTGGGTATGCGGACGGATGTGCTGGATGCCTGCCCGAAAGCTTTGGGGATGTTATTGTTATTACGGTCAATGTCACCGCAGGTGATCGCTGTGGATGAACTGGGGGAAGAACAGGATCTGAGAGTGCTTCACATGGCCGCATCCGGCGGCTGCAGCCTGCTGGCTACGGTGCATGGGGCAGGGGAAGAGGATGCAGCCAGACGTCTGGGTGGAGAATATATGAGAGAAATGTTTGCCCGCATTGTGATCTTGAAAGGGAGGGGGCGGATGGAATGCAGATGCTTGGAGGGGGGATGATCCTCTGCGGCTGCCTGGGGCTGGGTATGTGGTATCGCGGGCAGTTTTTGATGAGGTTACATATGACCAGGGAACTGATCTGTCTTCTGGATCAGTGGATCAGTGAGATCCGTTATAACAGATCTACACTGCCGGAAGGATGCAGACAGATCGGCAGACAGCGGGAAGACCGGTTGGGAGAGATCTGTAACAGGGTATATCGGGAATACGCAGAGGCGGGAGGAACCGGTTTCCTGGAAATCGCCGGAGAGAGTTTTCGCAGGCAGTTGGAAGCGTTGCCGTTAAAAAAAGAAGAAATCGATCAATTCCTGATTTTTGCGGGAAAAGAAGGGTATGCGGATGAGACCATGCAGATTCGGGCGATGGAATTGTCCAAAGAGGGATTGGAGCGGACAGCCACAGCACAACAGCGGGAAATTACGCAGAAATGTCGGCTGGCGGTAGGACTGGGTGCTATGAGTGGGATGTTTTTGGTGCTCCTGTTGCTCTGAAAGATAAAAAACAGGACAAAAAAGGACGGGGAAAGATGGAAATAGGACTGATCTTTAAAATAGCAGCGGTAGGGATCCTGGTTACGATACTCAGTCAGGTCCTGAAACACAGCGGCAGGGAGGAACACGCTTTTCTGATAAGTCTGGCGGGACTGATTCTGGTCCTCAGCTGGATTGTTCCTTATATTTATGATCTGTTCGATACCGTGCAGACCCTGTTCTCGTTTTAGGAGGAAAAATGGCAGAGATCATCAAAATCGCATTGTTGGGAATTACCGGAGTATTGTTTGCTATTCAATTCAGGCAGCAGAGACCGGAATATGCATTACTGATCGGTTTCGCACTGAGTATCCTGGTATTTTCTTTTGTGTGCCGGATGGCGGGAAATTTGTTGGAAGAGTTTCGGGGATTGCAGCAATATCTCGGAGATTCTAAGGGATACCTTGGGATTCTGATGAAGGTGGTGGGGATTACTTATCTGTGTGAATTCAGTGCCGGTATCTGCAAGGATGCCGGATTCTCGTCTGTCTCGGATCAACTTGAAATCCTGGGGAAGCTGTCGGTGCTGTTTGCGGGCCTGCCGATCCTCCTGTCGGTGATCCGGCAGATCTACAGTATGATGTAGGAGCGCGGAGACAGATGGATACGATGTGGCAGGAATATGGGATAGAGGAATTGGAAAAGGGAATGCAGAAGCTGTTCCCGACTTTTCGAATCTCTGTGACAGATCTGATGACACAGATCCTGCAGGGAGATATTCTGGGGGCGGTGGGGTGTCTGTTGAAAGAAGTCATACGGGAAATGAGCAATTCCGCCACCGGTATCAGAAATATATTGATCTGGTTGATTGTACTGGGGATTCTGTCGGCATTGCTGATTCATTTTGTGGAAGTATTTGATAAACACCAGATCGCCGATCTGAGTTTTTATTTTATCTATCTGTTAATGGGTGTGATTCTTCTGCAATGTTTTTCGGGAGTATTGGAAACGGCCAGAGAAACGGTGGAGAATATAGTACTTTTTGTCCGGCTGATGGTGCCGACCTTTCTGTTGACCGTAGGCGTGGCTTCGGGACCGGTTACGGTGGGAGCCGGGTACCAGCTTATGCTATTGTTGATCTACGGCACGGAGAAAATTCTTCTGGGAGTGGTGCTCCCGCTGATTTACAGCTATTGTCTGCTGACGATGATCAACGGAATCTGGGTAGAGGAAAAACTGGCACTTTTGGCGGATTTACTGGAAAAGCTGATTGGATGGATCCTGAAGGCTTCCCTGGGTGTGGTCACAGGAATCAGTCTGTTCCAGTCGCTGATCACACCGGTGGTGGATTCCTTGAAAAATTCCGCAGTGGAGAAGGCTGTCTCGGTATTGCCGGGGATCGGAAATGCTGCGGATGGGGTTCTGGAGCTGGCGCTGGGATCGGCAGTTGTGATCCGGAATAGTGTAGGAGTATTGTTACTGTTACTGCTGGTGGCAGGGTGTGCGGTTCCCTTATTACAGATTTTGTTCACGGCAGGATTTATCAAATGTGCCACGGCATTTATGGGAATCGTCAGTGATAAAAGAATTACCAATTGCACGGATCGTATGGGAAATGCCATGATGCTTTTGTTCCGTACCGTGGGAACGGCGCTGCTGTTGTTTATGGTCACACTGGCGCTTCTGGCGATCGGCAGCAGGGGGATATAGAAAATGCAGTGGTTATATCATGTGATCGGACAAGTGGGGATTTTCCTGATCTGTGCGCAGACATTGATACATTTCAGACCCAGAGAGTCCTATGAAAAATATTTAAAACTTTTGTTGTCGGTCATGCTTCTGATCCAGTTATTGCAGCCGCTTTTGACGGTGCTGGGAGGGGATGAAATCGCAGGCACCGACGTGCAGGCGGCGGAGTTCGCAGAGGAAATCCGGACCGTATTGGAACAGGCGGCTGTGCAGGCAGAACAGACAGAAGATGAGATACAGGCGGTCACAGATACTGCGGCGGAAGTAACGGAAGAAACGGAACCTCCGGACGCTTCGGACCCGGTGAAGATCCGGGTGGAAATCCCGGAAATAGAGGAAGCAGAAATAAAAATCCGGTAGAAAGAGGACGGGAAATGATGGAAAAATTATTGGGAAAAAAATGGTTTAGCAGAGATAATCTGTTGCTGCTGGTCCTGCTGGGAGTCCTGTTGTTCGTCATTGCACTGCCGGTAAAAAAGGAAGACAGCGGAAAGGGGCAGGAGAAGGAAAATGCAGCGGCGATGCTGGAAGAGCTAACGGCATCCACACAGACAGTGACCGCCGGCAGCACGTAAGAATATGCGGCATATCTTGAAGAAAAGTTAAAAAAGATGCTGGAAGCGGTACGGGGACTGGGGGAGGTCGAGGTCATGGTCACACTGGAATCTTCGGAGGAGAAGATCGTGGAAAAAGATATGACGGCAGAACGGTCCAATACCGAGGAACAGGATGCTGCCGGAGGAGCCAGGACGGTAAATACCTCTAATACAGAGTACCGGACGATATACCGGGAGGATACGGGAGGGGATCCTTTTGTCGTGAAGACCATTACACCGAAAGTGGAGGGGGTACTGATCGTAGCGGAAGGCGCGGGGAAGGGCAATATGGCCGGTGAGATCACGCAGATCATCCAGGCACTGTTCGGAGTGGAAGCGCACAGGATCAAGGTGTTGGAAAAATAAAGAGCGGGAAACATATCCGGCGAAAGGGGTACATACAATAGAGTATAAAATCAAGAAGGCAGATACAGGCCTTTGGAAAAGGGGAACGCAGTGAAAAACTTAATCAAGAAAAATCAGCTTATGATTACCGCACTTGCCATTATGATAGCCATTGCAGGTTATCTGCAGTTTGCGGGGACCAACCTGGAAAAGGAGTATCTGGCGGCGGATGATGCGGATACATTAAGTGCGGTGGACTCCACGGATATCGTTACCGATATGGAAAGTCTGGATTCCGATATGGATATTGTAATGGAGGATTATCTGGAGGAAGATATGCAGGTGGCGGAAGCAACACCGGAGGAAGGAGAGATTCCCGGGGAAGCAGTGCTGACCGGAACAAGTGGTGTGGAAGTGCTGTCTGCTGCCAGACTTTCCAAGGAACAGACCAGAGCCCGCAACAAGGAGACACTGCTGGAGATCATTAATAGTACGGAACTGAGTGATGCGCAGAAACAGGAGGCGGTGGACAGCATGGTGCGCATGACGGATATTGCGGAAAAAGAAGCGGCAGCAGAAGTGCTTCTGCAGGCAAAAGGATTTCAGGAAGCCGTGGTCAGCATCAACGGGGATGCCGTGGATGTGGTGATCAATGCAGCGGAACTGTCCGATGCACAGAGAGCGCAGATTGAAGATATTGTAAAAAGAAAGACGGATATTGCGGCGGAAAATATTGTTATCAGCACCATTGTACAGTGATATTTTTGTGTACATAGGAAAGAATTTATGTTATGATACCAAGGGTTACAAGCCAAAAGTCTACGCAAGCTTGCTTGCAGGAGACTTTTAGGATTAGGAACCCGTACCACATGAGCAAGTAGCCATTTTCAAGGAAAATGAGCGGATTGTGAATGTGGTTCAGATTGAGAGAGTGCGAAGCACGGAACAATCTGGAAGGTATCATAATAACCCGGAAAAGAAAAAGGAAAAATGATGAAGAGAGTCTTTTTAATTGTACTGGACAGCTTCGGTATCGGTGAAATGCCGGATGCCGAAGCTTACGGCGATATCAATGTAAATACGCTAAGAAGTGTATCCAAAAGTCCGTATTTCCATATGGAACATATGCGGGATATGGGATTATTTCAGATCGATGGTGTGGGAGTGGGAGAGAAAACCGAACATCCCACAGCGGCTTATGCCCGTATGACGGAACGTTCGAGAGGAAAGGATACGACCATAGGACACTGGGAGATTGCCGGTATCTATTCGCCAAAGCCTCTTCCTACGTATCCCAACGGTTTCCCGGAGGAGGTTCTGGAAGAGTTCCGGCTGCGCACCGGAAGAGATATTCTGTGTAATAAACCTTATTCCGGCACCCAGGTCATTGCGGATTATGGGGATGAACACGTACGCACCGGCAAGCTGATCGTATATACTTCGGCAGACAGCGTATTTCAGATCGCTGCACATGAGGATGTGGTTCCTGTGGAACAGTTATACGATTATTGTCGTATTGCCAGACAGATATTACAGGGAGAACACGGCGTGGGTCGTGTCATTGCCAGACCTTTTGTAGGTGAGAGCGGACATTACACCCGTACTCCCAGGAGACATGATTTCTCTCTGCTGCCGCCCGCAGTTACCATGCTGGATCAGCTGAAGGCTGCAGGAAAGGATGTCATTGCAGTAGGCAAGATCCAGGATATTTTCGTGGGCAAGGGGATTACCGAGCATGTCTATACTTCCGGCAATGCAGAGGGAATTCAGCAGACACTGGAATATCTGGATAAGGATTTTGAAGGACTGTGTTTTATTAACCTGGTGGATTATGACATGCTCTACGGTCATAGAAGAGATGTGGACGGTTATGCGAAGGCACTGGCATATTTTGATGAGAAGCTGCCGGAGATCCAGGCACATATGAGACCGGAGGATATTCTGATGATCACGGCGGATCACGGCTGCGATCCCGCCTATACGAAGACTACGGATCATACCAGAGAGTACACACCGTTTCTCATGTACGGAGCACCGGTGGTTCCCGGCAATCGCGGAACCCGGCCTGCTTTTTCCGATATTGGTGCGACGGTACTGGACTATTTCGGGATCCAACCGGAATTTGAAGGTAACTCTGTATTAAAGGCAGATCCGTCATAGAAAGCAGATTATCAAATCTGCAAAAATAGATTTTTGATATATTTGGAGGACTATAATAGTGAGTAATTATACAGAAGAGATCAATCGTCGCCGGACCTTTGCCATTATCTCTCACCCGGATGCCGGAAAGACGACCCTGACAGAAAAGTTCCTGCTCTACGGAGGAGCCATTAACCTGGCGGGAAGTGTAAAAGGTAAGGCAACCGCAAGACATGCTGTATCCGACTGGATGCAGATCGAGAAGGACAGAGGTATCTCTGTTACCTCTTCCGTATTACAGTTCGAGTATGACGGTTATTGTATTAATATTCTGGATACCCCGGGACATCAGGATTTCTCGGAGGATACTTATCGTACTCTTATGGCAGCGGACTCCGCAGTCATGGTCATTGACGTGTCCAAGGGCGTCGAGGCGCAGACGAGAAAGCTGTTCAAGGTCTGCGTTATGCGCAAGATTCCTATTTTTACATTCATCAACAAGATGGACCGTGAGGCAAGGGATACCTTTGAGCTGTTAGACGATATTGAGAAGGAGTTGGGAATCGCTACCTGTCCGATCAACTGGCCCATCGGTTCCGGCAAGGGATTCCAGGGCGTATACGACCGTGAGAAAAAGTGTGTGATCGCTTACTCCGATACGGAGAAGGGTACAAAAGAGGGAACTTCCACGGAGATCCCCATACAGGATGAGGAACATTTGAAAGAACTCATCGGAGAAGATGCGGCGGACAAGCTGTTGGGAGAGGTGGAACTGTTGGATGGTGCCAGCGCGGAGTTTGACCTGGATGAGGTACAGAAAGGTAATCTGACTCCGGTATGCTTTGGTTCCGCACTGACGAATTTCGGTGTGGAGATATTCCTGAAACATTTTTTGAAGATGACCACCACTCCACTGCCCAGAAAGGCAGACATTGGTCTGATCAATCCTACGGAGCATGAGTTCAGTGCCTTTGTATTCAAGATTCAGGCTAATATGAACAAGGCTCACAGAGACCGTATCGCATTCATGCGTATCTGCTCCGGTAAATTCGATGCCAACATGGAGGTACGCCATGTACAGGGCAATAAAGTCATGCGTCTGTCCCAGCCCCAGCAGATTATGGCAGATGAGCGAAAAATCTTAAACGAGGCCTATGCCGGAGATATTATCGGTGTGTTCGATCCCGGTATCTTCTCCATCGGTGATACTCTGTGTATGCCCAAGGAAAAGTTCCAGTACGAAGGAATTCCCACTTTCGCACCGGAGCATTTTGCCAGAGTACGTCAGGTGGATACCATGAAGAGAAAACAGTTCGTCAAGGGTGTGGAACAGATCGCGCAGGAAGGTGCCATTCAGATCTTCCAGGAGTTCAATACCGGTCTGGAAGAGATCATCGTAGGTGTAGTCGGCGTGCTGCAGTTTGATGTCTTGAAATACCGCCTGGAGAACGAATATAATGTGGAGATCCGTCTGGAGAATCTGCCTTATGAGCATATCCGCTGGATCGAGAATAAGGACGAGATCGATCTGGCCAAGCTGTCCGGTACCTCAGATATGAAGAAGGTCAAAGATATGAAAGGCAATCCTTTGCTTCTGTTTGTGAATTCCTGGAGTATCGGTATGACCCTGGATCGCAATAAGGGGCTGGTACTGACAGAGTTTGGCAGGAATTGATCAGAAAACAGTAAAGTGTGTAGGGGGAACAGAATGCGGGAGATGAAAAAAATATTTGCCGGAATTCTCATGACAGTTCTTCTGACAGGGTGCTCTTCACAGGAGATTTTGTCGGAAGTGCCGCAGACCATCGTATTGCCCGAGGAACAGATCGATAGTCTGCCCATGCAGGAAGAGGATCCAACGTCCGCAGAAACCGAAAATACAGAGAGCTTTTCCCTCCTGGAGGAGGGAGGCTCTCGTTTTGCATATGAGAGTCTGGAAGCTCCGGAACAGATCTGGTATCTGGAGATCGAACAGGCACTGGGAGAGATGGAAGGCACGGTCAAACTGTCCACGGATCCCCTGGAGCAGGGACTGGATGAGCAGGACATCGATAAAATCTTCCAGTGTGTGATGATCGATCATCCGGAGATTTTTTATGCCACAGGATATACCTATACGAAATATTCCAGAGGAGAAAAAACGGTTGGAATTGATTTCGCAGGAAGCTATGAGCTGACGGAAGAGGAAGCAATAGTCCGGGCGGAACAGATCCGGAAAATAACGGCGGACTGGATACGCGGAATCGGCGAGGACAAAAGCGAGTATGAAAAAGTAAAGGCAGTGTACGAGCAGATCATTTTTGCGACGGACTATGACCTGAATGCCCCGGACAACCAGAATATCTGCTCCGTATTCCTGGAAGGAGCGTCTGTCTGCCAGGGATATGCCAAAGCAACGCAATATCTGTTGAACCATCTGGGAGTTATGTGTACGCTGGTGCAGGGAACCGTGGATACCGGAGAGGCGCATGCCTGGAATCTGGTCAGGGTGGACGGAGATTATTATTATGTGGATACCACATGGGGAGATGCTTCCTATCGCATGGAGGATGGCAGCGAACAGGAGGGATTGTCGGAGATCAATTATGATTATCTGTGTGTCACAACGGAGGATATTCTGCGTACGCACCGGATCGAGGGCGTGGTGGCCATGCCGGAATGTACGGCTATGGAGGCCAATTATTATGTCCGTGAGGGCAATTATTTTACGGAATATAACAGGGAACAGCTGCAGAGGATCTTTGATGCGGCCAGAGAAATGGGCAGAACGGATATTACGCTGAAATGTGCGGATGAGACCTGTTATCGTGAAATCTGCCGGGTGTTGATCGATGAACAGGAGATATTCTCTTACATTCCGGACAGCAACAGTACGATCTCCTATGCACAGAACGGGAAACAATTATCCTTGACTTTTTGGGTGACAAATGAATGAATCTTTGGTAGAATAGATACAAATAGTTTTTCATAGATTTACAGATAATCAGGAGGAACATATATCATGGAAAGAGAAATAGATAAAAAGAACCTGGTATTAAAAGAAGATGAAAGCATCGGTACCGTACAGATCGCAGATGATGTAGTGGCTATGATCGCATCTCTGGCAACGACCGAGGTGGATGGCGTCAGCGCAATGGCCGGCAACATTACCAACGAACTGATGAGCAAAGTCGGTGTGAAGAATCTGACCAAGGGCGTAAAAGTAGAGGTTCAGGACAAGAACGTAACGGTAGATCTGGCAGTGACCATGGAATACGGATACAATATTCCCGCAACCTGTCAGGCAGTACAGCAGAAGGTGAAAAACGCCATTGAGAATATGACGGGACTGACCTGCTCTGATGTGAACATCCGTATTGCCGGTGTGAACATGAAGAAGGACAAATAAGAGGAATTACAGGAAGATATTATGGGAAGACACGAGCAGAGAGAACAGGTTTTTAAGCTTTTATTCCGTGTGGAGTTTCATTCACCGGAAGATATGCCGGAACAGCTTGCATTGTTCCGCGAGAATAATGAGGAAGTTCCTTCCTGGCAGGATGCGGATGCCATTGCAGCCCGTTTCGAGAAGATTAAGGACAAGATCCCGGAACTGGATAAACTGTTGAATGAGAATACCGAAGGCTGGGATACCACCCGTGTGGGAAAGGTAGAACTCGCAGTGTTACGTCTGGGTGCGTATGAGCTGCGTTATGATGACGATATCCCGGACGGGGTAGCGATCAACGAGGCGGTGGAGATCGCCAAAAAATACGGTCAGGAGAGCTCCGGCGGATTCGTCAATGCGATCCTTGCCAAGATTATGAAGTCCGGTGAGTAGAATACAAAATGTAGTCAGCGTACGACAACTGAATACTTATATCAAAAATATGTTCACGCAGGATTACTTTTTACAGACGGTGTTTGTAAAAGGTGAGGTAAGCAACTGTAAATACCATCCCTCTGGACATATTTATTTTACGTTAAAGGATTCTGCAAGTGCCCTGAACTGTATTATGTTCGCGGGAGACCGCAGAGGACTTGCTTTCCGTCTGACGGAAGGGCAGCAGGTGATCGCGAAAGGTTCGGTGAGCGTTTTTGAGCGGGACGGCAGATATCAGCTGTATGTGAAGGAAGTAACCTTAGACGGTGCCGGTGCCCTGTATGAAAAATACGAACAGTTAAAACGGGAACTGGCGGAAGAGGGCATGTTCGCTCCGGAATATAAGCAGCCGATCCCCAAATACATTCACACCCTTGGTGTGGTGACGGCGGATACCGGTGCGGCGGTGCGGGATATCATACAGATCGCCACCAGGCGTAATCCTTATGTACAGATCATTCTGTATCCGGCACTGGTACAGGGAGCTTCTGCGGCTCCGTCGATCGTGAACGGAATCCATGCACTGGAGAGACAGGGCGTGGATGTCATGATCGTGGGACGCGGCGGCGGATCGATCGAGGATCTGTGGGCATTTAATGAGAGAATGGTGGCACAGGCAGTATTTGACTGTACGGTTCCCATCATTTCCGCGGTGGGACATGAAACAGATACCACGATCATTGACTACGTTGCGGATCTGCGGGCACCGACACCGTCCGCAGCTGCAGAACTGGCGGTGACGGCAGCAAACGACATCGATCAGGAGATCCTGAGCGGACAGGAGAGGCTGTACCGGCAGATGGACAGGGTGCTGCAGCGTAAGAGACAGCAGGCAGAACAGCGGGAGATGCGCTTGAAATATTTAAGCCCGGCCAATCGCATCCGTGAGAAGCGGACTTACAGCATACAGCTGGAAGAACGGTTAGAGAACCGGATGCAGACGATCCTGCGGGACCGCAGACACACCCTGGCACTTTATATTGAACGAATGAAGGCAGTCTCGCCGTTAGAAAAGTTGAACAGTGGTTTCTCGTATGTGGAAGCTGCGGATGGGAAAAATATCCGTTCCGTGACGCAGGTGCATGAAGGCGACAGCCTGCGGATCCGGGTAAGTGATGGCGTGATCGATACCAAAGTGGAACAGGTGCAGCAGGGAGACAGATTCACCGTGTGATCCAGGGAAGAGGACCAAGGACGGAGGTATTAATTTTGGCAGGAAAAAAGAAAGCAGAAGAACAGGAACAACGCAGTCTGGAAGAAAATTTTTCCGAACTGGAGGAGCTGATCGAACAGCTGGAAGCAGAGGATATCTCTCTGGAGGATGCGTTTACGGCATACAGTAAGGGAATGAATGTCCTGAAGCAATGCAATGAACAGATCGACCGGGTGGAAAAACAGGTTATGAAACTGAATGAAGAAGGCGGACTGGAACCTCTGGATCCGCAGTAAATATACCGGCAGGAAGAGGAAGGACGGCATTGACATGGAAGAAACGATATTCAGACAGGAATTACAGAAGAGAACGACAGCAATAGAGGATCTTTTGAAACAATATCTTCCGGCAGAGGAAGGATATCAGAAGACGGTCATTGAAGCCATGAATTACAGTCTCATGGCAGGCGGAAAGCGCTTGCGCCCCATGCTGATGCAGGAAACATACCGGATGTTGGGTGGTGAGGATGATATCATAGAGCCTTTCATGGCAGCCATTGAGATGATCCATACTTATTCGCTGGTGCACGATGATCTTCCGGCCATGGACAATGATGAATATCGTAGAGGACGCAAGACCACCTGGTCTGTATATGGCGACGGTATGGGAGTGTTAGCGGGTGACGGACTGCTCAACTATGCCTTTGAGACTGCATTCCGCGCTTTTCCGGCATACGCCGCGGGAAAAACGGTGGATGAGAATTATCCGAGAGTAGCTGCGGCACTGAATATTTTAGCCCGTAAGGCGGGGATCTACGGCATGATCGGCGGACAGAATGCAGATATTGAGGCTGAGGAACAGACCACACCCCTGACTACAGAGCAGATCCTGTTCATTCATGCCAACAAAACGGCAGCCCTGATCCAGTCAGCAATGACCATCGGTGCCACACTGGCAGGAGCCACGGACGAGGAGATCGCAGCTCTGGAGCTGTGTGCCTACAATGTCGGCATCGCATTTCAGATCCAGGACGATATTCTGGATGTGATAGGAGACAGCAGGGAGCTTGGCAAAGCCACCGGCAGCGATGCACAGAATCATAAGCAGACCTATGTGACATTACACGGACTGGAGGAATCCGGCAGGGAAGTGGAACGGCTTACCGGGGAAGCGGTAGCGGTTTTGGATGGTTTCTCGGGAGAACATGAATTCCTGAAGGAACTGTTGCTGCATCTGGTCCACAGAACAAAATAGCAGAGGAAAAGCGAATGTTACTGGATAAAATCGAAAAAGCAAATGATATTAAAAAGATAGATAAATCGGACTACGGGGAACTGGCGGAGGAGATCCGGCAGTTCCTGATTCAGAAGATCAGTGTGACCGGAGGACATCTGGGATCCAACCTGGGGGCTGTGGAACTGACCATGGCGCTTCACCTGGCTCTGAATCTTCCGGAAGACAAGATCATCTGGGATGTCGGTCATCAGTCTTATACTCATAAAATTTTAACGGGCCGCAAGGACGGCTTCGATGTCTTACGCCAGTTTCATGGCATGAGTGGGTTCCCAAAACGAAAAGAAAGCAGTTATGATGCATTTGATACCGGCCACAGCTCGACTTCCATATCGGCAGGACTGGGACTGGTAAAAGCCAGAGATCTCAAAGGGGAGAAGACGACCATTGTATCTGTGATCGGTGACGGATCCCTTACCGGAGGCATGGCATACGAAGCATTGAATAATGCTGCAAAGCTGGAGACCAATTTTATCGTTATCCTCAATGATAACAATATGTCCATCTCCGAAAATGTAGGTGGTGTGTCCAAATATCTGAATAATATCCGTACAGCAACCGGCTATCTCGATCTGAAGGAAGGAATCTATAATGCCCTGAAGAGTAAGCCGGGCGGAGACGGTATTGTAAATCGCCTGCGTCGTGCCAAGAGCAGCTTTAAGCAGCTGGTGATCCCCGGTATGTTTTTTGAGGACATGGGAGTGACTTATTTAGGCCCTGTGGATGGACATGATATCGAGGGACTGATCAAAGTCATTGAGGAAGCCAAAAGAGTCAAGGGTGCGGTGCTGATCCATGTACTGACCCAGAAGGGCAAGGGGTACGGACCGGCAGAGAAACACCCTGCCAGATTTCATGGGGCAGAACCTTTTGATATTGAGACCGGAATCCCGTCCCACCCCCGGACAGTAGCGAATTATACAGATGTATTTTCTACGGTAATGTGCAAGCTGGGGCAGCGGGATGAACGGGTGGTGGCCATTACGGCAGCCATGCCGGACGGTACCGGACTGAAGCGCTTCCGGAATATGTATCCCGACCGTTTTTTCGATGTTGGTATTGCGGAGGAGCATGCGGTTACGTTTGCGGCCGGATTGGCGGCAGGCGGCATGAAGCCGATCGTTGCGGTATATTCTTCTTTTTTACAGAGAGCATACGACCAGATTTTACATGATGTCTGTATCCAGAATCTGCCGGTGGTATTTGCCATTGACAGAGCCGGATTAGTTGGAAGCGATGGGGAGACACATCAGGGAATTTTTGATATCTCCTATCTGTCATCCATTCCGAATATGACGATCATGGCACCGAAGAATAAGTGGGAACTGTCCGATATGATCAAATATGCAGTGAATTTTGGTACACCGGTTGCAGTACGCTACCCGAGAGGTGAGGCATATGATGGACTGAAAGAGTACCGCGCACCGATCAGCATTGGAAAGTGTGAATGGATTTACCGGGAATCCGGGATCGCATTATTTGCATTGGGATCAATGGTAAAAACTGCGGTTGCAGTCCGGGATGCATTGAAAGCAGAAGGATATCCGTGCAGCATTATCAATGCGCGTTTTGCAAAACCGTTGGATGAAGACGCATTGAGGTACATTACAGAACACCATAAAGTGATCGTCACAATGGAGGAAAACGTGATCAGCGGTGGATTTGGAGAGCATGTGACCGAGTTTTATAATAATGAGAACTGCAAAGATATCCGCATTGTAAATATTGCAATTCCGGATGAATACGTGGAACATGGAAATGTGGAACTTTTGCGAAAAGAAGTCGGTCTGGATGCGGATACGATCATAGCGCGCACGATAGAAGCGTATCAGAACGTGACAGAATAAAAGATTCTAAGATAATGAATAGAATGAGCAGAGAGAGCGGAGAGAATGAAAGAAAGATTAGATATTTTACTT
>OKUM01000788.1_pt1 | contig 17568 bp, 20 predicted proteins | sample 1606801 | NCBI WGS metagenome assembly OKUM01 (sample SAMEA3882546, study PRJEB24775) | human gut metagenome | biome: human-associated habitat; feature: intestine environment; material: feces | place: Netherlands | collected 2009/2010
GTTTGTGGGCTTATTCGTCCCCGCTTTTACCTCTCCGAATTTATAGAGGACTACTACAGAAATATCGCGCCCCGTTCGGTTGCCAGAATCCGTTAACCCCTTCCAACTACCCATAAACAAAAAGGCCGGGGCCAGCAGGAACTGACGCCCGACCTGAATACAATCAAACAAGGAAATAATATGAGCCTATTACAAAACATCAAGCGCGGAGTGCAGCAGCGTCCGCAGCGGGTCATCATCTACGGGCCGGAAGGCGTGGGAAAATCCACGCTGGCGACCGGGCTGCCCGCTCCTGTTCTGCTGGACACGGAACAGGGATCTTCCCACATCGACGTTGCCCGGCTGGACTGCCGGAGCTACGGAGACGTGATCAATGCGATAGAAGAATTGACGCAGGGCGGGCACGAATTCCGGACGGTCATCATTGATTCCATAGACTGGTGCGAGCGTTTGTTTGTGAACGCCTTCATCAGGGAACACAATAAGCGGGCCAACGCCTCCCTGAAATCCATTGAAGATTTTGGATACGGCAAGGGGTACAAGATGATCGAACCTGTAGCCATGGACCTCTTGACACGCCTCAACGCATTAATGGGGGCGGGTATGAATGTGGTGCTGGTGGGACACTCCCGCCGCGTCAAATTTGAAATGCCGGAAACAGCCGGCGCCTACGACAAACACGAACTGAACCTCTCCAAATTTGTCGCGCCGCTGGTCAAGGAATGGGCTGACGCCATGCTTTTCTGCAACTTCGTTGTAACGGTCCAGGACGGCAAGGGGCATGGAGGCAACCAACGCATGGTTTACACCTCTCCTTCCGCCCCGTGGGAAGCCAAAAACCGGCACGGGATGCCCGCCGTGATAGCGATGGACGCCGGGGAAATCTCCCGCCTGCTATTTGGAACGGGCTGCGGACCCTCCGGCCGGCGAAAAACAGGAGCCTCTTCCCGCACAACAGGAAAAACCGGCTCCCTCCCTGGCGGACCAACTGGCCGCGGTCATCAACGACGTGCCGGGAGCGCTGAACTTCCTCGCGTACAAAAAGGAAATCCAGCCGGGGCAGGGCCTTGAAGCCGTCTCGGAAAAATTCGCCTCCTTCATCCTCTCCGCCCCCGACCGGTTCAACACGGCTGTTCTGCAGCACAACACCCCGACCGCCCGATGAAAACCGTCTCCTGCATCAACGTCGCCCGCGAAACCGGGCATGCCGTCCTCTCCCTGGACGGAGCGGAATACGCCGTCAACCTGGACGACCTGCAAAAAATCCTCTCTGACATTGCCGGACTCCGTCCGGCATCGGTCACGGAATTATTGAGGCCGTCCCTGCTCCCCAAGCTGGCGCAATGCCCCTGCTTCATCTCCTCCCCCGACGCGGGGGAAGCGGCTCAGCGGGGAACCCGGATGGACGCCGCCTTCCGGGACCTGCTCATGGGCGTGGACGAATTCAGGGCGTGTGAACACCTGCAAGCCGATGAAAAGAAATCCATCCTTTGGGCAGTGAAAACGGTCCGGACGCTCTGCTCCGGAGAAGAGGTCATTGCCGACAAAAACCGCTGCGCCTTCCCGCAATGGCACCCCCGAGTGACAGGCGGGGAAGCGGACTGTCTCTGCCCCGCGCTCGGCAAACTCTTCGACCTCAAAAGCGGCCAAATCCGCAACTACTGGGAACAGCAGGCCTCTTACGCGAAATCCTTCATGGAACGGGAATTCCTGGATGAAATCACCTGCCACCTCCTCTTCTGCGACCAGCAGCAAATCGTCACCCGGAAATTCACCTACCGGGAAGCAATCTCCATCGTCAACGGCGTGGTGGACGCCGTGGACCGCGGCGGCGGGCCGCGCCTCTGCGACTACTGCGGCTGGTGCGCCTCGCAGGACACCTGTCCGCTGCGGAACCGGGCGGCGCAGGAAATGCTGTCCCTGGCGGAAGCCGGAACGCTGGAAGCGAGCTTTGCCGAAATCGCGGAAAACCCTTCCAGGCTGGCGGAATTCGTCACCAAGGCCGGAATCCTGGAATCCTATGCCAAAAAAGGAAAAGAAAAAATCCTCGACTACCTCAACAACGGAACGGAAGTCCCCGGATTCAGGCGCGTCTCCCGGAAAGGCACGGACACCGTCGCTCCGGAAGACGTGGCCAAATACGCCACCTGGATTGGCGTGCCGAAACTCCTGAAATCCTATGGCCCGCTCAAGGCGGACATCTTCCGCGCCCTGTTCGCGGAAGCCCTGCCGGAACAACAATTCCCGGAAGAACTGGTCAGGACGGGGGCCGGATCCTCCTACGTCAAAAAAATCTCCGTCTCCAAAACCACAACCAACAAATAACCATTATGTTTAGCTATATTTCAGAAGGCGAGCCCGGCGAATACGGATTCCTCCCAGCGGGCGTCTATGAAGGAAAAATCGTCAAGATGGAAGAAGGAATCTCCCAGGGAGCCAAAACGCGGGGATGCCCGCAGCTGGCCGTCCACATCAGGGCCTTTGGCCCTGAAGGGGCGGCGACGGTGCGTCACTACCTGACCGCCTCGAAAGACCTGGCCTGGAAAATCGACCTGTTCGTCAAAAACGTAACCGGGAAGGTATTTGAAGCAGGACAGCAGGTCATCATCAACCCGGCGGAATACCTCGGCAAGCCCTGCTACGTCCGGCTCAGCGTCAAACGGGGAGACAAGCCCAGGGCGGACGGGTCCTATCCCGAATTCAGCAACTGCGAAGACGTGCTGGGGCCGGACGAAGCCCGGGCCATCATGGCGGCGCAGGACAGGGTAGCGGCGGGGCGCGGCAGCGCGTCCCTGCCTCCGCGCCCGGCGGATCTGCCGGCCAACAACCACATGAGCGCCACGGCGGGACCGCCGACGGAAGAAGACGAAATCCCCTTCTAATCAACAATGATGAGCGCGCGAACGGAACACGAAAAAGAAACCATCCTGGAAGCCGTCCGCATGGCCTTTGATGAATTCGACGACTACGAAGACATCAGGCGCCAGGCGGCGGAAGACGAATCCGATTTCAGCCTCTCCATCAGTGTCAAAATCCCTGACGGGGAACAGAAAGTCTGTGTGAAAGTGTCAGGCTCCATCAAGAAAACAGCTGTGGCGAATGCCTGGTTTGAGGACGACGGCCAGCTGAAGCTGGACTTCGACGTCGAGTCCCAGGCCCGGGAAATAGAAAGGAATTCGAAAGCGTCATGAACAAGCCGATGACCATCATGCTGCCGATCGTTCCCCCGACGAAAACGCACCAGAACAAAAAAATCGTCCATATTGGGGAACACGCCAAACTGGCGGACACGAAAGAATTGAAACTTGTCATCAGCGATTACCTGACTCTGCTGAAACCTTATCAACCGGCCCGGCCCCTGACGGGGCCGGTCTCCCTGAAACTGGCTTTCGTCTGGCCCTACCGCAAAAGCGAGCCGAAAAAAAACCGGATCGGGCTCATTCCGAAAACGACCAAACCGGACTGGGACAACCTGGCCAAAACCCTGCAGGATGTCATGACCCGGTTGAGATTTTGGGAAGATGACGCCCAGGTCTATTCCGCAAGCGTGGATAAATGGTGGGGTGAAAAGCCGCAAATAACAATCACCGTGCAGGAAGGATCAGAGCCATGAAACGGAACCCTCACATCATCGTCCAGCAGGTTTGCCCCATGAAGAAAACCGACGATGGGAAATATGAAGTTCAGGCCGCGATTGTGCACCACAAAGGGGTTATCGCCCGCTATCGCATGGAGTACCCCTCGAAACGGCATGCCCGGTGGGCGCAGCACCTTATTTGCACGGTGAACAATGTTTCACGCCTCCGTTGTTCTGATGAACTTAAAGCCTTGATTGAGGAAGGACCCCGATGAAAACGCCTAAATGCCCTCTTTGCGGCACACCTTTGAAAGCCATACGAGGATATGATGTCCATGGGATAACAACCGATTGGGTTGCTGGTTGCTACAACTGCTTCTTCCAGAGTTCCCATTTTTGGAAAACCAAGAAGGCATGTATTGAAGATATGGATAGGCTTGTTTCTTTGTTTCCTCCCATCATGAGGGTGCAGGTTGGTGATAAGTTACATTTTATAGACAGGTCTCTTAAGTATCAGTACTGGGCTACACTTACGGACGTTGATGTGAATGATGCCTGGATCAGGACAGATAAAGGCTCATGCCGCCCGGACGACGTGCTTAAATGGCCATGGGAGCTTAACAGGAAGGAGGCCAGCAATGATTAACATCCTCCTATCCGTCAGGCGGCCTTTCTCCGAGAAAATTTTGTCCGGGGAAAAGAAATGGGAACTGCGTAAAAATGCGCCACGCCTCAACAAAGGCGACTCCGTCACACTGTGGCTCTATGAATCCGGCCAGTACGGGACACGGGGCATCATCGGCAAGTGCCGTTTAGTTGTCACTGCTGGACTTCGACCATATCCCCCAAAGGGAATTTTAGAATGGACCATGAACCAAGCTTGCGTGACGGAAGAGCACCTGCGGAATTACCTGCCTTGCTATGTCTGGGGCGTCCAGGACCCCGTGAAACTTCCCGCCGCCGTGCCGCTCTCTGTCATCGGCCTGACTCGCCCGCCGCAAAGCTGGCAGTACCTCACTGACGAGCAGGCGGCGATACTGGAAAGGAGGCTCGCATGAAATACCTTTCTGTCTGCTCCGGCATTGAGGCCGCCTCCGTGGCGTGGGAATCCCTGGGATGGGAACCCGTGGCCTTTTCAGAAATCGAACCCTTTCCGTCTGCCGTACTCGCCGAGCGGTTCCCGGACGTGCCCAACCTCGGCGATATGACCAGATACCATGAATGGAACATACCAGCAATTAACCTTTTGGTCGGAGGGACCCCCTGCCAGGCGTTCAGCGTCGCCGGAAAGCGAGGCAGCCTCGCCGACGACCGGGGAAACCTGTGTCTCACCTTTTGCCGCATGGCGGACCATTTCAAGCCCAAGTGGGTGCTGTGGGAAAACGTTCCCGGAGTCCTTTCCACGCCGGATAATGCGTTTGGATGCTTCTTGGGCGCTCTTTGCGGAGCTGACGCCCCCGTCATCCCTCCAGGGGGAGGGAGGAAGCACCCCAATAGCGGTGTGGTGGCCGGACCAAAAAGAACCGTGGCGTGGAGGGTGCTTGACGCCCAATGGCACCGAGTACCCCAGCGAAGAAAACGTGTGTTTGTCCTGGCTGTGGCAGGCGCTGGAAACTGGGCCAGTGCCGACTCGCTTTTACCTGTCGGCGAACGCGTGCCGGGGAATCTTGAGGCGTGCCGCCAAACGTGGAAAGAAGCTGCCGGAAATGCTGGAAGCCGCTTTGAGGGCTCGCATTGGGACGGAGGACGAGTCCACCCCACCTTGTTCGCCCACAAGTCAGGAGTCGGCATGAGCGACCAGGAGATTTTCAGGCAGCGGGGGGCGTACCTGGTGCCTGATGTGGCGCCCTCTGTCACGTCCAAATGGGCGAAAGGGACGGGCGGACCAGCGGGGGACGAGTGTCAAAATCTGGTAGTATTTGAAAACCACGCCCAGGATTCCCGCGTCCGAGAAATGGGAGATGTCTGCTCCACCGTGTCGGCCAAGTACGGCACGGGGGGCGGCAATACACCGATTGTGGTTTTTACCCAGAACGACGCGGGACGGGACGCCTCTATTGACGTGGCTCCGACATTGCGGAGCGGTCATGGCGGCGGAGCCGTCAATCAATGCGTGTGCCTGCCTGTGGACATACGCAACGCCATACGGCAGAGCGATAACGACGTGACCGGGAAAGGCTGGGGAGACGTGGGAGATCCCATGTACACCCTGACGGCGGGCGGCAAGACTCCGGAGGTGTGTTATGATCAAGGCGTTATCAACACAGGGTACGGTTTTTTCAGGTATTCGTCCATTACAGCGACTTTAACCAGAGACTGCGGCAGTGCGTCCCACGCCGGCGTGACGTTTGTTCAGAGCGGCTATGTCGTGCGTCGTCTGACGCCGCGGGAGTGCGAGCGTTTGCAGGGGTTCCCGGATGACTGGACATTGATTCCGTGGAGGGGCAAGCCCGCCGCGGATTGTCCGGATTCCCACCGCTATAAGGCTGTGGGAAACAGCATGGCCGTGCCCGTCATGTGGTATATCGGACGGAGAATTCAGATTGTGGAAAGGAGGATGGAGGCATGAAAGCCATTCTTGACGCCTGTTGTGGTTCCCGCATGTTCTGGTTTGACCGCCGCCATCCCGATGTGGTGTTCATGGACCGTCGGGAGGAAACGCACATGCTTTGCGACGGGCGAACCTTGGAAATCAAGCCGGACGTCGTCGGGGACTTCCGGGAGATGCCTTTCAGCGACGGGACGTTCCGCCTTGTCGTGTTCGACCCTCCGCACCTGATTCACGCCGGGGAATCGTCCTGGCTGGCCAAGAAATACGGAAAACTGGATCGGAAGACATGGAGGGATGATTTGAAGGCCGGATTCCGGGAGTGTTTCCGGGTTTTGGAACCGGGCGGCGTTCTGGTGTTCAAATGGTGTGAGGATCAGGTCAGCACGGCAGAAGTGTTGAAGCTGGCCAGCCATGAACCTTTGTTCGGGCACCGCCGCGGGAAGACCGTCTTCCTGGTATTTATGAAATCTACAACCCCCAACTGACGCTTTTTTGATATGCCAAATAGAATAATCAGAGAAGGGATTTTAACCAGCGAAGCGGTTAATTCTCTGAGCTGGGAAGCGGAGGTATTTTTCCGCCGCTTGCTCTCCGTTGTAGACGACTTTGGACGTTTTGACGCCCGTTCGTCTGTTCTACGCTCTGCCCTGTACCCCTTGAAACTCGACTCCATGAGGGAGGATTCCGTTCAACGTTGCCTCAAATCCTGTGAGGCAGCCCGGCTCGTCGTCCTGTACTCCATCGAGGGAAAAGAATATCTGGAAGTGACCAACTTCCGGCAACAGGTACGGAGCAAGAAAAGCAAATACCCTGCGCCTGATGCACATATGCGCAGCACATGCTTAGCAGATGCGCAGCATATGCACACTAAGACGGAGTCGGAGACGAAGACGAATAATACCCCCTCTACCCCCCTTCCGTGCACCGTGGAAGAAGTCGAAGACCATCTTCGGGCCGCGGCCTTTGCGGGGCGTGTGCGTTTAACCCCCGACCAGATACCGGACTGCGCCACAGCCTACTGGGGAAGCCGGGATGCCGTCAACTGGACCCGCAACGGCATCCCCGTGACTAGGTGGCAGTCTGATGCCGTCAGCTTTGCCATCAGCTATGCCTCCAACCATCCGCCGCCCCCTGGGAACGGAGACAAAGACCCTTACAGCAACTTTGAAGAACTTTAACAATCAACAATTTCAAAAAACATGATCGACTCTCAGACACTCATCGACGCCGAAAAACTGGTGCTCTCCCAGGCAATGGACGGCTCCCTGGCCTTTGCGGACCTCCGGGACAAGGGCATCAGCCGCCAGACATTCAGCCTCCCGGCGCACCAGCAAATCTGGACCGCTCTGGAAACCGTCGCCGGCACGGGAGGAACCGTGGACGCCCTCACCGTCATCGCGCGCCTTGAAGCCCAGGGCCAGCTTGACGCCGTGGGAGGGCACGCCGGAGTCGTGGAGACGGCCACCTATGGAGCCCTTGCCCGGTACAAAACCGCCGCCGCCCTGGAAATGGTCACGGAAGCCGCCAAAAAACATGCGCTGCTCGCGTTTGCCTCCCGGATGGCGGAAGCCGCCGGCGATCAGCTCAAAAGCGCGGAAGAAGCCCTTGATGAAGCCGAGCGCGGCATGTCCGCCCTGCGGGACCGGTGTGGCGTCCGCCAAACCGAAACCATCCGCGGAGCCGTGGGAACCATCATTGAAAACCTGCAATGGCGCATGAACAACCCCGGAGCTATCAAAGGAATCTCCTCCGGATACCGCCGCCTGGACCTGACCCTGGACGGCCTGCAGCCCGGCGCCATGATCGTGCTTGCCGCCCGGCCCGGAGTCGGGAAAACCGCCGCCCTGGTCAACATCCTCACCAACATCTGCCTCGGGGGAACCCCCGTGGGCATGTTCAGCCTGGAAATGCCGAAATCCCAGCTCCTGGAACGCATCCTCTACGGCATGGCCGGCATCAACTCCGACGACATCCGCCGCGGCAAGCCGATGACGGTCGGACAGCAGCAGCATTTCACGGCCGCCGTCAGGAAAATCACGGCCGCCCCGCTGCACATCGACGACGAAAGCTCCCTCACCATCGACAGCATCAGAGCCCGCGGCCGCCGGATGGTCCGGGAACACGGCGTCAAATGCATCGGCGTGGACTACCTGCAGCTCATGCGTTCCACGTCCCGGCAGGCGGGCAACAGCCGTGAACGAGAAGTCTCGGAAATCTCCGCCGGCCTCAAATCCCTGGCCAAGGAACTCAATATTCCTGTCCTGGTGCTGGCCCAGCTCAACCGCGACGTGGAAAAAAGATCCGGGAACGCCCAGGGCAAACCGGTCGTTTCCGACCTGCGCGACTCCGGCTCCATTGAGCAGGACGCCGACCAGATCATCATGATCCACCGCCCCTACATGTACAAGCCCGACAAGCACGACCCCACGGAAGCGCAGTGGATCATCGGCAAAAACCGCTTCGGACGGCTGGGGCGTATTCAATTCCGCTGGACCGCGGAACTCACAAAATACGAGGAAGAACAGAATTACCCCGTCAATAAATCATGAAAAAACTGGACATTATTACTCAACCCTGCGGATCTCATGCCTTGAGAATATCCCTTTATTTGGGACCCAAGCGCAAAAGAATGAGAATTTGTATCGGATTGGAAACACACGATTACATGGAAGCCCAGCGCCGAGCATTGCTTCTTCTCCGCTATAATAAACGCCTTGGAATTTATGACCGGGAAATCCCGGAAGAATCGGAAATTACATATCCTGAAAAAACGGATGACTTACCCTTGTTTCGGGACGACAATGAAATTCAAAGCGAAAATGGTAACTCCCGTTGATATATTCCGGCGTAAAAAGATAGATGCTCGACCCATGTCCACACGCGAACGGGCTATGCTGCCCGCCGCGGAACGAGTGAATTCTATTTTTACGGCGAACGTTGAAAAAGCGCAGTTCCTGCAACGCCTCGCCGACATGCTTGACGACTTCCTGGCCGGGAAAAGGCAGGAGATCATACTTCCGGACGGCACGTCAACAACGGTGGGCGTGATGCAGGGGAAGGCCGACTTCATAGCCAAGGCCCGCGCTTTTATGGACGCAGAAGGAATGGCAGCGAATGCGGGAGACAACCGCATTACCAACATTGGCGCTCGTTCCCGCCTGTCTCTGATTTTTGACACCTACACCCGCTCCTGCTACGGCCAGGCCCGCTGGGAAAGCGGCATGACCCCGGAAATGCTCTGCTCCTACCCGGCATGGCGATTCGTCCGGCACCCGGGAGCCAGGATGCCCCGCCCGATACATGTCCTGCATGAAGGCGCCGTCCGCCTCAAGACGGACTTCCAATTTTGGGCCGTTGAGATGAATTCTCCGGCCATTGGGGGCTTCCTGCTGCCCTGGCCGCTCTACGGCTTCAACTCTTGGATGGACATTGAATCCGTTTCCCGCGCCGAGTGCATCCAGGACGGTCTGATTGGCCCCAACTGGACTCCCGGTCCGGTGGACATGTCCCGTTTCGGGGCAACGGTGCCGGAACGCCTCATGAACCGCTCTGCCTCCGTTCAAAAGATAAAAGACCCGGCCCTTGCCGCCCGGCTCCGGGAAAGCCTCAAGAAGCGTCTTGGAGTGGATGCCCTGGACAAAGACGGACGGCTTGCCATTCCGGCCCGTGAGCTTGCCCAGCGCATGCAGCGGCAGGCGGAGCAGGAAAATCCGGTAGAAATATCACCGTTGCAAATGACGCTTGATTTGTTTGAGCCTGAAAGAAAGGATTCTGCTATGGCGGGCTTGATGAAAAAAGCGGGGTTGCGTCCGCGCGGGGAGGCAACATTAGGCCAGGTGCAATCATTTTTACATGCCTTGAAAACCCGCCATCCGGAGCGGGACTGGGTCAAAGAAAAGGTAGAAAATGGAATTTCCGGTGAATTCCGTCCCATGGCAAAGGAAACTATCCGTAAAAACATGAATGAATTTATGCGGATGGTGGATCCGGAGATTCTGGAAACGTTGCCGCCGATGAGATCTGTGGACAAGGATACAAATTTTGGCAACAGAGGAAGTTACAACCCCATTACCAGAACTATTTTTTATTCCAGTGGAGAAGAGTTCGATAAGGATAATCATTTCCATGAGCTGGTGCACTGGCTGCACTTTAATGGAGAGAACGTTAAAAATAAGAAGATTGGTAATTATTTTCAGAAGAGGATCAAGGGCGAGAAGCGAGGGCGTTTGTCGTGCGGATCGGAGGGGTATTCCGATCATTTTGCCCCATCATTTGAACAAAGGGATGATTATGCCGGAAAAATTTATGGGAGAGAACCCCTCGATGGAATGCCTTACGGGGTAGAAATGCCTACGCGTCACCTTCAAAAACTGGCTTTGTCTCCTAATGAGTTTCTGCGATATTGGAATGATACCAGAGACGGTAAACATTACTGGCGTATGGCATTTTTAAGAAGTTTAACCTTACTGTTCAAATGAATAAAAAAGCACTAGAGTTATATCGGGAATATCAGTCAGGAAAGTTAGAAGTTAACGAACTGATTAGTCAACTTGCTGATTTGTGCGAAAAGGGAGAATGCAAGGTAGAAGAACTAATTGTCGCAGAAATGAAAGCCGGCATTTGTATTATACCAACTTTGGCTGACGGAGTTGAACTGGAATTGTATTTCCGTGAACATCCGAAGATGAGAGGGAAAATGTTTTTAGAATGAAGAAAAAATCCACCATTCCACCGAAGCGGACAGGACGTCCGACCAAATACACGGACGCTTTGGCGGACGAAATATGCAGACGCATTGCCGAAGGGGAAATGCTGATGCAGATTGTAAGGGATGAACACATGCCGGAACGTAAGACAGTTTATAACTGGATGAATGAGCATGACGGCTTTTTACACAACTACGCGCGCGCGTGCGAGATGTCGGCGGATGCCTTGGTGGAAAAGGGCCTGGAAATACTTGATGGAAGCAGCCCCGATTGTGCGCAGATGGACAAAAATAGAGCCGAATACCGTAAATGGCTGGCCGGGAAGAGAAATGCCCGTTACGGGGAACGGAAGTCCGTGGAACTCACCGGAGCCAATGGGGGACCTGTAGAGATGATCACGGAATGCGACGAAGCCAGAATAGCGTCCGTCATGGACAGAATTGAAGCCATCCGCAGAAAGAGGGCGGAAGAAGAGAATGGCGGAACGGTGTGATGACATAGTATCCCGGTGCCGTTTACGGCTGGCTGAATTCGCCGTTGCCGTGCTGGGGCTGGACCCCTACGACTGGCAGATCAACACCTATGAGGACATTAACGATTACCGGCGCACGGCTGTTGTAGCGGCTAACGGTTCCGGCAAAACTGTTTCCCTGGTAGGTCCTGTTGTACTATGGTGGCTGTATTGCTTTCCCCGCGGACGTGTTGTTCTAACGTCCGGTTCCTGGCGGCAGTTAAAAACCCAGCTCTGGCCTGCAATCCGTGCTTACCAGTCTCATCCGGCATTCCGGGGTTGGAAATGGAACCAGATGGAAATTTTGACTCCGGAAGGAGGCTTTACCTCTATATTTTCTACCAATGATGAACAGAAGGCGGAAGGATATCACGCGACGGCGGCAACGCCTGTCCTTTATATCGTGGATGAAGCGAAAGGCGTTCAGGACGGTATTTTTGAGGCGGCGGACCGATGCACCGTCACCCGGTATTTGTACCTTTCCTCCCCTGGTTCGGCCATGGGGAAGCATTACCGCTGCTTTCACGACGAGGCCAAAAACTGGCGGCGAACCAGGGTCACGTCATACATGTGTCCCCACATCCGCCCGGAAAAACGCGCGGAAGACTTGGAAACCTACGGGGAATCACATCCCCTCTACCGTTCCATGCACCTTGCGGAATGGACGGAAGGGGAAGACATGCTGGTCATTACTCCGGAACAACTGAGACATGCGATAGACCATCCTCCGGCGTTCAAGGCGGGTGGACAATGGGCCGCTTTGGATTTTGCAGCCGGCCGAGACGAAAATGCCATTGCTGTACGGGAAGGAACCCTTGTCAGACTGGACCAGGCGTTTAGACAATCCAGCACGGTACAGGCCCGGCGCCGGATGGCAAACCGTCTCAAGGAACTCGGCATTGAGGCACATAATGCATGGGGAGACTCGGACGGTTTGGGGCTACCTATCGTCCAGCAAATGGCCGAACCGGTTGAAAGCGGAGGGGACGGCTACCGTATTAAAGAGTTCCGGGGAGGATTGCCCGGGGAAGACCCGGAACATTACCTGAACACCATTTCCGAAGCGTGGATACTGGGGGCTCGCGACATCGTCAACGGAAAGATCCGCATTGATGAACTCGACCCGGTCACATTCCGCCAGATGACTACACGCCAGATGGAATGGGACCAGAAGGGCCGCCTCCGCGTCATGTCCAAAGAAGACATGCGGGGAAAGGGCTTGCATTCCCCGGACCGGGCCGATGTGATTTTCATGGCTATTTGGGCCGGCCGTTCCTCCCGTGGCATTTGGACGGAGGAAACGGATGTGTACACGCCTCCGGACACGGAAGACTGGTATCATGACTCCTGGACGGAAGGTTCTGTCTCCTGCGAAATCTGAAACACATATCCAGCCCCGACTATTTACGGATTTGAGGATTGCCGCATCATATTTTCATGAGGCAAGCCGCCAACTACAACATACACGTCACGGAATCCCTGCCGCAGTCTCTTGCGCTGCATTTTATTTCTCCATCCGGTGAGGATATGGACATCAGCGGCATGACGCTACGCGGCGCGGTGGTACAGGATGGGGTGATCATGCTGGACTGTGACGTTACGGGGGCGAGTACGGCATTGGTGACATGGCCGAGGCTGGCCGCCGGATGCGGCGCTTATGATATTTTTCTGACCGACGCATCGGGAAAAGAATACCCCTTGTTGAAGGGAGCCGTGCATGTAGTGTCCCGCGTTACGCCTCCGGATGGAACGAATGAGGCCGCGGCCGTGGCCGGCGCTCTTGATGTCTCCATCCCCGAAACGGAAGACGGCTCCGTAACCATTGTGGAAAACCCGTCCATTGTGGTCGAGGAACTTGTACGACAGGCCGAAGCGGCCCGGGATGAAGCAACGCGGCTTGTGGAAACGCTGGAAGGACAGGTGGAAAGCGGGGAATTGGTCAATGAGGCTGTAGCAAATAAATTGCCGGGAGCTCTCAAGGACGCGGGCGTGGAATTGGAAGCGGTGACCGGGCAATCCACCTTGTCCAGCGGAGATGCCGCCGACACCTGGACCATCGTGGGAGGCTACGCGATGACCTGGGGAGACGAGATTCTGGCCGGGCATCTGCCCGACAGCTGCCGCCTGAAAAGCATTTCAACCGTGTATTTTTTCGAGACGCCGGCCGCTAATCAATATTGCCTGCGTGTCTGGCGGCTGACGGACGGCGCTTACAGCCTGATCGGCACCTCCGCCTATGTGTCCAACCTGTCCAGCGGCCAGACGGCCACGTGGGTATTTACGCCGGGCGTCCCCCTGACGCGCGGGGATGTCATTATCATCCAGGTGTGCGAAGGGACCGAGATGACGCCTTACGCGCTGGGCATGCACGCCGTGCTTACTCCGTCCATTCCTGGACGCGGTTTGATCACGGAGGTGGCCAACCCGCCCACGGTGAACGGCACGATGGCTCCCTTGATGACCGTGATGGTGGACTATGACGACGGCATCACCCTGGGAGGGATGGAGCTGGCCACCGCGCGGCAACTGGACAGCCTGGGACGGGATGTGCGCCAATCTTCCGCAACCGCCGAGGCTGCGGCGCGGACGGCTGGCCAATCCGCCACCACCGCGTCCACGGCTGCCGATAACGCCGCAACCTCTGCCACCAGCGCGGCCAACTCCGCGACGGCGGCGGCTAACGCCCTGGCGGCCATCCCTCAAGTGGATGCATCCGGCAACATGACGCTGGACGGCAATATCACCGCCGCGGGAGGCACGTTTGCCGGGGCCGTCAACGCCAATGGAGGTATCAACATCCCGCTTGCCGCGGGGGCGCTGACCGATATGTCAGCGGTCAACCGCCTTTACGCCGCCGGGCTGGCTGCCGTGACGGACGCTTTTTCCGTCAGGTGTTATCCGCTCCCGGCGAATTGCTCGTCTTCCAACGGGACGGTTTTCAAAACAGACAAGGAACCCAATTCCCTTTATTTCAATGTCCCTCCCAATTCCTCTTTTACCGTGAAATGCGGCCTCGTGACCAACGCGAGGCCCATGCACAATTATTCCAGCATCCGGGGGTGGGTGGCCCCGCTGCGCCTGCCGGCTGTCAGCACGAAATTCACGGCCAGGTTCGGACAGATGACAACGGTCGTGCGCATGGGAAGGGACAGGGACGCGTTTACGCTGGTGCCGGATCAGGCGGCGGGCGGCTACAGGATTGGGGAGATTATCGATATTACGTTTGATCATGTCCGGGACGCGGCCGCAGGGGGGTATCACATTCGTGTCCGGGAGATTTATTATTCCAATGCCGAGCAGAAATGGAAGATGAAGACGACGCAGGCCCTCGCGCCGGAGACGTCTTCCAATAACGGTTATCCCGTCTGCGTGTACGCGGTGGTTTACGAGCAATACCAGGACGGAGGATATGATACCGAAGACAGGGGAGCGTTGTGGCTGCTGCATGGCGGGAATTCCACCCGCGGCTGCGTCAAGATCGCCACGGTGAGGGGAGTCCATTGCTTTGAGAATATTTATCCCTTTTCCGGATATTATCTTGATATGGAGAATGCCAACAGCTGGGCGTTGGCCGGAGCGTTCCTTCCGGCGACGATGCACTTGCATTGCAATAATGTCAATCCGGCGTATTACGGGTTTTCCTCCATGGAGAGCAATATCATTGTCTCCGAGGCGGTGGAGGATTTTGTTGACCCGGAAGCCGAAACGACTACTGAAGATTGAGCATAAATGACGCAGCGTCCCCATTCCCGATGCCCGGCAACACCTCTGCGTCCCTATTCAGTTTTTTTCCGCCACGGCAACCGGGTTCCCGCCATCTCCAGCGCACGGCGCACCATTCCGCGCATGCCCTGCGTACCGCAATACATTAAAAGAACCGTCACTCCGCCATAAGAAACGGCCATGAGGAAGGCGCATAAAAACCAGGAAAAGAAAGACGCGGAAGGCTGCAGGGGAACGAATTTCCAGATCCAGCCCATGAACACGGCCGAAATCGAAACCAGCGCCAGCTGGTAACCGAATTGGAACCAGTAACTCATCACATTTTTTCTGAATCCCCAGTTATACAGCATGAAAGGCTTCCATATGCCCACAATAAGTATCAGGCTGGAGATGCCCCCCAGCAAAACGCCGGGCAATCCCCATAAGTAACCTCCTATGATCGCCACGGAAATGTTGATCACGCTTTCCGCAAGAGGAGCCCATACATCCCAGAACAAACCGTAACCGTATAAAAACTGATCCACAACCCCCCGCGTAATGGTGATGAACAGCCTGATAACGAGCAGCAGCATGATTTCCCGGGGAAGGATATATTCCGCCCCCAGCCAAAGCGTGATGAATGGCTCCAAAAGCTGGTAAAAGGGGAAACATACCGTCCCGGCAATCAGCATGCGCAGGGAAAACAATTCACTGAACACCTTGCGGATTTTTCCCGCATTTCCCTCCGCAATCAAGTTGCCCACACCGGCTTCCGTACTGCCGAGCATATTATTGACCAGAAGGTGCAGTTTCTCCACAACGGTGGAATAGTTGCCGAAATAGGCCGCCATCTGGAGGGAAACAAAGGCATATACCAGGAACGGCGTCATCTGGAACTGGAAAAAGCTTCCCAGCCGATGCATAAACAACTGCTTGGTGTATTTAGTGACTTCAGGATATTTTTTGAACAGCTCCTTCCCCAGGGCCACGATGGCCCGGTTGAAGTCCCGCAGCTCCTCAAGCGTCTCGTCAATGGCGTGTTTCAGCTCGTCGAAGATGCTGGCCTGGTCTCCGCCCATGGCCGCCAGCGCCGGGGACAGCTTCGCAGGCAGGGAGAGGAACCGCCCGCGAATATTCAAAAGCATCGTCTTGATGCCGCTCTCGATCTCCTCCGTCCGGTGCAGCTCACCGCGCCGCAGCGCGTTTTCCATCTCCGCCGCCTCCCGCTTTGCGCGGGTCAAGCCCGCCCGCTCGTCGGCAAGGCTCCCGCTCCGCAGGTAGGAGATGTACCGCCGCGTAGTGGCGCGCAGGTCATAGAGGCCCGGTGCCTGCTCCTCGATGATGCCCTCGTCCCGGAGCTGGCGCACCCGCCGCTCCGTCAGGCCCAGCCAGTCGGCGATCACCTTGCTCGTGTACAGGCGCATGGCGTCACTCGTTTCTTGCGATGGCGGCGTTGGCCCACATAGTCGCTTCCTCCACCTTCGTGTGCGCCAGGCTCTTTTCCCGGCTGTCCGGGCAGCACGCCTCGATCAGCTCCGCCAGCTCCCGCGCCTTGGCCCTCAGCTTTTCATAGCGCGCCGTCTGGTCTCCCTTCGGCGCGTGATAGGTGTATGTGTTTTCAAACCGTTTCGGGTCCATCTGCATCCTCCGTTCCCTCCGGCCAAAGCTCCGCCGCGTCCTCGCCGGTCTCCGGGTCCGGTGTCTCCACCACGCCCGTCGCCCGCATACGCAGGATTTCCAGCCGCTTCTTTTCCAGTTCCAGGCGCTTCTCGTTCTCCTCCAAAGCCCGCAGGCTGTCCGCGATCTTTGCGATGCGGCCCTGCACCTTGTAGAGGGCATCCTGCAATTTCAGCACCCGTGCAAAGGCGCTGTCCTTGCTGTACATTCCCATCTGCTGTCTGGCACCGTCTATCTTCTTGTCGCCCCGGCCCGCAGGCTGGCGCATATCCAGCACGCTGTTCAAATACAGCTCGTCCTCCGGGGCCTGCTCATATTCGATGATCTTGGTGAGTATCCGGTGCTCTCGGAACTTGAGTATCTGCATCTCGTGTTCCAGCGCCGCCCGGCTCCCCACCGGCTTATTCATCACCAGCTCCCGCTCGGCTTCGCTCAGCGTATCAAAAAAGATGGTGCTGTAAGCCCCATCCTTCTCTGCGTTGTGATTGCCCGCCGGTGCGCCCTTGTGGCTCCCGGCTGCGTTTTTATGTCCGGCGCTGTTCCGGTTCCCAGGCTGGCCGCCGCGTTTCTTCTTCGGCTCCGCCTTTTCCCATTCATCCGCCGACTTCCAGTTGCGCAAGGTCTGATAGTTGACGCCCAGGCCCTCCGCAAGCTCCCGGAGGTCTACCAGTTCGCCCCGGCCTTTCCGGGCGAGGTATTCAGCCTTTGCGGCGTCCCGTTTCTCACTCCGCTTCGGCATTTGCTCTCACCCCTGTCTATCCGGTATCCTTTCGCCTCCGCGTCCCTGTAATAGTTCCGGGACCGGGGCGGGCTGCCTCGCAGCTCCTCCCGTCCCGGTATGCAG
>OKUM01000798.1_pt1 | contig 17426 bp, 15 predicted proteins | sample 1606801 | NCBI WGS metagenome assembly OKUM01 (sample SAMEA3882546, study PRJEB24775) | human gut metagenome | biome: human-associated habitat; feature: intestine environment; material: feces | place: Netherlands | collected 2009/2010
TTCATCGACATGGCGGGGCAGGCGGACGATCTGATTTATTTCTCCTGTCTGCCGTGGATGGACGTCACCGCCGTGACCAACGAACGGGAGTTATTGGCCCCAAACGCCAGAGACGATTCCATCCCCAGAATCTGCTGGGGGAAGTATACTTTGGAAAACGACCGGGTGTATCTGGGAACTTCCGTGGAGGTCAACCACCGGCTGATTGACGGGGTACACATTGGACGCTTTGCGGAAGCGTTGACCCGGCGGATACAGGCATTAAAGTGAAACAAAGCGTCTGCGATCATTGACCGCAGACGCTTAACCGTTTATTTGCAGAATTCCGTGATTGCCGCGTGGGCGAACTGCGCCGTTCCGGCGCCCCCGGCGGCGTCGATGTTTTCCGTCATGCTGTCGCCTGCAATGTACATCTGCCCCAGACTTTGCAGGATTTCCTTGGTGCAGGTGTAATAGTGGTTCGTGATGAAGCCTTGCAGCTCGGCGACCAGCGCCTGTGCGCCCTTGGAAGCGGGAGAGGTGTCCCGGATGGCGCCGAAACGGGCAAAAATGTCCATCAGATCGTCGGCGCTCTCCTGCGCCTGCCGGGGCGTGATGTTTTTCTTCTCAAACTCCTGCCATGCCGGAGTTTTGCCCCACTTCTGCTTGGCCTCCGCTGCGTATTTTTCGATCTCACTGGTATCAAATTTGGAAAAGTCCATAGAAAACACTCCTGTTTGTTGAATTTCCCGGGCGTGGGAAATGAGCTGTTCCAGATGTTCCCGCTGCATTTCCAGCAGGTGCACCTGCTGGGCGAGGGCGGTCATAGGGTCAAAATCCGGGGCATCCAGAATCCGCTTGATGTCCTTCAGCGGGAATTGCAGCTCCCGGAAAAGCAGGATAGACTGCATCCGCTCCAGCGCCGCGTCGTCATACAGCCGGTAGCCCGCTTCCGTCACTGCGGTTGGCTTCAGCAGGCCGATAGCGTCATAATGGTGGAGCGTGCGCACACTCACGCCGGTGATACGGCTGACTTCCTTGACGGTTTTCATTTCCATCCCTCCCGATGAAAACAGTATAAACTATGACGTTGGGGGAGAGTCAAGAGGGAAAACGAAAAATTTGCGCAATTTGAACGGAGCGGTGTTTTTTCGGTAGAAAAATACCGGGGAGGTTCCGGGAACCCTTGCGGCGGGTCCTTGGGTGTGGTATGATGATATCAGTAAGGACGACAATTTGAAGGAGGGACTTTCATGGAAAAGAGCAATATCGACGAGAAAATCAAACTTCTGACGGGAAGCGGCATGTGGCACACCCAGGAAACGGGGGACTTGCCCTCCGTCCATCTGTCCGACGGGCCGCACGGCCTGCGCAAGCAGGAGGAAAAGGAGCGCCAGAACAACGTCAGTCTGGTGTCCACCTGCTATCCCACGGCCAGCGCCCTGGCCTGTTCGTGGGATGTGACCGCGGCGGAGCGGCTGGGCAGGGCGGTTGCGAAGGAAGCATGGAACGTGGACGTTGCCGTGCTGCTGGGGCCGGGCATCAACATGAAGCGTTCCCCCCTGTGCGGCAGGAATTTTGAGTATTTCAGCGAAGACCCCTTTCTGGCCGGACGGCTGGGCGCGGCCTATGTCAGCGCCGCCCAGGGGGAGAATGTGGCGGCCTCCCTCAAGCATTTCGCGGCCAACAATCAGGAGACAAACCGACAGACCGCCAACAGCCAGATCGATGAACGCGCCCTGCGGGAGATTTATCTCAGCGCCTTTGAATACGTGGTGAAAACGGCACGCCCCGCGACAATCATGGCGTCCTACAACCGCCTGAACGGGTATTATGCCTGTGAAAACCGCCACCTGCTCACGGAAATTCTCCGGGAGGAATGGGGCTTTGACGGGGTGGTCATTTCCGACTGGGGCGCCTGCGCGGACTTGGCGAAGGCCGTGAAGGCTGGTATGGATTTGGAAATGCCGGACAGCCACGGAATCCATGCCCGGAAGCTGAAAGCGGCGCTCAAGGCGGGGGAAATCTCAGAGGAAGATATCGCCAAGGCCGCCGGAAGAATCGAAAAACTGGTGAAAAAGTACGCGCCGGACAACAGAGCGAAAAAGGATACGTCGGACGCCCACGAGATTGCAAAGCAGCTTGCCTGCGAAAGCGCCGTCCTGCTGAAAAACGACGGGATACTCCCGATTTCTCAGGATGCGGACGTGGTGGTCATCGGCGCTCTGGCGGAGCAGATGCGTTTTCAGGGCGGCGGCAGCAGCCATATCAACACGGCCAGCTTCCCCAATGCGCTGGACGCCCTGCGGAAGCTGGGGGTGACGGTCACTTACGCGCCCGGATATTCTCTGAAAGACGAGGAAAACCGGGAATTGGAGGAACAGGCGCTGGCTTTGGCCGCGGGGCAGAAAACGGTTCTGTTTTTCGGCGGCCTGACCGACCAGTACGAGGGGGAGGGCTACGACCGGGAAAGCCTTGCCATGCCCGCAAACCAGCTGCATCTGCTGAACAAAATCTGCGAAGTGAGTCCCAATGTGGCGGTGGTGTCCTTCAGTGGCGCACCCTATGACATGGCCTTTGAAAAGAAGGTGCGGGGCATTTTACAGATGTACCTCGGCGGCGAGGCCGTGGGGGAAGCCTGCGGCGAGCTGCTGACGGGTCGGGTGAACCCCAGCGGAAAGCTGGCGGAATCATGGCCTTACGCGGTGGAGGACACGCCATGCCATGGATTCTTTGCCACCGGCAGCGACGACATCGAATACCGGGAGAGCATCTACGTGGGGTACCGGTACTATGACAGCTTTGGGATTCCGGTGCGGTTCCCCTTCGGCTTCGGGCTGAGCTATACGACCTTTGCTTACGACAATTTGAAACTGAGCAGCGAAACCTACGAGGGCGGAAAGCTGCAAGTTTCTCTGGATGTGACCAACACCGGCAGCGCGGCGGGGGCGGAGATCGTGGAGCTGTACGTGGAAAATCCGCCCGCCGATTATCTGCGGGCGAAGAAGGAGCTGAAAGGCTTCCAAAAGGTCATGCTGGCGCCCGGCGAGACGAAGCGCGTCACGATGGAGCTGGACGAAAGAAGCTTCTCCATGTTCGATGAAGGCCGGTTCCGGTTAACCGGCGGTACATACCGGGTGCTTATCGGAAGCTCTGTGCAGGATATCCGTCTGGCGCAGACGGTAACGGTGCAGGGCGAAGCCTGTACGCGCAATGACCGGGAGAGACTTTCCGACTACTTCCGGAAGGACTTGCACGGCGTGACCCGGGAGCAGTTCGCGGCGCTTTACGGAAAGCCCCTCAGCCACTTTGACGACCGGAAGACGGGGGAATACAGCCTGTATGACTCCCTGAACCAGCTGGCGGAAGCGTCCCCCATCGCAAGAATGGTACGCAAAGCGGCGCGGCCGCTGGTGTATTCCATGTTCAAGGGCATTCCCCACGATGATCCGCAGGTCGTTATGGTCCTGATGGGCATGGAAAACGGCATGATCGACAGCGTGGTGTGCCAGAGCGGCGGAATGCTGCCCATGCGGGTGGCGGAAGCCATGGTTTTGCAGGCGAACGGCCATCGCGGCAAGGCGCTCCGGAAGCTCATAAGGGGATAATGCGGATGAAAAACAGTTTGGATAAGAGAACAAAATGGTGCTACTGCATCGGCGCGACGGGGCGGGACGCCGCCTACGCGCTGGTGAGCATGTATCTGCTCACTTACGTCCAGTACACCATGAAGCTGACCGTCGCCCAGTTCGGCGTGATCTCCGCGGCCATCGTGGTCTGCCTGATCTGGGACGCGGTCAACGACGCGCTGATGGGCATTATCATCGAGAACACCCACTTCAAAAGCGGGAAATTCAAGCCGTGGATCATCGTCGGCGCGGTTCTGAACGCGCTGGTGATCGTGGCGCTCTTTACCCTGCGGCCGCAGGGCTGGGGCTTTGTCGCCTTTTTTGCCACAGGGTATCTTCTCTGGGGCATGACCTACACCATGAACGACATCGCCTACTGGGGAATGCTCCCCAGCCTGAGCAGCGACCCCAAAGAGCGGGACACGCTGGTGACGCTGATGAGCGTATTCATCTGCGTCGGCCAGTTCGCGGTGGCGGGGATCGTGCCCACGGTGGTGGCGGGAAACGCGATTCAGGCGTACCGGGTGACGGCGCTGATCGTCGCGCTGGCGTTTATCGCGTTCCAGACTTTAGTGGTTCTGGGGGTTCGGGAAGCACCCCGCAGGGACGATGCGGAGAAGGTGACGCTTCGGAAGATGTTCACCATTTTCATGCGGAACGATCAGCTGGTGCCCATCGGCATTGCGTCCCTGCTGTTCAATATCGGGAACGGACTGCTGATTATCTTCGGCGTGAATTTCTTCTATTTTGAGTTTGGCTACGCGGACAGCGGTGATCTGATTTTCCTGTTCACGGTGATGTACGGGCTGGGGACGCTGTTTTCTCAGGCGCTGTATGCCTTCATTTCCAGCCGGATGCACCGCATGACCATCCTGAAAATCTGCATGGCGGCCATCGCTGTGGGCTACGGGATGCTGATGGGCTTCGGCTATGCGCTGCCCAAAAACGTGGTTCTGCTGAACGCCATTGGATTCATCATTTTCTTCTTCCAGGGGCTATACAATCTGGCGGTGATCGTGATGCTCAACAATACCATTGAGTACGACGAGCTTCGCTTCGGGGAGCGCCACGACAGTGTCATTTCCGCGATCCGTTCCTTCTCCGTCAAGCTGGCGGGGGCGGTGAATCAGGGAATTTCCGCGCTGGTGCTCATTATCAGCGGCATTTACACCGTCAGCCAGAACATCTCGGGGCTGGAAATTGAAGTGGGAAAGGGCGGCATGACCAGCGCCCAGGCGTTGGAGAAGGCCAACGCTTTCACGGCGCAGGTGCAGCCCCGGCAGACGCTGCTGCTGAGAATCGGCATGGTGGTCATTCCGGTTCTGGCGCTGACGTGTGCCTATGTTCTGATCCGCAAAAAGTACAAAATTACGGAAGAAGCCTATCAGAAAATGGTCGCGGAGATCGCGGCGCGATAATCCTGTAATATCGAGGGCGGCTGCCAACTGGCAGCCGCCTTTCATGTAGAAATTTTGGCATAAATTTTGTGCGGAATGCCAATAGCCGCTGCCTTTACATGGACGGGGAAATGCGGTAAAATTATCATGATATTTGTAGATAATTCTGATTTTCTGCAATGAAAAATACGTTTTAATACTATTTCCTGATTAAAATCTTAATTTTAATCAGGAAGGCATCGCCTGACGGCGCTGCCTGTTTTGTGATTTATAAGGAAAGAAATCACAAAACAAGTCTCATATGAACTCCATGCCCTTCGGGCAATTAAAATCTTTTTTAAAGATTTTAATTGGAGTTCAGTATAACGAATATTTTTTTTACATTCAGCAATTTGCCTGAACCCCGGCGCAGAAGGCCGGAATTCAGGCTGGGAGGGCTTTTATGACCTGTACTGTTACCGTTCTGCCCGCCGGGAGGAAGCTTTCCGCCCAGCCGGGAGAGAACCTGCTTACTTTGCTGCGAAGCGCGAACCTTGCGCCGGAAGCGCCCTGCGGGGGCAACGGAAAGTGCGGGAAATGCACCGTCCTGATCGGCGGAAAGCCGGTGCTTGCCTGCGGCTATACGGTTTCAGGGGACGTGACCGTCCACGTAACCGCAGCCAAGACCCACGCCCGGATACTCACTGACGGTTACGGGGCAGAGGTAGAACCCCAGCCCCTGCGGGATGGGGCAATGGCGGCTTTCGACATCGGGACTACCACCGTGGTGTGCTACCTTCTGGAAGCGGGAACCGGTCATCTTCTGGCGGCGGCCTCTGCCGTGAATCCCCAGCAGAGCTACGGCGCGGATGTCATCAGCCGCATCCAGCGGGCGCTGGCGGGGGAGATGGAAGCCCAGACCCGGCTCATCCGGGAGCAGATGGGGTCCCTGCTGGGGGACGCCTGCCGTCAGGCTGGGGTGCTGCCGGAAACGGTGGGCGTTATCAGCGTGGTGGGGAATCCCTGTATGCAGCAGCTGTTTCTGGGAATTATGCCGGAAAATCTGGCAAAAATTCCCTTTGCCCCGGTGCTGACCAAAGCTGAGGTCGGGGAGGCGGGAGACATTTTCCCCTGCTGTCCCCACGCGGCGCTCGTCACCGTGCCGGATATTTCCGGCTATGTGGGGGCGGATACGGTGGGGTGCGTTCTGGCATCCGGCCTTGACCGGGAGGAGAAGCGTACACTGCTGGTGGACATCGGCACCAACGGGGAGATGGTTCTGGGGAACCGGGAACGGATGATCGCCTGTGCCACCGCCGCCGGTCCCGCGCTGGAGGGCGCGAAAATCCGCTTCGGTATGCGGGGAGAGCCGGGGGCCATTGACCACGCCGCGCTGGTGGGAAATACGCTGTCCCTGTCCGTGATCGGCGGCGGGGAGGCCGCTGGCATCTGCGGCTCCGGCCTGATTGACATTGCCGCGGTGCTGCTGGATGCGGGCGTGGTAAACGCCCGGGGAAGGCTGGCCGAGCCGGGGACGGCGCTCCCTCTGGGCAACCGGATTTTCGAGACGGAGGGGCAGCGGTGTTTCCGCCTGACGGACAGCGTTTATCTGACGCAGGACGACATCCGTCAGCTTCAAATGGCCAAGGGCGCCATCGCGTCCGGCATCGAACTGATGGCGGCGCAGCTGGGCGGCGGGGTGGAGACCATTGAGCGGGTCTTGCTTGCCGGTGCTTTCGGCAGCTTCATCCGTCCGGAAAGCGCCTGCCGGATCGGACTTCTGCCGCCGCAGCTGCTGGATCGCATTCAGGCGATCGGCAACGCGGCGGGCAGCGGCGCACGGCGGGTGGCCTGCTCCGGGGCAGAATTGCAGCGGGCGCAGACCATTGCCGATAAGGCGGAATTTCTGGAACTGGCAGCGCTGCCGGAATTTCAGCGAACCTTGTTGATGCTGTTGGTCATGGTGGAGATCATGCTGCCGCCACCAAACGCCCATTTCTTTGCTTCGCTTAAGGGATGTTGGGATTCCGGACGCTGCTTTTCTGCCATTTCTTTATTCCTCCTGTTTTTTGTTTTTGCGGGGGCGGATATCGTTTCCCGTAAGGGATAATATCACATGCTTAGGTGGGCGCCCGCCGGGCGGGGATCAGTAGTGCAAAAGGGAATTGATCGTGATGGAAAGAAGGTCGTCCTTGACGGTACACAGGATCATCTTCGTCTTGGTGCCGCCGCCGTCGCCGGTGACCAGCGCGTCCTTCAGAATGGATACGGCGTCGGTCATCAGCTCGCCCGCGTAGATCAGGTCGCCAACGAAATACTCGCCGCTCTCAAACCGGGAGCCGACGATGTCCATTCCCTTCTGGCAGGCGTCCATTGCGTCCTGTGCGCCGGAGCCGCCGTCTACCATGACCGTTTCCAGAAGCTCCTTGACGGTATCCTCGTCCAGATCGCCCATGGCCTCGGCCAGTTCTTCGTAGTCGATCATTGCGTTTCCCCCTTCATTTCTTTACACCGAACCTGCCCTGACGGAAAGCCCGGTTATATTTTCTGCCGCCCTTGTCCTTCATGGTCAGGGCTTCGCAGGCGTAGATGGTGCCGATCATGTCCATGTTGCAGGGATCCATAATGGCGCTGTCCAGCCCCGCCGCGATGGCGTAGGCCATGCAATTCATGTTGACATACTTTCTTGCGGGCATGTCAAAGGAAATGTTGGAGATCGCACCCGTGACCTTGACGGTGGGAGCGTACTCGTGGATGCCCCGGATGCAGCGCTCGAAATCCTTCATGGAGGTGGGCATGGTGGCGATGGCCATGACGCAGGGGTCGATGTGCAGCTGGTTCAGTGCCACGCCGTACTTGTCCGCCTTGTCGATGATCCGTTTGGCGATGTCGATTTTCTTCTCCGGGTCGGCGGGGATGCCGTCCCGGTCACAGGTCAGACCCACCACGTGCCACGGGGTCCCCGCGATCAGGGGGAAGATGGTCTCGCACTTGTCGCCCTCTTCGTTGACGGAGTTTACCATGCCGGGGCGGGCGGCGTGACCCTCCTCCAAAATGCGTGCCAGAAGCTTTGCGTTGGGGCTGTCGATGCACAGCGGCGTCTGGGTCACGCCCTGCATCAGTCCGATGAGCCAGACCATGGTCTCATACTCGATGTCCGTGGCGGTGCTGGGGGCGCAGTCCAGGAAATCTGCCCCGGCTTTCGCCTGCGCCAGCGTCCGCTCCACGATCAGTGCCTCGTCGTGTTCGGCGATGGCCTTCTTGATGGAGGGAATGGCGCCGTTGATTTTTTCGCCAATAATGATCATGATGATCCACGTCCTTTCTGGAGAATTTTCTGCATGCTTCATGTATCTTCAACTTGTCTAGACAAATTATAGTACATGAAAAAGCCGGTGTCAACGGATATGTCAAAAATCTACAATTCCCACAATTTCATTCCCCGGGAAATGGTTACTTTGCTGAATGGGCGCTTTTTCTACCTGCCTGCGTGTGAAAATTTTATTATTTTTATTGCAAAACCGGTTTCAAAATGTCAGAAAATGTTGTATACTATTAAACTATAATAGAATTTGACAGTTTAATGCGCCAGACTGTCAAATCAGGATTTTGGGAGGAACGTTTATGGATGGGGTAATTCTGTATCAATCGAAATACGGCGCCGCGAAGAAATATGCCGACTGGCTCGCTGAAGAAACGGGATATCCGTGCATGGAGACAAAGAAAGCGGATATTAAGGAAATTGAGAAGTACGATACGATCATTCTGGGAGGCGGGATATATGCTTCCGGCATTGCCGGGTTGTCCTTCCTGAAAAGGAACATCGGTAAATTAACGGGGAAAAAGATTCTCGTATTCTGCTGCGGCGCGTCGCCTTATGAAGAAAGCGCGTTCCAGCAGTGCAGAGAGCATAACATGAAGGACATGTTATCTGATATTCCCGTCTTTTATTGCCGCGGCGCGTGGGATATGGACGCAATGTCGCTCAAGGACAGAACATTATGCAATTTACTCAGAAAGGCCGTTTCCAAGAAAGACCCTGCTGATTATGAAGTATGGGAAAAGGCGCTGATGGCCGCAGGGGAAGATAAGTGCGATTGGACGGATAAAAAGTACATCGAACCGATCATTGCATACCTTGGAAAATGATTAACGAAACCGACACAAAGAAAGGGAACAGCATGGATCTGAACAGACAGCTTATTGAGGCAATGGCCGATCTGAATGAAGATCTGGTGATCGCCACCGTCCGGCAGATGGCGGCGGAGGGACACTCCTTTGAGGAAATTCAGCAGTGCCTGAACACCGGCATCAGCGCCGTGGGCACCCGCTTTGAGCGGGGAGACTATTTCATTGCCGACCTGATCGTCTCCGGTATGATCTACCGCAGCGCCCTGAACGAGCGGGAGCCTCTGCGTTCCGGCGGCGCGCCCCGGCCTCTGGGGAAGGTGGTCATCGGCGTGGTGGCGGGGGACATCCACGACATCGGCAAGGATATCATCGTCAGCCTGCTTCGGGCGGAGCGGTTCGACGTGGTGGATCTGGGCATCGACGTCAAGCCGGAGCGGTTCGTCCATGCGGTTCGGAACTATCACCCGGATGTGGTGTTGCTCAGCGGCGTGCTGACCACCGCGCAGGAGGCTATGGTCCAGACCATTCAGGCATTGACGGACGCGGGACTTCGGGATCAGGTGAAGGTGCTGATCGGCGGCCTGTGCACCAGCGAGTATCTGATGCATCACGTGGGGGCCGACGGCTGGGCTTACGACAGCAACCGAACCGTGCGGTTCTGCAAGGAGGTAGTGGATGCGAAAGAAGCAGCCAAGTGAGCAGACGCCGGTCTATGCCGTCGTCCATGCGTCTCTGCGGACCCAGATCTTCACGGGGCAGTACCGTCCCGGAGACCTGCTGCCGTCGGAGAGCCATCTGTGTCAGGAATTCGGCGCCAGCCGGGAGACCGTGCGCCGAGGCTTGCAGCAGCTGGAAAATGAGGGACTGATCTTCTCCCGCCCCAAGATCGGCTATTTTGTCAGCCAGCCAAATCACAACGATATGGTTCTGTCCCTGTCCGAGGAACTGGAGGGGACGGAGCTGCAATACCGGGACATCCACGGCATCCTGCCGGACGAGCGGCTGCAGGAGCTGCTGGACATTCCTGCGAACCGGAAGGTCATTGAATTCTCCCAGATATCCCGGGACGGGGAGGGGCAGCCGGTGGCATACGATGTCAAATTCGTACCCTATGCCCGGGCGTACCCTTCCGTGGAAAGCGAGATCCGATACGCCGTGCTGCCGGATCTGACCTTTGCCAAGCTGTCCTCGTTTTCGGTGTATTCCCAGATCACGGTCACGGCCGTCGCGGCGGAGGGAGAACCGGCGCGGGCGCTGGAGTGCCCGGAGGGAACGCCGCTGCTGCTGATCGAGCAGATCTTTCTCCAGCAGGACGGCAGCCGGGTGGGGGTACAGCACCACTACAGCCGCGCCCCACGGGGCAAGCTCACGGGAACATCGGGTCACAGACAATAAAATAAGCGAAAAGGGTATGCACCGTCTGGCGCATACCCTTTATGCTACATTGTTTCCAGAAGCGCTTCCAGCTGGGCGAGGGATTCGATCTCGTAGTCGGGAACGATCTCGGGGTGGGGGAGACGGCGCTCGGGATTGACCCACACCGTGGTGATGCCCGCGTTTTTTCCGCCCAGAATGTCGGAGGTCAGGCTGTCGCCCACCATGACGGCCTTCTTGGGGTCAAAGTCCGGGATACGGGCGAAGCAGGCGTCAAAAAATTCTTTCGCGGGCTTGTTGAAGCCCAGCTCCTGAGAGATGAAGACCGTCTCAAAGAAGCGGTACAGGTTGGCGCTGGTCAGTCTGCCTGCCTGAACGGATGCAGTGCCGTTGCTGGCGAGAAACAAACGGTATTTTTGGCTCAGGCTGGCGACCGCTTCCTCGGCGCCGGGGAGGAAATAGTGTCCGACAGCGAGATTTTTTTCGTAGCTGCGGGTACACCGCACCGCGTCCGCCGAAACGCCCAGCTCCCGGAACAGCGCCGCGAACCGGCCGACCTGCACCTCGTCCCGGGTCAGCTTTCCCTTCTCCAGCTGCTCCCAGTGCCAGAGGTTGATTCTGTGGTACAATGCAAGGACGTCCTCGGCAGGTTCCACGCCGAACTCCCGGAGGGTTTTGCTCAGGGCGATGCGTTCTGCCTTGTGAAAATCCAGAATGGTATCGTCCAGATCGAGAAACAGAAATTCCGTCATGGCCGCATTTTCTCCTTCCGGCGGACGATCTCGTTGGCGATCCGGGCAAATTCCGGGATGCCCAGAGTTTCGCCCCGCACGTTGGCATCAAAGCCTGCCGCCGCGATCACCGCTTCCGCGCCTGCCTTTCCCAGCTCCGGGAAGCCGGAGGAAAGACCGTTGGACAGCTTCTTGCGCCGCATGGCGAAGCTGGCACGGACGGCGCGGAAAAACACGGCTTCATCGGCAATGTCCCACGGGCGCTTCTGCCGGGTGCGCAGGGTAATGACCGCCGAGGTGACCTTTGGCTGGGGGAGGAAGCAATGGGCGGGGACGTCGAACAGAAGCTCCGGCTCGGCGTAATACTGGCAGAACACGGTGAACGCGCTGTAATCCGGGGTGCCGGGCTTTGCCGCGATGCGCTGCGCCACCTCCTTCTGCACCATGACGGTGACGGACTGGAAGCACTCCGCTTCCAGCAGCGCCGTGAGAATGGGGGAGGTGATGTAATAGGGGAGGTTGGCACAGGCCATGGGGCGGAGAGTGCCGAACTTCTCCTTCACCAGCGCGGGGATGTCCTGCTTCAGCACGTCTCCCCAGAGAATTTCCAGATTGGAAAAATTCCCCACGGTGACGTCCAGAATGGGTTTCAGGCGCTCGTCCACCTCCACCGCGCAGACCTTCCCGGCGCGGAGACACAGCTGCTGGGTCAGCGGGCCGATGCCGGGGCCGATCTCCAGCACGCCCGCCGTTTCGTCCACCCCGGCCTGTTCCGCAATGGACTGGGGCACCCACGGGGCAATGAGGAAGTTCTGCCCCTTGGCCTTGGAAAAGTGGAAGCCGTGGGCAGCGAGCATCGGCTTCATCACCTGAATATCGCATACATCGATCATACACAAATAACCGCCTTTCTTCGGCTATCATACCAGAAGAAAGGCGGTTTTGCAACGGGGTTGTTGGCGTTCGTCAATCCAGAAAGTAAATGGTACACACCCGGCGGCCAAACTGGATGCACTCGTTGAAGGTGGGAAAATACAGATCCATCCGGTCGCCCTTGATGTCGCCGCCGCAGTCCTCGGCCACGGCGATGCCGTAGACATACGCGCCGTCGTTGGAGACGATGAACATCCGGGTGCCGTAGGGAATGTAGCGGGGGTCTACCGCCACCGTACCCTTGTGGACGGTGGTGCCGGTGTAGGTGGTCATGTCGCAGCCCGCGTCCGTGTGGGTGTAGGCCGTGGCGCGGATGGTGGCGGTATCGGAATAGGTCAGCACCTCGCCGGTGGGAAGGGTGATGTAGCCGTCGGCGATCACCGGCATTTCATCGGGGTCGGAGGCTTCCGCTTCCGCGCCGGTGCCCACGGCGATGACCTCCGCCACAGGCGCTCTTGTGACGGTCTCGCTGAGCACGGCCCGTTCGACCTCCTCGCCGTTGACGTAGAGCACGTCGGCGGTGCACAGCAGCTCGCCGTCCGCCCCCAAAGTCAGCACCTCCTGAATGCCGGCGGGGATGGTGGCATCATTGCAGTAAGTAATGGTGTGAGGAATGGCGGCGGTGTAGGTCTCCCGGGTCTTGATGACGCTGTCTACGCGCAGAACCATGCCGTCGCTGGTCTGAGCCTCCGGAGCGTGGGAGAGTACGTCGTACTCCCCCAGCTCCAGGTTCAGCCGGGACAGCAGCTCCCCTGCTGTCTCGCCAAAGGTGGTTACCGTCATTTCCTCTCCGTGGTAATCCACCGTGACACGCTGGGAGCGGCAGATGGTGATTTCCTCCACGCCCTCCCCGGTCTGTGTAGTGTAGGTATCGTATTGTTCCAGAGTCAGTCCGGCCTGATCCAGCACCTCGGCGGGATCGGTGGCGAAGGTGGTGTAGGTCACGACCCGGTCGCCGTCGGTGATGACATAGGTCTTGGCGAAGGCCGTCTGGCGTACCAGCGCCAGCGCCAGCAGTGCGGTCAGCAGCACGGCGAAAAGACGGAGTATTGTTTTAACGGCGCCGCTGCGTACCAAGGCGAACCCTCCCATCCAAAGTGCTTCCAAAACGTTTTTATCAAAAGTTATCAAATGATTACAAATTGCATATCCAAACGGTTCGGATGGGAATATTATAACAAATAAAACTAAAAAGTCAAGCTTTTCTTTATTTTTACATGATTTCTACAACTTTTGACATTATTTTTATGACTGCATTATGTCAACTATCAAACAAGATATTGGTCGCAGAAACACGCATTTTGCAATATCTTGTGTCAAAAGGTTACATATGTTTACATAAGCTGTCGGATTATGTTACCTCTTTAACCTGCTGGTTGCGGCAGCGTTACCGGCGGTTTTGCCGGGGATTTGTGCGGCTTTTTCCCGGGGCAAACCCCGGAAAACCGTTTCCGGGCGGGCATCGGAGGGGGAAGAAGCGCACGCCGTCGATTTTTCCGATTTTTTCTTCCGGTTTCCCGCCGCGGGGATTGACAATCGAGAGAAAATGTGCTAAATTGCAGATGATAAAAGGCTGCGAGGAAGACACGCGGTTCGGTAAGATGCTTCAGAGAGAAGCCGGTTGGTGAAATGGCTTCGTACCCCTGCCGGAACCGATACCACTTCTGAGCCGCGGGTCGGAAATGGCCTGCCGGGTGCGCCCGTTATTGCGTCAATGAGTGGCGGCGATTAACCGCAACCAGGGTGGAACCGTGGAATACTGCTGTATCCCACCCCTGATTTCGTTCAGGGGGTGGGTATTTTTATACCTTCCCCACACAATACAAGGCGGATAAGACCCGCCGAAACGGAGGTATTTTATTATGGAAAACGAGTTCACCTTTGAAAATCCGGAGTATCGCAAGACCTACTGGCACACCTGCTCCCACATCCTGGCCCAGGCTGTCAAGCGCCTGCACCCGGAGGTGAAGCTAGCCATCGGCCCCAGCATCGACAACGGCTTTTATTACGATCTGGACGCGCCCTTCGCCTTCACCCAGGACGACCTGGGCGAGATCGAGGCTGAAATGCGTAAGATCTGTAAAGAGAAGCTGAAGCTGGAGCGCTTCGAGCTGCCCCGCGCCGAGGCCGTCAAGTACATGGAGGAAAAGGAAGAGCCCTACAAGGTGGAACTCATCAACGATCTGCCCGAGGACGCCCACATCTCCTTCTACAAGCAGGGCGAGTTCGTGGACCTGTGCGCCGGACCCCACGTGGACTCCACCGGCCGTATCAAGGGCAACGGCATCAAGCTGACCGCCTGCAACGCCGCCTACTGGCGCGGCGACTCCAACCGCCAGACCCTGCAGCGTATCTACGGCGTGGCCTTCCCCAGCAAGGACGAGCTGGATGCCTATCTGAAGGAGCGGGAGGAGGCCGTGAAGCGCGACCACAATAAGCTGGGACGCGAGCTGGAATATTTCACCACTGTGGACTGCATTGGCCAGGGCTTGCCCATCCTGCTGCCCAAGGGTGCCCGCGTTATCCAGCTGCTGCAGCGCTGGGTGGAGGACACCGAGCAGCAGCGTGGCTATCTGCTGACCAAGACGCCTCTGATGGCCAAGCGTGAGCTGTACAAGATCTCCGGTCACTGGGATCATTATCTGGACGGCATGTTCGTCATGGGCGATCCCGCGGATGAGACGAAGGAGTGCTTTGCCCTGCGTCCCATGACCTGCCCGTTCCAGTATCAGGTGTTCCTGAACCGCGGCCGCAGCTACCGCGACCTGCCCATGCGTCTGGGCGAGACATCCACCCTGTTCCGCAACGAGGACTCCGGTGAGATGCACGGCCTGATCCGTGTCCGCCAGTTCACCATCTCCGAGGGACATCTGGTGCTGCGCCCCGACCAGCTGGAGGAGGAGTTCAAGCAGTGCCTGGATCTGGCCAAGTACTGCCTGGGTACCGTGGGCCTGTTGGAAAAGTGCACGTTCCGCTTCTCCCAGTGGGACCCCGCCAACCCCAACAACAAGTACGAGGGCACGGCGGAGCAGTGGGACCACGCCCAGGCCGCCATGGAGCGCATCCTGAAGGATCTGAACGTGGACTACACCGTGGGTATTGACGAGGCCGCGTTCTACGGCCCCAAGCTGGACATCCAGTACAAGAATGTGTACGGCAAGGAGGATACCCTTGTTACCATCCAGATCGATATGCTGCTGGCGGAGCGCTTCGGCATGTACTATATCGATGAGAACGGCAACAAGGCCCTGCCCTATATCATCCACCGCACGTCTCTGGGCTGCTATGAGCGGACACTGGCCTACCTGATCGAGGAGTACGCCGGTGCGCTGCCCACCTGGATGATGCCCGAGCAGGTACGCTTCCTGCCTATTACTGACCGCGCTGCCGACTACTGCGTGCAGCAGGCCGCGGAGCTGCGCAAGCAGGGCTTCCGCGTGGAGGTGGACAGCCGCAACGAGAAGATCGGCAAGAAGATCCGCGAGGCTACCCTGGAGAAGATCCCCTTCATGCTGGTGGTTGGCGACCGCGACATGGAGAACGGCACCGTCTCCGTCCGTACCCGCAAGGGCGAGGACCTGGGCGCCATGACGCTGGAGGACTTCTCCGCCAAGCTGCGCCAGATCGTGGATGAGAAGCAGAAGATCTGACAAGTGCCATAAGTCATAAGGTAAGCGAGAGAGACAGGCGGAAGCCTGTCTCTTTTGCTGCAGTCAGACAAAAAACAGATTTCGCCAAAAGAAAAGTTTATTATAGCAAAACAGCAGGCTTCTGACAGAAAACCGCATGAAAAATACATGAAAATGATGCAAATGCGCCAAAAACTGTGGGAAAGTGTGTGGATGAAAAACAAGGAAATGCGCTATTGAACACCATTCAGAGACACAAATATGTTGACAGAGTGTGAACTTATCTGGTAAAATCAAATGGGTGCGCAGCACCCGAATGCATAGAAGAGGACAGGGCGCGCCCTGTTCGCTGTTTCCTTCTGGCGGAGGAAACAACAAACTATGGTAAAGGAATTAGGAGGTAAACATGAAAAAAGTAGTTTCTCTGCTGCTGGCTCTCATCATGGCGTTCTCCCTGGTCGCCTGCGGCGAAAAGAAGGATAACACCGTGCCCTACAAGATCGGCATCGTGACCGGCTCCGTCTCTCAGTCCGAGGATGATCGCCGCGGCGCCGAGGCCTTCCAGAAGGAGTATGGCGAGGATATGGTCCAGCTGGCCATCTATCCCGACAACTTCACCGAGGAGACTGAGACCACCATCCAGAGCATCGTGAACCTGTCCGCCGACCCCCTGATGAAGGCCATCATTGTCAATCAGGCTGTCCCCGGCACCACCGAGGCTTTCCGCAAGATCAAAGAGACTCGCCCTGACATCATCTGCATCGCAGGCGAGGCTCACGAGGATCTGCCCGAGATCAGCTCCGCTGCCGACCTGGTCACCAACAACGACTTCGTGTCCCGCGGCTATCTGATCATCCGCACCGCGCACGAGCTGGGCTGCGACACCTTCGTACATATCTCCTTCCCCCGCCACATGTCCTATGAGACCATGAGCCGCCGCGTGGCCATCATGAAGGCCGCTTGCGAGGAGTTCGGCATGAAGTTCGTCCTGGAGACGGCTCCCGATCCCACCTCTGACGTGGGCGTTTCCGGCGCTCAGGCCTACATTCTGGAGCAGGTGCCCGCATGGGTCGAGAAGTACGGCCAGAAGGCTGCTTACTTCTGCACCAACGATGCGCACACCGAGCCTCTGCTGAAGCGCCTGCTGGAGTGCGGCGGCTACTTCATCGAGGCCGACCTGCCCTCCCCCCTGATGGGCTATCCCGGCGCGCTGGGTATTGATCTGACCGAGGAAGCCGGTGATTTCGAGAAGATCCTGACCAAGGTCGAGTCCGCCATCGTTGAGAAGGGCGGCGCCGATCACTTCGGCACCTGGGCTTACTCCTACGGCTACACCGTTTCCGCTGGTCTTGCCCAGCACGCTCTGAACGTCATCAACGGCGAGAGCGAGCTTGCCGATATCGACGATATCGCGAAGGCATACCAGGTCTTCTCCCCGAACGCGGAGTGGAACGGCTCGAACTACACCAACGCGGACACCGGCGTCAAGCTGGACAATGTCTTCCTGGTCTATCAGGATACCTACATCATGGGCGATCCCGGCTGGTTCATGGGCTCGACTGAGGTTGAGGTTCCGGAGAAGTATTTCACCACCAAGTAAGACTCGGGTCTGACTGACCAACGAGAAAACACAAAGGCAGGGGG
>OKUM01000800.1_pt1 | contig 17388 bp, 10 predicted proteins | sample 1606801 | NCBI WGS metagenome assembly OKUM01 (sample SAMEA3882546, study PRJEB24775) | human gut metagenome | biome: human-associated habitat; feature: intestine environment; material: feces | place: Netherlands | collected 2009/2010
GAGGGCTATATGTCGGAAAAACAGTACCGCATCTACGACCAGCTGGCCAAGAATGAAGTCGGCTTGATCTGTACGGGCTATGCCCGCGTCGATAAGGAAGATCGGCCCAACGCCGGCATGATGGGTATTTATGATGATGCCTTTATCCCGCAATATCAGGAACTGACGCGGCGCGTCCATGCTTATGGGGCAAAAATCATGATGCAGATTGCCTATGGCGGAACTAAGACAACCTTTGAACGGGAAGGGCGGACTATCTTCTCGCCGTCCGCTGTGCCAGAACGCAAGACGGGAACCGTTGGCGTCGCCATGAGTCCGGCTGATATCCAGCACCTCATCGGTGAATACGCCCAGGCAGCCAAGCGCGTCCGTGACAGTGGCTTCGATGCCGTTGAAATCCACGGCGGTCATTCGTACCTGCTCAACCAGTTCCTCAGTCCTTATTACAATCGGCGCAGCGACGCCTATGGCGGTTCGCCGGCCAATCGCTACCGCATCGTCGGCGATATCATCGCGGCCATTCGTCAGACAGCGGGACCGCATTTTCCCATTTGGATCAAGATTACTTGTTCTGATTTCTTTGAAGGAGGCTTGACCTTTGAAGATTCGCTGGACATCTGCCAGCGCTTGCAGCAATCGGGCATCGACGTTATCGAAGTGAGTGGCAATATCCACGGCAAGGCCCAGCAGGAAATCGGCCTGGAATGGGATGGCCACGTCATCCGAGACGGCGGCTATTTCCTCGATTACGCTAAAGACATCGCCAATGCGGTCCGCGTCCCTGTCTACGTGACCGGTGGTTTCAAGGACCCGCGGCAAATGGAAACGGCCTTGAAGACATCGAAACTGGCCGGTATCGGCCTGAGCCGGCCCTTATTATCGGAACCGGATTTGGTCCACCGTTGGAATCAGGGCAAGCTGCAGCCAGCCCGTTGTGTCCACTGTTCGAAATGCCGGACGCCGGAAGGCAACTATTGTACGGTCTTTGCTGCGCGGGATGCCAAGAAAGGAGCCAACCAATGAAATTCTTCATTGCTTCAGATATCCACGGATCGGCTTATTACTGCCGCCGTATGCTCGACGCCTGGAAGCGGGAAGGGGCTGACCGCCTGGTCCTGCTCGGCGATATCCTCTATCACGGACCGCGCAATGACTTGCCTAAAGACTATGCCCCGAAGGAAGTCTTTGCCATGCTCAACGAAGTCAAAGATTCCATCTTCTGTGTCCGTGGGAATTGTGACGCCGATGTGGACCAAATGGTACTGGAATTCCCAATCATGGCGACCTATGCCATCCTGACCCAGGGCAGCCGCCTCGTCTATGCGACCCATGGCGACCGCTACAACGTAGCCTCCCTGCCGCCCATGCGGCCTGGTGACATCTTGCTCCACGGCCATACCCATGTCCCGGCCTGGCAGCCCTTCGGCCAGGATAACTATTACTTGAATCCCGGCTCGACGTCTCTCCCCAAAGACAATAGCCCGCACAGCTATCTCCTCTGGGATGGGAATACCTTCACCTGGAAGGACATGGACGGCCAGGCCTTTCACCAGCTCGTCTTATAGCATCCAGGGAAGGGATGGTTCTTATCTGCTTCATAACGGCGGAATAAGGCGGCCGTCTGCGTTTCTGAGGATACAGGAAAGGCGACGGTGCCAAAGCGGCGGACTGGCATGAGCCCCATGAGGGAATTGGTCAGGAAACACTCGTCGAAAGTCTCGATATTTTCCGGATACAAGGGTTTTTCGATGACATCATAACATTGACAGAGATAAGACCGGATGATGCCTGGCAGCAATCCGGCCTTTACGGGCGGCGTATAGAGCCGCCCGTTTTTTATAAAAAACAAGTTGCTGACAGCGCCTTCTGTTAATTGGCCCTGCATATTGCAGAAAATCGGTTCGTCAATACCTTCAGCCCGGGCCTGTCGTTTGGCTAACATCGAGTCGCCATAATTAAAGGTCTTGTGCCGCACTAAGGGTGACGTTTCATTGCGGCGGATTGACGACAAGGCGATGACATAACCAGGGCGGACGGTCATAGATGCATATGGATTGGCACGGGATGTAAAATTTATATTTTTATCGGAAGCAAGTATTTTCAATACCCAATCTCCCTTATCTATACTATACACATACTCCCACAAACGACATTCCCAATCAAAAGAAAGCTCAATCCCTAAATATTCCAAGGTATGCCGCAAACGCCTTTCGTGAGCCTCCAGCCAGACTGGCCGACCTTGATAGATGGGGATGGTTTCAAAAGCTCCCAGACCGAATTGGTAGCCGTCATCAAAGATAAGATTCATAATTAAAAGCGTCTCCTTTCAAAGCACTGAGCAAGGCTTTGGCTTTTTGCCAGATTTCTTCGTATTCAAAAGCCTCGTCGGATTCTGCCGTAATGCCGCCGCCGACGCCGATGGTATATTGATCATCGTGGTGGACGGCCGTCCGTATGACGATGTTTAAGTCACAATTACCATCTAAGGATAGGTAGCCAATCGTCCCTGTATAAAGCTGGCGCCGGCTGAATTCTAATTCGTCGATGATTTCCATAGCCCGCTGTTTCGGTGCGCCTGTAATGGACCCCCCTGGAAAGAGTGCCGTCAAGGCGTCGATGGCCGTCTGTCCTGGCCGCAGGGTCCCTGTTACGTCGGCGATTAAATGGAAAACCGTGGCATACGGCTCGATGGCAAACAGCGTCGGAACGGACACGCTGCCAGGACGGCAGATTTTGTGCAGGTCATTGCGCTCTAAATCGACAATCATCAGCAACTCACTCTGGTCCTTTTGCGATTGAGCCAGTTCCTGCCGCAACTTTTCATCTTCTGCATACGTCTTGCCACGGCGCCGCGTGCCCTTGATGGGACGCGTTTCAATCTGGTCATCGCGCAGGCACAGCAGCCGTTCCATGGAAGCACTGATGATTTGATGGGATCCGTATTGTAAATAAGCGCCAAATGGTGACGGATTATCCCGGCGCAGACGGGAAAAGAAGGTGTACGGCGGGCAGTGGCTCTGGACATGAAACGTACTGGTGAAATTCGTTACGTAAACGTCGCCGGCGACGATATAATCCCTGAGCTTTTTCAAAGCCCTTTGATAGTTTTCACGAGTACTGTCGGGTTGGACGGTTATGGCATATTGTGTGTTTTCGCCAGTACGTGGAAAGGGCCTTTCCTGAAGGCGAGTCCGGATTTTTTCTTTCATCTGTGCCAAGAGAGCCTCGGCTGGCATTGTCTGCCCATTGGCGGCAAACCATACGGCATGGCTTTGCCGATGTTCGATGATGAAGAAATCGTAAAAGACCCAATTCATATCGGGCAGGGGAAAGGCAGGGGCGTGGCGGGACTTCATCCCATAGCGTGCCAGTCCGTAGTCATAGCTGACATAGCCAATGGCCCCAGCCGTCAAGGGCAGGTCTGTCGGATTGGCCTGGTAATGCTTTTTCAAATAGGCTTTGAGATACGTTTCAGCCGTTCCTTCACGAGCTTTTCCATCAATCTTCAGCTGGCCTTGTTCTACGCTTACCCTATGGTAGGGCACGAGGCCGATGATGGAATAACGCCCCAAGTGGTTGGTCAGCGACGAATCGAGGAAAACGGCATCTCTTTCATCGGCAAAGAGGGCGAAGAGCTGGCTGGCCGTATAGGGAAAGGGGGAATGGCAGATGAGCGGCTCAGTCATGACAGTCACCTACTTTCTCCAGGCTGGATTCGGCCAAGCAGCAAAACATTGTTATCAGTTCCCTGCCATATTCGGATAAGACGGCTTCGGGATGGAACTGCAACCCATAGAGCGGCAGGCTGCGATGAGATAAGGCCATGACTGCGCCGTCATCGCTGACAGCGTCTATAGCATAAGCGGTGGGCAGCGTTTCCGCTTGGACCACCAGCGAATGATAGCGCGTGACCTGGAAGGTTTCCGGCAGCCCCCGAAAGAGGCCCCGGCCACGATGGTGAATCGCCGTGACTTTCCCATGCATAGGGCGTTTCCCACGGGTGACGACAGCCCCGGCGGCATAAGCCAGGACCTGCATCCCCAAGCAGACGCCCAAGATGGGCAGGGTGCGGCAGAAAGCACGGACGATGGATAGGGAATGGACGGCGTCTTCTGGCCGTTTCGGCCCAGGTGAAATAATCAATCCCTGCGGTTTCAAGGTGGCAATCTCAGCCGGGCTTATCTGGTCACAGCGGTAAACCCTTACGTCGCGTCCCGTTTCAGCGACTAAATCGGCTAAATTGTAGGTAAAAGAATCATAATTGTCGATGAGCAGATACATACGCACTCCTTTATGTAATAAAAAAGGATAACGACGGCAGCCCGAAAACTGCACAGTCGTTATCCTTATAGGTCCGTAAACTGTGGACTGAATCAGTATAGCACATTTTTACAAATTGCGGTATACTAAGAAAAAAAGAAATGAGGGGGATTCGTTATGCGAAATTTAGAAAAGAAACTGCGCGCCGCTATCGTACAGGCTACGCCTGTATTTTTCGATAAACAGGCGACGCTGCAGAAGGTCGTCCATCAAATCGAAGAAGCCGGTCGGAATGGGGCACAGCTCATCGTCTTTCCGGAGTCGCTGGTCCCATGTTATCCCTATGGCCTGACTTTCGGCTTTACTGTCGGCAGCCGGTCGGATGCTGAACGGGCAGACTGGAAACGCTATTATGACCAGGCCGTCGTCGTCCGCCAAGACCTGCAGGATGTAGCCGCTGCGGCCCAAGCAGCCGGGGCCTATGTCAGCCTGGGCATTACCGAACGCGACGAAACGACGTATTCCCTGTACTGCAGCAATGTCGTCTTTTCACCGGAAGGGAAACTCGTTTCACACCACCGGAAAATCAAGCCGACCGGTGCCGAACGCTATATCTGGGCCGACTCGCATGAGCCAGCCACGTATTTCCCCGTCGTCCAGACGCCGTGGGGGCCCATGGGTTCCCTCATCTGCTGGGAAAACTACATGCCCCTGGCCCGGACGGCCCTCTACCAGAAGGGCGTCAGCCTCTATGTAGCTCCGAATACCAATGATAACCCAGAATGGCAGGATACGGTCAAACACATCGCCATCGAAGGGCGCTGCTACGTCTTCAACGTAGACCAGTATTTTACCAAGGACATGTACCCCGCCGATTTGGTTGAAAGCGCAGCCGTTGCCAAATTGGATGACACAGCCTGCCGTGGCGGCAGCTGCATTATCGACCCGTGCGGCCATTACGTCACAGAACCCGTGTGGGACCGGGAAGCCATAATCTACGCCGACTTGGATATGGATCAAGTGGTCCTGCGTCACATGGAATTCGATGCCGCCGGCCACTACACCCGGCCGGACATCCTGGAACTCATCGTACATGAGTAGGGATGGTGTCGCGTGAAGGTTTCTGCCATCATGCGAGGCCACGTTCTCTTTTATGTTTGAAGTTTGATGTTTGAGGCGATTGCTTTAAATTTAAAACCATCCGCTAACCACTAGCTACTAACCACTTAAAAAAGCTTGTCGCACATGCGACAAGCTTTTTTTCACCGCCGCAACATGCGGTATTTGAATTTGATTCGCTTCAGGCCCGTGGCTTTCCAGAAGTTGCGGGCCATTTTTTCGGAAATGATGTAAAACGCTGGGATGAGGAGCAACCCGCAGAGGGTAGCGAAGGTCATGCCGCCGACGACGGCGACGCCCATGCCGCAGCGGGCTCCGGCACCGGCACCGCTGGCAAAGGCCAGGGGCAGGCAGCCGATGATGGCCGTAAAGGCCGTCATGAGGATTGGCCGCAGGCGCAGCTTGGATGCGATGACGACGGCTTCCATCGGGTCGATGCCCTTGTCGACGCGCTCTTTGGCGAACTCGACGATGAGGATGGCGTTCTTCGCTGCCAAGCCGATGATCATGATGACGCCGATTTGCATGTAGACACTGTTCAAGAAGCTGCTCGTGTTGGCATTGAACAAAGTTGCCAGCTGGCGGATGATGTATTCTGAGCCGACGGCTCCAAAGATACCCGTCGGTACAGTGAATAAGACGGCGAACGGCATGGACCAGCTTTCATAGAGGGCCGCCAGGCAGAGAAAGGCAAAGACCAGAGCCATAATCAGAATTTTTGTCGTTGAACTGGACGAGGTGCTTTCTTCGCGGCTCTGGCCGGACCATTCAATGGTCATCCCCGTCGGCATGACGCTCTTGGCCGCTTCTTCGGCCGCTGCCATGGCTTCGCCAGAGCTGTAGCCGCTGGCAGCACTGCCTTGGATGGTGACACTGCGGACGCCATTAAACCGGGTGATGGACGACGGCCCGGTGGTCATCGAACTGGTCAGCAATGTGTCGAGGGGAACCATTTTCCCTGACGACGATTTGACAGAAATGAACTTCAAGCTGTCTGCCTGAGAACGGTACGACGTGTCGGCCTGGACGATGACCTTGTACGACCGGCCGAACTGGGTGAAGTCATTGACCGACGAACCGCCGAAGTTGGTCTGGAGCGCTGTGAAAACGTCAGACAGTTCAATGCCCAGGTTCTTGATCTTTTCGCGGTCTACCGTATAAGCGACGCTCGGCGTATTGGTGGCGTAACTCGTGCGGACACCGGATAATTCAGGCCGCTGGGAGCAGGCAGCGACTACCTGGTTGGCTGCGTTGCCCAGTTCCGTATCGGACAAGCCTGTATTATCCATGAGCTGCATGGTCCAGCCGCCTTCCTGGCCCATGCCGGGCAGGGACGACGGATTAAAAGCCGCTACGCGGGCTTCGGGATGGTTGGGAACGACAGTCTTATTGAATTTGGCAATAATCGATTCGGCGCTGAGGTCGTTCGATTGACGGCCATCCCAATTTTCTAGCGCGACATAGAGATTGCCCGTATTCGACGTAGAACCGCCAGCGTGGGTCATGACATCTTTGACGCCAGGAATCTGCCGCGTCTCTTCCGCTGCCGCGTCGACGGTCTTGATGGTCTGATTCAAGGAAGTCCCTTCAGGCATGGTGATGCTGGCCATGAACACGCCTTGGTCTTCATCGGGGACAAACGTCGAAGGCAGGACCTGGTAGAAGATGCCCATGAGGCCCGTAACCAAGATGAGGAAGACCGCAGCATATTTCAGATGATGGATCATCCAGCCGACTTTGCCGGTGTAACGGTCCCTGAAATGGTCAAAAGCCCCGTTGAATCCGCGGAAGAAGGCGCCTAACGGCCCGCCTTGGATGGCCTTGTCGCCGGGCTTCAGAAGGACACCGCATAAGGCTGGCGTCAAGGTCAGGGCGACGAAAGCCGAAATGACGACGGAAATGGTGATGGTCACGGCGAACTGCTTGTACAGGACGCCAGTGACACCGCCGATGAAAGCGACGGGAATGAAAATCGAAGCCAAGACGGCTGTCGTAGCGATGATGGGCCCTTGGACTTCTTTCATGGCTGCTTCCGTCGCATCCTTAGCAGACAGTTTATCCTTGGACATATGCTCTTCAACGTTTTCAATGACGACAATAGCGTCGTCGACGACCAGGCCGATGGCCAAGACCATGGCGAACAGGGTCAGCGTATTGATGGTGAAATCGAGGACTTTGAAAGAAGCAAAAGTACCGACGATAGAAACGGGAACGGCCAGGACTGGGATAAGCGTCGTCCGCCATTTCTGCAGAAAGACGAAGACGACGAGGATGACCAGGAGCAGCGATTCGACGAAGGTATCTTTGACTTCGTTAATCGAAGCATTGATGAAATTCGTATTGTCCATGACGATGGTATAATCCAGGTCAGGCGGGAATGTTTCCTTAGCCTGGTCCAGGACCTTCTTGACTTCCGTAATCGTATCTAAAGCATTGGCGTCACTGGAGAGCTGGATACCGAAGCCGATACCGGTCTTCCCGTTGATCTTGGAATTGCTGCTTTCGTTCTGCGTCCCCGTCTGGATGTTGGCTACATCCTTGAGGTAGACGAATTGGCCGTTTGAAGCCGATTTCAAGATAATATTGCCGAATTGTTCCGGCGTCGTCAATTGGCCTTCGACTTTAGCGCTGTATTGCTTTTCCTGTGTGGCCGGAGCCGGCAGGCTGCCAATGGTCCCGGCCGGAGCCGACATATTCTGTTCTTTGATGGCCGAGACGACGTCCGATACAGTCAGGCCGCGTTCAGCCAGTTTTTCCGGATTGAGCCAGACGCGCATGGCATAGCTGGAACCGAAGGTATTGACGTTGCCGACGCCGTCGATGCGCTGGATTTTATCGAGCAAGTAAATATCGGCGTAATTCTTGAGGAAAGCCTGGTTATACGTTCCGTTCGGCGAATAGAGGTTGGCCATGAGGACCATGTCGCCTGACGACCTGCGAACGGTCAGCCCCTGGGTCTGTACGTCGCTGGGCAGGCTGTTCTTGGCCAGATTGGCGTCGTTCTGGACGTTGATGGCATCTGTATTGCCGTCACTGTCCAAGCTGAAAACGACAGACAGGCTATACGAGCCGTCGTTGCTCGACGTCGAGGACATATAAGACATATCGTCAACGCCTTTGAGCTGGTCTTCGATGACTTGGGCGACAGTCTGATTGACGATTGTCGCATTAGCGCCGGTGTACGTCGTACTCAGATTGACTGTCGGCGGCGAAATCTGCGGATACTGGGCAATCGGTAAGGAGAGGAGGGATAAGGCCCCCAAGATGACGATAATAATGGAAATGACGATGGCGAAAATTGGCCGCCGGATAAAGAAACTAGACATGAAGCGCCTCCTTATTTAGCCGTAAGCGATACCGATGAGGTAGAAGAAGCATCATTGGCGGTCAAGGATAGACCTAATTCGTCAGCTGTCGTCATGGTGACGTCCAGATCTTGGCCTTCCTTCAAATTACTCAAGCCTTCAACGACGACGACATCATCCTTGTCGAGACCGCTCTTGACGATATAGTAGCTGCCGACCTGGTCGCCTAAGGTGACGACGCGGGCGACTGATTTATTATCGGAACCGACGACAATAACGAAGGACTGGTCCAGGACCTGTTGTACCGCACGCTGAGGGACGAGGATAGCATCCTTCAAAGGCTGGCCTTCCATAGTGACGCGGGCGAACATCCCCGGCAGGAGAACGCCGTCGGCATTATTGAAGAGGGCCTTGACCGTAATCGTCCCCGTACTGTCCGAGACTTCCCGGTCGAATTGGTATGATGTCGAGATTTCGTCGTATTTCTTGCCGTTGCTCAAGGTCAGGGATGCTGTCGGCGGCGTATGATTTTCTGGCCCATTGGCATCCTTCGCATCGGCCATGCGGAAATTCAAGAATTCATTTTCACTGATCGAGAACTGGACGTAGATAGGGTTGATCGAACCGACCGATACTAGAGCCGTATTGCCAGCCGTGACATAGGTACCGCTGGGGACATCGTCGACAGAAAGCTTGCCGGCAATCGGCGATCTGATGATCGTATCGTCTAAGTTTTCCTGGGCCTTCTGCAAGAGGGCATTGGCATCGTCGTAACTCGACTGATTGCTGTCTACCGTGGCTTGCTGATTCGTCAAGGTCTGTTCCGCTACGGCGCCGGATGCTGCCAACTGCTGATAGCGGTTCAAGTCGACGAGGGAATTATTGAGCGTCGTCCGGGCCTTATCGACATTCGATTTAGCCGAGAGGACTTCCGATTCATATTGGCGGTCGTCGATTTTATATAAGGCCTGCCCCTTTTCGACAGGGGCGCCAGACGTGAAGTATTTCTCCACGATTTCCCCAGAGACGCGGGGCTTGATCGTGACGGCGTTAGTCGATTTGATCTGCCCTGAATAGTCGTGGCTCACAGCCGTATCCTGTTGGAGTACTTTCATGGCCTTGACTGAAACGGCAGTACTCTTAGTCTGTGTCGTACTGCCGCATCCTGCCGTCAGCAGGGACAGGGCCAGCAGTCCGGTCAGGACCGTAATGAGAAGAAGTGTTCCTTTTCCATAACGTAGCATAAGTATGATTCCTTTCTCTGCAACATATTTTAAACCATATTATAAGTGTATCATGGAAAAGAAAAAGCGACATGCCTAAATGTTAAAAATTAGGTGTCGCCTTTTTTTCGATAAGCTACGAAATATGTATGTTTTATCATAATTATATGACAACCAAACGCGTCATGCGATTTTATTGCCATTGGCTACCAATTTGAAGCGCAGGCCCAGGACTTCGGCAGCCCGCTTGCACATGAGCATGCGCTGGGAAAAGATTTCAAAATAATCAATCATAGAACAAATCGATTCATCGAGCTCGATGTTCAAAGTAATGACTTTCTTGTGCGTATCGACGTGGAGCTTTGAAGATAGGGCCGCATAATTGACGCGGTCGTGCTTGTCAAAGGTTTCCGGTACGGTGTTGCGGACGCGGTCTCGGCGGACGTCGCTCTTGTCGGCCAAGATTAAGGCAGCCGAAATGGGGTCGAAAGCGATGCCGCTTCGTTCATCGTGCTGACCGATCGCTGAGATGATGGCCGCAATATCTTCTGGCGGTGCACCCCAGTCGCGCAGGAAATGAAAGGCCATGAGAGCCCCTGTATGGGCATGATCCACGCGGTTGATGCTGTTCCCCAGGTCATGCATATACCCGGCGATGCGCACGAGTTCCACCGTGTGGGCGTCATAGCCGAGCTTCTTTAGAATTTTACCGGCCGTCACAGCCACTTTGGCCGTATGTTTTTGCGAATGGTCCGTATACCCCAAGGCATCGAGGACTCGGTTCCCCTGTTCTAAATAGACATTCAACTCTTTCGCATGGGCAATATTTTCATAAGTCAGTTTCTTCACTCTCTATCATTCCTTTTCTGTGCTAGTCCTCTCAGTATAGCAAAGGAATGTATGAAACGCGTAAATACTGGATAAAAAAACGGTGCAGGATTTTACTGTTTTGTATCGAATTAATAAATAGAGCGGTTCGCAGTGAGTCAAGAGAGTACGGAATAGGAGATGACTGGAATGGATGAATACGAAAAGCTTAAAGAACTCTACGAGCATATGATGGTTGTCCGTAAAGACAGCCGGCAGCATATTCAGGAGTTATGTGTAGCCTTGGATAATGGATTGTGGTTTCCGGAACGTCAGCAGCAAGCCGTCCGGGACGATTTGCAAGCACTGAGCCAGGCCCAGGATGCGCTATGTCAGGCCCTGGCACAGGTCCAGATTGCGACGGCCGATAAAGCCGATGAATTAGGGGAACGGATTGAAGCTTGGCATCGGGAACAGGAAAACCGCGAGGCCATGAAAGCCATGGTACATCAATTGGAAGGCATATTCGACGTGGCCTATGTGGGAACCGATGAGTCCATAGCCAGCCAGTTCCGCCAGATGCAGGGCGATGTCAAGGCCTTGTTGGGCCTGTCCCTAACCTTCGACGAGCTATCGGCACGGGCAGAAAAATATATCCGCTTCCTGGAAGCCGTCCACTTCGACGGCCCCCTCTTGGACCGGGACCTGGCCGATTCCCTGCGCAGCCAGTTCGGCGGCGATATCAGCCTGGCCTGCATCTATCATGATTTCCGCTTGACAGAAGGGCAGTCGGCTGCGGCTCCCGAAGAACCTACGGCAAAAGTACCGCCTACACCGGCTTTCACTCTGGCCCCGGAACCAACACCCGTACCGGCCCTGGAAAAGGCGACTTCAGCGCCGGCTATGCCTGACGGCGTGGCTTTGGTTCAACAGAAGCCCTTGCGTGCTAAATTGAAAGGGGCTAAATCCTTTACCCATGATATCCAGCAGTTCGCTGAACAGACCGAAGGGATGGCTATCTTCTGGCTCATGGCCCTCTGTTTCCATGATTTTGTCGGGGAAGGGGAAGAAGCCCGGCTGTCGAGGGGCTTGCAGGAACAGCAGAAAAGAATGGGCGCCCATACGTTTGAAAACAGTCTCCAAGCCATCCGCAGCCGCTTCCTGGACTGGGGCCTGGCCGCCAAATATCAGTGGGGAACGCAGCCCTTTTACCGGCTCACGCCAGAGACGTATGACGTCTTGAAGCGTGACAAAGTGCGCAAATATTTCAATATCCCTTATTTTACGAGAATGACGGACTGGACCTGCTTCAGCCGCTTATATGAAATGGAGCGCTTCGTCCTTCAGGTATTGGATCACAGTCCCTATGAAATAGCCTTTTTCAGGGCTCAGCGCCAAGCCTTTTTTGGCTATGTGATTTTTGGGAAGTCCATGGTGGTCGATGATGGAACCTTCCTGCCGGCATACCTCCTCATCAGGCCACCCTTTTCGGAAGCTGAGCTGGAAGCCGATCAGAAAGACTTCCAGTACCTGGCGAAATCGACGGCTGTCAAGCTGCTTCTGACCGATTCCCGGGAATACGCCAAGCCCTGGATGACCCGCTTCGGGACCGAAGATATCTATGTGGCCTTGACCCATCCCGATGAAAAGGGGGATTTTCTCTTTTCGTCAAAAGGCGAAGTCCTGACGGCCGATGACCTCTTTGCCGTAGCTGTGAAGAAAGCCGAAGTGGATATCCCCGATTGCCTGGATATCCGGGAAAAGACGCAGAAAATGCTGTTCCTCAATGAACATGTGGACCTGGATGGGCCGGATGAATCCGATGCACCTGGAGTACCGGAAGAACCGGAAGAAACAGAAAAAACGGAAGAAGCCCAGCCAGAATCGGTACCGTCAGAAGAAGCGGTGCCTGACTCGACGGCTGATGCAGTCACGGATAGGGCCGACGCTTTGCAGTCCTTCTGCCAGCTGCTCCAGAAAGGCCATCGGGCCGAAGGCAGTTTCTGGCTCCATGCCCTGGCCAGCACGGCTGGTCCTGACGAAGAAGCTTGGGACGCTTTGTCTGATGAAATCGCCTATATCCTCGACGATCCGCTGTATGACCCGGCTGCCCATTCCGACGGCTTCGATTTCTGGGATTCCATGATTTCCCTGCCGGCCATCGAAATGGGCCAGTCCCGGGATGTCCTGAATGCTGCCGCCATGGTCCGCGCCTTTTTTGCTCCGGCTGAACCGAAAGGCTACTTACTGAGCAAGACGTGGAGCCGCATCAATGAAGAACCGAATGAAGCCTTTACAGCCATTCCGGTGTTGAAACAATTTGTATCCTTATGCAAGAACTTTGCCGATACCCAAGGTATGTCCTTGGCCTATGGTCTGCAGCAGCACGCATCGGACCGCCAGCCTGTCGATCTCGATGGGGCCCGTCAGGCCGTAGCCGAACAGTACCAGGCCCTGTGCATGGATGAACGGAAACCGTCGCCCCATCCCCGGCTGCGGGGCCTGCGCTCCCAGTTATACGGCGGTCATGGGCAGGTCGTCCCATATTTTAAAGACGTCGACGCCTTCAGCCTTACGGAACTCAGCGATTTCTGCAATACTTTCCTCAATACGCCCTTGACGGCGGATACGCCAGTAAATCGGATTGAAGACCGCCTGGTCAATGAAAATAAGGTAAAAGAATATTTGGATGGCGTCTGGTTCAGCATTCCCGTGGGCGAACGAAAGAACGAACGCTTCCTGGGAAAAGATGCGACGCAGCAAATCAAATTGATCAAGAAATCCGTGCTCATCCTTTGCCGCTATATCCTGGCCAAACAGGCGGCACAGCATGAGCAGAACCAGCATGGCCTTTCACCAGACGTCTTGGCGCAGCAGCGGCAAAAAGGGTTGGATCTGTTACAACAGGCCCAAGCGGAGCTGGCCGGACAGACCGTAGATACCGTGATGGATGAGCTGGCGAAAGCCGTGCTTCAGGCCTTATTGAACGACTTGACCCGGCAGTTCCAGGGCTGTTCCAGCGGCGAACCTTACTATGCCCCTTTACTAAAAGCCAACGCCTTTGAACTGGATTCGGATTATCTGCCCGACTTGACGCCAGACTACGACGGGGAATACCCGCTCGTCCCGCGCTTGCAGCGGTATATCCAGGCACGCTTGTCCCAAACGGCGGACCTTTCCTGGCAGGAAGCATATCATCAGGCCGTCCGTTGTTACAATCTGGGATTGGCCAAAGAAATCGCCGGCCTGGACGATACAGTGAAACGCATCGGCAAATGGGACCTGGTCTTGCAGAACGGGATACAGTACGCCGGAGACGATACGGAAAGTTACCGGAGCGACGTCGAATTAGCCGCTAATTATGGCAAGATCATCGGTAAGGAACGGATGGAACATTATTTTTCCGTAGCCGATACCGCCCGGAGCCACTTCAAAAAGACCCAGAACTTTGCCCTGTACAAGGACTTGCTCCAGAGCTGCCTGAAACACATCGATGAAGAAGCGGAACCGCGCCGTCAGAGCGTGCAGCGCGAATTGGACCAGTTCCGCTCCCAAATCCAGGAGGAAGACTTGTCCTGGCTGGACCCAATCCAGGCCTGGCTCGACCATGGCAACCTGACCATCGTCGAAGACTACCTGCACCGCTGTGCTCACAAGAGCCTTCGTGAAATGAAGCTCATCCTGAATTATCAAGGTGATTTCGGCCTGAAGACGTTCACGCAATTCCTGGAACAGTACCAGGCCGAATTCGATTTGTGCAACAAGAATAAAAAATTATCTCTAAAGAATATTTATGACCAGAAACCGGGAATCCGCAATAAACGGGTCCATGACCGCCTAAACCGCAAGGAAAAGGACGGCCTCGACTTCGTCGAAGCCTGGTCGGCTGAATCCAGCGCCCCCGGCAAATCGATGAAGCCCTTGTTAGAGGGCCTGGGATATGGGAACATCGCCGATATCCAGGTCAGCCGGGCCGAAAAGAATTGTACCTGTTACAGTGTGAAGTTCGAAAAGAATCCGCCCCGGTTCCACCATCCCTTTGCCGTCTTTGGCAGCGGCGCCTACTACAATGGGCTGAATGTCGTCCTCTTCCGGGGCAGCCACACGCCGCAGAGCATCGTCAATGAAGTATCCAGGCTCAGTGTAGCCAAAGAAAAGGGGACCCTCTTTTTCCTCGACTCCGCCCTGACCCTTTCGGATCGGCGCGAATTGGCCAGACTCATGAAGACCAACCTGGATATGCAGAACGTCTTGGTCCTGGACCGGGTCCTGGCCCTGTACCTGACGCATTTTGAAAAGAACGACCGCAACGATAAGCTGCTGGCCCTGGCCTTGCCCTTTGCCTATGTCCAGCCCTTCATCAGTGAAGCCCGGATTCCGCCGGAAATGTTCATTGGCCGGTCGGCTGAATTGGCAGCCATCCAGGACATGGCCGGTCCGGTCTTCGTCTATGGCGGCCGACAGCTGGGCAAGAGTGCCCTCCTGCGGCAGACCCGTTACCTGGCCCACCATCCGGAACAGGGAAACTATGCCATTTACCTCGACATCAAGAACAAAGATGGCGACGCTGTCTTAGGCGATACGTGCGACGAACTCCGGCGGGCAGGCATCCTGAACAAACATGTCCGGACGTGGGATGAACTGGGGCGGAGCTTGAAAGACCTGTGGTCACAAGGAAAGAAAAACATCGACAAGCTCATGATTCTCTATGACGAATCGGACCATTTCCTCGTCGATGCGGCGGCTCAGCAGAACCGTCCTATTGAAGTGCTGAAGGACATCCGCGACTACGTGCCGGGCCATTTCAAATTCATCTTTGCCGGCCTGCACAACGTCATCCGCTTCGACCGGAGACAGTTAGGCGATAATACCGTCTTCGCCCAGCTGGACCACCTGGTCGTCAAGCCCTTCGGCTACCTGGAAGCGAACGAACTCCTCTTAAAACCGCTCAGCTACCTGGGTTTTGAAATCCGCAACCAGGATATCATCAGCACTATCCTGGCCCAGACCAATTACTTCCCGGGACTGATCCAGTATTACGGCAAGAACCTCGTCGAAAGTATCCGCAGCCAATACAAGAACCAGCTCTTCACGGACTGCAATACGCCGCCTTATCCATTGGATGAAAGCTACTTGAAAGACTTGCTGAAGGACGAAAAATTCCGGCAGAAAATCGATGACCTGTTCATGATTACCCTGGAACTGGATGCGGACAATTACTATGCCATCATCGCCCTCGTCGTCGCCTATCAGTACCAGTATGAACGGCAGCGGGTCGTGCCGGTCACCCTCGACACCATCCGGGATGTGTGCGCCGCTTACGAAGTCCATAAAATCGCCGACATGCGAGATGAACAGCTCCAGGCCCTGATTGATGAAATGACCGATTTGAACATCCTCCATCAGGAAGAAGGCGGGAAGGGCTATGTCTTCAACCGCTACAACTTCTACATGATGATGGGCGATTGGGACGATATCGAAAGGAAGCTGAGAGAATATGGAAACGCGTGAATGGAATGAAGGAGCCGGCGATATCTGGTGGCGTGAAGTCGCCGGACCTCATAAATATGTCAAGGAAATCGCCAGGGCCATCCTGGACCAGCAGTGCCTGGCCATGGATGCCGACTTAGATGATGACGTGTTCACGGAAGCCCTGAAAGACCGCATTTCCAGCTATGACTGTGACTGCCATTACGTGCGCATCGCTGCCGATGATTTTGACGATGTCAATGCCTTTACAGCCTTCATCGCCCAGCAATATGTACCCCAGTTCCGCTTCGACCCCTTAGATGAATCGCCGCTGACCAGCCTGATTCGTCAGTCCGGGCTGCAGCATTACGTCTTTTTTGTCGATTCCGCTTCCGGTGACTGTCCCTGGCTGGCCCAGGCTGCCGCTGCCGTAGGCCGCTTGGCCGGCCGGGAGGGGAGTGCCTGGATCTTCCGGGCCCCTTCTCCGGTCCTGGCAGCCTGGGACAAGATGGCCGGTGTACACCTCCTGGACCGCAAGCACTACCTCTATCATTATGATATCCAGTATTTCGCCATGACCTGTCTGCGCGATACAGAACTCAACCTGTGTCAGCAGTACTATGCCGCCGACATCATCGCCAAAATCGCCGGCATGGATGGCCGCCTCTGCCTGGCCCTGGCCCGGCAGGACCTGTACTTCCACCCGGAAACAGTCATACAGGAACAAAAGCTATCGGTCGATCTGGTGCCAATCCTCCTGGAAACACAGATGCAGCACGTCCTGCCCATCCTCGAAGACATCCGCCGTTACCTGGTCCGGAAATACGAAACGATGATACAGCAGATACTGCCCCAGCAGGACGAATACGGAAAAGAACTGAACCGGCCTACGGACCTGGAACTCCGTCACCTGCAGCACTACCTGCGGGGGCAGGGCCTCTTCTTCCAAGAAAAAGACGACGAATGGTTCCAGTGCGCCTATCAGGCACGGAACGACATTTCCCACCTGAACGTGCTGCCGACAGACCAACTGGACAAACTGTTCGCTATTCAGCAAAAAATCCATTGAAAACGTTCGTTCAAGTATAAAAAAGCCGCCAGCTCATGTTAAATCCCCTTAAGACTAACACGAGCTGGCGACCCTTTCTTGAAGTCTGTCTAAAAACATGATGAACTTATTCTCATGAGATAGTTCGATGTATTCG
>OKUM01000809.1_pt1 | contig 17262 bp, 20 predicted proteins | sample 1606801 | NCBI WGS metagenome assembly OKUM01 (sample SAMEA3882546, study PRJEB24775) | human gut metagenome | biome: human-associated habitat; feature: intestine environment; material: feces | place: Netherlands | collected 2009/2010
CGGGCTTTGTCGGGCTGATACCCGCCGCCTTACAAAAGCTGCTGCCTGGGGCCCAGGTGGTGCTGCTCTCCGCCCGGAAGCGGGAGGCCGAGGCCGCCGCCCAGGAGATGGGCTTCCCCCTGCGCCAGCGGTACGACACCTTGGTCAACGGGAAGAAGGCCGCCGTCTACCTGCTGGAGGTGGGCCCCGCCTTATAAAAGGGACGTCAGCTCCCCCAGGTCTTGGACCACTATGTCAGGCTGGGTGGGGCTTTCCGCCAGCAGCTGGGGGGTGGTCTCGCCGCTCATGATCTCGTTCATCACGGCGTAGGCTTCGTCATAACTGAGATCGCCCTTGTTGACGATCTTCACGATGGCTTCTTTGATCATGGCTTCAATTCTCCTTCAAAAAGCTTTCCAGCATGGTTTTGCCGTTCGGCGTCATAATGGATTCGGGATGAAACTGCACCCCGTAGATGGGATAGTCTGTGTGCTGCACGGCCATGATCTCGCCGTCGTCTGTGACGGCGGTGACTTTCAGGCAGTCCGGCATGGTGGCGGCGTCGGCCGCGAGGGAATGGTAGCGCGCGACGGGCGCGGTCTTGGGGCAGTTTTGGAAGAGCCGCGAGCTTGTGTCGAAGTGGACGAGCGACTGCTTACCGTGCATTAGCTCTTTAGCATAGGTCACGGTCGCACCGAAGGCGGCACAGATGGCCTGATGCCCGAGGCACACGCCGAGCGTCGGGATGCGGGGCGAGAGCGTCTTCACAACGTCGATGAGAACGCCTGCGTCTTCGGGCCGCCCGGGGCCGGGGGAGAGGATGATGCGCGCGGAATGCAGCGCGTCGATCTCTTCGATGCGCAACTCATCGTTACGGATGACGCGGATGTCTGGATCGATCGCGCCAACGAGCTGGTAGAGGTTATAGGAAAAGCTGTCGTAATTGTCGATCAAAAGGATCATAGGTCTTCCTCCTGCGCAAGCGTCAAGGCGCTGACCACGGCCTTCGCCTTGTTGATGCATTCCTGATACTCTGTTTCGGGGACGGAATCTGCCACGATGCCCGCGCCGCTGCGGACGAACACGCGCCCGTTTTTCTTGTAGGCGATGCGGATGGCGATGCAGGTGTCCATGTTGCCGGTGAAGTCGATGTAGCCGATGGCCCCGCCGTAAATGCCGCGCTTGTTGTTCTCAAGCTCACCGATGAGCTGGCAGGCACGGATCTTCGGCGCGCCGGAGAGCGTTCCAGCGGGGAGCACGGCCTCAATGGCGTCAAGCGCGTCGCAGTCATCGCGAATCTCGCCGCGCACGGTGGAGCCGATGTGCATCACGTGGGAGTAGCGCTCGATGGAGTGCAGCTTTTCGACCTGCACCGTGCCGAATTTGCTGACCTTGCCGAGGTCGTTGCGCCCGAGGTCGACGAGCATGTTGTGCTCGGCAAGCTCCTTTTCGTCGTGCAGGAGGCTCTCTTCAAGCGCCTTGTCCTCCTCGTCCGTTTTGCCGCGCGGACGGGTCCCCGCGAGGGGAAAGGTGTGCAGCACGCCGTCTTTGAGCTTGACGAGCGTTTCGGGCGACGCGCCCGCGACCTCAACGTCGGTGCCGGAAAAGTAGAACATGTACGGCGAGGGATTGATGGTGCGCAGCACGCGGTAGGTGTCAAGCAGGCTCCCCTCGAACGGTGCGCTCAGGCGGTTCGAGAGTACGATCTGAAAGATATCGCCCTCGCGGATGTGGTGCTTGGCGGTTTCGACCATCGCGCAGAACTGCTCTTTGGAGAAGAGCGGCGTGACTTCGCCGAGGAGCCGCCCCGGCGCTTCCTGCTTCTTTTCGCCGGTTTTGAGGAGCGAGACGAGCTGCTCAAGATCGAGCTTTGCCTTGTTGTAGCCGACCTCGACGTCGCTGAGCGCCATGTTGACGATGAGCACGATCTTCTGCCGCACATGATCGAAGGCGATGACCTTGTCAAAGAGCATCAAATCGACATCCTTGAAGCTGTCCTCGTCCTGCTCGCCGCAGCGGACGCTCGGCTCGCTGTATTTGAGATAATCGTAAGAAAAATACCCCACGAGCCCGCCGGTGAAGGAGGGGAGGTAGTCGAAGCGGGGGCTTCTGTAGCTTGATAGCAGTTCACGCAGGTATTGGGACGGATCGTCCGTGCGGACAGTGAGGCCGCCAGCCTTCGTTTTGCCGTCAATGCACGTGATCTCGAGCTTTGGGTCGAAGCCCAAAAACGTGTAGCGGCCCCAGCGGTCGTCCGCCTGCGCGGATTCGAGCATGTAACAGTGGGTGGACACGTTCTTGAGGATGCACATCGCTTCGATGGGGGTGATGAAGTCGGAAAGAATTTCGCAGCTCAGCGGGAGCACGTCGTACTGCTGCGTCGCGGCGATGTCTTTGACGGTTTCGAGCGGTGGTAGGATATGCATGAGTGACCTCCTGAAAAAGAAAAGCTCCTTTGGCGTTCTGCCAAAGGAGCTTATTGCGCAAACAAAAGCGCCCCCGACAGAACGGTACAGTCTGTCAAGGACGAATGCGATACGAGAGAAACGAACGATCCGCGGTGCCACCTTGAATTCACGGTTACCCGTGCGCTTGGTGGAGATACCATCATATCTCCCGGCAACTGACGTATGCCAACACGTTGCAGGATACTCTGCGCATAAAACGCATTTCGCTGCACCCTCGGCGGTCCATTTGACAATGTGTATCTTGCCTGATTTTCAGCATCGCAGGCTCTCTGTGAAGGCATCACTGCCGTTATCTCCGCTTCAACGGTTTGCGGTATTAACTTGGGCGAAAATATAGCACACCCCATCGGCAATGTCAATAGGGTGTGCATGATCTTTTGTAAAATTTCGGTTCTTTATTCCGCGGCGCGGCGAAGAATGTCGGCGACAAGCGCCTTGTCGAGCTGCGGGAAGGGGATGACCGGTTCGGGATGCTCGGGATGCTCCATGAGCAGTTTTTCCGCCCAGGACATGTTGTACCAGCGGCCGAACTTGTAGCCGCTGCGCGTGAACACGCCGATGCGGCGGAAGCCCATGTGCTCATGGAAGCGGATGCTGTTGTCCGTTAAATATTCGTCGTCCGCGCCCTGCGGCTCGCCGATGCAGGCATAGAGATTGTAGATGTTCTGAGCGAGCGACAGCTCCTCAATCGCGCGGTAGAAGCGCTTGCCGAGACCGTGCTTGCGCGCGTCGAGGGCGAGATAGATCGTCGACTCTGCACAGTGGTCGTAGGCCTTACGCGCGATGAACGTGTGCGTATAGGCGTAGCCGAGAAACTGGCCATTTTCATCCTCCGCGACGAGATAAGGGTATTTGCGCGAGATATCCGCGATGCGGCGGCGGAATTCGTCGAGCGACGGTACGTCGTATTCAAACGAGATGGCCGTCTTTTCGACGTACGGCGCATAGATGCTCAGAAGCGCGGGAGCGTCGTCAAGCGTGGCGAGGTGGAAGTGGAACGCAGGAGAAGACATAGAGTCACCTTTCAAATCCGTGCACCCAGTCAGAGCGCAGGTAATAAATGAGATAGATGGTGGAGCTGATCGCCCAGGTGAGGGGATACGCCCAGTAGATGTAGCCGATCTCGCCGATGAAGCGGACGACGAGCATGATGTAGATGATGCGGATGACGCACCAGACGGAGAGCATGATCATCATCGGCACGACCGCGCGGCCCGCGCCGCGGCAGACCGCCGCGATAGAGTGCGAAAACGCCAGCAGGCAGTAGAACAGTGCCACCGTGCGCGCCTGTTGCACGCCGAGGGCGACAACGCCGGGGGTGCTGTCGAAAAGAGAAATGAGCTGACTTGCCCAGATGTAATAGCACAGGCCGATGAGCTCGGCCATCACGACGGCGATGATGATACAGAACCGCGCGCCGCGCTTGGCGCGGTCATACTGCTTGGCGCCGAGGTTCTGACCCACGAACGTGGTGCAGGCCATCGTGAAGCTCGTGATGGGCAGAAAGGCGAAGCCTTCGATCTTGCAGTGCGCGCCGTAGGCCGCCATCGCGAGCATGCCGAACGAGTTGATCTGCGACTGGACGATGACATTGGCAAGGCCAATGACGCAGTTCTGGATGCCGGAGGGGAGACCGTATCGCACGATCTCGCCGAGCATGCCGGTGTGGAAGCGGATGTTGCGCGGCGTGACGGTGTAGACCTCGCCCTTTTTGAGCAGGTGGATGAGGCAGAGCACGCAGCTCGTCCCCTGGGAGAGGACAGTCGCCACCGCGGCGGACCAGACGCCCCAGCGGAACGCGCCGATGAACAGCAGGTCGAGCGCGATGTTGACGAGCGACGAAATGATCAGATAGTGCAGGGGCCTCCGGCTGTCGCCGAGGGCGTTAAGAATGCTCGTGCACATGTTGTAGAGCACCGTTGCCAGCACGCCGAGGAAGTAGTAGCGGAAGTATTCGACCGCCTGCGGCATGACCTGCGCGTCGGTGTTCATCCAGACCAAAAACGTCGGCGTGAGGAATACGCCGATGAGCGTCAGCAGTGTGCCCGACACGATACCGAACGCCAGGTTCGTGTGGACGGCGCGCGAGACGTTTTCATAGTCGCCCGCGCCGAAGTACTTTGAGATCGCGACGCCCGCGCCCATGGCCGTGCCGATAAAGAGGCTTGTGAGCAGCATGATGAGCGTGCCGGACGAGCTGACAGCGGCAAAGGCGTTCGTGCCGAGGTATTTGCCCACAATGAACGCGTCCGCCGTGCTGTATAGCTGCTGGAAGACCTGACTGATGAAGATCGGCAGCGCAAAGCGCAAAATCAGCGAGACGGGGCTGCCCTCCGTCATGTTCTGCACGGTCTGCCTTGCCGGAACTGTCTGCGCCATGCGCACCTCTCTTTCTCTGTCCCGCGGCGGGACGAATCTCTCATTTTTTGACGAAAAAGGAAAAGCGCCGCAGGAGCGGTGCTTTTCCTCAATTCCTGAAGAAACAGCAGATGAAAATTCTACAAAATCTTGACGGGTCCATTATATAGTTGCGTGGAACGAAAGTCAACCTTGCCGTTTACAGCACAAGGTTCAAAAGTGCAGGCGTGACGTACGTCTCGATGAGCGCGGCCACCAGCAGCAGCGGCACAGAGAATGTCAAAAAGACGCGGATGCAGTCCAGCACACGGCGGAAAAAGGGCGTATCGCTCTTTTTGAGGATCCGTTCCGTCCCCGTGCGGCAGATGAGAAGGCCCAGCGCGCAGGATAAGATCAGCGCGGACAGCTCAAAAATGCCGTGGGGCAAAACGCCGAGAACATACACACCGAGACCGATGCCCTGCTGCTGATAGATGGCGGCGAACGCGCCGAGCATCAGCGCATTCGTGCCGAGCGCGAGCGCACTGAGCGGCAGGAACGGGATGAGCCCGTAGAGCATCGAGAGGAGGGACGCCGTGATGTTGTTGAAAAACAGCGTCGCCATCATCTGCGACTGGGGAACATCGTCGGTAAGTCCCAGCTGCTCGACCTGCGCGGCGAAGTTTTGAAGCGTCTGCTGCGCCATGTCGGGGAAGATCATTCCGGCGGCGAAGCCAAGAAGCACCAGCACGCCGAACGCGGCGGCGGTGTTCAAAAATTCCCGCTTGATGAGATCGCGCGAGAGCGTAGGGCAGAGTTCGAAGATCATGCCAGCTTGGCGATACCGGCCTTGACGCGCTTGATCGTCTCCTCACGGCCGAGGATATGGCAAATTTCGACAGCGCCGCCGGGCGTGACGAGCTTGCCCGCAACGGCGATGCGCAGCGGCCACATGAGCGTCGCGTTCTTCACGCCGAGCTCCTCGGCGAACGAGACGAGCATGTCGTGGATGGCGTCGTTCGTCCACTCGGGAAGGCTCTCGAGCTTGGGCAGGACCTTATTGAGCATGTCGAGCGAGACCTCGCTGTTGGTCTTGGACTTCTTGTTCGTGTAGAACTCAACGCCGTACTCGGGAAGAGCATCGAAGAAGTCGACCTTTTCGGGAATGTCGGTGAGCTTTTCGCAGCGGGCCTGTAAGAGTGCTGCGATCTCACCAACGGAGTACGCTTCGTTCTTGACGGCCTGACGGATGTAAGGCTCGGCAACTTTACAGAATTCCTCGGGCGGGAGATTGCGCAGATAATTCGCGTTGAAATACGTCAGCTTTTCGATGTCGAAAATGGCAGGGGACTTGGAGATGCCGCCGATGTCGAACGCCCCCACCAGCTCGTCGAGCGTGAAGAACTCCTGCTCGCTCTGCTCGCCGCGCGGCGACCAGCCGAGCAGCGCCACATAGTTGAGGATGGCGGGCGTCAGGTAGCCCTGCGCCTTGAGGTCTTCATAGCTCGGGTCGCCGTTGCGTTTACTCATCTTATGCTGCGCGTCGCGCATGACGGGGGAGCAGTGCACGTAGGTCGGCACCTCCCAGCCGAAGCCCTCGTAGAGGAGGTTGTACTTCGGGGTGGAGGAGAGATATTCGCTGCCGCGCACGACATGGGTGATGCCCATGAGGTGGTCGTCGATGACGTTGGCAAAGTTGTAGGTCGGCAGACCGTCGCGCTTCAAGAGCACCTGATCGTCGAGCGTCTTATTCTCCACCGTGATGTCGCCAAAGCTTGCATCGTGGAAGGTCGTGGTGCCGTCCTTCGGGATACGCTGGCGAATGACGTAGGGCTCGCCCGCGGCGACGCGCGCCTTGGCCTCTTCGAGCGGCAGGTCGCGGCAGGGATCGTCCGCGCGGTCAAATTCGCCGCTGTCCTCCTCGCTCTCGGCCTTTTCGCAGAAGCAGTAGTAGGCGTGGCCGCGCTCGACTAAAAGCTCGGCGTACCTGCCGTAGGTGTCGCGGCGCTCGCTCTGAATATACGGGGCGACGGGGCCGCCGACGTCGGGGCCTTCATCGTGGGAAAGGCCGCATTCCGCCATCGTGCGGTAGATGACGTCCGTTGCGCCCTCGACGAGACGCCCCTGGTCGGTATCCTCGATGCGGAGAATGAACGTGCCGTTTGCGTGGCGGGCGATCAGATAGGTGTAGAGCGCGGTGCGCAGGTTGCCCACGTGCATATAGCCCGTGGGGGAGGGAGCGAAGCGCGTGCGCACCTTACCGTGCGGGATCTTCGCTTCCATTTCCTCAAAATACTTCATGTCGATGGACATAGATGACCTCCTGAAGTGGAATCAAAATAAAGATAGTTTATTACACCATATTTTGACCGAAAAGTCAACGAACGCACGACGCTCTTTTTCACCGGAATATGCTTGTATTTTGAAAAGGGGTATGGTAACATAACAAATTGGGTCGATAGCTGCGCCAAAACGGCGCAATTCGAGATAAAATGAGAAAAACAAACAGATCGGAGAAAAAACGATGGAAAACATGGAAAACGCGGCGCGCAAGAAAGTGATGCTGTCCGGCATTCAGCCCAGCGGCGATCTGACCCTCGGGTCCTACCTCGGCGCGATCAAGAACTGGGCGGAGCGCGACGAGGAATTTGACAACTACTACTTCATGGCCGATATGCACTCGATCACCGTGCGTCAGGACCCTGCGGCGCTGCGCCGCCGCACGCTCGAGCAGCTGGCGCAGTACATCGCCTGCGGCTTGGACCCCGAGAAGAACACGCTGTTCATCCAGTCCCACGTGCCGCAGCACGCCGAGCTCGGCTGGGTTCTGAACTGCTATACGATGTTCGGCGAGCTCTCGCGCATGACGCAGTTTAAGGACAAGTCCGCCAAGAACAGCGAGAACATCAACGGCGGTCTCTTCACCTATCCTGCGCTGATGGCGGCGGATATCCTGCTCTATCAGCCCGACTATGTCCCTGTGGGCGAGGATCAGAAGCAGCATGTCGAGCTCTGCCGCAACATCGTCCAGCGCTTCAACGGCATCTATGGCGACGTCTTCAAGATGCCCGAGCCGTACATTCCCAAGGTCGGTGCGCGCGTGATGAGCCTGAGCGACCCGGGAGCCAAGATGTCGAAGTCCGATAAGGACCCCAACGGCTCCATTTACCTGATGGAAAAGCCCGAGGATATCCTGCGCAAGTTCAAGCGCGCCGTGACCGACAGCGACACGGAAAACTGCGTGCGCTATGATCCCACGAACAAGCCCGGCGTTGCGAACCTGATGACCATCTACTCCGCCGTGACGGGCAAGAGCTTTGACGAGATCGAGCAGGAGTTCGCCGGTAAGGGCTACGGCGCGTTCAAGCCCGCCGTGGGCGAGGCCGTCGTTGAAACCCTGCGCCCCATCCGCGAGGAGGCCACGCGCATTTTGGGCGACAAGGCGTATCTCGAGTCCGTGTATCGCGCGGGCGCACAGAAGGCGTCTTACGTGGCAGAAAAAACGCTGCGCAAGGTCTACAAGAAGGTCGGCTTTGTCGCGCGCTGATTAAAGGGTGGAGAACATGAACGGAATTCCGAAAGAGTTATTGCTGAGCGTCGGCGGCGCGCTGCTGTGCGCGTTTGCCGTCAGCTTTCTGATGTGCCCGCTCGTCAAGTCGTTTGCCTATAAGATCGGCGCGATCGACGTGCCGAAGGACAACCGCCGCATGCACAAAAAGCCCGTACCGCGTCTCGGCGGCCTTGCAATCTTCCTCGGCTTTATCGTGAGCATGCTGCTGTTCGTCAAGGTCGACCACCAGTTGCAGGGCATTTTGCTGGGCGCGTCCATCATCGTCGTTTTAGGCGTAGTGGACGATATGTCCCCGCTGCGCGCGTATTTTAAGTTCTGCGTGCAGATCTTCGCGGCGCTCGTCGCCGTGTTCCACGGCGTCGTGATCCAGACGCTCTCCAACCCGAACGTCTTTGCTGAAAGCCCGTATTGGGACCTCGGCTGGCTGTCCATCCCCATCACAGTCTTGTGGATCGTCGGTATCACGAACGCCGTCAACCTCATCGACGGCCTCGACGGCCTTGCCTGCGGCGTTTCGACCATCAGCGCCATTTCGATGCTCGTCATCGCGCTGCTCGTCTCTGAAAGCGATGTGGCGCTCGTGATGGCCGCGCTTGTGGGTGCGTGCCTCGGCTTTATGCCGTACAACAAGAATCCGGCCAAGATGTTTATGGGCGACACGGGCTCGACGTTCCTGGGCTACATCCTTGCGACGATCTCGATCCAGGGCCTTTTCAAGTATTACGCCATCGTGTCGTTCGCGGTGCCGTTCCTGATCCTGGGCCTGCCGATGTTCGACACGCTCTTTGCCATCATCCGCCGCCTTGCCCACGGGCAGAACCCGATGGCGCCTGACCGCGGACACATCCACCACCGCCTCATCGACATGGGCCTCAACCAGAAGCAGGCCGTCGCGGCGCTGTACGTCATCAGCAGTATCCTCGGACTTTCCGCCGTGATGCTGACGTCGAGCGGCGCGATCAAGGCGATGCTCTTTCTGATGGCGCTGGCGGTGGCGGCGTTCCTCGCCTCGCGCGTCATCTTCCGCCGCGATATCGACAGGGCATTGCAGGCGGAAAAGGCCGCGGCAGAGGAGAAGAGCACAGAGACCGCCACACCGGCGGAAACCGTGCCTGCGGAACCTGAAGAAGAATCCAACGAAAAGAAAAAAGAGGAAGCATAAATGGAAAAACTGCGCATTATGAGCGTGTTCGGCACGCGGCCCGAGGCCATCAAGATGGCCCCGCTCGTCAAGGAGCTTGCCTCGCGCGACGAGATCGAGAGCCTTTGCTGCGTGACGGCGCAGCACCGCGAAATGCTGGATAGCGTGATGGAGGTCTTCGACCTCAAGGCCGACTGCGACCTTGATATTATGACCTCGCGGCAGACGCTCTCGACCATCACGAGCAAGTGTCTGCTCGGTATGGACGACGCCATTGAGCAATTAAAGCCTGACATGATCTTAGTCCACGGCGACACGAGCACGACGTTTGCCGGTGCGCTCTCGGCCTTTTACCACAAGGTGCCCGTCGGGCATGTGGAGGCGGGCCTTCGCACCTACGACAAATACTCCCCGTTCCCCGAGGAGATGAACCGTAAGCTCGTCACGGCCATCGCCGACCTCTATTTCTGCCCGACGAAAAATAACCGTGAGAACTTACTCAAAGAGGGCGTGACCGAGGGCCTTTTCATCACAGGCAATACGGTCATTGACGCACTGAAAACAACGGTGCGCAAGGATTACCGCTTTACAACAGAACTGCTCAACGAGCTGGACTATTCAAGAAAGGTCGTGCTCGTGACGTGCCACCGCCGCGAGAATTACGGCCAGCCCATGGAGAACATCATGACCGCGCTGCGCGACATCGCCATCCAGAATGAGGACTGCGAGCTCGTCTATCCCGTGCACCTCAGCCCTGTCGTGCGCGAGAACGCGCAGAAGTTCCTCGCCGGTACGCCGCGCGTACATTTGATCGACCCGCTGAGCGCAGACGAGATGCACAATCTTATGGCGCGCTGCTACATGGTGATGACCGACAGCGGCGGACTCCAGGAGGAGGCTCCTGCGCTCGGCAAGCCCGTCCTTGTCATGCGCAAAGAGACCGAGCGTCCCGAGGCGGTCGCCGCCGGAACGGTGAAGCTCTGCGGCGTCGAGTACGACGACGTGCTGCGCATGGGCAACGAGCTTCTTCGCAGCAGGGAGGCGTACGACGCGATGGCGCACGCCGTCAACCCCTATGGTGACGGCCACGCCTGCGCACGCATCGCCGACGCGATTTTGTGGCACTTTGGCCGCCGGAGCGAGCGCCCCGCGGATTTTAACGCCTGATTTTGACGGAATGAAAGAAGGGAGTGGAGCGGAATGAGAAAGCGGAGGGTGACGCCCATTGGCGCTGCTTTCGTCGCGCTCGTTTTGCTGGTGCTCCTGTTTGTGGTGCGCGGCGCGCTGCACCATCCCGCGCACGTCGTGCTGCCGCAGGATGCGAGCAGTAGCGATGTGAGCGACGCGTCGCTCGACGACAGCGCCGTGGGCCGCATCGCCGTGCGGCCCGACACGGTGCAGTCCGCCATCGCGACGCTTGAACGTCCCGCGCGCTACTCGCGCGCCATCACGATCGAGCGCTACTATTCCGGCGGCAGCGGCGTCGACCGCAGCAGTGTCAGCGTCGACGGAGCGTGGATGCGCGTCGACACCGAGCAGGCGAGCGGCGCGCAGAGCCACACGATCTCCAACGGGGAAAGAACGTGGGTCTGGTACGGCGGCAGCGAGCTCTATTACGAGAGCGCCGCAGCCTTCACCGCCGACGAGGAGCAGGGCATCCCGACGTATGAGGACATCCTGCGCCTTGACAAAAAGCGCATCGCCGCGGCGGATTACCGCCTGCTCGACACCGTGGACTGCATCTTTGTGGAAACTGCCGCCGATGACGGCGGCTACATTGAGCGCTACTGGGTCAGCGTGAGCGACGGCCTTCTCTGCGCGGCGGAAAAATTGCAGGGCGAGGATGTCGTCTACCGCATGGCGGGCATGAGCGTCGACAGCGGGAACGTGGCGGAGGACGCCTTTACGCTGCCGGACGGCACAGTGCTCCACGAAAGTGCGCTCGACGGCGCAAACCGGTAAAAGAAACTGAAAAGGCCGTCCGAAGATCGTTCTTCGGACGGCCTTTTTGTCAAAATATGTCATAAAATGAGCAGCAGCCCCAGCGCGACTAAAAGCTCGTCGTCCGCCTTTTCCTCAAAGAGGAAAAAGAGAATGAGCAGCAGCAAAATGTCCGCCGTGTCCACGCCCTTGAGCGGTAATTTGTCGAGGATGCGCGAGAAAAACTGCGACGCCTCCTGACTGATCGGCGGCGGGGGAGGAGGTCTGTTACGCGGCGGTTCGCCGCGCGGCGCGTCCTGCATCGGCATGCGGGTGTAGACGCCGTCGTCGTTGCGCAGATAGCGGTTATACATTGCGCGGCCCCCCTTCGCTGAGGAGCAGCGTCTTCCCCAGGTGGATGAAGCGCGCGAGCTGTGCCGCGCGCTCGACCTTGTCCTGCCGCTCCGGCTTCAAAAATGGGCGCAGCGCACGCAAAAATGCGGCGGTCTCGCCGCTCTCGGGCCGATTGAGCTGCGAGAGCACGGGCAGCAGCTTGGCAATCATGCCGGGGTCAATGCCGCCGAGCAGCGACGAAAGATCACCCATCGGATCGCCCTGCGGCGGTGGCGGCGTGGGAGCAGACGGCGCAGGACCGGCCGCACCGCCCGCGGGCGGGGGAGGCGGCGCACTGCCGCCGGACTGCCCCATCTGCTGCGACAGATTTTGCGCAATGTTCATCACCTGCGCCATGGCGTCCGGATCGGAGAGCAGGGTATTCAGTTTTTCCTCCCACTCGCTCATCGTGACGCCCTCCCGCGGTTTTTATTTTTTTGCGCTGTCGTTGATGCGGTTCATAATGGCCATGCCCTCGGGACTTTTCATCAGGTTCGAGAGCATTGTGGCCAACTCTTTCGTGTTGCCCGCCGCGGCATTCTGCGCCGCGTGATTGAGCGCCGCGCCGCCATCCTGAGAGGTGAGCATCTGCATGAGCCTTTGCCCGTCGCCCGATTGCAGGAGCGACTGCGCTATGGCAGGATTGCGCTTGAACTTGTCGATGAGCTGCTGCGTGCTGTGATCCATAGCTGTGCCTCCGTTTCCTGTCTTTCAAGGCAGTATATGAGAGGGACGCGGCAGTTGTGCCGCCGCAGCGGCGAAATTTTTTGAAAAATTTTCCGAACCCGTGAAAGAAAACGCCCTGCCCGCGCACATGTATGGTGTAAGGCCTTTGAGGAGAGAAACATATATGTTTTCAAACGAAGCATTTGCCCAAAATGCAGAAAAGTACATGGACACGGTCTTTCGCGTGGCCTACGGCTGGCTCAAAAACCCGGACGATGCCAACGATGTGACACAGGACGTATTGATAGAGCTGTACAAAACAGATAAGGCGTTCGAGTCGGACGCCCATTTGAAAAACTGGCTCATCCGCGTCACCGTCAATCGCTGCAAGATGCTCTTCCGCTCGCCGTGGTGCCGGCACGAGGATATCGACGACTACGCCGAAACGCTTTCTTTCGAGCAGCCGCGGGACGAAGAACTGTTCAAAGCCGTGATGGCGCTCGACAAAAAATATCGTGTGCCGCTGCTGCTCTTCTATTACGAGGGGTATACAACGGCGGAGGCCGCGTCGATGCTCGGCATTCCCGAAAAGACCGTCAGCACAAGACTTTACCGCGCAAGGGCGAAGCTCAGAACGATTTTGGTGGAGGAGTAAAGCAATGACAGAAAAAGAGAGATTTCAACGCGCATTCGCGCCGCTGCACGCCTCCCCGGACACGATGACGGAGGTAATGAAGATGACGGAACAGAAACATGGAAAGCGCGCGCTGCGCCGCGCCGCGACCATCGGCCTTGCGGCCGCGCTCGTGCTGGCGCTCGGCAGCGTTGCCTATGCCTCGGACCTCGGCGGCATTCAGCGCACGGTGCAGTTCTGGCTCAACGGTGAGATGACGGACGCAACGCTGACGGTAAACGAGGGAAGCTACACCCTGCGCTATCCGGATAAGGACGGCACCGAGCACGAAATGGGCGGCGGTGGCATTGCCATCGAAGACGACGGCACGGAGCGAGCGCTGACCGAGGAAGAGATGTTAGAGCATCTCAACGCGCCCGAGGTCGAAGAGCGCGAGGACGGCACGGTCACGGTCTACTACCTCGACCAGAAGCTCGACGTCACGGACAAGTTCAACGAGGACGGCGTCTGCTACGTGCAGCTTGAGGGCGGCGAAAAGACGATCTACATGACCATCAAGCGCGGCAACGGCTACGCAACGAGCACGACAAAGTACATCCTGCCCAACGAATTCAACAACTGAAAGAAAAACGAGAAAGGTTCCACACGGCGATGCTGTGCGGAACCTTTCTCCTATTGGGGAAAGCCTCGCAGAGTTTCGTGCCCGCAGGCACGAAATAAAATCAGATCGTTTTTCGCCGCGGCGTGTACGTGGGGAAAAACACCTCTCGCGGAGCGTGTGTCGAGCTGCCATATTGGCGGCGAGGCACGGAGCGAAGCGCGGCCTTCTCCCAAAAGCGGCAAAGCCGCTTTTTGGAAGATATTATTTCTGCGCCTTGCCGTAGTCGCAGTCTTTTCTAAGCGGGCAGCCGTCGCAGTTGGCTTTGCGGGCGGTGCAGCGGTCGCGGCCGAACAGCACCAGTCGGTGGCAGAAGTCGTTCGACTCCTCCGGCGGCAGGATGGCGCGCAGCTGCTTTTCGACGCTCAGCGGGTCCTTGCTGCCGTCCGTCAGGCCGAGGCGGCCCGTGATGCGGATGCAGTGCGTGTCGCACACGTAGGCGGGCTGGCCGTAGATATCACCGAGGATGAGGTTCGCCGTTTTGCGCCCGATGCCGGGGAGGGCTGTGAGCTCCTCCATCGTGCCGGGGACCTTGCCGCCGTACTTTTCGAGCAGGATCTTCGCGCACTCGACGATGTCCTTCGACTTCGTGTTGTAAAATCCGCAGGAGCGGATCGCGTCGCCGACCTCTTCATACGTCGCGTTCGCGAAGGCCTCAAGCGTCGGGAACTTCTGATAGAGCGACGGCGTGACCATGTTCACGCGCGCGTCGGTGCACTGGGCGGAAAGGCGCACGGCGAACAGAAGCTCGTAGTCCTTTTTATATTCGAGCGAGCAGCGCGCGTTGGGGTAGAGGACCTTCAGCTCCTCCACGATGCGGCGGACGGCGGCTTTGGATTTCATGGCGAAACCTCCTGCGTTTCATCATACTGCCGACAGTATAGCACAGAGACACGAAAAAATCGACAGAAAAAGTCTGTGCAGTGAAGAAAAAACGTGCTATAATCATTCTATCTGTGAAAAAGGAGGCTTGTGCGATGCGGCTACTATTCAAGCAGCGCTTTTTTTCGTGGTTCGACAGCTATGATATCTACGACGAGAACGGCAACACCGTCTATACGGTCGAGGGAAAGCTTGCGTGGGGACATTGTCTGCACATTCTGAACGCCATGGGCGATCACATCGGAACGGTGCAGCAGCGGGTGCTGACCTTCCTCCCGAAGTTTGAGCTCTACATCGGCAAGCTGTATTACGGCTGTATCCGCAAGGAATTCACGTTCTTCACCCCGCGCTTTACCCTTGAGTGCAGCGATTGGGAGGTGAACGGCAGCTTCATGGAATGGGACTACACGATCGACAGCCCTTCGCGCGGCTGCATCGCCACCATCACGAAGGAGCTGTTCCACTGGACGGATACCTATGTGATCGACGTTTACGATCCCAAGGACGCGCTGGGCGCGCTGATGGTCGTGCTGGCCATCGACGCGGAAAAATGCAGCAGGAACAACTGATATGAGTGAAAAGAGACCTTTGGCGGATGAGATCCGCCCGCTGACGCTCGACGAGGTCGTGGGTCAGAAGCACTTGCTCGGAAAGGGCGCGCTGCTGCGCCGACTCATCGAGTCCGGCTCAAGCGCGAATATGATCTTCTACGGCCCGTCCGGCACGGGCAAGACGACGATCGCGAACATCATCGCGAACCGCACGAATAAGACCCTGTACCGCCTGAACGCGACGACCGCGAGCCTTCAGGATGTCAAGAGCATTATCTCCGATGTCGGCACGATGATGGCACCGGGCGGCATTCTGCTCTACCTCGACGAAATTCAGTATTTCAACAAGAAGCAGCAGCAGAGCTTGCTCGAATTCATGGAAAACGGCTCCATCACGCTGATCGCGTCGACGACGGAGAACCCGTATTTCTATGTTTACGGTGCGCTTTTATCCCGCTCGACGGTGTTTGAGTTCAAAAACGTCAGCGCGGAGGAGACGATCCCCGCGGTCGAGCGCGCGCTCGGCATTTTGAAAGAGCGCAGCGAGCTGCCGCTTTCCTGGGAGGACGATGTGCCGCGCGTCATCGCGCAGCAGTGCGGCGGCGATGTGCGCAAGGCCGTGAGCGCGTGCGAGCTTTTATACGAGGCGGCGGACGTCACGAACGGCGAACTTTTGCTGAAAAGTGAAGACGCCTTACAGGTCGCACAGCGCAGTGCCATGCGCTACGACAAGGGCGGCGACGCGATGTACGACTGTGCGAGCGCGCTGATGAAGTCGCTGCGCGGCAGCGACCCCGACGCGGCGCTCCACTACCTCGCAAGATTTTTAGAGGCGGGCGATCTGGTCACGCCATGCAGGAGGTTACTCTGCTCGGCGAGCGAGGACGTCGGCATGGCCTATCCGCAGGCTATCGCCATCGTCAAGGCCTGCGTCGACACCGCGATGCAGCTCGGCCTTCCCGAAGCGCAGCTGCCGCTGGCGCAGGCGGCGGTGCTGCTCGCCACCGCGCCGAAGTCCAACAGCGTGGTCGAGAGCATTAATGCCGCTTGGGCAGACGTGAAGGCGGGCAAGAGCGGCAACTTCCCGCGCTGCCTCCAGAATGTCCATGCCGACTCGACCGGCGGCGCGCAGGGGCAGAACTACAAGTACCCGCACGCCTACCCGAACCATTGGGTGAAGCAGCAGTATCTGCCCGACGAGCTCAAAAACGTGCAGTACTACCACTACGGCGACAACAAGGTCGAGCGCGCCGCCGCGCAGTACTGGGAAGCGATCAAGGGGTGAGCACGTGGACTTGAGGTTGAACGATATTGTCGAAATGAAGAAGCCGCATCCCTGCGGCGAAAAGCTCTGGCTCGTGACGCGCGTGGGCATGGACATCAAGCTCAAATGCACGCGCTGCGGCCGCGAGGTGATGCTGCCGCGCGCCAAGGCGGAAAAGGGCATCAAGAAAATCGTAGAAAGGGAGGAACCCCATGAATAAGAAGACGAGAGCCGTCGCGATCCTGCTGGTCGCGGTGATGATCTTATCGCTCGTTGCATCGATGGTTATTCCGTATTTATAAAATACAGCGCGACAGCGCTGCACATAATTCCCTGCGCCGCGCAGGGGAGCGAGTCAAAGGGGCCATTCTCTTTCGTGAAAGAGAATGGCCCCTTTGGAACCCCAAGAGAAAGACTTAGATTGGCAGTCTCAGGCTTGGATGACTTTTATGCCTCCGGAATGAAAATGCCTGCGCGCGGCGTTGCCGCGTTAGCATTGCTATACGATTTGAGTTGCTTCTATTATCCGCTGCCGCTCTGCCTATCTTGTAGAAGTGCGCAGTAATCACCGTCTACCGGAGTGCTAATCAATGCGGCGAGCGAAGCAATGCCGCATTCCGCACGCAGTCTGCCGCCAGACAAACGTCACTCGCGCATCACGGTAGTAAGGCGCGGTTGCAAACGGAAACGACTCGCAGAAGATTCATGGCGAAGCCATGTACACCGCGCCCGATTGCGCAGCGCGTGCAGTTCTTCAAGATAAAAACTGCCAATGTGCGGGGTCGAGGGGTCTAAGGG
>OKUM01000817.1_pt1 | contig 17142 bp, 14 predicted proteins | sample 1606801 | NCBI WGS metagenome assembly OKUM01 (sample SAMEA3882546, study PRJEB24775) | human gut metagenome | biome: human-associated habitat; feature: intestine environment; material: feces | place: Netherlands | collected 2009/2010
TGACTCTTCGGAAATGGCATTCCAGATTGCCGGTTCAATGGCATTTAAGGAAGCTATGAAAAAGGCGACTCCGGTTCTTATGGAACCTATCATGAAGGTTTCGGTTATTGTTCCTGATGATTATACAGGTACTGTAATCGGTGATTTGAGTTCACGCCGTGGACAGATTCAGGGACAGGAAACAAGACCTGGTGCTGTTCAGGTTGACGCTCTTGTACCGCTTTCAGAAATGTTCGGATATTCTAATGATCTTCGTTCAAATACACAAGGTCGCGGACAGTATTCAATGGAACCGCACAGCTATCTTGAAGTTCCTAAGAATATTGCAGAAAAGATTATGACATCAAGAAATAAAAATGCTTGATTAAAATAATCAGAAATATTTTCTAAAAACTCTTGAATTTTATTTTAATATATGATAAAATGATATTCATAAGTAATCTATATTATTTTTAAGGAGGACTTTTCCAATGGCAAAGGCTAAATTTGAAAGAAATAAACCGCATGTTAACATTGGTACAATCGGACACGTTGACCATGGTAAGACAACTCTTACAGCTGCTATTACTAAGACACTGGCTCTCAAGGGTCAGGCTCAGTATGAAGCTTACGACATGATCGATAAGGCACCAGAAGAAAGAGAACGTGGTATCACAATTAATACAGCTCACGTTGAATATGAAACCGCAACCCGTCACTATGCACACGTTGACTGCCCGGGCCATGCTGACTATGTAAAGAACATGATCACCGGCGCTGCTCAGATGGACGGCGCAATCCTGGTAGTATCCGCTGCTGACGGCCCGATGCCTCAGACTCGTGAGCACATCCTGCTGGCTCGCCAAGTAGGCGTACCTGCAATGGTTGTATTCCTGAACAAAGTAGATATGGTTGACGACGAAGAGCTGCTGGAACTGGTAGAAATGGAAGTTCGCGAACTGCTGAGCTCCTATGACTTCCCCGGCGATGACATCCCTGTTGTTGCAGGCTCCGCTCTGAAAGCTCTGGAAGGCGACCCGAAATACGAAGCAAAAATCATGGAACTGATGGACGCTGTTGACAGCTACATTCCGCTGCCGGAACGTGCAACCGACAAACCGTTCCTGATGCCTGTCGAGGACGTATTCACCATCACCGGTCGTGGTACCGTTGCTACCGGCCGTGTAGAGCGTGGTACTGTTAAAGTTGGCGATACCGTAGAAATCGTTGGTATGAAAGACGAGAAAAAATCTACCGTAGTAACCGGCGTAGAAATGTTCCGCAAACTGTTGGACGAAGCAGTAGCTGGCGATAACATCGGCTGCCTGCTGCGTGGTGTTGACCGTAAAGAAATCGAGCGTGGCCAAGTACTGTCCAAACCGGGCAGCATTCATCCGCACACCAAATTCAAAGGTGAAGTTTATGTACTGACCAAAGAAGAAGGCGGCCGTCACACTCCGTTCTTCAACGGCTACCGTCCGCAATTCTATTTCCGTACTACCGACGTAACTGGCGTAACCGAACTGCCGGAAGGTGTAGAAATGGTAATGCCTGGCGATAACGTAACCATGGAAGTAGAACTGATCACCCCGATCGCTATCGAAAAAGGTCTGCGTTTTGCTATCCGTGAAGGCGGCCGTACCGTTGGCGCCGGCGTTGTTTCCGAAGTAGAAGAGAAATAATTTTTCCGGCATAGTAATGCAAAATACAAGACCGGTCAGCTTATGGCCGGTCTTGATTTTTAAGACTGATTGTCAAAGAAACGCTTTAGAGTAACTAAGCACTGTTTGTGCAGAAAAAATTTGCGTCAGACGGATATTTATAGTTGACATAAAGTGTTAACTGTGTTACTCTATATTAGCGACAATTTGTGATTGGTTTTATTATTATGTACGTAAGCGAGGTGTAACTAAATGCGTAACCTGATTACTTTGGCTTGCACTGAGTGCAAACAGAGAAATTACCAAACCAACAAAAACAAAAAGAACGATCCTGATCGTATCGAGCTCAATAAATATTGCAAGTTCTGCAAGAAACACACTCTGCACAAAGAGACCAAATAATATTGGCTCGTGCGTAACCGGGTAGTAATAGCAAGGATGTGACAAGATGGCCGTTCCGGAAACTACAGACACTGAGAATAAGGGCTTTAGTATTACCACCTTTCTTAGTGAAACTAAAGTAGAATTAAAAAAGGTTACCTGGCCTACCAAACAAGAGCTTATTGCTAACACTATAGTGGTAATTATTGCAGTTGTTTTGTGCGCAGCTCTAATCTGGATTATTGATTCCATCTTTAGTATGTTATTCCGCATGATTTTGCAATAATGAGCTGTAAGGCTTAAGTAAGGAGGGAAGGGGAAGCGTTGCTTTCCGTTTATCATGGAAGAAGAAAAGCAAGGAAAACATTGGTATGTAATCCATACCTATTCTGGCTACGAAAATAAAGTGCGCGCAAACCTGGAACGAAAAGTTCATTCCTTGGGTATGGAAAATGAAATTTTCCGTATTGAAATACCTACGGAAAAAGAGGTTGAAATCACTTCGGATGGCAAGAAAAAAGTTGTTGAGCATAAAGTTTTCCCAGGCTATGTACTGGTGGAAATGATTGTAAATGAGCGCAACTGGTATGCTGTCCGCAATACTGCAGGTGTAACTGGTTTCGTCGGTTCTGATTCTACCCATCCGACTCCGCTTACAGCTGAAGAAGTAAGGCAGATTATGCCTTCGATGGGTATGGAAGTTGAAGCAACTGAAAAACCCGCAAAAATTGATTTTCAGTTACATCAGAGAGTCCGCATCAAGACTGCGCCCTTCATGGATTTTGAAGGTACAATCAGTGAAATCAACGAAGAAAAGGGTAAACTGAAGGTACTCGTTGATATCATGGGACGCGAAACTCCTGTTGAAATTGACTTTACACAAGTTGAAGAAATTGAGTAAGGAGGTGTAATTAAATGCCGAAAAAAGTCGTTAAAATGGTAAAATTACAGGTACCGGCTGCTAAAGCTACTCCGGCTCCTCCGGTAGGTCCTGCACTTGGCCAGGCTGGTGTTAACATCATGGCCTTCGTTAAGGAATTTAACGCACGTACCGAGAAACAAGTTGGCCTCATCATTCCTGTTGAGATCACTGTATTCGAAGATCGTTCCTTTACTTTCGTAACCAAAACCCCTCCGGCTGCAGTTCTGCTGAAAAAAGCTGCTGGTCTGGAAAAGGCTTCTGGTGAACCTAACAAAAAGAAAGTTGCTAAACTGGGTCGTGACAAAGTTCGCGAAATCGCAGAAAGCAAAATGCAAGACCTCAATGCTGCAAACGTTGAAGCTGCTATGAGAATGGTAGAAGGTACTGCACGTAGCATGGGTATTGTAATCGAAGACTAATTTTAAGTAGTCTTCTCAATTTAGTGGGAGGCAAAAGCCGCTTGTACCACATAGGAGGATTTTATAACAATGGGCAAAAAGTATGATGACGCTTTGAAATTAATCGAAGCTGACAAATTCTACTCTCCGAAAGAAGCAGTAGCTCTGGTTAAGAAAACCGCTGCTACCAAATTCGACAGCACTGTTGAAGTTGCTTTCCGTCTGGGTGTTAACCCTAAATACCCTGATCAGCAAGTTCGTGGTGCACTGGTTCTGCCGAACGGCACTGGTAAATCCAAGACTGTTATGGTTTTTGCTAAAGGCCCCAAAGTTGCAGAAGCAGAAGCTGCCGGCGCAGATTTCGTTGGCGGTGAAGAATATGTTGATAAAATCAAGAACGGCTGGATGGCATTTGACGTGTGCATCGCAACCCCTGATATGATGGGTCTTGTTGGTCGTCTTGGTAAAATCCTTGGCCCTCGTGGTTTAATGCCTAACCCGAAGGTTGGTACCGTTACCATGGACGTAACCCGTGCCGTTAAGGAATCCAAAGCTGGTAAAATCGAGTATCGTACCGATAAATCCGGCAACGTACAAGCTCCTATCGGTAAAGCATCCTTTACTGAAGAGCAACTGTTACAAAACTACATGACTTTGGCTGACACCCTGGTTAAGGTTAAACCGGCTGGTGCTAAAGGTCAGTACATGAAGACTATCACCATGTCCTGCACCATGGGCCCTGGTGTTAAAGTTGACGTCCTGAAAGCTAATAGCGACAAATAATTGTAGTTTTACTTAATTTTACTAAATCAGAAGATAATCGGGCCATAGACAGCAGGTGCCACGTGCGTAAGTTTTAACTACGCCTGCCGAGGCTGGAGCGTGAAGATATATTAGACCTTCCGACCTCCGGCTACGGCCGAGAGGTCTTTTTGATTTAATAAAAACATCAAAAAAAGGAGGTGCAATCTAAATGGCAGTTATTAGACCTGAAAAAGTAGCTAAAGTTGCTGAAATTCAAGAGTTACTTTCTAACTCCAAATGCACTATTTTAGTTGACTTCTGCGGTTTAACTGTTGCTCAGGATACCGAGCTGCGTCGCAAAATGCGTGAAGCTGGCGTTCACTACAATGTAGTTAAGAACACTCTGCTGCGTATTGCTGCAGAACAAGCTGGTATTGAAGGTCTGGAACCTTCTCTGGAGAAAAACACCGCTATCGCTGTTTCCCCGGAAGATCCTGTTGCAGTTGCAAAAATCGTTTGCGAATTCGCAAAAGAAAACAAAGAACTGAAAGTTAAAGTTGGCGTTCTTGATGGCAAAGTTATCGGTGCTGACGAAATCAAAGCACTGGCTTCTCTGCCGCCGAAAGAAGTTCTTATTGCCAAGATGCTGGGCAGCATGAATGCTCCTATCAGCGGTTTTGTCAATGTACTTCAAGGTACTATCCGCAATGTCGTATACGCTCTGGAAGCTGTACGCAAACAAAAAGAGTCCGCTTAATTTGCGGCATGCTGCATAAGGCAGCTTAAAAAATAAAAACTTACTTATTATTGGAGGTAACTATAATGAATAAAGATCAAATCATCGAAGCTATTGAATCCATGACCGTACTCGAGCTGTCCGAACTGGTTAAAGCTCTGGAAGAAAAATTCGGCGTATCCGCAGCTGCTCCGGTAGCTGTTGCTGCTGCTCCGGCTGCTGGCGGCGAAGCTGCTGCAGCTGAAAAAACTGAATTCGACGTAATCCTGACTTCCGCTGGCGCTTCCAAAATCGGCGTAATCAAAGCTGTTCGCGAAGCTACTGGCCTGGGCCTGAAAGAAGCTAAAGAGCTGGTTGACGGCGCTCCGAAAGCTATCAAAGAAAAAATCTCCAAAGCTGACGCTGACGCTCTGAAAGAGAAACTGGAAGCTGCTGGCGCAACTGTAGAAGTTAAATAATCTTGCTGCTACGCTAGTAGCACAATAGATTGTTGATTCGTCTGCAATCCGACTCCCGATGCACTTAGGTGTGTCGGGAGTTTTTTGATTATAAAAAGCTTTTTAGATTGTATACCTGTATCTAAATTTCAAATTTACCAGCATTTTGTGATATAATTATATCAAGTCTTAAAATAGCAAACGAATTGAGGTATAAAAAATGCAACGTAATCCATATAGTGCCGGGGCGGTAAAGTTTAGCTTTTGGTTCCAGGAGTTCCGCAAGGCGGTTTTTATGCTTGCTGATGGAGCAAGCCTTGCCGAGATTAAGAAGCTTAGCCAAGAAACTAATATTTTTGCTGCATCATCACCGGAAAGAGCAAAGCTTATTATGAGTAATGTAGCAAAGCGTATTGAGGCATTAGATCCTTCGTTTATACCACTGTTTGTGCGTAGTGATGTTGTGGGCCAGAAGCTACTATGCCTGATAGCTTGTATGTGTACAGATACTCTGTTTTTCGATTTTGTTAATGATGTTATTCGTGTAAAACTGGCATTAGGATTAAATGAGTACGGTGATAGCGATGCCAGAAAATTTTGGGATGACAAGCAGATACAAAGCGATAAGGTTGCTAATTTAACGGAGGCAACAAGAAAGCGTTTGCTAAGCACCTACAAGCAATATTTATATAATGCTGGAATTACAGATGGCAATGTGGGATCGAGAAAAATTATTGTTCCCATCATCTCAGCTGATATTGTTGCATGGCTGCGTGAGCATGATTTGCAGCCGGCTTTGGCAGCGCTGACAGGTGAATGATATGAAAAAAACATTTGAGCAACGAGTTGATGAGCTTGAAAAGATTATGGAGAATCAATCTTTCTGGCTGCGTGATGGCAGGGCGAACGAGGTTAACTATTGGGTATTTGATTATCCTGCCAGCAAGGAGCTGGCGGTGCGCGAGGTTGTTAAGCGTTTGGTAAAGCGCAGTGAGCAAAGCTATCGCGAATATCAACTTGTGGAGTATGATATTTACGACTACATAATTGATACGCTTCAAAAAGAAGGCTATCTTGAAGCAACTTACATGCTGGAAGAATCTGCAGGTATGCATGTTGTAATAGATTCAGTGTTTGAACTACTGCAGTTTAATGAGAGAGATAATTGGTTTATTAAGCATGTTCAGGAGCATACGCCAGACAATGCTATTGTGCTGCTCACTGGAATTGGGAAGGTTTATCCTCTTTTGCGATCGCATAAGATTTTAAATAACCTTAGTATGGCATTTCGCAAGGTTCCTGTAATTCTGTTTTTCCCAGGTGTGTACGATGAACAAGAGTTACGACTGTTCGATGAACTTAAGGATGATAATTATTATAGGGCTTTCCGTTTGGTTAGGTAAGCAAGGGGGTACTAAAAGATATGTTGATTAAAGATATGTTCCGCAAGCCTATTGACCGTAATATTCAAGGTGTCATTGTTGTTGGCGAGGATGGCTTGAATGACGAGAAGAATGAGCTGGAAGAATACGTTGTTACGCGTGAGCTGCAACGCCATTTCAAGGAATTCTATGAGAATTACAAGCAGGGTATTATCGGTAAAACGAGAAAAAATGGTGTTTGGATTTCCGGCTTTTTTGGCAGTGGTAAATCGCACTTTCTGAAAATGCTATCCTATCTTCTGGAAAACAAGCTGGTCTCCGGCAAGAGAACCTTAGATTACTTTAAAGAAGACAATAAGATTCAGGATGCTATGGTGATGGCTGATATACAGCTTGCTGTTGACACGCCGACAAAGGTTATTCTTTTTAACATTGACTCGAAAAGTGAGCAAACCTCAAAGCAGAGTAAGGATGCTATTGTTAATGTTTTCCTCAAGGTCTTTAATGATATGCTGGGCTTTTATGGTGCTCGTCCGGCGATTGCCGACTTGGAAAGGGCTTTGACGGAGGATGGCTGTTATGCAGCTTTTGAAGATGCTTTTTTTGCTGTCAGTGGGCATGCCTGGAAGGAATACAGACATAGATTTAACTATGAGCTGATGCATGTGGCGCAGGCATTGGTTGATATTCATTATCAGAATATGTCTATGGATGCGGCTACAGCCTTGTGTAAGCAGATTATGCTTACCCCCTACCAGATAAGCATCGAAGATTTTGCACGCATGGTACGAGCATGGTGCGATAAGATGGGCAATAATCAGCATATTATCTTTTGTGTCGATGAGGTAGGGCAGTATATTGGCGATGACTCGCAAATGATGCTCAACCTGCAGACGATGCGCGAGGAATTGGGCAAGGAATGTCAGGGACGTGCCTGGGTAATTGTTACCAGTCAGCAGGATGTTGACTCTATTATGGAGATGACAGCGCGTAAGGGTACGGACTTTTCTAAGATTCAAGGTCGCTTCGATACTCGTCTGTCCTTGTCTTCCGCCAACGTAGATGAGGTTATCAAAAAGCGTCTGCTGGATAAAACGGAACCGGCAGAGCAGACATTACGCCTGCTTTATGATGAAAAAAAGGTAAGCATAAAGAACAAGATTAAATTTGACAAAACACCGGAGATGAAGCTTTATGAAAGCAGAGAGAACTTTGCTGAAATTTATCCCTTTATCCCGTATCAGTTTAATCTTTTGGGTAAGGTTCTGAACTCTATCCGTACTCATGGTGCTTCAGGTAAGCATTTATCTGAGGGCGAGCGCTCTATGCTGGCGCTGTTCAAGAAGGCTGCAGAACGCTTGCAGAATAAAAATGATGGTGCTTTGGTGCCTTTCTATATGTTTTACGATGCATTGGAAAACTTCCTTGATTCAGTGCACAGCCGTGTAATTTCTCAGGCCTTAGATAATAAGAATATTAATCCTGCTGGCGAAGCAGATTGTTTTGCTGTAAACGTGCTCAAGGTGCTGTTTCTTGTGAAGTACGTTAAAGAGTTTCAGGCAACCACTATTCCTAATATTACCAGTCTGATGGTAGATAATGTTGATGAAGATACTTATGAGCTGCAGCAGCGTGTAGAAGCTGCTTTGAAGGTCCTTGTTAAAGAAACCCTGGTGCAGGAGCATAGCGGTAACTACGTTTTCCTGACAGAGGAAGAGCAGGAAATAGGTCGCGAGATTGAAAGGCAGAACGTTGAAACAGGAGAGATTCAGAATAAGATTTCTGATTTGATTTTTAATGATCTGTATGCTGAGGCCAAATATAAATATAATTCCTTTAATGGTCGCTATACCTTCTGGTTTAATCAGTTGGTTGACAACAGACCGCATAAAAATAATCAGAACTATGATATCGGCGTGCATATTCTGACTCCGTATTTTACGGATTATGATGAGCATACACTGAATGCTATGTCTGGTGAAGGCAAGCAGGTGTTAGTAGTATTGCCGGCCTTTGGCTCTTGTATTTCGGAAATTAATCGTTATTTAAAAATAGAAAAGTATTTGCAGCATAATCCCTTAGGCAGGGGTGATCGCTTTGCGACGATAAAAGATGCTAAGTCACGTGAGCTGCGTGAGCGCATGGATAATGCACGCCTGTATCTGCAGGAAAGCCTGCGTGATGCTGATATCTATGTTAACGGCTCCAAGGCGCAGATTAGCAGTAAGGATATTACTGTGCGTATAAATGAGGCTTTGGGTAAGCTGGTGGATACAGTGTATTTCAAGCTGAAATATATTGATACAGCGATGGGAGCTGCTAATGTTCTTGGTATGCTGCGCAACGATAAACAGGGAACTATAGCTCTGGGTGAGGCTGCTATTCCGAATCATCTGGCACTGGATGATGCGAAAAGGTATATCGAAAACAATACAAGGATGCATAACAAGATTTCCTTGAAGACAATTAAGGATTACTTTACTAAGGCGCCTTATGGTTTTATCAATGATGACGTTGAGTGGATAGTTGCCAAGTTATTTAAGGACGGGGACTTAGGAATTTACTACCAGCAGCAGAATGTAACTTTGCTGAACCACACTGCAGAACAGATTACGGAGCTGCTGACGAAGAAAGGCTTCGTGGAAAAGGTTATGATTGACCTGAAGCCTGTTGTGCCGAAGAGCAAGCTGAAGACGGCAAAGGATGTGGCGAAGGAGCTGTTTGGCTATACAGTTATTTCTGACGATGCTGATAGAATCATGAGTGAAATCCAACAGGAAACAAAAAGATTATTAAGCCGTTTCCGTGAGCTGAAGAGCGAGTATTATGACAAGGCTAAATATCCGGGCAAGGATATCGTACAGGACGGTATTTCTGTTTTGTGTAAGCTTAGCAGCCAAGATAATACGCTGGATTTCTTTAATCATGTTGCAGATAATGAAGATGAGCTGGAGGAGCTTGGCAGCGATTATGCTCCTATTAAAGAGTTCTTTAAGGGCGAGCAGAGGAAAATTTTTGAAAATGCTTTGAAGAAGCTGAAGATTTATGAAGACAGCAGGGTGTATATTGTTGATAGTGAATTAGAAAGAATTGTTACGCAGATGCAGAATATTGTCAGCGTTAAAGCTCCGTATGGTATGATTCGCCAGCTGCCTGATTTAATCAGCAAGTTTGATGATAAGTATCTTGTTATATTGGAAGAAAAAACTGAACCTGTACGTAAAGCAATCCTAGATAACAAGAGTCAGGTTATGGATCATCTTGCTGGCAAGCCGTATGCAAAAGTAAAAGAAGCTCTTTACGCTAGTGAATTCCAAAGACTTTTGGATAAGGCTGAGAGCAGTAATGATGTTTCTCGCTTGCGTAGCTTGGGCGATCAATCCGATGCGTTGAAGGAAAGATTATTTAATGAAATGCATGAGCTGGATGAAAAATATGCGCCTAAACCTGAACCGCCTCAGCCAACACCTAACCCTAATCCTACTCCTACTCCAAAGCCGCCTGAACCGAAGAAAGAGGTCGTTAATACATTCTTGAAGCATGTTGTACATACTACATCATGGCATATTGAATCTGAGGCTGACATAGACAAGTATTGTGAGCAGTTAAAGAGACAATTAAAAGAAAATATGCGCGAAGGCTTGATTTACAACATTAAATTCTAACAGAAAAGCTCCTGCTTCCGTTGGTGGAGGCAGGAGCTTTTGTGGTATAATAATTAGTGATTAGTGTATATAAAAGGACGGTGAGCAGATGAAGCTGGAAGAAATTTTTGCAGGGGAATCTAAAAATTTGGAGTTCAAGGAAAGCCTGCCTGTTAAAAGCAGCAAATATATGAAAACAATCGTTGCTTTTGCTAATGGGCAAGGTGGCAAGCTTATTATTGGTGTTGAAGATGATACGAAAAAAATTGTTGGCATTGATAAAAATGAAGCTTTTAAGATTATGGACGCTATTGCTAATGCTATATCTGACAGCTGTAAGCCTGCCATTATTCCAGATATTTCTATGCAGACAGTTAATGAGGCGACGGTTATTATTGTGGATATAGAGGCCGGTCGCCAAAGACCGTATTATCTTGCCGCTGAAGGTTTGCAGCATGGCGTTTATGTGCGTGTTGCCGGAACCACCAGACCAGCAGATGAGGCGATGGTAAAGGAATTGTTATTTGAAGGAAATAATCGTTTTTTCGATAAAACTGTTTGTCTTGGCTTGCAGGTAAGCGAGGCTGATATAGAAAAGCTTTGCTTTGATATGAAGCAAGTAGCTTTGCGAAATTGTCGAAGTGATGAAGAAAGAGCTTTAGTTAAGGATGTTACGCCTAAGCAGCTTTTATCTTGGGGGATTTTAACAGAATATGAAGGAAAGCTAGTGCCGACGAATGCTTATGCGATTCTTACTGGTGCTGATATCTTGCATTGCACTTTTCAATGTGCTGTTTTCAAGGATAATGAGCGTGTCATTTTTGTAGACAGACGTGAATTTATGGGAGCTGTGCAGGATATTATTGAAGATGCTTACCAGTTTGTGCTACGTAATATTCATCTTGGAGCAGTGATTGAAGGCTTATACAGGCAGGATGTGTATGAAATTCCACCTGCTGCTATTCGTGAGCTTATTATTAATGCAGCAGTGCATCGCAGCTATCTTGATAATGGTAATATTCAGGTGGCCATTTTTGATAATCGGTTGGAAATTACTTCTCCTGGCAAGCTGCCTCTTGGTCAGACTATCGAAAAAATGCGCGAGGGTTATTCCAAAGTGCGTAATGAGGCGTTGGCGATGGCGTTTAGTTATATGCATTTAATTGAACGTTGGGGTACGGGAATGTTGCGCATTGCGAAGATGATTAGAGAAGCAGGTTTGGGCGAGTTGGAAATTCTTGGCGGCGAAACGGAGCTGCGCTTTAATATTTATAGAAAACAAGCTACAGAACAAGTTTGTAAAACAGAACAAGCTAGTGAAGAAAAAGCGGGACAAGGTGCGGGACAAGCTTCTGAAATAGATACAAAAGCGGGACAAGGTGCGGGACAAGCTTCTGAAATCGATATAAAAGCGGGACAAGCTCTTGAAAGTGAAGAAATTATTTTAGTAGATTTTCTGGCGAAGAATCCTAGAAGTAATATCAGAGAAATAGCACAAAAATTAGTTTTAAGTAAGTCTGCCGTGGATAGATTGATAAAAAAACTTAAAACTAAAAAAATTATCGAACGCGTTGGAACCAGCCAAAAAGGCTATTGGAAGGTTTTAAACTAACACAAGGAGATGAACACATGGATAAGACAGCAATAAAAAATTATGCAATCTGGGCAAGAACAAAGCTCATTGAGGATATAAAATACAAGGCAAGCCTGCTGGGTATTACGGAAAAGGGGATTGCAGACGCTTTGCCGCAGTCCACGACGCAGGACCAGTATTTTGATATCGGTACGAGAGAGCCTTATGCTATCAGAGGCGTGCAGATTGCGCAGCGCCGGAGCCTTGCAGAGGCTATTAAGAAAAAGGCGCAGGAGAGCGATTATCTGACTGCCTATAACAGCATAATCGAAGAGGTTGCCTATACGTGGTTCAATCGTTTTATTGCTGTGCGCTTTATGGAGGTCAATGACTATCTGCCATGCAAAATCCGTGTGCTGAGCGCAGTGGATGGCCGTCAGGAGCCGGATATTGTGCAAAATCCTTTTGATGCGAAGCTGGATTATACGAGTGCGGAAGAAGAGCTTATCAGCAAGCATCAGATGAACAACGAGGGCGATAAGCTGTTTAATATGCTCTTTGTTAAGGTGTGCAATGATTTGAGCAAGGTACTGCCGCAGCTGTTTGAAGCGGAGCAGGACTACACTGAGCTGCTTTTAAACATCTCCTACACGGATCAGGACGGCTTGATTTATAAGCTGATGCATGACATTCCGGAAGATAACTTTGATGTGAACGCAGTGGATGAAGAGGGCAAGCCTGTTGGTCAGGTTGAAATTATCGGCTGGCTGTACCAATATTACAACACGGAGCCAAAGAACGAAACCTTTGCACTGCTTAAGAAAAATGTGAAGATTACCAAGGAGCGTATTCCTAGTGCAACGCAGCTGTTTACGCCGGACTGGATTGTACGTTATATGGTGGAAAACAGCCTGGGTAGGTTAGTGATTAGTGGTCAGTTAGTAGTGGATAGTGGTCAGAGTTTAGTGGATAGTGAAGAGGAGCGAATTGCTAAAGAGAAGGAGTTGGCGGAGCGTTTTGGCTGGAAGTATTATTTACCGGAAGCGAAACAGGACGCAGATGTTCGCGAGCAGCTTAACCAACTAACCACTAACAACTATTCACCAGAAACTATCAAGGTTATCGATCCTTGCATGGGCAGCGGACACATCCTTGTCTATGCCTTTGATGTGCTGATGCAGATTTATACGCAGATGGGCTATACGGACAAGGATGCGGCGCTGTCGATTTTAGAGAACAACTTATATGGATTGGATATAGACAAGCGAGCTTTCCAGCTGGCTTATTTCGCTGTGCTTATGAAGGCGCGTCAATATCACAAGTTTATATTGAAAAAGCAGCCGCAGTGCCACATTTACGCGATTGCAGAAAGCAACGGCATCAACATGAAGCATTTGGCTTATTTTGGTGCGCAATTAGATGAGCTGGCAAAGCCTGTGGCCTTGAACCAGATGCAGGAGCTGATTGCAACGCTGCATGATGCCAAGGAATATGGCAGCATCATCAGCGTAGCAGACTATGATTGGGACTTGCTGCATCAGTTTGCTGCAGAATTTGATATCAGCGGCGAAATGAACCTGTTCGACAGCTTTGGCATTGAAGCAACGCAGCAGCGTCTGCAGGAGCTTGTTGCTGTGGGAGAGGTGCTGGCGCAGAAGTATGAGGTTGTGGTGACGAATCCGCCGTATAGAGGCGTTGCAGATGTAGATGTTAAGCTAGCAGATTATATAAAAACTAACTATCCAGATAGTAAAAATGACTTGTTTGCCGTGTTTATGGAAGTTTGCCATAAAATGAATGTTAAAAATGGTTATCAGGCAATGATTACACAACACGCATGGATGTTTCTCAGTAGTTTTGAAAAGTTACGTGCAAAAATTCAAAAGCTGGATATTGTTAATATGGTGCACCTTGGCGCAAGGGCTTTCGAAGAAATTGCTGGTGAAGTTGTTCAGACAACAAGCTTTATTCTTGCTAACAAGCATGTCGACGGTTACAAAGGAACTTATTGCCGTTTAGTTGAACCAACGACGCAGCAAGGCAAAGAAGAAATGTTTTTGTCGCAAGAAAATCGTTATATTGCGTGCAGCGATAATTTCGCTAAAATTCCAGGAGCACCTGTGGCGTATTGGGTGAGCGAGAAGTTTTATAGAATTTTTAAAATAGGTAAAGCATTAGGGAAGATAGCTGATTCTAAACAAGGATTAGCTACAGCAGATAATAATAGATTTGTTCGAGAATGGTATGAAATTCAAAAAAATAAAATTTGTTTTTCTGCTAATAGTATTCAAGAATCGATAGATTCTAGGAAGAAATGGTTTCCTTACAATAAAGGTGGGGAATTTAGAAAATGGTATGGTAACAATGATTATGTTGTAAATTGGGAAAATGATGGTTATGAAATAAGGCATTTTGTAGATAGCAAGGGGAAACTTCGCTCTAGACCACAAAATACAGCATTTTATTTTAAAGCATCTGGAAGTTGGTCTGATATAACATCTGGTACAAATGCATTTAGATATAAGCCTGTTGGAAATCTATTTGATATTACTGGAATGAGTTTCTTTAGCAAAGATAAATTATTTTATTTAATTGGACTTTGTAATACACCTATTGGAACAGAAACACTTAAGATTGTGGCTCCCACAATGCATTGTCAATGTGGTGATGTAGCTAATATTCCAGTAATTTTTAATGAATCAAAATTTGAAATAATTAATGGGTTAGTTTGCCAAAACATTAGTATCTCCAAATCTGACTGGGATTCTTTCGAAACCTCTTGGGATTTCACCAAACACCCTTTAGTAGTGACTAGTGGTCAGTTATTAGTGAATAGTGATAGTTCGGCTAACACCCAACTATCCACTACTCACTATCCACTAACCACTATCGCGCAAGCATACCAACGTTGGGAAGAAGAGACAAACGCTCGCTTTGCGCAGCTCAAAGCCAACGAAGAAGAGCTCAACCGCATCTTCATCAACATTTATGGCTTGCAGGATGAATTAACTCCGGAGGTGGAGGATAAGGACGTAACCGTGCGCAAGGCTGATTTGCAGCGCGATATCAAGTCGCTGCTTTCTTACGCCGTGGGCTGCATGTTTGGCCGTTATTCGCTGGATGTAGAAGGCTTGGCTTACGCCGGAGGCACTTGGGACGATAGCAAATATGTAACCTTTAAGCCGGACGAAGACAACGTAATCCCCATCACTGATGAAGATTATTTTGAGGATGATATCATAGGTCGTCTGATTGCCTGGCTGAAGGTTGTTTATGGCGCAGAGACTCTGGAAGAAAACCTGCGCTTCATCGCAGATGCACTGGGCACATCGGGTGATACGGCGCGTCAGAAAATCCGCAACTACTTCCTGAAGGACTTCTTCAAGGATCACTGCAAGATTTATCAAAAGCGTCCTATTTATTGGCTTTATGACAGCGGTAAGCAGAACGGCTTTAAGGCTCTCATATATATGCACCGCTATAACGCCGACACCTCCGGCCAGGTGCGTGCAGAATATCTGGGCAAGATGGAAGAAACCTACGAAAGCGAAATCAACCGTATGCAGGATATCATGGATAATGGCGCTGGTCGTGAAGGGGCGCTGGCGGGCAAACGCAAGGAGAAGCTGCAAAAGCAGCTGCATGAATGCCGTGACTATGATGCTGTGTTGGGACATATTGCTCTTGCAAGCATTGCTATTGACCTCGACGACGGTGTGAAGGTGAACTACGTCAAGGTGCAGACTGCAAAGGACGGCAAGCTGCTGCCGATATTGGCGAAGATTTGATAGGGAGTAGTGATTAGTGGTTAGTAGTTAGAAAAGGACGGTGCAAAGATGAAGCTTAGCAAATTATATCTTGATCGTTATACTGTTTTTGATTTATTACATATTTCGCTTGCTGAAGGAATTAATATCTTTATTGGCGAAAATGGAACAGGCAAAAGCCATTTGCTGAAAGTGTTGTATGCTGCAAGCAGAGCAACTGATGGAAAAACTGCTTTTGCACAAAAACTAGTTAACCTTATGTTACCAGATGACTATCAGTTAGCTCGTTTGCTGCATAAAGGAGCCAAAAATAGTTATATCAGAGTAGAGGAAGAAAGCGGACTCTATGTCAGTCTGTATTTTGACGATGAAACCTATAAGTGGAATGCTGCTGCGGAAAATGAAGCGGCTTGGGAAAATGGACTGATTAACTCTGATAGTATCTTTATTCCTGCTAAAGAAATTCTTTCTAATTGTTACCAGCTTAATTCAGCAGTAGCAAGAAGAAACGTTAAATTCGACGATACATATATTGATATCATTGATGCAGCAAAGGTTGATGTTGGTAATACTGTTGAAACCAATATGATTTGTGAAGATATAGAGCAATATGGCTGGCAGGATAGGCTTTTGCAAAAAATTGAAGCATTAATTGATGGTAAGGTGTTTTATGATCCTCAGAAAGATGGTTTTTACTTACGTAATGCTAATAGTAAATTAGAGTTTAATCTTGTAGCCGAAGGTATACGCAAATTAGCTTTGCTGTGGCAGCTGTTGAAAAACTCTGCTTTGGAGAGAGGTTCTATTCTGTTTTGGGACGAACCAGAAGCCAATATTAATCCTGCTTACTTACGCAATATTGTAGAAATCTTGCTTGCTTTAGAGCGTCATGGCGTACAAATCTTCCTGAGTACGCATAATTATATGCTGGCCAAATATTTTGAAGTGCTGAAGGACGACAGCGATACAGTGCTCTACCATTCCTTGTATAAAACAGAGCAAGGCATTGGTTATGAATGTGGCGAAGCATTTGATGATTTAAAGAACAATGCGATTATAAATTCCTTTGATAAACTTCTTGATGAGATTTACGACATGGGAGTGAGCAAGCATGAATAAGGTGTTTGTGGAAGAAAATGGCGTTTATCAGATAGATTGTACAAAAGCTCTTTGGGCAACTGATGCTGTACATGAAATCTATCGTGCGAATAAGGTAGGCTTAAAGGATATAGATTTCATTATTGAGCAAGAAGACAATATACTGCTGTTAGAATACAAAAATGCAGCTATTGGCAGAGCAGTAGAACACGGAAGTAATTTTGATCCTAATGCTGAGAAAATAATCAATAATATACCTGAAAAATATTTTGATACTCTGCATTATTTGAATTTATTGGGAAAAACTAAGAGAAGGCACTACGTTTGGGTTTTAGAATATCCTCACGGAAGTTCTGTTACACGCAAAATGCTGCGAAATAAGATAATGAAATTACTGCCATTTCAGCTACAGACGAGTTT
>OKUM01000820.1_pt1 | contig 17115 bp, 15 predicted proteins | sample 1606801 | NCBI WGS metagenome assembly OKUM01 (sample SAMEA3882546, study PRJEB24775) | human gut metagenome | biome: human-associated habitat; feature: intestine environment; material: feces | place: Netherlands | collected 2009/2010
ACTATTTTTGTTTTTTCATCTGTCTACTTGACAGGGAGCGGTTCAAAAGCGCCGCCTGAACGTTCCTATGGGTTCTGCCGTGTCAGCCCAGCAGTTCCTCGATCTCTGCCTTCGGCATGTAGCCGATGGCCTTGTTCATGACCTCGCCGTGTTCCACGACCACCAGCGTAGGGATGCTGGCGACGCCGAATTCCATGGCAAGCTCCACTTCCTCGTCCACGTTGATCTTGCCCACGGCAATGTCCTCCCGCTCCTGGGCAATCTCCTCCACAATGGGGCCGACCATCCGGCACGGGCCGCACCAGGGCGCCCAGAAATCCAGCAGCACGGGCTTATCGCTGTTTTTCACCAGCTCGTCGTAGTTGGCCTTCGTAATGTGCATGACGGACATAACAATTCCTCCTTGGTATTTTTCTGTGCCTATAGTATACCCTAATTTTGAAAAAAACGCAAGGGGCGCGTCGAGCGTGCGGACAATTTGACATTTCGCCGCCCATCTGCTATGATACCCTGAAAGAAAAAGGAGGACACCGAATATGGGCAAATGTGAATCCTGCGGCGGATGCAGCGGCGGCTGTTCCGGGTGCGGTCTGGAGCTGGAGCTTACGGAAGAAGAGATCAGCTTTCTGCACCGGCTGGGAGAGTGCGCCTTTCTGCCGGTGATTCAGGAAAAGGAAGCGCCGGTTTTCCCGGAGGAAGCGGGAAAAGAGCTTCTGCTGCAAATTCTGGAGAAAAAGGGCCTCATCTCCCTGGACTATGACAAGCCCCTGAAAGATTACCATACCCCCGCCTATGACGCCAGTCCCGTCCGGGGCAGCATGGCGCTGACCAAACGGGGACAGGACGTTCTGGAGCTGATGGAATATCAGGGCGTCCGCAGCTAACCATCCGGCGGCGTTTGCCGGAAAAAAGAGACATAGAGAAGTGTTATTTATGAACAACAATGAATACCGCGTGGGCGTCAACCGTGGATTGCCTGTGGGGATGGGATATTTTTCGGTGAGCTTCGGATTCGGCGCCATGGCCGTGTCCCAGGGCGTAAAAACGCTGGACGCGGTGCTGATTTCCGCCGCGAACCTGACCAGCGCAGGACAGTTTGCGGGGCTGACCCTCATCGTCGCCGCCGCCACGCTGTGGGAAATGGTGCTGACGCAGCTGGTCATCAACAGCCGCTACGCCCTGATGAGTCTGGCGCTGAGCCAGCGGATGGGCGAGAAGATCGGCCTGCTGCCCCGGCTTCTGATCGCGTTTTTCAATACGGATGAAATTTTCGCCCTGGCCATGGCGCGGGAAGCACCCCTGACGGTGCCGTTCCTGCTGGGGCTGGGGACGCTGCCCTTTATCGGCTGGACGCTGGGGACGCTGTGCGGCGCACTGGCCGGGTCAATCCTGCCGCTCTCCATCCGGACGGCGCTGGGGGTCATGCTCTACGGCATGTTCATCGCCATCGTGGTGCCCCCCGCGAAGAAGAACCGGGACATTTTTGTCGCGGTGGTGCTGGCGCTGATCTTCAGCAGCCTGTTTTCCTGGACGCCGGGACTGAAAACCGTTTCCCCGGGACTGTCCATCGTGATCTGCACCGTGGCAGCCGCCGCCATCTGCGCCGCGCTGTTCCCGGTGAAGGAAGAGAGGGAAGCGGCATGAACATTTATCTGTACATCCTCGCCATGGCGCTGACGACCTACCTCATCCGCGTCCTGCCCATGACGATCTTCCGCAAGCCCATTAAGAGCCGTTTTTTGCGCTCGTTTTTGTACTACGTTCCCTATTGCTGCCTGACGGCCATGACGTTCCCCTCCATCCTCAGCAGCACCGCTTCTATCTTAAGCGGCGCGGCGGCGCTGGTGGTAGCGGTGATTCTGGCCTACCGGGGCAAGAGTCTGATCGTGGTCGCCCTCAGCAGCAGCGCCGCGGTGCTGGTCGTGGAATGGGCAATGAGCCATTTGTAAAATAACTGTGTATTCCTCCGCTTCGCCTTGACGAGCGGAGGAATCTTTGTTATAATGCGCCGTGAAGAGGGAGTGGTCGGCGCACAACGCGGGACTGAATCGACATACTGGTGAGGCCCCGGTTCAGCCTGAAATGACGAGACTTTTGCAGGCCGGCACAGTCTCTTCGTTTCTCTGTGCTGACTTGTATTCAGTACGGAGGATTTTTTATGGGAATCGGAGAACTGTTCTTGCTGGCGGTGGGACTGAGCATGGACGCTTTCGCAGTGTCCGTATGCAAGGGCCTTGCCATGAAAAAGGCAACGCTGAAGGCGGAAGCGACCTGCGGACTCTGGTTCGGCGGCTTCCAGATGCTGATGCCCGTGACCGGCTTTTTCCTTGGCTCGCTGTTTGCCGAAGCCATTGAAGCGTTCGACCACTGGGTCGCCTTCGGTCTGCTGGTCATCATCGGCATCAACATGCTGAAGGAAGCGCTGGAGAAGAAAGACGAATCCGGCGACGACCCGGAAAAGGACGCCGACCTGTCCGTCAAGACCATGTTTCTCATGGCCGTGGCGACTTCCATAGACGCGCTGGCCGTCGGCATTTCCCTTGCCATGGTCGGCAGCGTGAACATCTGGCTGGCGGCGGCGTTTATCGGCATCTGCACCTGCCTGCTGTCCGCTCTGGGCGTGAAGATCGGCAACGTGTTCGGCAGCCGGTATGAGAAAAAGGCCGAGTTTGCCGGCGGCGTCATTCTGATTCTGCTGGGCGTGAAGATCCTGCTGGAGCATCTGGGGGTTCTGGCGTGAAGCGCACAAAGCGCCGCATGACGCTGTGTACTGTGCTTCTGATTTGCAATCTGGTCTTTATCTGGGGCAATTCCCTGCTCCCGGCGGAAGTCTCCGGACAGATCAGCGGCACGCTGAAGGCGCTGCTGGACGGCGTGTTCACCCCCGGCGAAGCGGTTCCCTCCGGCGGCGACGGCCTGCTGCGAAAGTGCGCCCATTTTGCCGAATTTGGCGCGTTGGGACTGCTGCTTGGGTGGCTGTTCGGGATGCTGGGGAAAAAGCGGCTTCCGGCGTTCGCGCTGAGCCTGGCCGCTGCCTGCATCGACGAGACCATCCAGGCCTTCATCCCCGGCCGCAGCCCCGGCATCCGGGACGTGTGCATTGACAGCTGCGGCGCGGCCGCCGGTATGCTCCTGCTGTTTTTGGGGCATGCTTATTGGAAGAGACGATTTACCCGAAATAATTTCAGGAGGAAATGAAACATGAAAAGATTTTTAACTGCAATTCTGGCGGCAGCCATGGCGCTGTCCCTGCTTTCCGGCTGTGCCGGATCCAAGCCCACGGAAACCACCTCCCCCGACAAGGTGGAGGGAACCATGGAGGAGCTGCTGAACGAAATCGTTGCCCAGCAGCCGGTGGAGTTCGACGGCGGCGTCGAGACCATCGACCTCACCGACACCAGCGAGGAAGGGCAGTGGGCCATCAAGAGCAGCACCGGTCTGGATAACGCCGGCGTACTGACGGAGGCTGCGGTGTTCGAGCCGATGATCGGCTCCATCGCCTTTTCCATGGTCATGGTGCGGGTCGCCCCGGGCGAGGACATCAAGTCCGTCGCCGAAGCCATGAAGTCCGGCATCAACCCCCGCAAGTGGGTCTGCGTGGAAGCGGACGACATGCTGGTCACCGGCTACCGTGACGTGGTGATGCTCATTATGCTGGACACCAGCTACGACCTCACCGCCCAGTCCTTTGTGGACGCCTTCGGCAAGGTCGTCGGCGAACCCGAATTTGTGATTTAATGTTTCCAAAATGGCAGCGATTCCATCGCTGCCATTTTTATAAGAGTTCTCAGGAGCGAACACGCCTATGGTTTTTTCAAGCATTCCCTTCCTATATTATTTCCTCCCGGCGGTGCTGGCTGTGTATTTTCTCACGCCCCGGAAGGGGAAAAACGCCGTTCTGCTCCTTGCCAGCCTGATTTTTTACGGCTGGGGGGAGCTGCGGCTGCTGCCCCTGATGGTGTTCACCATCCTGCTGTGCTACGTCTGCGGCCTGGGCATCGAACGCTCCCGGAAGCGGAAAAAGCGCTGGCTGCTGGCGTCCATCGTCATCAGCGTGGGGCTGCTGGGGGTTTTCAAGTACGCGGACTTCTTCATCGGCAGTCTGAACGCCGTCACCGGCCTGAAAATTCCCCTGCTTCATCTTGCGCTGCCCGTCGGCATCAGCTTTTACACCTTCCAGTGCCTGAGCTACACCATCGACGTCTATCGCGGCAGCGTCCCGGCGCAGAAAAGCCTTATCAACTTCGGCGCGTATGTCGCCCTGTTCCCCCAGCTGATTGCGGGGCCCATCGTCCGCTATGCGGACATCGCACGGGAGCTGGAGCACCGGGAGCACAGCTGGGAAAACGCGGCGGTGGGTCTGCGGCGGTTTCTGGTAGGGCTGGGGAAAAAGGTCATCCTTGCGGATAACTTTGCCCTGCTGATCCGGCTGTTCCGACAGAGCGGCGAAAAATCCGTCCTGTTTTACTGGATGTACGCTGTGGCCTTCACCCTGAACATTTACTTCGATTTTTCCGGCTATTCCGACATGGCCATCGGTCTTGGGCGGGTGTTGGGGTTCCATTTTGTGGAGAATTTCAACTATCCCTATCTCTCCAGAAGCGTCACAGAGTTCTGGCGGCGGTGGCATACCAGCCTTGGCAGCTGGTTCCGGGACTATGTGTATATCCCCATAGGCGGCAGCCGGGTCAGCCGCTGGCGGTGGGTTCTGAACATCCTCACCGTGTGGATGCTTACGGGGCTGTGGCACGGCGCGGCGTGGAATTTCGTGCTGTGGGGGCTGCTGTTTGCCGCGCTGCTGCTGGCGGAAAAGTGGATTCCCGTCCTGCAAAGGCTACCGGGCGTCCTGCGCCATGGGTATGTGCTGCTGGCGGTAGTCCTCAGTTTCGTCCTGTTCAACGCGGACAGTCTTGCGCAGGCGGGGCAGGACTTTGCCGGACTCTTTGGCTTCGGCAGCCTGAGCCTGACCTCCGCCGAAACGCTGTATTATCTCAAAAGCTATGCCGTCCTGTTCGTGCTGGGCATTCTCGGCTCCACGCCGGTGGTAAGAGATGCGGCGCGGCGCATTGACGGAACAAAGGCGGGGGTCGTGCTGGAAGCCGCAGCAATGCTGGCGCTGCTGATTGTCTGCACGGCCTACCTGGTGGACGGCTCTTTCAGCCCGTTCCTGTATTTCCGGTTTTAAGGGGGCTGCAGTATGAAAAATCGAATTTGCGCAATCACCGTGTCGGCCGTCTGGGCGGTGCTGGCTGTGTGGGCGTGGCTGGCGCCCAGCCGGGACATTTCCGTCGCGGAGCGCCGCCAATTGGCACAGAAGCCTGCCATTCAGACAAAGACGCTGCTGGACGGCAGCTTCATGACGGATTTTGAGGACGCCAGTCTGGATCAGTTCCCCCTGCGGGATACTTTCCGCGAGGCGAAGTCCCTGTTCCACCGCTTCGTCCTGCGGCAAAGCGACAAAAGCGGCATTTATATCTCCCAAGGCTATGCTGCGGCACAGGAATATCCCCTGAGCGAAGCCTCGGTCAACCACGCGCTGGAGCGGTTCAGCAGCGTATACGAAACCTATCTTTCCTCCACCGATTCCCAAATTTACCTTGCCATCGTCCCGGACAAGGGCTATTATCTGGCGCAGTCCGCCGGGCAGCTGTCCCTGGACTATGACCGGCTCTTTACCATGGTGGAGGACGGGATGCCGTGGGCGGCTCCCGTGAGTCTGACGGACAGCCTGTCCATTCAGGACTATTACTGCACCGACACCCATTGGCGGCAGGAGCGGCTGCTCCCGGCGGCGCAGACGCTGTGTCAGGCACTGGGGGTGTCTTCTCCCCGGCAGGAGGATTACACCGTCACCCCGCTGGAAAAGCCCTTCTACGGCGTGTACTACGGTCAGGCAGCGCTGCCCATGCAGCCGGACACCATGTACCTGCTGAAAAGCGACCTGCTGGACGACTGCCGGGTGTACGACTACGAAACGGGAGAAACCACCGCTGTCTACGACATGACCAAGCTAGACAGCAAAGACCTGTACGACGTGTATCTTTCCGGTGCCCGGAGTATGCTGACCATCGAAAACCCCAACGCGGCCACCGGCCGGGAGCTGATCGTATTCCGGGATTCCTTCGGAAGCAGCATGGTTCCGCTGCTGGTAAACGACTACGCCAGAGTGACGCTGGTAGACCTTCGGTACATCCGAAGCGACTATCTGGGAAAATTCCTGGACTTCCACGGCCAGGACGTGCTGTTCCTCTACAGCACGCTGCTGCTGAACAACAGCGCGGCAATCAAATAAAGCATCAAGGGCGCTCCGATGAAAGCGGAGCGCCCTTGATGCAAAAAAAGTCCACTGTAATCTTGCGACTACAGTGGACCTGGCAGAGGATGAGGGATTCGAACCCCCGCAAACGGAGTCAGAGTCCGGTGTGCTACCGTTACACAAATCCTCTATATAATACCTGGTGGAGACAACAGGACTCGAACCTGTGACCTCATGCGTGTGAAGCATGCGCTCTAACCAGCTGAGCTATGCCTCCATACCGAAGCAGAGCTTATTATACCACGTTTTTCCGGAAAGTCAACCACTTTTTCCGGAATTTCCTTTTTTCTTTTTTGCGCCCCGCCCTGAAAAGGACGGGGCGCATGAGGCTTGTTTACCTGTATGGCTGCACGTATCGTTCATGGCTCAGACTTTGTGGTCGCGCGTGGGCACCGGAGACAAGGCCGAGCATGGCGTAGATCGTAACCACCGAAGAACCACCGTAGCTGATCAACGGCAGGGTCAGACCGATAACGGGCATAACGCCGATGCACATACCGGTGTTGATCATCACCTGGAACATCAGCGCCGACGCGGCGCCGTAGCATACCAGCCGGCGCATATAGTCCTGGCAGTGTATGCCCACATAGATGCACCGGGCGATGATGGCCATTTCCATAATCATGATCGCAAGGCACCCTACAAAGCCCAGCTCTTCGCCCATGGACGAGAAAATATAGTCCGTGTGCCCGGCGAACAGGCTGCCGCTCTGGGTACGGTTGCCGTTGAACAGTCCCTGTCCCGTCAGGCCGCCGCCGGTGAGGGAGCGCAGGTTCATCATGGAGTGATAGCGCTCGTTGATGCCCATGGGGTCGATGGTGTCGTCAACCAGAATCAGAAACCGGTTCTGCTGGTACTCGCCGAGGAACTGCCACAGGATCGGGAACGCCGCCACGATCAGGCCGATGGCCAGGACGAACCACCACAGGCTGACACCGCCGCCGAAGGCCATGCCGATGAAGATAAACACGAAGATCAGGGAAACGCCCGCGTCGCCGGACAGCACCATGTTCAGTCCCACCAGCAGTCCCAGGTGAAGGCACATGTGCATGACGGACGGCAGACTGGATATCCGGTTCTGGTGCGCCGACATGACCGACGCCATAATAACGACATAGGTGATCTTGCAGACCTCGGCGGGCTGAACGCTGATAAAGCCCAGGTTGATCCAGCTTCGGTTACCGGAGTTGTGGTCGGTTCCCAGGGGGCTTATCAGCATGAGAAGCAGCGCACAGTTGAAAGCCACCATCACCATCCGGTGTTCCGAGAGAAAGTCCAGATCGATGGAGGACACCAGCGCGTACATCATGACGCCCAGACCGGTAGCCGCCAGCTGAATGATAATATATTTGAGATTGCCGCCAAACTTGTCGGCGGAAGTGGCGCTGGCAATAAAAACGCAGCCAAAACCGGACACGATCAGGCACAGGATCAGCAGAAATATGTCGCCTTTTTTCCAGAAGTCCTTTAATTCATCCAAAAACCGGCTCAAACAACCGCCTCCTTTCCGCTATGGTTTTTCATTATACCATTCTTCCGGGGAAAAGTAAATAGACGAAATGTGAACGTGCCTTTAACATTGCCGGGGGGCGGGGTATAGGGGCCTTCCAAAACGGGCAGAATCCATAAAACCCGGTAAAAAAATGTTATGTCTGATATTACATCCGGTTTTACTTGACAAAATGGGAAAATAGTATTATTCTAAATAGGAATCTGCAAGAATTGGAAACGTTTCAATTTTCCGAAACTGCCGTTTTTCCACCGCCGCAGAGGCGTCTTCTCCCGGATTTCGTCCGGAGTACCCACGCTCAGACGGATGCCGGCAAAAAGTTTCCTGTTTGCCGTTTTCGGGTCGGTTTCAACTGGACATGCTGATCGGAATATGATATACTATCAGGAGTTGGTCTGGACGAAACCGTATCACAAAGCCACAGCGGCGCACCCACTTTAAGAATGGAGAGCTAACATGAACAACAACTGTCTGAACATCCTGAAATGGACAGAGGCACAGCTCAAGTACACCTACGACGTTTCTTTGCAGGAGGCGACCCCTCAGGAGCTGCATGAAGCGCTGGGTCAGGCTGTTATGATGGCCATTTCCGACGATTGGAGCCATTCCAAGAAGACCCGTATGCCCAATCGCAAGGCGTATTACATCTCTGCCGAGTACCTGATCGGCCGTCTGGTGTATTCCAACCTGTTCAACCTGGGCATTCTGGACGAGATGAAGGAGCTGTTTGCCGAGCACGGGGTCGATCTGGCGATTCTCGAGGACATCGAGGACGACGCTCTGGGCAACGGCGGTCTTGGCCGTCTGGCGGCCTGCTTCCTGGACAGCGCCGCTTCCACGGACATTCCCCTGTCCGGCTACGGCCTGCGCTACAAGTTCGGTCTGTTCAAGCAGAGCTTTGACGCCGACGGCAGTCAGGTGGAGAACGCCGACGACTGGACAAAGTTCGGCGACCCCTGGTCCTTCCGCCGCTATAACCACACCGTGAAGGTCAAGTTCCCCGACCATACCGTTCTGGCCGTTCCCTACGACGTTCCCGTCATCGGCTACGGCACCGAGAACGTGGGCACACTGCGCCTGTGGCAGTGCGAGGCCGAGGAGGAGCTGGACTTCAACGCCTTCAACAATCAGGACTATCTGCGGGCGCTGGACGCCAAGAACAAGGCCGAGGACATCACCCGCGTCCTGTACCCCAACGACTCCACCTGGGAGGGCAAGCGCCTGCGCATCAAGCAGCAGTATGTGCTGTCGTCTGCGTCCCTGCAGGATATGCTGCGCACCTTCAAAATTGCCCATGGCGATGATCTGAGCCGCTTTGCTGAGTTCTACGCGGTGCAGCTCAACGACACCCATCCCGCCATGTCCATCCCCGAGCTGATCCGCCTGCTGATGCTGGAGGGCATGAGCTTTGACGACGCCTTCAATGTCGCTCAGAAGACCTTCTCCTACACCAACCACACCGTCATGGGCGAGGCACTGGAAAAGTGGCCGCTGGATCTGATGCGCAGCGTGGTTCCCGAGATCGTGGACATCATCTGCCGCATTGACCAGAAACTCAAGTGGGAGCATCCGGGTCTGTTCATCGTGAAGGACAACACCGCCCACATGGCGAACCTGTCCATTTACGTCGGCTCCTATATCAACGGCGTGGCGGAGATCCACACCCAGATTCTGAAGGACGACTGCTTCAAGGACTGGTACTACGCCTTCCCCGAGCGGTTCCAGAACAAGACCAACGGCATCACCCCCCGCCGCTGGCTGGGTCTGTGCAACCCCGAACTGACCGCCATGCTGCGGGAAAAGGTGGGCGGCGACTTCCTGAAGAACCTCGACCTCATCGGTGAGCTGAAAGATCAGATCTACGACGAGACCGTGGTGGAGTTCAACGACATCAAGCACCTGAAGAAGGAGCAGCTGTGCGCCGTCATCGCCAAGCACGAGGGCGTGACGCTGAACCCCGACTTCATCTTCGACGTGCAGGTCAAGCGTCTGCACGAGTACAAGCGCCAGCTGATGAACATTCTGTCCATTGTGGACATCTACTTCCGCCTGAAGGAGGGCCGTCTGCCGGACTTCCATCCCACAGTTTACCTCTTCGGCGCCAAGTCCGCCCCCGGCTACGCCCGTGCCAAGGCCATCATCCGCTATATCAACCGGGTCGCGAAGATGATCAACAACGACCCCGCCGTGGCCGACAAGCTGAAAGTGGTATTCGTTCAGAACTACAACTGCTCCTACGCCGAGCATATCATCCCCGCCGCCGACATTTCCGAGCAGATCTCCCCTGCCGGTACGGAAGCCTCCGGCACCGGCAACATGAAGCTGATGCTCAACGGCGCCGTAACGCTGGGTACGCTGGACGGCGCCAATGTGGAGATTGCTCAGGAGGCCGGCCGGGAGAACGAGTATATCTTCGGCCACACCGTGGATGAGATCAATGCCGTGAAGCCCACCTACCACGCCCGGAGCATTTACGACTCCAACGCCGACCTGCGCCGCGCCATCAACACCCTGGTGGACGGCACCGTTCCCACGGACGACGCCCAGAAGGAGCTGTTCCATTCTCTGCTGGACGGCACCGACTGGCATCAGGCCGACCATTACTTCCTGCTGCTGGACTACGCTTCCTATCTGGGCACCAAGCTCCAGGCCAACCGGGACTATGCCGACCGCATTGCCTTCGGCCGCAAGTGCCTGATGAACGTGGCCTCCGCCGCCAAGTTCTCCTCCGACCGCACCATCCGTCAGTACGCCGAGGAGATCTGGCACATCAAGCCCACCGAGTATTAAGATTGATTCAAAACACGCCCGATTCTGCAAAGAACCGGGCGCGTTTTCGTATTCAAAAAAGTCAAAACCTTGCACTGCGCAGCGAATTGTGGTATAGTATGTTCAGACGTGAATCCTGGAGGTGCAGACATGAAAGTTCAATTCATCGGCGCGACCCATGAAGTCACCGGCAGCTGTACGCTGCTGGAGGTAAGCGGCCGGTACTATCTGGTGGACTGCGGCATGGAGCAGGGGGAGGACATTTTCCAGAACGTCCCGCTGCCCGTTCCGGCGAATGCCATTGAAGCGGTGTTCCTGACCCACGCCCATATCGACCATTCCGGAATGCTCCCCAAGCTGTGCAAGGACGGTTTCCGGGGGCAGATCTACGCCACGGAGGCCACCTGCAATCTTTGCCGCATCATGCTCATGGACTCGGCGCACATTCAGGAGTCGGAAGCCCAGTGGCGCACCCGCAAGGCCGAACGCGCCGGGGAACGGGCCGTGGAGCCGGTGTACGACACCAACGACGCGGCGGCAGCCCTCCGCCTTCTGCGCCCCTGCCAGTATAACGCCGCCGTTCAGGCTGCGGAGGGCATCATCATCCGCATGACGGACATCGGCCACCTGCTGGGTTCCGCCGCCATCGAAATGTGGCTGACGGAGGGGCAGCAGACCCGGAAGATCGTGTTCAGCGGCGACGTGGGCAACGTCAATCAGCCCCTGCTCCGCGACCCCCAGCCTGTTGCGGAGACGGAATATCTGGTCATCGAATCCACCTACGGCGACCGCCTGCATCCCAAGGAGCGGGGCGACGTGGTGGGCGAGCTGACCGCCTGCATCCAGCGGGCGCTGGACCGGGGCGGCAATCTGGTCATCCCCGCCTTTGCCGTGGGGCGGACGCAGGAAATGCTCTACGCCATCCGGGAGATCAAGCAGCGGGGTCTGGTGACGGGACACGACCATTTCCCGGTGTACGTGGACTCCCCTCTGGCCGTGGAAGCGACGGGAATTTTCCTGCAATGCGACCCCACGGACTTTGACGACGAGACCCGGGCCATTCTGAAACAGGGCGTCAACCCCATCTGGTTTGACGGATTGAAGCTGGCCGTTTCCTCCGACGAATCCAAGCTCATCAATACCGACCCCCAGCCCAAGGTCATACTCTCCGCCAGCGGCATGTGCGAGGCGGGCAGAATCCGCCACCATCTGAAACACAACCTGTGGCGCAAGGAAAGCGTCATCCTGTTCGTGGGCTATCAGGCGGAGGGTTCTCTCGGCTGGAAGCTGGAAAACGGCGCGAAGTCCGTGAAGCTCTTCGGCGAGGACATCGCGGTGAACGCGGAGATCGCCATGCTCCACGGCACCTCCGGCCACGCGGACAAAGAAGGATTGCTCAACTGGCTGGCAGGCTTCCGGGAAAAGCCCAAGATGGTGTTTGTGAACCACGGCGACGACGGCAGCTGCAAAGCCTTCTGCGCGACCCTGAAATCCATGGGCTACCACGCCGACGCTCCCTACAGCGGCACGGAATACGACCTGATCACCGGCAAGCTCACGACCTACACCGAGGGCGTGAAGATCGACCGGGCGGCCGTCTTCAAGGGCACCCAGCGGGCGAAGCAAATCTACGAGGATATGGTCGCGGCCGCGGAAGCGCTTCTCGCTCTGGTCAAGACCCGCCGCGGGAACACCAACAAGGACAACGCCAAGCTCACGGGGCAGATCATCAGCCTGATCGAAAAGTGGAAGAAATAAGGCAGCAAAACGCCCGGCAGGAATCCATTTCCCGCCGGGCGCTTTTCACACTTTTCTGCTTACTTTAGACTGTATTTCACCGCATATGCCTTGTATTCATCGTCAAAATTCTCGTTCTCCATCCGGGCGGAGCGGATGGCATCGTGGGTGTTCATGTTGTGGTGGTGCAGGTCGATGATGCACCCGGCGATGTTGGAGCAGTGGTCGCCCACCCGTTCCAGCGCGGTCAGCAGATCCGACCAGACAAATCCGGACTCAATGCTGCAGCTGCCCTGCTGCATCCGCAGAATGTGGTGGATGCGCATTTTCTCCTTCAGATCGTCAATGACCTGCTCCAGCGGCTCCACCCGGTAGGCTTTTTCCAGATCGTCGTCCCGGAACGCCTGAAAGGTCATGTCCACGATTTCCTCCACAGCCCGCAGCAGAACGTTCAGCTCATGGCGGGCGGCGTCGGACAGCGCCAGATTCTTGCTTTTCAGTTCTTCGGCGGACTCTACCAGATTCAGGGCGTGGTCTCCGATGCGCTCAAAATCGCTGAGGGCTTTGAGCAGCATGGCGGCCTCGCTGCTGTCGTTTTCGCTGATCTTCAGGGCGCTGAGCTTGACAAGATAGGTGCCAAGGATATCCTCATAATGGTCGGTTTTGCTCTCCCCCTCCCGCACAGCCTGTGCAAGCTCCGGCGTGTAGTTCTGGAGGGCGGCGGCGGCATCCCGCAGGGTCACGGCAGCCACGTCCGCCATTTCATTGGTGACCACACGGCAGCGCTCCAAGGCGATGGAGGGGGTGGCCAGCAGACGCTCGTCCAGTTCGCAGACCGCCTCCGGCTGCTTCCCGTCGGGGACGATTCTGCACACCAGCTTTTCCAGCAGCCCGGCGGCGGGCAGCATCAGGGTGGTGCAGATGACGTTGAACACCGTGTGGCAGATGGCGATGCCCAGATAAGAAGCGCTTTCTCCCAGAATAGCGGGGGAGAACAGGGCGTCCGCCAGCACAAAGAGGGTCAGGCACACAATGGTGCCGATGATGTTGAACATCAGATGCACCACCGCCGCCCGCCGGGCGTTTTTGGTGGTGCCCACGCTGGACAGCAGCGCGGTGACGCAGGTGCCGATGTTCTGACCCATGATAATGGGGATGGCGGCGGCATAGGTCACGGAGCCGGTGGAGGACAGCGCCTGCAAAATGCCCACGGAGGCCGAGGAGGACTGGATGATTCCGGTGAGCACCGCGCCCACAAGAACGCCCAGAATGGGGTTCGTGAACATCAGGAACATCTGCCGGAATTCCGGCACATTTTTCAGGCTGCTGACCGCGCCGGACATGGTCTCCATGCCGAACATCAGGGTCGCAAACCCCAGAAAGATCATGCCGGTGTCCTTCTTCTTGCCGTCCTTCATGAACATGTAGTACACAATGCCCACCAGCGCAAGAATGGGGGTAAAAGAGCTGGGCTTCAGCAGCCGGACGAAGACGTTCCCGCTTTCAATGCCGCTGAGGCTCAGAATCCAGGCGGTGACGGTGGTTCCAACGTTCGCGCCCATAATGACATTGATGGCCTGTCCCAGCGTCAGAAGCCCGGAGTTGACAAAGCCGACCACCATGACCGTGGTAGCAGAGGAGGACTGAATGACGCCCGTGACGGCCAGACCCGTCAGGAAGCCCAGCATCCGGTTGGTGGTGAGCTTCCCCAGAAGCACCCGCAATGAGGAACCCGCCCGCCGTTCCAGCGCGTCTCCCATCAGGTTCATGCCGAACAGGAACAGGCACAACCCGCCGATCATGGTCAGAACGTTGAAAATATCCATAGAATCCAGCCTCTCGTATCTTTTGATATTTCAATTTTATCAGCACAAGGTCAAATCCATTATCAGAAAAATGTAAAATCTGCGTAAATCCGGCAGAAAATATGGGAGGGGCCGCGCCCCTCCCATTCATTCTACTTTTTCTCCATGGGGAACCGCACCGTGACGATCGTCCCCTTGCCGACGGTGCTGTCCAGCTCGATGGCCGCGCCCAGAATCAGCGCCGCGTGCTTGACGATGGACAGTCCCAGACCGGTGCCGCCGATCTCCTTGGAGTGGCTCTTGTCCACCCGGTAAAACCGCTCGAATACCCGTTCCTGATGCTCCGGGCTGATGCCGATGCCGGTGTCCGTCACCGTGAGAACGGCCTGATTTCCTTCCTGCCCGAGCCGCACAATGACCAGCCCGCCGTCCTTATTGTACTTGACGGCGTTGTCCATGAGGTTGAACACAATCCCGGAAACCAGCTGAGGAATCCCCTGAATCACGGTTTTCGTCCCTTCCAGCCGGATGCTAACGTTTTTCAGCTCCGCCGGGGCGGTCAGCTCCTGCATGGCGGATTTCGCCGTTTCGTACAGGTCGATGGGCGCCCACTGCATATCCGCCGCGCCCTCGTCCAGCCGGGACAGGCGCAGGGTATCCTCCACCAGATCGATCATGCGCTGGGCTTCGCTGTAGATTTTCTCCGCAAAGTGCCGGGTGTCCTCCGGAGGAACCAGCCCGTCCTTCATCAGCTCGGCGTAGCCGGAAATGGCATGGAGCGGGGTTTTCAGCTCATGGGAAACGTTGGCGGTGAATTCCCGGCGAAGGGCTTCCGCCTTCTGCTTCTGGGTCACGTCAAACAGCAGCAGCACCACGCCGAAAACCGCCCCGTCGGATCTGACCGGACTTGCGGCGGCGAGATATTCCCCACCGGTCAGGGCGACATTTTCCTCCGCCTTTTCCCCGGTGAGGGCTTTCTCCACCAGTGCGGAAATGGCCGTGTTCCGGTTGGCGACGACAAAATCCGCCCCTAAGCAGTTGGGGGTGATTTCCAGCAGCCGTGTGGCGGCGGGGTTGATGCTCAGCACCGTGCCGCTGCTGTTCATCAGCACCAGTCCCTCGCTTAAGGAACGGGTGACGGTGTTGAATTCCTTCTGCTTCTGCCGCAGCTCCTGGGACTGCGCCCGAAGCTGAACCTGCTGGGAGTCCAGCCGCCGCAGAAGGGGCTGAATTTCGACGTACTCCCGGTTGGACATGGGGTCGTCCAGGTTCAGCTCGTTCAGAGGCGCGACAATGTTTTTCGTCAGCTGCCCGGCAAGAAGCGCCGACAGGGCGACGGCAATACCGATGACCAGAATGATCGGCTTCACCACCCCCAGCACCAGATGGGGCACCGTGTTCTGCGCCGCGGAAAGGCGAAGCACCGTTCCGTCGCTCAGGCGCTGCGCCGTGTAGATATACCGCTCCATCAGCGTGTCGGAATAGCGGAAGCTGGTGCCGGAGCCGGTGGCCAGCGCGGCCTTTACCTCTTCCCGCTCCAGATGATTCTCCATCACGCCGGAATCGGAGCGGCTGTCATAAAGCACCGTGCCGTCGGCGGCGATCCATGTGATGCGCCGGTCGGAGGTATCGAGATCGTCAAAATAGGAAACCCCTTCCGTTTCCAGCGCGTGGGCGACCAAAGCCGTCTGCAATCGCAGCTGCTCCGCCTGAACGTCGGAAAAGTAGGTGTACAGCGCCCCCAGGATCAGCACCACCGCTGCCAGCAGCACCGCCAGCGATGCCAGAAAAATCGAGCGAAAAACCCGCTTCGTCATGGCCTACGCCTCCATCCGGTAGCCAACGCCACGGACGGTGCGAATGTATTCGCCGCACTGCCCCAGCTTCGTGCGCAGGGTGCCGATGTGTACGTCCACCGTCCGGGTCTCCCCCACGTAGTCCGTGCTCCAGATCCGTTCCAGCAGCTGATCCCGGGTAAAGACCCGGCCGGGATGCTCCAGAAAGAGCTTCAGTAACTCAAATTCCTTCAGCGTCAGCTCCACCCGGGTATCCCCGGCGTAGACTGTATGGGACGCGGAATCCATCCGCAGATTCCCCATTTGCAGCAGTCCGGGAGCAGCCGCGGGAGCGGCCCGGCGCAGAACCGCCCGGATGCGGGACACCATCTCCATCATGCCGAATGGCTTGGCGAGGTAATCGTCAGCCCCCAGATCCAGCCCCACCACCTTGTCATACTCCGTCCCACGGGCGGAAGCAATGATGACCGGGATGCGGGCGGTGGCGGGATTGCCCCGGAGGGCTTTGAGAATTTCAATGCCGTCCATTCCGGGCAGCATGATATCCAGCATAATGAGCTGGGGCTGGGCGTGGCTCAGCGCGTCGAACAGTCCCACACTGTCCCGGAAGCCCTCCGCCTCGAAGCCGGACGCCCGCAGGGCATACAGCATCAGCTCCCGGATGCTGTCGTCATCCTCTACGCAGTAAATCACTCGGATTCCCCCAATACTTATTCTATCTCACTGTTGATGGTACGATAAAACCGTAAGAATTACAACAGGCACTTTGTAAAATCTATGTAAAGTGGCGAATTTTATCCCATAAAACAAAGGTTCCGGGGCGGAAATCCGCCCCGGAGTATCGTATCAGGCATTGAAAACATAGGTATCCAGCCGCCGGAAAGCCTCCTGCACCCGGCTCAGGGGCAGCGCGAGGTTCATGCGGATGTGGGTCTGACCGTGGAACGCCCGTCCGTCCTGCCAGATAACGCCCACGTCCCATCCGGCGGCAAGCAGCTCGTCCATGGTCTTGCCATGAGCCGTCAGCCATTCTCCGCAGTCAAGGAACAGCATGTACGTTCCCTGAGGGCGGCTGACATCCACGCCGTTAAAGTGCTTCGCGATATAATCGCAGGCAAAATCCACGTTGCCGGTCAATACCTCGCGGAGCTCGTCCGCCCACTCATAACCCTCGGGCTTGTA
>OKUM01000834.1_pt1 | contig 16952 bp, 10 predicted proteins | sample 1606801 | NCBI WGS metagenome assembly OKUM01 (sample SAMEA3882546, study PRJEB24775) | human gut metagenome | biome: human-associated habitat; feature: intestine environment; material: feces | place: Netherlands | collected 2009/2010
AGCATCGGCGAGAATATGCCGACTCCGCCCGCCTGCGTCTCAAAAACTAAAAAACATTCGAAAATACATCGCCGGCAGGTGCGGAGCAGTTTTGCCGGAGCAGAAATGGGTCCAGACAAGAAAAGGCCCGCAGAGAATACTTGCCGTATTGTCAAGGGGCTTGACGCAGTATGGGCACATTTCTGCCCGCCAAAACCGTGTCTGCCCTTGTCGATCGATGGTATCGGAAAGCGAGGATCCCCTTATGAAAAAAATCGTTGGCATTGATATCGGCGGCAGTAGCGTCAAGCTGGCCTACTTCGCCGGCAGTACGCTGAAAAAGGCCGCCATGGCCCCCCTGCCGGACAACATGGTGGCTGACGGCAGGATCTTGTCCATGGACGCCATGGCGGACTTCCTCCGCCAGGCCGCCCGGGACAACGGCATTCCCCTGACCAACGCCGCCGTGGTCCTGCCCTCCACCGAGGTCTTTACCCGCGAGCTGACCATGCCCGCCATGACGGAGCAGCAGCTGCGCTACAACCTGCCCTACGAGTTCCGCGACTTCCTTACGGACGAGAAAAGCAAGTACTACTTTGACTACTCCATGCGCGACATTCTCCGCGACCAGGACGGCTATCCCACCGAGATGACGCTGCTGGCCTGCGCCATGCTCAAGGAGACGGCGGAGCGCTACCGCGCCATGATGCGCCGCGCCGGCTTCAAGCTGCAGGTCCTCACCCCCAGCGAGTGCGCCTACGCCGGCGTGCTGGCGGCCTACTACCGCCGCACCGGCCTGCCCCAGCGGGATATGTGCATCGTCAACCTGGGCTACACCGCCGCCTATCTCTACATCTACCGCGGCGCCTTCTTCGAAAGCCGCCGGGAGATCGACCTGGGCCTGAACCGTCTGGAGCAGCTGGTAGCGGAGCACTGCGGCGTGGATATCCATGTGGCCCACAGCTATGTGCTGCAAAACTACAACGACGTGCTCTCCTCCGACTATGCCCAATCGTTTTACGCCCGCATCGCCGTGGAGGTGATGAAGGCCGTCAACTTCTTCAACTACAACAACCGGCAGCAGGAGCTCACTGACCTGTGCCTGTGCAGCGGCGGCTGCAATATCATCCCCCTGCGTCAGGCGCTGGCCGAGACCACTCACCTGCACCTGCACACCGCCCAGGAGCTGCTGGGCGACGATGTGACCCTGGAGGAGCCGTGGATGTATCTCCGCGCCATCGGCGGCGTGGACGAGGGACTGAGAGGAGGTCTGCAATGATCGCGGAAAAGAACGGTATCACCGTGGATACGCGCACTGCCGCGCCCGCGCGGAAAATGATAAAGTGCCCCCAGAAGACCGGCATCAACCTGAACCTGCAGGAGGACCGCCAGCGTGACCGCCGGACCCTGCTCATCGGTATTCTGGCCATTGCGGCGCTGGTAACCGTTGTGGTCAACTTCGGCGTGCTCCAGCAGTACCGCCGTCTGGACAAGGCCCAGGCCGCCTATGACCGGGTCCACACCCAGTATGTGAGCGCCCAGGAGGCTCTGGCCGACTATGACCGCGTCCTGCTGGAATACCGCACCTACTCCATGGACTGGATGACCGCCGCCGGCAGCGAGGACATCCCCGCCGCCGTGGACCGTCAGGCGGCCCTGGACCTGCTGGAGCAGGAGATGCTCAGCCATGGCTCCCTCACGGCGCTCCAGATCACCCAAAACACCATGAACGTGGATATGTCCGGCATGACCCTGGACCAGATCTCCGCCATGTTCGCCCGCCTGCGCCTCTCCCCCATCGTGGACAGCGTCTCCCTCAGCGTCGCCTCCACGGAGGAGGGCAAGGCCGCCACCATCATGGATTTCACCGTCCGCATCGAACTGCGCCAGCCGGAGGAGGTGTCTCAATGAACCGCGAGCTTACCAAGCGGGAAAAGACCCTGCTGCTGGTCCTGGTGGTGCTGGTACTGGTCCTGGGCTACTGCAAGCTGTTTCTGGAGCCCATCGACCGCCAGATAACCTCCTTCCGCACCAACACCGACATCGAGCAGGCCGAGCTGGACACCGACCGTGTCCGTCTGGCCCAGCTGGAGCAGATGCAGCAGGCCATTGCCGCCATCAAGGCCTCCGGCCAGGAGCGTGCCCTGCCCCAGTACGACAACGACCAGGCCCTGATGACCGAGCTGGACAAGCTCATGGCCGCCACCCTGCAATACGAGGTGGACTGCACCGAGGGCACCACCCAGGAGGGCTATCTCGTGCTGCGCCCCGTGACGCTGACCTACCAGACCGCTTCCTACGCCCAGTCCCGCCAGATCATCGACGCGCTGAGCGCCAGCGCCAATGTCAACTTCCTCTCCAATGTGGACGTACAGTATGATGCCGACAAAGCACAGTACAAAACCGTGCTTCACCTCATCTTTTTCGAGCTGATGCCCTGACTGCGTCCCCACCATTTTTCCGCCCGCGTCCCTTTGCGGGGCAGCGTATCGATTGTGTTATGCAAAAAAAGCTCTCAAAACAGAATAATTCCGGCTTTACGCTGTCCGAAGTCCTCATCGCGGTCGCCATCCTGATCGTGCTGATGGGCCTGGCCATGATCCCCATCACCCGCCATCAGCGCGACCTGCGCCAAACAGAACTGGACGCCAAGGCGGAGATCGTCTACCACGCGGCCCAGAACAAGCTGTCCGAGCTGCTGGCCAATGGCCGCATTTCCGACTGCTATGCGGAGGATCTGCAGCCCCTGAACAACACACCGCTGGACGCCGCCGAGAGGAAAACCTCCCTGCACTATGTGACCTCCGCCGCCAAGACCGGCGAAGGCTCCGCCGCCGCGGCCATCCTGCCGAAGGATCAGGTGGACCGCCAGCTGTGGGACAACCATTGGGTGATCGAGCTCGACCCCGCCAGCGGCAGCGTCTACGCCGTGTTTTACAGTGAAAAAACCCTGACCTACGACTTTGACAGCTTCAATCCCCTGCGGTTCCGTGATGGCCGGCTGAGCGCCGGCGCCACCGTGGGCTATTACGGCGGCGACAGTGTGCAGTCCGAGATCACCGGCAAGCTGACGCCCCATATGGAGATCATCAACAAAGAGCAGCTTCTTCTGCGCGTCACCTGCGACACGCCTATGGAGCCGCTGCACTTCTATGTGACCGTCTCCGACGGCGTCCACAGCACCTCCCGCATCGAGCTGACCGGCAGCGAGGTCAAGACCGACTATCTCACCTACACCGCCACCATGGTCCTGGACTCTCTCACGGACGGTATGCGCTTCGGCCAGCAGGCCCGCTTCAAAAGCAAAAATCTGACCCCCGGCGCGGACCTGACCATCACCGTGGAGGTGACGTGCGAGAACCGTCTGGTGGACTCCGCCTCCGGCACGCTGACCGCCAACAGTCTGTTTGCCGAGGTTCGCGGCGGCGACACCGCCGTTGTTACCTACGCCCGCCACCTGCAAAATCTGGACACGGCCTCCCGCTTGCCCGACAGCATCACCCGCGCCGTGCAGGAGCAGGATATCCAATTTGTCAACGAAAACGCCGACGACGGCTGGGACCGCCTGTACGGCTCCCGCACGTTCACGCCCATCACCAACAGCCGCCTGACCTACTGCGAGAGCAAGGCCACCGTGAATGGCCAGGTCTACCACCCGGTCATTTACGGTCTGACCGTGAACACCACCGGCGACGGCGGTCTTTTTGCCGCCTTCTCCGGCACGCTGAAAAACCTGCGCCTTTGCGGCGCCGACATCACCGCCTCCGGCAATGCCGGCGGCCTGGCCGGCCGTCTCAGCGGCAAGACCGAGATCCTCGACTGTCAGGTGTATCTCAGTCCCACCCGCGACAAACTCAGCACCAAGACCGAACAGGACATCTGGCTCCGCGGCAGCACGGCGGGCGGTCTGGCAGGCCGCTGCGACGGCACGCTGACCATCCGCCGCAGCTTCGCGGCTACCGTGATTCAGGGCGTCCGCTATGCCGGCGGCCTGGTGGGCAATACGGACAGTGCTGCTCTGACTGTGGACCATTCCTACGCGGACTGCTACCTGTACGCCGCCGCCAATAACGGCGTCGCCGGCGGCCTGATAGGCGCCTGCAACGGCACCGCCAATATCGCCCTGTCCAACTGCTACGCCGCCGGCTTCCAGAGCGCCGGCACCACCGCCGGTCTCTCCGGCGGCGAGCTCTCCGGCGGCGACAGCCTCAAGGCCTGTTACAGTGCCTGCGTCCGCCTGGGCACCGACATGAAGCTGACATACTCCACCGTCAAGCCCCCCGCTGCCGGCACGGCTCCCGCCGACATAGACGCTGTCTATTACCTGTTCCCCAGCCGGAACGATCTGTCCGGCACCAGCTTCGTCAATTACGCCGAATGGAGCGGCCAGAACCGCGCAGAGGGCGTAAAGGTCCTGGGCACCGCCTTTACCGCGGAGACAAGCGACACCGTGGCCTACAACCTCATGGACAACATGGGCCTGAGCACCTATTCCTACCCCCGGCTCACCGGTCTGCCCCACTACGGCGACTGGCAGGCGGATTTCGAGTCCGGCGCACTGGCCTACTATGAAAAATACAGCGACGGCACCTACGGCTTCCTGGGTGCCAACCGCTCCACCCTCCGTTCCGGCGGCACCGTCGTGGACGACGGCTACGGCATGGTCTACCGCGCCCAGCCCACGGACGCCATCACCGTTGCCTATACCCTGGGCGATACGGCACGCACCGCCACCCTGTGGAATTCCATCAAACTCGACAGCGAATACTGGCTGGTACGCCTGCCCGACGAGTTGGTCTATACCAATGAGGTGTCCCCCGCCTTCTACCGTCAGGTGACGGTGGATGACATCTCCTACTTCTTCAATCCCCACTTCGCCTGCCGCGTGATCCAGAGCGCCGCCCTGCCCAGCGCCCCGGCGGAGGTTGGCATCCGCACAGCCCGTCATCTGTATGACCTGAGCCTGTATTACGACACCTACCGTACCCTGCTGGACAAGACAGCCGTCTTCCAGCAGGAGCGCCCCATCGACTACAACAGCTATGCCCGTCTCACGGTGCACACGCAGCCGCCTATCGGTGCCGCGGACGGCAAGCCTTTCATCCACACCTACGACGGCGGCGGCTATACCATCGCAGCGCCCTCCTTTACCGGCACGGTCAACACCAACGGCACCAGCTATGCCGGTATGTTCGGTCTGAACCGGGGCACCCTGCGCAATATCATATTGCTCACCGCCAATAAGGATCGTACCGTTTCTCTGGAAGGTCAGCTCTCTCTGCAAACCGCCTGCATCGGCGCCTTGACCGGCTGCAACGAGGGCACGGTCTACAACTGCGCCGCCGCGGGCTTCTCCGTGAACGGCGACGCCCGTCACGGCAGTATCCTGTATCTGGGCGGCCTGGTGGGACGCAACAGCGGTACAGTCCGCGCCTCCGGTGTCAGCGCACCGCGCCTTTTCGCCAATAGCCTGTACGCCACGCTCTGCGCCGGCGGCTTCGCTGGCGGCAACAGCGGCGTTGTCCAGCAGTGCTACGCCATGGCCGACATTGAGATCGGCACGATCAACGGCGGCGGCGTGACGCTGGGCGGCTTTGCCGGCAGCAACACCGGCTCCCTCCGCGCCAGCTACTGCGCCACAGCCATGACTTCACCCAATGCGGATATTCACGGCTTTGCCCCCACTGCCGGCGGCGTATCCGGCTGCTGCTACCTCAACGGCGGCACATACCGCTTTGTAGACAGCGTTCACCTATACCAGTACACGGACAGATCCGGCGCAGCTCCGGTGAACGAGCCGGCCCTGCGCGGCATGGTCACCCGGCTGGGCGGCTTTGGCGCCGTCTCCGCCGCCAATACCTTCCAGCACGATAAGACCCTGGACTCCGCCGGCAAGGCCTACCCCTATCCCTGCATCGTCGCCGGCCACGACGGCAGCCGCGTCCATTACGGCGACTGGGTGACCCCTGCCGATATGGGCGTTCTGGGCCTGCTGTACTGGGAATATGAGTCCAAGCCCACCGGCAGCGGCTACTATTTCTCCTCGATCGGTGTCGAGGACGGCGAATACAAGGCCAACAGCAGTCTCTGTGTCTCCCATGACGACGGCGGCACCGTCACCGCTTACGGCTACGGTTACTATTGGTCCGCCGGCAGCACCACCGAGCCTGCGCTCTCCACCGGCATCACCGTGACCGGCACTCGCTATACCGCGGCGGCCGATGACCTGCACCGTCAGATGCCGAAATTCAATTTCGTCACCTACAAGACCTCCGATGACGGTCTGCACCTGACCAGCGGCACCCAGGCCAACGATGCCTGGACGCTGACCCACGAGGACGCCGCGCTGACCTACACCGTCAGCCCCTTCTTTGCCGATGCCTTCGCCCTGTCCTCCAACAATGCGCCGGGAACGGCCTCCAAGCCCTACCAGGTACGCTCCATAGAGCAGCTGCAATACATTAACTGGAGCTATATCGACAGTCAGGGCAGCACGACGCGCGATGTCACAGGCAGTAATAGTGACTACAAGTATTATCCCTATCTGCAATACACCAACCGCCGCGGCAATGCGCTGCAGACAAAGGCGATGGCGCTGGCCGGCGACAGCACCGGCGGCCCCCGTCCTATCCTCACCTGGCAGCAGACCCACGACCTCAACGGCGCAGGACACAGCACCGCCGCCGACGGCACGGCCGCAAACTATGACTTCCACCCCATTGCCGGTGCGGTGAACAACGGCCAGTTGAACGACAGGGGCAATGAAACCTATGATCTGACGCTGTACAACTGGTTCGGCGGTATCTACGACGGCGGCAACTACTACATCAAGAATGTGAACATCACCTCCCATTGCTACAACGTGGGTCTGTTCGGTACCACCGCCGGCGCGGAGATCAAAAACATCGTGCTCTACAGCGACAACAACGCCGTTATCCAGCGCAAGACCGACGCCACCCCCGCCTCCGGTGCCACCGGGCCGGAGAATTACGCCACCTCCTACGCCCTGGGCGGTCTGGTAGGCATTGCCTACGACTATGATGAAAACCTGAAGGACAAGACGAAGGTCAGCACCATCAGCAACTGCGCTATCGCCGGCTACACCGTGACCGACAACAGCAAAAACCGGCAGTTCTTGGGCGAAGCCGCCATCGGCGGGCTGGTGGGCGTATCCAGCGCCAATCTGAACAGGTGCTCCGCCGTGGTCAAGCTGAATATCAACTGTACCCACCGCTACGCAAACACCGGCGCCATGAACAAGGCCCAGTGGGGCAACTATGTCCGCGTGGGCGGCCTGGTGGGCGGCGTCCGCTATGATGTATCGGACTGCTACACCGGCGGCAGCATCACCGTCGCCAGCGATCTGCTGAACGAGCGTATCCTCACCGGCGACAGCACCAACACCGCCTTCGTGGATCGCTATGAGTCGACGCCTAAGGCCGTCAAGATGACCCAGGGCGGCGCGGAGGCCGGCCCGGACACCTACGTGTACATCGGCGGCATCGGCGGCAGCGGCTTCTCCGCCACCTTCTCCAACTTCTCCGGCAGCAAGGACGGCCAACCCACCTACAACAACTGCTACACCTACATGACCTTCCCTGCCATGGAGGGCACCATCACCGGCATCTCCCTCATCGGCAGCATCGCCGACCGTGCCGGCGTGAACGGCGGCACCGCCCGGCTGACCATCAACAACTGCTACTACCTGGACAGCAGCGCCGCGATCTCCTTCAACAGCCTCCCCACCTTCTACGGCAAGTCTACCCAGTCCAATGGACAGTACACCTACTACTCCCTGTCCACCCTGCTGAGCACCGATACCGCGCGGATGGATATGCTCCGTGGCAAGTTGAGCTATCTGTCCAAGTACACCTGGAACACCGGCAGCAGCCCCTACACCATCAACGGTCTGAGGGCCCTGAGCTACGAGCAGATGTCCGGCCGTGCGGACATCGACGGAAAGAGCTTCACCGCGCTGCTGAACGGCGGCAGCGACGACGGCAGCTTCCACTGGGTCACCACGGAGGAAAACGGCCAGTCGGCCCACGGCAAATACAGCTTCCCCGGCAGCGCGGCAGCCCTCCTCGGACAGGACTACCCCTTCCCCACCGTATTGACCCAGGGCACCGCCTGCCTGCACTACGGCGAATGGCCCACCCGCGGCCTGTACTGGAGCAGCGGCGTCCTTTCGCTGGACCGTATCACCACCCCCAGCGTCACACTGTCGCTGCACTTCACCCAGGACACCGACGCTGACGCCGTCCCCGTCATCACCTGCTCCCGCGAGGGCATCGTGGCGGTCTCCGAGCCGCAGGCACAGACGCCCCCGGCAGACGTCCGGCACAGCTACGCTGTGACCATCACCGGCCTGTCGGTCGGCTCTACCGAGGTCTTCGCCACGCTGGGCGGCTATACCGCCCGACTGCTGGTGAGCGTCACCTCCACGCTGGACATCTCCGTGGACGGCCTGCCCGGCGATGACTTCTTTGTCGGTGACACCTGTAATTTAACGCTCACTGCCCGCGACAGCCGCGGCAGCGCACTGGATGTCAAATGGACAGTCACGCCCCAGTACGGCGGCAGGGTCCTCACGGCCTCTGTTCCCGTTACCAATGCCGACCGTACGGCCTCTGTCACCCTCACCGCCGCTGGTGAGGGTGAGGACCGCCCCCTGGTCACCGCCACGTACACCGTCCCCGGCGGCGAGACCTTCACCAGCCAGCTGCCCCTCATTATCCCCGTCCGTATGCAGGGCGTGCTGGGCATCGCCAACACCTCCGGCGAACCCTCAGTCTACTGGCAGGGCGTCATGGATCGGGACGGCACGGCCTTCACGGACGACGTGCCCTCCGGCGCGCCGTACACCGACCGCCCCGCCTACGCCGGTGCCAAGCTGTACCTGTACAGCCGGGGCAGCGCCGCCACCTTTGACGGTCTCTCCGTCTCCGGCGTCACCGTCAAAGGCGGCGCCGACGCCACGGAGTACGTCCTCCGGCCCATGCCCGTCTCCAACGACGAGGACACCTCCGTCCTCCATCCCGACGTGTTCCGCGCTGAGAACGACGACTTCCGCGTCACCGTGGGCACACCGGCAAAGGACACCACCAGCGCCTTCACCTACCGTCCCCTGACGGTCAAGGGGCGCAGCCAAGGCCAGATCACCCTCACCGTCACATTGACGGACGCCGAAGGCCACGCCTTCACCCTGTCCATTCCCTACACCCTGACGGAGGAGGACACCCGGGTGACCGCCACCCTCCGGGTGGATGAGCAGGCGCTCACCCTGTCTGTCCCCTACGGCTCCGCCCCCTCGGTGGAGGCCCTCAGACAGCTGCTGGCGGACCACAACATCCCCGAGGCCGGTATCAGCTGGACCCCGGACATCACCCAGCCGCTGTATGCCGACACGGCCTTCACCGCCGTGCGCAAAACGACGGACAGCGGCGGCGCCTCCACCGTCCCGGACGCCGATACCCCCGCTTCCGGCAGCAAGGACCCGGAGGACACACCCTCCGACGATCCATCCGCCCCGGACAGCAGCAGCTCCGGCACCGATCCCACGCCCGAGCCGTCACCGGACACCCTTCCATGACCCACCGCAGAAAGGAGGCCCTCCCGTGCACAAACTGAAAAACCAACAGGGCGCCACGCTGATGATGGCCCTCCTTCTGCTGCTGGCCGCCAGTATGGTCAGTGCGGTGATCCTCACCGCCGCCACCTCCTCGGCCCGCCGTCTGGAGAATGACCGGGCTGCCCGGCAGGCGTATCTGACGGTCAGCTCCGCGGCCCGTCTGCTGCGTGATGATATCCTGAACGCCTCCTTTGTCCAGGAGACGGTGAAGACCACCTATACCAATGACACCTCCACCGAAACGAGCCGCGAAACGACCTCGCCCACCGGGTTTACGGCCGCATGGCTCAAGGCCGGCAAGGCCGCCGTGGACAGGGACAGCGGCAAAAGCTTTACCGACACCATCACCCTATCCGTGGACGGGCTGGACGATGTCTCCGCCGTCTTTACCATGGCGCCCAATTACGACATCACCATCGTCCTGCACCTGGCCGACGGCGGCGACAGTGACTGCCGCCTGGTGCTGACGCTCCGCGAAAACAAGGCCGACCCCGCTGTCAGCACCGTCAGCGGCGGCGATCTCTGGGTCCGCGACGTCACCACGACCACGACAACCATCTCCTGGCCGTCAGATAATGCCACCATCGAAAAGGAGGCGGTCGTATCAGAAAGCTGAACAGCACCCGCGGCGAAACGCTGGTAGAGACGCTGGTCTCCATCCTGATCATCGTACTGACCTTCGTGTTTCTGACCACCGCCGCCGTTTCCGCCGCCAAGATCAACGCTAAGGTCCGTTCCGCCGACATCTCCTTCCACTACAGCAACGCGGTGTCAAACGGCACCGCTGCCCTGACCGCCTCCGGCGGCGGCACCCGCAGCGGCCGCACCACCGTGCAGGTCTATGAGAACAACGGCTGCCTCTATTACGAGGAGGTCACGCCATGAACAAGCTTCGTGACCGCCGCGGCTTCACCCTGACGGAGCTGCTGTGCGCCGTTCTCATCGTCCTGCTCGTCAGCGCCCTGCTGACCGTGGGCGTCCGCTTCGCCGGCCGCACCTACAACAGCTCCATGCAGCTGTCCGAGGCCCAGGAGCTGTGCTCCACCCTTACCAGCGTTATCAGCGACAAGCTGCGCTTCTGCGGCACCGTGACCCCCGGCGCGGACGGCAGTCTGGACCACATCTTCATTCAGGATCTGGGCAGCGTGGAGGGCGAGGGCGCCGCCTTTCAGGTGGATGCCGACGGCCAGCTCACCCTGGGCAGCACCAAGCTGCTCAGCAGCGCCGCCTATCCCCGGGGTCTTCGGGTCCGCGATGTCAGTCTGCGCTACGACAGCGCTTCGGGCATCTTTACCGTAGCCCTTCAGGTGGGCACTGTCGACAGCACCCTGGCCGAGACAGACTTCGAGGTCCGGCGCTTAAATCACACATGAAAAAAAGCACCCCCGGAGGGGTGCTTTTCTTCACTTCTTAAAGCTGTCCTTCAGCGACACACTGCGGTTGAACACCATGTGCGCCGCGGAGCTGTCGCGGTTGTCCAGGCAGAAATAGCCCACACGCATGAACTGGAACGTGGGCGCGTTGACGCCGGTGCGGTCGGCCTGCTTGTCGAATGCCTCCGCCACCTTCCGCATCTCCGGCTCCACCTTGCAGCCGGTGAGCACCGTAAGGCTCTCCGGGTTCAGGCAGTCCAGGAAGTCCTTGTCCGGGCCGTCGGGCTGCTCGTCGGAAAACAGGTTGTCGTACAGCCGGACCTCCGCGTCCATGCAGTTCTCCGCGTCCACCCAGTGGAGCGTGGCACCCTTGACCTTGCGGCCATCGGCGGGATCACCGCCGCTGGACTCCGGATCATAGGTGCACAGCACCTCGGTGACGTTGCCGTCCGCGTCCTTCACACAGCCGGTACACTGCACCAGATACGCGCCCTTCAGCCGGCACTCCGGACCGTTGGGGGTCAGTCGCTTGTACTTGGGCACCGGCACCTCCATAAAGTCCTCCGCCTCGATCCACAGATGGCGCGAGAAGGTGATCTCATGGGTGCCCTGCGCCGGGTCGGTGGGGTTGTTCTCCACCGTGAATACCTCGCTCTTGCCCTCGGGATAGTTGGTCACCGTCAGCTTCACCGGGTGCAGCACCGCCATGGTGCGCTCCGCGTGGGCGTTCAGGTCCTCCCGCAGGCAGTGCTCCAGGAAGCCGTACTCAATGGTGTTGGGGGACTTTGCCACGCCGATGCGCTCGCAGAAGCTGCGGATGGCGGCGGCGGTATAGCCCCGGCGGCGCAGGCCACACAGCGTGGGCATCCGGGGATCGTCCCAGCCGGAGACATAGTTCTCCTCCACCAGCTTGCGGAGCTTCCGCTTGGACATCACCGTGTGGTCGATGCCCAGCCGGGCAAACTCGATCTGCCGGGGATGGGCAGGCAGCTCACAGTGCTCGATGACCCAGTTGTACAGGGGCCGGTGCGCCTCGAACTCCAGCGAGCACAGGCTGTGGGTGATGCCCTCCAGCGCATCCTGAATAGGATGTGCGAAGTCGTACATGGGATAAATGCACCACTTGTTTCCCTGCCGGTGGTGGCTCATGTGGTTGATACGGTAGATGACCGGATCGCGCATATTGAAGTTACCGCTGGCCAGGTCGATCTTGGCCCGCAGCGTCATGGCGCCGTTGGGGAACTCCCCGGCCCGCATACGGGCGAACAGGTCCAGGCTCTCCTCGATGGGCCGATCCCGATAGGGCGATACGGCGGGGATGCCGATGTCGCCGCGGTTGGCCTTGAACTCCTCCGGTGTCAGCTGGCACACATAGGCCAGCCCCTTTTTGATCAGCAGCACCGCCTGGCGGTAGTCCTCCTCAAAGTAGTCGCTGCCGTAAAAGAAGCGGTCGCCCCAGTCAAAGCCCAGCCAGTGGATGTCCTGCTTGATGGCCTCCACGAATTCCTCGTCCTCCTTGGTGGGGTTCGTGTCGTCCATACGCAGGTTGCACAGGCCGTTATACCGCTCGGCGGTGCCGAAGTCGATGATCAGCGCCTTGCAGTGTCCAATATGCAGATAGCCGTTAGGCTCCGGCGGGAAACGGGTGTGGACGGTCATTCCCTGGAACTGACCACCCTCTGCGATGTCCTCGTCGATGAAATTGATAATGAAGTTTTTGCCGGACTCCTCCGTTTCGGGGGTCTTGATTTCCTCGGCCATGATCTTTCTCACACTCCTTGTATGTCGTAATATTGTGCAAAAGCAATTTTTAATTATAACCGCCCATGAGGGGAATTGCAAGAGGTTTGCCCTCCCTCCTGCAAAAAACTCACAGGGCGTCAAATTCCTCCCGGGTCAGCAGGAGATCCAACGCCTCCAGAAGCCCGTTGGCGGTCAGCCGTGCGGGCAGACCCAGCTCCCTTTGCAGCGTTGCCCGCCTTTCGGCGGAGCCGGGGCCGATCAGTCCCTTGTCCAGAAGATCCGCCTTCGTAATACCGGCGGAGCGGCGGGGTGCGTCCTCCCCCTCGAAGGTGGCACCGGCGCGGCGAAGAGCGTCCGTCAGCACCTGCGGCGTCATACCTTCCACGCCCAGCTTGCCCTCCTTCCCCGGCTTTCTCTTGCGCTTCTCCTTGCCGTACACGTCGGGGACATACGCCTGCTTTACTCTGTCCGGGGGCAGCAGCCCCTTCAGGTGGCTGCGGAGCACGAAGCCCGCGCCGTCCGGGTCGGTCAGCAGGATCACGCCCCGCGCCTCCGCCAGACGGCGGAGATACGCCGCCTTTTCCCTGTCGTTGAACAGGGCGAAGCCGCCCACCTCCACCACGGCGGCGTCCACCGCCTGCAGGAGCGTATTTCTGTCGTACCGCCCCTCTACTACGATGACTTCCCTGACCCGCGGCTTCACTTCACACCTGCCAGTTCCATGAGAAATAGCTTCAGTTCGCCCTCATTGTCCATGTTTCGTTCGCTTTTCATGCGATGATCCAGCGTCTGGCAGCGCTTCACCGCCTCACGGCACCAACTGCGCCGCACGCCTCTGGCTGACTGCATCAGCTTTTTGGCCGGGTAATCGGACTTCATGCGCCACAAATCCTTCAGCCACAGCACGTCCTTGCCGCCGTCGATTGCCAGCCGAGCTGTGTACAGCTGCCGCAGCGTCTTTCCCAATGCCGCCAGAATGCGGATAGGCTCCTCCTGCATCCGCAGCAGTTCTGCAAGGCACTCTGCCGCCTTGTCATAGTCACGAGCCGCCACTGCGTCCGTCATGTCGAACACCCGCGCGTCCAGCACAGGGTCCGCCACAGCGGCGATATCCGCCGCTGTGATTTTCGCTCCCCTGGCATAGGCAGCGATTTTGGCGATTTCCGGCACCAGACCGGTCATCAGGCTGCCGCAGGTGAACAGCAGATGGTCTACCGTGCCTGCATCGATATCCTTCCCGGCAGCGGCAAAACGGCGGCGCACCCACCTTTGCAGCTTCTGCTGTCCCTGCTGGGCAAACTCAATCACCTGGGCGCGCTCCGCCAGGGCGGCGGTGAGCTTCTTCAGCTTGGCGTCGGTCTTATAGGGTATCTGCCGGTACAAAAACACCAGCGTGCAGTACTCCGGGAAGTCCCCCAGCAGAGCCACCAGCGCACCCCGCTGGGCCTCGTCCAGCCTGAACAGGTCCATATCCTCCACCGTGACCAGGGTGCGCTCCGCCATCATAGGCATGGCCTCCGCCGCCTCGACGACCTCCTGCATAGTCAGGCCCTTGCCTGCAAGCCTGTGATAGTTGAACTCCTCAAAGCCCGCCGGCACAAGCCGTGCTTGCAGCTCCGCCACCGCCTGCTGCATCAGGTACGTCTCCTCGCCGTGGAATATATAGACATTCCCCACGGCGCCGCTTTGCAGCGCGTCGTGGAATTCCTCATAACCGGGGGTCTTTTCTTTTTTCTCCTTTGCCATGTTATCCTCCGTTCACGGTGATGCGGATGGTACCCTGCTGGTCTGTGCGCCAGATATCCGCCCCCACCGCCAGCAGCCGCTGGAGCGTCTCCTCCGACGGGTGGCCATAGTTGTTGTCGCCTACACTGATGACCGCCGCCTCCGGCGTCACCGACTTCAAAAAGCGTATATTTGAGCTATATCGGGAGCCGTGGTGGCTGACCACCAGCACCTCTATATCCGGCAAAGCATAGGTTTCCACCAGCTTTTTCTCGGTACTGCCGGACATATCGCCGGTAATGAGCAGGTCAAAGTCTCCGGTGCTGGCCAGTGCCGTCAGGCCCAGTTCGTTCAGATCGCCGCCGGACTGCACCGGCGGATAGATGGTCAAAACGGTATCGCCCAGCGTATCGGCCGTCTCCTTTGTCACATAGGTCACCTGCGCGCCCTTCTCCTCCGCCAGCGACACCAGACGCTCCCGAACGCCATACTCATCCTCGATGTCCGGCAGGTAGATCGTCTGCACCGGGATACGGCGCAGCACCTCGTACAAACCGTTGGTGTGATCGGCGTGGTAGTGGGTCACCACCACAGCGCTCAGTTCCCGGACGCCCATGCTGTGCAGCGTGTCGGCAGCCAGACCGCCGGGGTCTTTATAGCTGTTGCTGCTGCCGCAGTCCACCAGTGCCGTCTCACCGCCGGAAGTCAGAATGACGCTCTCGCCCTGTCCCACATCCAGCGTCAGGGCGGTCAGTACGCCGTACTGATAGTCCTGACGGTTGACCCAGATGGCCGCCGTCAGCGTCAGCACCGACAATGCCGATGCCAGCAGGTATTTCCGCTTGCCGTCCGGCGTGGCGGCACAGCCGATAAAGACCGCATACAAAAACAGCAGCCAGTAGATGAGATAGGGATTGGTGAAATACACCGCGTGATAGCGCCAGGACATCATGCCGTTGGCGATCCACAGGATGTACCGCACCAGCGCCCAGGAGATCCAACCCAGCAGGCTGGCCAGCGGCAGCCACACAAAGCCCAGCAGCACCGTCACAAAGGCAGCCATGAAGCTCCATCCCGCCGCAGGCACCGCCAATAAGCTGGACAGCGGCGCTACCAGCACGAAAATGCGGAAATACCAGGCTGTCAGTGGGGCAGTGAACACTACGGCGCTGAGGGTGGCGGACAGGTTCGCCGCGACGAAGCACAACGCGGTCCGCAGTGGACGGCATTTGCCCTTATACCACCCGGTCAGCAGCTTGTACAGCCGGGGTGACAGCAGCACCATACCCAGCGTAGCGGAAAAGCTCAGCTGCAAGCTGACGCTGGCCGCGGCAAAGGGATTGCACAGCAGGATCACCAGCAGTGCGGCAGCCAAGCTGGTCAGAGGGTCACTGCCCCGCCGGAACAACGGCGCGATCAGCAGGAATATCTGCATGATGCAGGCGCGGACCACCGAGGGGCTCATGCCCACCATCACCATGTAAAACAGCAGCAGCGGAATGGTCACGGCGCACAGCAGTCTCTGCCGCCGGGAGATCAGCAACGCCAGCAGCGTCACCAGAAAAGCGCAGTGCAGGCCCGACACCGCAAACAGATGCGCCAGGCCCGTCTCCTGCATGGCCAGATAGTCTCCGTCGTCCATAGCGGACTTGTCCCCGGTAAGCTCCGCTGTCAGAAATCCGCTGACACGCGGGTCATCCCAGATAGCGGCCACCTTCTCGCGGAAAGCTTTGCCCGCCCGCTGGGGCAGCCAGCGCAGGGCATCCCCATCACCCGCCGACAGACGCACATCCTCACGGCCATACAGCAGCGCATACACGCCCCGGGCGTTAAAATGGGTCACATCATCGCTGTCGAAATGGGCGGCGGACTGCCACTGGGCCGTGCCCGTGACCGTGTCGCCCGGTCGGGCCGCCAGCAGCTCCGCTTCGCCATACAGCACGGCCCTGGCCCGATGATAGCCCTCCAGCTCCACCGTGACACTGGCACCGCGCTCCGTAGCCTGCGGCCAATCGCAAACGGTGGCGGCAAAGTCCGACGCCGCACCGCAGCGGTCCTCTATCGGCTGGCGCACCAGGTGGTCATACCCGGCAAAATAGGCCAGCGATACCGCCAGCGGCAGCAGGATCAGCAGCCCCCGGCGAAAATATTTTTGCTTGCGTGCAGCAAACAGCCACGCAAGCGCCAGCAGCAAAACGCCCCCGGCGGCATACAGCTGCCAGCCGGTCCAGGGCAGCAATGCCGCCAGGAAGACACCGGCAGAGAAGGAAAACCCGATGGTGGCCAGCACGCGCATATCCTCTCTCCTCCCCCCCCGATGATCGTGTTGGTTTATTATATCAAATACCGCCGCCTATGACAAGGAAAAAGCCGCCCTTCCGGGCGGCCTTTTGTCTTTTACACACGCGCCAGCTTGTCATTGCACTTCTGCAAAAACCGTGCGTTGTCGATGACAGCGCGGGTATGGATGCCCTCACCGATCAGGCCATCGGCGTCGTAGG
>OKUM01000845.1_pt1 | contig 16753 bp, 14 predicted proteins | sample 1606801 | NCBI WGS metagenome assembly OKUM01 (sample SAMEA3882546, study PRJEB24775) | human gut metagenome | biome: human-associated habitat; feature: intestine environment; material: feces | place: Netherlands | collected 2009/2010
GCAGGCGGAAAAGACCCGCTGTTTGGGCATGTTGACGGTTTTCAGATAGACCCTAGATTGCTACCAAACAGAAGTTGTGAATGCAAACCTCAAAGCAGTTTGCTCCCTGCACGCCTTCTATCCTACGGCCTGTGTCAGCACACATGCCGTTGTGCTTTGCGACATGAACGGCAGGCAAATGCCGCTCTCACCCGCGCCGACCAGCAGCTCTGTGCCGCTCGGGCTGATCAGGAGGGGATACGTCTCACACAGATACATCGGGCCGTCCGTGACGCCATAGTTTTTACCGCCCACAAGCGACAAGCTGAGCGTCACATAGCTCGGCCCGTCCGGAATGGTCTGAATCGCCCAGAAGCCGCTCCACATTTCCGTAAGGTCGTCGCTGCCTTCGTATGCCCAATCCAGATCGACCGTGCCGCCTGTCTCGTCTTCCGGATAGAAGCGCAGCGAGAAATGGGCATAGCGGTTGGTTTCCCCCACCATGGTTTCTGTGATCCAGCCCATACCCGTACTCTCTGACCCCGCCAGACCGAGCGCCGTCATGCCTGTCCAGCCGTCGGCAAGCCATGCCGCGAACGCGGGCGGGGCAGAATACCATGCGTACTCCGTAAAGTCAAAGGAATGATAGTCTCCGCTTTCCGATATGCACGGCGCCAGATGGCTCGTCGCGTCGAGGGACGGCTCCCATTCACAGGTATTCCCGTTGTTGTCGGTGATAAAGACCTGGGTGTCGGCCTCATATGCAACGCCGTCAAGATTCGCAAAAAGCAGCACCGGTTCGCCGCTCTCTGACCGGTAGAGCACCTCCGTGACCTCGTCGGTCTGTGTTTTTTCGTTCCACTGCACACGGTTGATCGCAACCGTCGCGTTCTCGTCGACCGGCACGATGCAGTACAGATGCCCCGCACCGCCGATAATGTGCTCCTCGTCGATCTCAGCGATGAAGGGGTATTCAAGGAGCATTGCCTCATTGGTTTCCCACAGCCACGCGGGGAAGCCCGCCTCGAAGCCGTCCTCGAACAGTCCGCCGACATAGCCGAGATACGCCGCGCCAAACATTGTCGCCGGAAAGTCGATCCGGTCTCGCAGCCATCCCAGCGCAGTCTCGGCCTCCGGCGAAAGGGTATCCTGCGCCGGCTGGGTTTCCGGCGCTTCTCTGTCCGTCCCTGGGGGCAGCGTTACCGCTTCGGCGCTTCCCTTCTGGTCATTGGATTCTTCCTGCCGTCTCCCTTGCGCACAGGCGCACAGGGAAAGCAGCAGAGCAATCGCCAGCAGCAGCACGCCTACCCGTTTGCATATTCCTTTCATGGCCGCGCCCTCAGAATTTTCCGCTCCGACCGGAGCCTCCGCCGCCGGACTCGCTTTGGCTGCTGCTCCCACTGGAAGAGCTGCGCTCGATCTTCCGACTGGAGGTCGTCTTATGGGTGAAATGATCTGTTTGCTCCGTAAGCCGGAGTCCCGCGGAGACGTAGGCGTTCGCGGTTGCTTTTTCTGATACAGTGTCCATTTTCTGCCATATCACGGCGACGACCGCGGCTGCTGCCAGCAGGGAAAGACCGATCACGATAAGGAGCGGATAGAACAAGCTCGCCCGGACGGGCTTTCCTGCGGAAGCCTTTTCCAGATAGACTCTGCATTCCTTGACATAGTCCTCAAATCCGCCGTACCAGTCATTTTCCCTGAAATCGTCCAGAAAGACCTTTTCCAGCTTCTCCTGACCATAGCTGTTGAACGCATACTCGCAGCGTGAGCCGTAGCAGAACATTGCCCAGTCGCGATCATCCATGCTGAGCAGGAGCATGATCCCGTCGCGGTTCGGCCCCTCGCCCATGGTGTAGTTATGATAGATGGTATAGGTTGCCTTGTAGACGCCGTCGGCGTGATAGTCCCGGAAATCCTCCACCGTCACAATGTAAACGCCGACACGGTATTTCTGGGAAACCGCTTCCGCCATTTTCTCCAGCCGCGCACGTTCACCTTCCCTGAGAAGTCCGGCGGCATCCGTCACATAGTTCAGCTGCGCTCCCGTCTGCGGTGCCGCAGCTGCGCTCACGCAGAGGGCAAGCGCCGTCACGAGCACCAGCAGGAGGCATAATAACCGTTTCTTCATGTTCTCACCCTCCTACCGTGCCATAAGCAGAATCGCCGTCACGCTGATAGCCACAAACAGCGCCGCGATCGCTGCAAACAGACCGATCACCCGCTTTGTGCTGACCGGCAGGTTGCCGACCAGCTTGCCCGTCTGTCCGTTCATGGCAAAGAGGAAGTCCTTGTCCTCCCATCTTGTGTTCAGAATCCAGACGGGAAGCAGCGCGTAATGCACCTTTCCGCGCTTCAACTGGATGCTCCGGCCCGTTTCATTGCAGGAGGCATAGCCGGTCACGGTTTCCTCCAGCGCATTCACCAGCGAGCCTGCACAGCGCCGATTCGCCCGATCCCGGCTGTCTTCCACGCTTACATCATATTTATCCGCCAGAAATCCGGGCAGATACGCCGTGGAAAACGGCTTTAGCTCTGTATAATCGTACGGTTCGATGGAGTCCATATAATCGTCCGGCATTTTGCTGGATGCATCCACCGGGATTTTTTCAAAGGCAATGGAACCGGCGCGTCGCACGTCGTAGTGGCTCGTCTCCGTGATCTCATAATCTCCCGAGGTGTATTTATGTACCGTGGTGGCATGGAACCGGACGCTTCCGCTGGCCTCGCCGTCGTACATCCAGAAGGGCACGTACACGCCCTTGATTTCCTCCAGATGGTTGGCCTTGGAGAAGGTCGATGGGAGCAATGGCTTTTTGAGATAATGCTTCTTCAGCGCCTTGATGGCGTCCTCCTTGCTCAGCTTGAAGGGAAGCACAAAGTCGGGCTTCAGAACGCCGGAGAACTGCCCCGGAATCACCGACGGATTTCCGCAGTATGGGCAGGACGTGGCTGCCGTCGTTGCGTCGCAGAGCAGTTCCGCACCGCATGAGGGGCAGCAGTACGCTTTTATGCTGCCTGCGTCTGCACCCCAGTCCTCGCTCAGACCGGAGGTGTCCCAGTCGGAGCCGTCTGCGGTAGCCTCTTCCGCTTCGGCGGCGTTTTGCGCCGCTTCTGCCGCATTCGCTTCTTTTTCCCCATAGAGCGCCTCAATTTCCGCTGTATTGAAGCTCGAACCGCAGTAGTCGCACTCCAATCTGCCGGATTCTCCCGTAAAATGGAGAGGCCCCATACAAGCGGGGCATTGATAATTTGTTACTTGTGTTGCCATCTAAAATTCCTCGTTTCCTGGACAGGCGTTACAGTCCGCAAGGGCAGCTTGCAGCGCCAAGCGCAGGTATGATTGTGTTTTTCGGATATGTTCGCAGGCTTACTGCTTATGATAGATCGGGTACGTGTCCTTTATGACGTTTTCCTCCGAATCGTACAAGACACGCACATCGGCCTGGTCGCTGTTGGCAAGCGTAATCGCAATCCGCTTTTCTGCAATCAGACCTGCCATGATGCGGAGCGCTTTGCGTTTCATGGCACCACCTCCGTTTTTTTGCGAAAAGCCGGATTCTCCCGCTCCAAAATGGGGCGGGAGCCGGTTTCCATATGGTTTTCAGGAGGACGACGACCTTACCTGAATGACATGTTGCTGAGGATGATGTCCGGCATCGTTCCCGGGACGCAGTCCAAGTTGCGAAGGCCGATGGAAAGGGCACGGCTGTCGTCAAGCTGCGCGATATACTGAATCCATTCGTAGCCGATGTACTTATAGGTGCGGCCGCGGAAGGTGATGCCGCCGATCACGCGGTCCTCGATATCCTTGTAGTTTTCGAAGCTGTCCTTGTAGAAATCAAATTTTTCAACGTTCTCTCTTACCTCAAACTGAATGGCACCCGCGCCAAACGCTGTGGGATCGTCGTTTTCCACCAGGCTGCGCTTTCCGTCATCGAACGACCAGCCGGATACCGGGATCTTCGTCATGATCTTGACCTTAACATCGTCTTTTGCAAACTGGGCGATTTCCACGGAGAAGTCCTTCATCTCGGCGTTTGCAGACGCTGCCTTGTTTGCCTCCGCGGCTTCCGCTTTGACGGTGTCAAGATACTTCGCTATGGCCTCCTCGCCGGAGAAGCCGCTCGTATTGTATCCGCTCACCTCATAAATGCCCGGACTCTCTTCCTTGAAATTGACGTAGATGAAATGGGAGTCATCATCCGCAGAGATCCATTTGTAGTAGCGGTAGTTTGCCTTCATGTGGTCGCTGTACTCTTCCTTGACGAACTGACCTTCCACGCCGAAGTAGGCAACAATATCCTCGTAAGTAGCGTCAAAAATATTATTATTGACCTCGTTCATCCAGACGTAGCCCTTCTGTACCTGCTCTTCGGTCACGATGCCGTCTCCGCCGGATGCCGCAGCGTCCGTCTGGGTGAGCGGGGCGCTGTCATGCGGATTGAAGTCGTTCGACGGCTCTTCCCCGATGGCGTCCGGCATGGGCATGCCCGCGTCAATCAGCGGCAGGTACCAGTCGGTATAGCGGTAGGGATAGCCGCTCTCGTCCATGTCCTCCCAGTACAGACCCCACGGGCGCAGATAGATGTCGTAGTGGAACGTGTCGTCGCCGTTTTCGTAGTCGCCGTCGATCCAGATCAGGTCGTCATAGTCCAGAAGGCCGGGATCGACGATCCAGTCCGCATGTGCCAGTGCCGTGTCCGTGAACCAGCCGCCCTCGGACATGACCGTGCCATGCTCGCCGGTTCCGGCTTCATTCAGGCTGACGGAGGCCAGCGCCATGGGGTCGGCTCTGGTGTAGTCCTCATCCCAGAGTGTGACGCTGCCCGTATAGTCTGCGCCAATGGCGATCTCGCCGCAGACATCCCACCATTGCCCCTCCATGCTCTCGTAAGAGCCCGAGCAACCGGTCATTTTCCACCACCCGTACCATGCGCCGTTCCACCAGTCGAGCAGCGCGTCGCCGGTCGCGGCGGTCAGCCCGCCGTCATCCGTCATGCCCGTCTCCGTGGTCTCCACGCGGCTGAGCGTGGCGGGGTCGACGGTGATCTTGCCGCTTTTCTTGCCGAAGATCTGCTCAAAGGTCGCCTCCACCGCAGCGGTCGGGTCGCGCAGCACATAGGCCGTCTGCACCTCTAGCGTCGTACCCGGCGCGATGTCCGTGAACTGGCTGTTTATCACGGTTTCATAGCTCTCGTAGTCGGCAACGACTGTCGCGACCTCCAGCTCCGTGCCGTTCTGCATAACGGTTTCGTTGACACTCCAGAGATACGAGGCGTTTTCCTTGCCGTTGTTTGTAAAGTCCAGTGTCAGAACGATTGCGTCATTTCCCTCCGAATCCTCCATGATGCACGCGCCCTTGTAGAGCAGCTCATAGTCGCCGAGCTTGATCAAATTGGAATCTTTCGCCTTATCCTTTCCGCAGGCGGTGAGGCTGCTGAGCAGCATCGGCATCGCAAGAAGCAGGCATAGAAGCTTGATCTTCGTCTGTTTCATAATTCCCTCCCAATATCCTTCAGGGACGCACAAATCTGCCGATCAACAGAAAATAACATATAATTCCAGAAAAACAACAGTGCATACCTGAGACATTTTGCTTTCCTTATTTCTTTTCCCGCCGAATCGCGTTTCCGTCCTTGTCGGTAAACTTGTCGCAGAGAATCTTGATAAAGTCAACAAGATATCCGATGCCGAACAGGCCAGCCGTCAGCAGGTAGAGGATGCCCGTGCCGGTCTTGCCGACATAGAAGCGATGAACGCCGAGACCGCCAAGGAAGAAGCAGAGCAGGAAGGTCGTCAGCCAGTCCTTGGTATCGGCCGGAACCTCCGGTGCGACATAGTCCTCTACCTCCTCGCCGTTCAGAATCTTCTTCACGGTTTCGGTCACGGTGTCGATATAGCCGCCGCGCTCCGTTGCAAGGCCGACCGTTGCGCCCTTGAGACCCTTGCGCAGCGCACTGTTCTTATCAACGCGCATTCCGCCAACCGACATCTTGGCCTCGGTGATGACCGGCTGGATCCGGATATGCGTGCCGTCCTTCAGGAAAAGCCAGAGACCGACGTCCACATTCGGCTCCTTTTCAAACGAGATGCGTTGACCTGGCACGCCGCCCTTGATCTGGAACGGCATCTGGAACGCTGCCCTGCGGGCATTGAGCTTCTCCATGATCTCTTCCAGTGTGGTGGAATAGGAAAGATCAAATTCACGGGGGCTGGTCGCGAATGCTGCCTCTTTCATGCTGTCGGTAAAGTTTGCCATGGTGCTGTCTCCTTTCAAAAATCAAGTGTGTGGCTGACGTGTGGCGTGCTGCCTGATCTTTTTGTGACGGTTCTGCGCCTGATACTAGTTTTTAAGGCAGCACCGCACAATTCGGCAAGAAGTCTCAGACAGGATTTTTGTCCCAATTCAAAGTTTGGAAAACGAAGGAATACTGTATGTACCCGCAAGGGGTATGCCGCATCCGTAAGCCAGCTTGCGCTGGCAACGGCTGCGCAATATTTCCCATTTTCGGAACTGCGGAAGTGGGGCAAAAAGGCGGCTGAGACTCGAAGACGCAATTGCGCGGTGCTGCCCTAGTATCAGGAGCGTTATCCAGCTGGACTGCGGTACTGCGCAGCAAAAAAATCTGCGGGAACGTCCCACGAAGGGACGCCGAAAGAGGTCTTTTTCCGCACTGCTGATCCTTTACTTTGCTTTGCGGCGGCTGCGCACGTCAAAAGCAACTGCAATTACAAAAATAATGCCCTTTACAATGTACTGATAGGAGATATCAACACCCATCAGATTCATACCGTTTGTCAGAGACACGATCACGAAGGCGCCTACGACAGCGTTTGTCACTTTGCCAATGCCGCCGCTGACAGCGGTGCCGCCAATATAGGAAGAAGCAATTGCGTCCATCTCAAAGGCATTGCCCGCTGTGGGAGTCGCAGACTGGAGACGGGACGTGTAGAGGACACCAGCCAATGCGGCAAGGACACTCATCGAGCAGAATGCAAACTGCGTCACCTTTTTGACATCGACGCCTGACAATTCTGCCGCCTGGTCATTGCCGCCGATACCATAGATGTACCGGCCCAGTCTTGTTTTGTTCAGCAAGTAATTGTAGCTCAGCAGCACCGCTGCTACAATTACAGCCGTCCAGGGCAGGCCGCTGTAATTTGCCAGTATCCAAATAACATACATGATAATCGCTGACTCAAGGACAATACCCAGCAGGAATACCGGCATGGAAGTTACATGGAAATGATACTTCAGCTTATTCTGGCGGGCCTTAACCTGCGTGAAAATCAGAACGGCGACAAGAATGACTCCGATCAGAACGGTGAGCAGATGGAATCCAAGGTCCGCGCCGGGAATGTCAGGGATGAATCCGTTGGACAGGGCATTGAAGCCCTTGTTCGGAACAATGATGGTGCCGGTTTTCTGAAGGGCACGGCTCAGCAGGCCGCGGAAAATAAACATACCGGCCAATGTCGTAACGAACGCGGGGACGCCAACTCTTGTTACCAATGTGCCCTGATAGAGACCAATGCAAAGGCCAAGCACCAAGACAGCCAAAATAGCGACCCACTCGTTAACTCCAAACTGCGTCATCAGAATCGCGGCAATGGCTCCCGAGAAGCCGGCTACATAGCCTACAGAAAGATCAATGTGCTTCAAAATCAGAATCAGGGTCATACCGATGGCAAGGACTGCCACATAGCCGACCTGCTTGATCAGATTGCTTATGTTGGCTGCCTGTAAAAAGGCGCCCTGGGTCTTCCAGTTAAAGAATATCATGATGATTACCAGGGCGATATACATCATGTAATCTCTGATATTCGTCTTTGCGAGGCAAAAAAGTTCACTGATAAAGCTCTTCTTTTCCGGCTCGTTTTGTGTCGTCTTTTCCATTCCGAAACCTCCTATGATCTGACAGCCATAGCCATGACTTTTCTTTCATCGGCTTCCTCCGCCGACAGTTCACCGGTAATGCTGCCGCCCGACATGACATACAGTCTGTCGCTCATTCCCAAAACCTCAGGCAGCTCAGAGGAAATCATTATAATGCTCATGCCTTCTTCTACAAGCCGATTCATCAGCGTGTAGATCTCATATTTTGCACCGACGTCAATTCCCCGGGTGGGTTCGTCCAAAATCAGGACTTTCGGCTTTGCAAACAGCCATTTTGCCAGCTGTACCTTCTGTTGGTTTCCACCGCTGAGGTTGCCTACTTTTTGCATAATGGAAGGCGCTTTGATGTTCATAGAAGATTTCAGCTCATTGGCCATCTGAATTTCTTTATTTTCGTCTATCGATAAGCCATTCTGAAGGCATTCCAAATCCGCCAGAGTGATGTTGTACTTGATATTCTGAATCAGCACCAGACCGTTACCCTTGCGATCCTCGGAAACATAAGCGATTCCCTTCTTAATGGCATCCCGCGGCTTGTCGAAGGAAACCTTTTCTCCATTCAGGAAAATTTCTCCGCTTTTAATATGGTAATGTGAGGGATTGCCAAAAATGCTCATGGCAAATTCCGTACGTCCCGCACCCATCAGGCCCTGAAGGCCGACAATTTCGCCTTTTCTGACATTCAGATTGACGTTGTGAAGGATTTCCTTACCCGTTGCGGAATCCTCGACAGTCCAGTTGCGAACCTCAAAGCTGATGTCTCCAATATTTTGCTGCTCCCGCTTCGGGTAGATATTGTCAATCTCCCGACCGACCATGTGCTTGATGATTTCGGACTCGGTCACCGCTGTCTCTCTGGCATCCATGGAACAGATCGTAGCGCCGTCCCGCAGTACCGTAATGGTATCCGCGATTTCTATGATTTCCTTCAGTCTGTGAGAAATCATGATGCAGGTAACGCCCTGTTCCTTCAGTTCTCGAATCAGTTGCAGCAGGTTTTGGCTGTCATCCTCATTCAAGGATGACGTAGGCTCATCCAGAATCAGCAGTTTTACATTTTTAGAGAGTGCCTTGGCAATCTCCACCAGCTGCTGTGTACCGACACCCAGATTCTTCACCTTTGTGGAAGGATCCACATCCAGCCGCACCTTTTTCAGGACCTCTTTCGCCCTAACGATGGTTTCGTTCCAGTCAATATGATGACCGGACATAATTTCGTGCCCGAAAAAGATATTCTCATAAATTGAGAGTTCCGGAACCAGGGCAAGCTCCTGATAGATAATCGAGATTCCCTGCTCCTCGCTGTCCGCAATGGATCGAAATTGCTGAACCTCTCCGTTGTAGACAATATCTCCCTCATAGGTTCAGTGCGGGTAAACGCCGGAGAGGACCTTCATCAGTGTTGATTTTCCGGCTCCGTTTTCTCCGACGAGGCAGTGAATTTCTCCCCGCCTGACTTTAAAATTCACATTGTCCAGGGCCTTTACACCCGGAAATGTCTTTGTGATGCCGCGCATTTCCAGAATATATTCGCTCATGCCCTGCCTCCTTTCGATCGTCCGCCTCCCGGCGGCAATACAGTTCATTCATGCTGATTCTCTTTTAATATGTTTCATCAATTCGGATTAAGCATTTTTTTAGAGAATCATATGAGATGGGAATATGTGATTTCCCATTTCGAAAATCACATATTCGGCAACGCCAGCAGGCGGTGCCTTCTTGAGAACAATTAAACTATTTCATCGAGAATTCGTATCAAATCTGCCAAAAGGCCGGCTTTTTGAAGCCAAAAGCCGGCCTTTCGCATATGGTAACTTTCTTCCCTTAGAAATTACAGACCGGTGAAGTCAGATGCGTCATAGTACTCGGAATCGATCAGTGCTTCTTTCACGTTGCTCTTCGTTACAACGACAATGTCAGTCTGCTTTGCGGGGACATCCTTTACACCATTGTTGTAGGTGGTATCGGTCTTGGGCGTTTCGCCGTTCAGAATGGACATTGCCATCGCGACGGAATCAGCTGCCAAGGTGCGGGTATCCTTAAACACGGTCATGGACTGCTTGCCATCGATCACATACTGGACAGAAGCCTTCTCAGAATCTTGACCGGTGATTACGTAGCTGGAGACATCCTTGTCAGCGGCGAACACATCCGCGATAGAACGGGCAGTGCCGTCATTGGGGGCGAGAACCAGAACGTCGCCCTTCTTGTCCGCGCCAACAGCGGTCAGATTGGCCTCTGCCTTGGACTTAGCAACATTGAAATCCCAATCCGTCGTAACCTGACCGACGATTTTGCCGACTTCGTCACGGGTGAGCTCAGCCTTGTTCTGCAGAGCCTCTGCCTCGGAAGAGTTCTCAATCACAAAGGTTCCGTCAGCAATCTTGGGCTGGAGCACGCTCCAAGCGCCCTCGAAGAAGATAAACGCGTTGTTGTCGGTAGCCGCGCCGGCGTACAGGTACAGGGGGATGCCGCTGCCCGCAGGGGCGTTGTCTACCAGATACTGGCCCTGAGCCGCGCCGACCGCAAAGCTGTCGAATGTCACATAGTAATCAACCGCGTCCGTACCGGTGATCAGCCGGTCATAAGCAATAACGGTCACGCCGGCAGCCTTGGCCGCTTCAACGGCAGCTGCGGCAGCAGCACCGTCCTGCGCGCAGATAATCAGCACGGAAATTCCCTTGGAGATCAGCGTCTCAACGTTTGTCTTTTCAGTCGCGGAAGAACCCTGGCTGAACATGACCTGGTTAGTGAATCCGGCATCGCTCAGGATGGACTCAAACTGTGCCTGATCCTGCAGCCATCTGGGCTCATCCTTGGTAGGCAGCACGATGCCAACCTGAATGGTTCCGCTCGCAGACTTGTCAGCGGCAGGCTTCGCTCCGTTGGCGGTCTGTGCACTGCCGGAACTACCGCAGCCGGCCAGCAGGCCGATCAGTAGGGATGCCACACAGAGCAGACTAATCAACTTCTTCTTCATAGAAAACCCTCCTTATTATTGGCCGTCAGAATTTGCTCCGGCCTTTGATGGTTTGACTTTATCATAAATAATGATGAATTTGTTTTACACATTCTTCACATTTCTGTGCATTCTGAAAATGTTTTGCCGGAAATAGCATTGTTTTGCGTTATCGCTGTTTAATAGGTTTGAAAATTGCTACATATTCATCATAATAACAAAATTCCCAGTGGTGATATTTGTGCTAAATGCACAAACGCAGCGAGAGAACCGGTAATACCAACCAGTTCTCCCGCTGCTTCAATTCAGAGCTTCCCTTATCCGATTTACGGTTTCATCAAATCCGGTCGGTTCAGGTACACATCCTCTCTCAAATGAAATCCGCTGTCAATGATAACGCTCTGCATATTGTCCAGTGTAACGGCAACAGGCGCAAGACGGATATAGGGAATCTGATCCCCGTCTTCTGTAAGGAAATATTCACATTCAAGGGTTTCGCCCTTTATCAGGCGTACCGTTTCCTGCGCTGCCCGGGAAGCCAGCTTGTCCACCGGCTTGTATACCGTCATGGACTGGGTGCCCTCCACAATCCGCTGGCAGGCTGCCAGATCTCCATCCTGACCAACTACGCGGACTTTTCCTGCCAGGCGCTGCTCCGCAAGCGCGTCCACCACCGCCCCGGCCAGATTGTCATTGCCGCACATAATGCCGGAAACGGACTCCACCAGCTCACGATGCTCCCGGATGTAGGCTCCGGCATTCTCCGGCTTCCATCCGTCGGTGTAATAGGTATCCAGAACACTTACGTCCTTCCCCTGGATTTCCGACAGGAAGCCTTCCTCGACCTCCAGCACGTTATGATCTGTCAATGGGCCGCAGATCAAAAGAAGGTCGGATGTCGTTTCTGTATTGCTCAAAAGCGTTTGTGCCATCAGTTCCCCTACCTTTCTGTTGTCAAAGGTGATATAAAGGTCAGGATGCGCACCCACAATAAGTCGGTCGTAGGCGATTACTTTGATATTGGCACTCTGTGCTTTTTTGACGGTCTCCAAAAGAGGAGCGGAGTCAATTGGCACGATCACGATGGCATCTACTTTTTTCTGGATAAAGTATTCCATCAGTTTGACCTGTTCCTCTACACTTCCGTTCGCGTTCTGTACATTTACTTCTGCGCCCAGCTCCCGTGCGGCAGACACGAACACATCGCGGTCTCTTTCCCATCGTTCCATGACAAAGTTATCAAAAAGCATACCGATCTGGAGGCATGCCTCCTGCGTGTCCGGCGATGCTTTCGGCTCCGAACCGCAGCCTGTCATCAGGATCAGAAGCAGGGCTGCCGCCAAGGCAGCTCTCAAGCGATCAGCGATTCTCATGTCCATCGTTTCCCCCTGTACTCTGTAGGTGTCTCCCCGGTGTTTTTCTTGAAGGAACGGCTGAAGTAATTGGGGTCGGAGTATCCAACGGCGGTACAGATTTCTTTCATGCTCTTATCCGTTGTGTTCAGCAGCGTCTTGGCCTTTTCCATCCGAATGCTGGTCAGATACTCCACAAAGGTCTGCCCCGTCTCCTCCTTGAACAGCTTGGTGAAATAATACGGGCTGACATTGACCTGACGGGAAACATTGTCCAGAGACAGATCTCGGGCGAAATGCGCCCGAATATACTCCTGCGCTTGCTTGATTAGTCCAGCGGAGTTCTTCTCCCTGCTTTCAGTCAGGTTTACAGCCGCTGCCCGCATCTTCTGAAGGAACCAGATCCGAAGTTCCTCGAGAGTCGGCGCACTCAATACAGCAGACAGATAGTCGCGCCGGGAAGCAAAGTGATAGGTTCGCCCACCGTTTCGGTAAGAGATTCGCTCAGCCCATAGGACGTATTCCAGAGCTTTCAGCCGCACGTCCTGTGGGTCTTCCTGCCATTTCCCAGACATCCATTCAAAAAAACGATTGGATTCCGCGACAGTTCCCGCCACGTCGCCTCTCTGCACACACTCAAAGATTGCCTTTTCTGTTTCAACGGGGTAGTCCTCCTCATAGCCGCAGGACAGTGGGAGGTCTCCGGCATGCGCCACGCTTCCGGAGGAAAACTGGAAGGAGCTTACCGCTTCCGTATAGGAAGTATGGGCGTCTTCCAGACTTTTCACGGAGCCGATTCCAACACGGAATCTGGCATCCACAATGTCCTGGAGTTTTCTCACCATCTGGCGGGCTTTCTGGATGACCTGAATTCTCTGCTCGTATTCCTGTTCTGCGGGGCAGCGGGCACAGGGTACAAACAGGATCACGGTATTCGCCATCTGTGGTCCAATGACCGCAGGAAAGAACTCCTTAATCGTTTCCCGGAGCCGGACGTCATTCTTATACATCTGGACACTGAGATCCACCGTGTTGGAAAGCGTTCCAGTCTCCTTCTGAGCGTCATATTCAATGACCATCATGAAGCCGCTGTCCTCCGTAACCCCCAGCAGATCTTTGAACTGAGAAACTTCCCGGACGTAATTTTGCCGAAACAGCACGGAGTAAATGAAGCCGCTTTCCACAATCGGTGTCGCCGTTGCCAGCTGCTCTTTCACCCGAAGGTCGTTGCTCCGCCGCTCCCGCTCCCCGTTAATTCTCTCCATGGCCTGTTCCAGAAGCCGGGTAATTTTCACCCGGTCAATGGGTTTGTTGACATATTCCATTACCCCCAGTCCAACCGCTTCCCGGGCATAGTCGAACTTGTCATAGGCGGTAATCACGATGAAAATGATGTCCTTATTGGTCTTGCGGATCTCCTTCATGGCTTCAATTCCATTGATACCCGGCATCTGAATATCCATCAGCGCAATGTCCGGGCGAAAGCTCTCCGCAAGTTCAATCACACTTCTTCCGGTCTTGGCAGACCGCACCTGACAGGTCTCTCCGAAACTCTTTTCAATGATAAATTTCAGCGCGTCAATCACGATTCCCTCATCGTCCGCGATCATGATTTTATACATGGCTTTTCCTCCCCTAAACCGGTATAAAAACGGCAACTTCCGTTCCCATGCCGGAACCCGTACTGGTGATCTCCATCACATCGTCCCGATTGTAAAACAGCCTCAGCCGTCCGATCACATTCCGGAGTCCAACGCCGGTGGTGTGCTCCTGCAAACCATTCCCGTTGAGATCATTATTCAGAATGCTCTGCGTCTGTTCCGGGCTGATCCCGATGCCGTTGTCCCTGACGCTGACGCAGATTCGGTTATTTTCCCTGTAAACGGAAAGCCATATCTTTTTTTCCCATTCCACATCTCTCAGGCCATGATTGATGCTGTTCTCCACCAGCGGCTGCAGAATCATAGCCGGCATAGGGACATCCGTTACGCCCTCCTCAATCTCCTTTATGAAATGAATTTCACCGGAGAAACGGACGTTGATAATATAGATATAGTTGTTCACCAGGCCGATCTCCTCGGCAAGAGTCGCAACACCGTCTTTTTTTCGCACATTGTATCGATAGAAGTCCGCCACATTCTGCACATAGGTATAGGTTCGGTCAGCCCCTTCCAGCATAGCCAACTGTGCGCAGGCATTGAGTGTGTTGAACAGGAAGTGGGGATTGATCTGGGATTGGAGATATTTCAGTTGTGTATCTTTCAGATGCGCCTCCATCAGAAGCTGTTTTTCTTTCATTGCGCTTTCCAACGCAATGCGCTGTCTGGCCTGCTCCATGTTGTCCTTCAGGCTGACCACCATCTGATTGAACGCCGCGGTCACGATTCCAACCTCATCGTTGGTCACCGGGCCAGAGACCTCCGCGACCAGGCTGCCGTTGGCTACCTGCTCAGCGGCTTCCGCCAGACGCTGCAGCGGGTCTGTAATGCCTCTGGTCAATAGGAATACCAGAAGGGTCACCAGCGCGCTGGTCATGCATAATATGGTAAGATTCGCTGTTTCTGAATATTTCAGGGAGGTAAACAACGCCTCATAGTTATGCGAATTGCACTGCAGCTGGCGGCTGTTCAAGCTGTATATGTAAGAATTGATATAGGAGAACAGACGATCCGCGTCATCGTAGTATTCCTTATACTTCACTACGTTCCGCCCGCGCTTGGCCTCAACCGCCCGGTCCGCTGTCCGGATATATTCTTCGGAGATACTGCGGATATTTTTTTGTGTAATCATGCTGTCGTCGTCCAGCAGCCGCCCGTTGAGCTGCTCCAATCTGTTTGAAAACTCCTGCTGATTCCGCAAGTATCCCTCAATAGCCTCCGTATCCCGGGTATCCAGGAATGTTTCCAGGTAGTGGTGCACCTGCGTCAGGCTGATTTGCAGCTCATTCAGCATCGTATTGCTCGCATAGATGCCGCTGATATCATCTATCATGGTATTGATTTCGGCATTGATATAGGCATTAATGCTCAGAAGCATGATTGTCGGAATCATAAATATGACAAGCAGCTTATTTCGGATGCTGATAAACGGCGTGCCGTGGTTATCCTTTGTCTGGACTCGCATTGTGCAGATACCCCTTCACATTGTCCTTCGTTACTGTGTTTACATCCATTGCCACAAAATCGCTCACATAGCCCGTCTCCAGGTATTCATCCAGCGCCTCCAAGCTTCTGATGCCCAACTGCTGTGTATCCACGGCGATAGATGCCGTAATGACATTCCGGTCGATTGCGTTCAGAATGGTCTCAGTGGCAAAATAGCCCAGAATATCCACCTGTCCAACCAGGTTGAAATCGACTACTGCCTGACATACGCTGACAGTGTTCTGCTCGTTGAGGCAGACGATGATTTCCGGCATGGTCTCCGGATGCAGGTAATACTCCTGAAAAATGCTGCGTATTTCCTCTGCTCCTCCAAACTGGGAATCCGCCATAACTGCCTGTGCGGTCAGGGTCAGATTCAAATGGTTTCCCTCGTTGGCCAGCGTCTCTTGAATCCCGTTGAAAATGATGTTCTGCCCCGTGTCCTCCGCTGCCGCGTTCATCAGGATCAGGGCTTCCTTCGTATTGCTGTTGGCCTCGCGGATAATCTGCCGTCCATATTCACGTCCCACATCATAGCTGTCAATTCCTACAAAGCTATTCCTCTGGCTTCCGCTGCAGTCGGAGAGGACAGTGACGACCGGAATGGATACCTTGTTGGCCTCCGCGATCAGCTCTCTGATATCTTCGCTTCCATCCCCCTCCAAAATAATGCCATCCACGCCGGAAGCAATCGCGATCTCCAAAAGCTCCTTCTTCGTGTAGTCCACAGTGAGATCTTTTCCTATCCACTCCAGGTAAATGCCCCTTGTGCTCCCGTAAAGCCTGGCCTGATTAAAGATTTCCTCCCAGAAAATATCGTCCCTGGAGGATATGACAAAAGCGTAGTGACGGCTGCATTCCTGAAAAGGCTCCTCTTTCGCAGACACAGAAGCATTTGCGAGGTGCCGGATATAGGACAGTACGCCCGCTGTTGCGGCGAAAAGGAAGAGTATCACAATAATCAGAAAGAAAAATGGTTTCCAGCTTTGTGATTCTTTTGTATCCACAAGTTACCTCCAAAGTAATAGCCCTATCTCATCTCTATGATTTTATCATATCATGGATTTCATCGGATATCAAAATTTTTTCACCCCTGTGACTGTGCCGGCAGCAAAGGGAAATACCGGTTGGCGAAGCAGATAATTCCGCAGTCCCGTATCCACGACATAATACTTGCCGAGGGTTTTCAGGGATTCCTTCCCCTTAATGTCAAACCGCTTGATTTCATAGGAGATATAAGAATCCTTCAGCGCTTCGAAATAAGCCTGAATGGTATGGGTTGCGGGTTTGACTTTTCGATTGCCTTCCGTCAGCAATCCCTCGCTGACCAGGGTATTTCCAATAGAGGTTGCGGAGACACTGTTGCCGATATTATCCGCAAGGAACATCATCAGTTTGCGAAGCAGGAGCGAATCCGTAA